>Ga0208586_1000038_pt1 | contig 48478 bp, 46 predicted proteins | sample NGESurshal072012_6_FD_184471 | JGI IMG/M metagenome (GOLD analysis project Ga0208586, IMG submission 184471) | Arctic peat soil microbial communities from Barrow, Alaska - NGEE Surface sample 53-3 shallow-072012 (SPAdes) | ecosystem: Environmental > Terrestrial > Soil > Wetlands > Peat ... | reverse complement strand
GTCGTGAAGACCGCCAGATTGCCCCTGGCCCAACGATCGCGCTGAAGCAGATAGGCGGCCAGGTCGTGCGGGGCCTTGCCCTGCGCGATGATCCGCTCGTCGTAGTGGGTCCTCCAGCCGCGCCTGTGCAGCTTGATCGTCGTGTGGAAGTCCTCCGCGATCGTCTCCGTCGCCACGCCCCCCACCGACAGCAGCGCCGAACGCCTGATCAAAGCGCCCGACCCGCACCAGAACGAAGCGTTGTGTCGATCCTTACCGAGGCAAATCGCCGAGAAGAAGACCGACTGCTCGTGGCGACCCATGTCGTAGTGCTGAATCGAATCGTGATTGGAGAAGTCGTGCGGAGTCTGCACCAGCGCCACCTCAGGATCCTCGAAATAGCCGACCAAAAAGTCCAAAGCGTCGGGCAAAGGCACATGGTCGGCGTCCAATACCAACACGAACTCCCCGCCCGTCAGCGGCAACGCATGGTTGATGTTGCCCGCCTTGGCATGCTCTTTGTCAGGGCGCTTCATGTACTTAGCGCCCCACTTCTCGGCCAGCTCCCGGACCTCCACGCGAGCCCCATCGTCCAGCAGCCAGGTCGTATGCGGATAGCGGATCGATCTGCACCCCGAAAGCGTGGCCTCCAGCACCGAGGCGGGCTCGTCGTACGTACAAACGTACACGTCCACCTCGCGGCCCTCCCGGCTGTCTGGACGCGCGCCAGGCGTCACATCCCAAGTCAGCCAAGCCAGCGTCGCCAGATTCCAAAGCCCATACAGCTCGGCGACCAGCAAGCCCACCCACAAAGCCGGATTGGAGTCCCGCCAGCTCCAGCCCGCCCGCCAAGCCAAGTAGGCCGCCGACCAACAAAGCGTCACGATCGCAAGCGCCTTCAGCGACCTCGGATGGCGAGCCCACCAAGCACCCCAGCCCCGCACCACGCTCGCGCCCCCGGTCTTCCGGGCCGCGTCCGTTCGGGCTCTGGGCAGGCCCAACAGCGCCCAGCCGAGCGCTTCCCGGACAAGGATGGCTCCGCGGCCCCCACGATGTCTCTTCTCAGCGCCCATGTGCTGCTCATCGGCCCTCCCCGGCCCCCAGTTGAGCCCCGAAAGTCGCGATCCCACGCGATTTGGGAGCCTTAGCGGCGTGTACCACATCGAGCTGCGTCAGTTCCCCCACAACTTCTCCCATTTCAACCTCACCGCCCAAGCGCTTCAAGAGACAGTCCTTGACGCCTGGGCCCGAGATCAATGGGTCGAAGTAGGAGAACGCCGCTGGAACCCCCACCAGGCCACTTTGACGGTGATCGAGGGCCCCGAGCTGCCCCTCGAGCAACTCTCGATGGGCCGCGGCTGGCGCAACGCTTTGCGCCAAGGAACCGACGTCACCTCCGACGTGCTGGCCGAAGCCCGCCTGCGCTTGGGAGTCGCGGACCCCGACCCATTTGCCTCGGGATCCAGCAAACACCCCGCCGCGGGTGCCCCCAAGTCGGCGTGGGCCGCCCTAACAGGGCCTTCGCGCGGGACCCCAGGCGGGACCCCAGGCGGGTCCGGGCAGCAGGGAGGCGCCGCCCGGGGCGCAGAGGCCGCCGGCTCGAGGACTCGGCGGCCAGCCGGCAGCTCCGACACGGGCGACCAACCCCAGATCGAACAGGCCTTGGCACAACAGCTGCTCGCGTTGCTGGGCCGGAACCCAGAACCCCTCCTGCGAGCCTGGCAACTTGCCTCCGAGCAGCATCCCGACCGCACCCCCAGTCAGTGCCTGGCCGCGGCCGAAGACTTCGTACGCCGCTGACACGCCGCTACACTGCCGCTACTGCTTGGTGGGCGTAGCTCAGTTGGTAGAGCTCCGGGTTGTGGTCTCGGCGGTCGCGGGTTCGAATCCCGTCGCTCACCCTCACGAAACACCTGCAAAACAAGCACTTTTGGCGCAAGCTGGGCTACTGACAGTCCTCGGTGCGGAACAAATGCGGAACAAAACCTTTCGCGGATCGTCGCGTCTCGACCCTTGGTGGAGTGGTTGTCCGAGGCCGCGCATGTCTGCAAGAGAGCGTCTATCTCTGGCAGGCGTCCGTCCGCCTCGATTTCAAGCTCCGAGCTGGTGCGGCGGGGGTCTTGCGTTAGCGGATCGGGCGTAGCTCGACGTCGTGAGCTACGCCCCGCCAGGCGGTATCGGCTGTCAAGGCGGGGACGTCGAGTCGGCGTGCCAATGCGAGGCATGCTCGGTCGCCGAGCGAGAGTCCCGCGTCGCGAGTCAAAGGTCGAAGGCGTGCCGTCTCGATTGCGTCTACGGTCGTGAACTGCTCGATGGTGATCGCACCGTCGAGCAGTCCGCTTTGGGTGAGCTTGTCGGCGAGCTTCGCGGGGTCGGCTCCACGGTCTGCCGAGCGGCTGAAGACCTCTGCGAGATTGACGGTCGAGATGACCGCGCCGTTGGCGATTGCCTGCGCTACAAGCTCGGCTCCGGGCTCGTCGCGAAGATAGGCGAGTAGCGCCGAGGCGTCGAGTACGACAGCCAACTACTCGGCGCCCTCTACTGCGGCTTCAGCACGTCGCTGGGTGAGCAGCTCATCGACCATTGACTCTCCAGGGAGATCGCGAAGCGCGCCGCGGTTCTGCTCGGCCACGGCACGATACGGTCGTAGGCGCAGCGAGCCGTCTCTCTCGGTGCTCAACAGCATCTGGGTACCAGGCTTCAGGTCCAGTTCGCGGCGTACCGCTGACGGCAGGACCATTCGTCCACGCTCCCCGACGGTGACTTGTCTACCAGCGTGGGCCATATTGAGAATGTACCACGATTCTATTGAGGCCCACGCTGCTGATGGCAGTAGTAGCCGCTGGTTGTGCGGCTTGGGTGCTCGTACGGTTGGTGGGGCGGGTCGCACTACTGTGAGGCGATGCGGCTGGCCGAATTGGACAGGCTCTCAGAGTCCTACTGGGAGGAGCGTGGCCACGTTGTGCCTGGCTGTATATCAAGGGTTCATTAGCTCGGCGCCAAGTTGTTCGGCGAGAACGATATGGGCGGCGGCGTCGTAGGCGCTCTTGCGCTGCAGACGCTCGGTCATCGCCATCACGGCTGGAACATTCTGGAGTTGGTGCTGCTTCAGCTGTTGTGCGGCGCGCAGAGAGCACCGGCAGCGGTAACTACGCCGGCGGCTGAGAATACGAGGCCACCCGTCAAATCGGGGTCCATGCGCTCACGCGCTTCGCTCTCCACGACGGCTGAGATCATGTCGGCCACGTCGATCGTCACGGCAGCGAGCGCGGCTGGACGCTCGATCGTGCGCCACCGTCGACTGGCAAGTCCCAGCGTTGCGACTGCTATCTGGTGGGCGCCGAAGCCGCGTACGAACAGTCGTGCCTGCGGATGCTCGCGGGTGTTGGCGGCTAGCCTGAACCTCTCCATCGCTACTGGGACGAACAGCGCACCCAGACCGTAAGCCATACGGAATGTGCTGTTGGCCAGCATCAGACTGCGTCTTGAGAGCACAGTAGGAGCGAGCATATTGGGAGGGCCGGATCCTCTGTGATCGATGGTCTGTAAGCTCGCGTCGCTTTGGCTATCTCCCCGTACCTGCGCCGCCTGCGCGAGCGGGTTGGTCACGACTTGGTGCTGCTTCCATCGGTGGCTGTGCTTCCGTGGGATCGGGATGGTCGACTGCTCATGGTTCGCGAGGCCGAAACGGGTCTCTGGCAGACAGTTGGTGGAGCGGTCGAGCCTGACGAATCTCCGGTGCAGGCCGCGATCCGTGAGGCATCTGAGGAGGCCGGCATCGTCGTTGAGATCGCCGGCATCCGCGGGGTGGTTGGTGGACCTTCGTTTCGGATGACCTACCCAAATGGCGATCTCGTCAGCTACGTCTCGACGATCTTCGACGCGCGCGTCATCGACGGCGAGCCGCGCGCCGACGGGGATGAGACGATCGACGTCGCGTCGTTCACGACCAACCAGCTCGCAGATATAGCGCTGTCTGATTTCACGATTGCGCTGCTCAGCGACCCGGCCGTGGCCATCCTCGGTCCCGGTGACGGTCAACGAGTCGGGAGCTAAGGATGTCGTTACAGATCGACGCAGTCCTCGCACGAGCGAGAGCATCCCTAGACACAGCCGGGTTGACCGTTGTCGGTGAGGACCTCGCCCGCCCTTGGGGTGGGTTCCTACTGATTGCCCAGTCAGACATCAAAGACTTCATCCGGGCCTACTTTCCCTCCGCTGATCTACAGGGCGGAGACGGGCAGATGGCGCTCAGTCCCAAGCTGCTCCTGGTTGCCCCAGAACAGCGTCTGTCGTGGCAATACCACCGCAGACGCAGCGAGATATGGCGCATAGTCGAGGGACCTGTAGGCATCAGCCAAAGCCCTGATGACGAGGAGACGCCGATACGCAGCTATAACGCCGGCGAGATCCTGCGCTTGGAGCTTGGCGAGCGCCACCGTCTCATCGGACTCCGGACGTGGGGGGTCGTCGCCGAGATCTGGCAGCACACCGACACCACTTCACCGTCGGATGAGCTTGACATCGTGCGCGTATCCGACGACCATGACCGAACCTGACTCTCGTCGTTAGCTATCTCAATCGCCTCAAGTAACAGGCGCGGGATCGCCGGTGCGCCCATCACAATCGGCCGGATGCAGGCACCACGGCGGAACATTGAGTTGAAGGCAACCGATCAAGACCCTGCAAGCTCCCTTGAGGCGCGCCGAGTTCTTGGCGCAGAAGATCACGGTGAGATCTGGCAGCGAGACGACTATTTCGAGGTCATACACCGTGGCTTGAAGCTCCGACTCCTTAGCGCTGAATAGGAGCCGATCCCAATGCACCTCCGGAGCGTCTATCGCGAGCTGGCGCAACGACCGGAGCTCCTCCTGTCTCGCGATATCGTCCAAGATTCCATGAGGAAGGGCCGCGTTGGAGAACCGTGCCCATTCCGGCAGGCACATGCGCTTGATCGCAGAGCGTTGTAGAGCTGAATCAACTCTCTGCGGGGCCTCGGCCGAACCTGCTAGACGGCGCTCAAGCATTGTTTCGCCCGCCGTCGGCTAGCTCGTTGGGCACCGCACGCTCGTGTACGCGCTAGTGCTGGTGCCGTCGAGGAAGCCGAAGATGGCGTCGAAGGGGAAGCCCCCACGAGGGCACTCGTCGGGTAGCAGAATCCCTCGGGGTTTGTAGGCGATTCGTCTGCCGCGGACGCGTTGGTAGTAGGTCAGGCCGCGAGGCCCAATCGCCGCGTGGATTCGGACGACTGAGACGTAGGGACCTCCGGGAAGGCTGGGGACGAGCGGCACGTCGATGTGGAGCTGTGCGCCGTACGGGGGTGGCGCGGGGAGCAGTGAGCCCGTGAAAGTTATCTGTGCGGAGACGGGGGTTTCGCCGGTGGCGTAGAAGAGTAGCTCTAGGTGTTCTTCGTGTTCGGGCGCTCGGAAGATTGCGACCCTGGCGGTCTCACGGATGATCTCTGGTCCGATGGGTATTTCGGCGAGCGCGCTCCCCTCGCCCATGTGCGAGTCGGCCGGGCATCCTTCGGGACCTGCCGCTTCGAGCTTCTTGCGGGAGCATGTGGTCGCTCCCAGGTCGCTGACGGCGACGCCGAGCTGGTCAGGGTAGCGCACATCTAGTTCAGTGAGCGGAGGCGGGATACGCGCGTGAGACTCCACGATCTGGGCGTTGAATTCGACTGTCGTTCCCTCCCCCAATCGCTCTGGGAGGAAGGCGACATGGAGTCGCGCGGACGACGCGCCGCGCGCGGGAGCCGTCAGGGACGCGCACAGGGTGAGCCACGCTAGGAGGCTTGTGGCGCGGCGCATGGCATTGTCTCCAATTTCACTGCTGATAGGTCAAAGTACCCCGTGTCTGGAACTGGACTACGTCGCTTTCGCGATTCAATACGCCGTAAAAGCCGAGGCTGCCGCGTGTGTGTATGTAGTGGTGGGTGCCGCTGGTGATGTCTGCGATGCCGGAGAAGCTTACGTACGGATAGCGCCCCTGATGCGATTTTGCAGCGCCGTCGCCGCTGATCGTCCCGGAGCCGGTGTAGAACACGAAGCGGCCAGAAAATTTCGCACCAATATCGAGCCACGCATGTATCACGCCGGGCAGTGAACCGCTCGCCTGTCCTTGCTCATACAGCGTTGAGCCATTGGCGTGCACGAGGTGCAAAGTGGCGTTATCGTTGCCATTAATCACATGCGCGGTGCGTGCACGTGTTTGGTTTTTTGCGTCGGCAGACGCATAATTCAGGATCACACCGCATGCTGTGAGGGCGGCGAGGATGATCGGCTTTGAGCAGAAACCGCGTAGCCATGCGGCGCATGCGTTGTCAAGCAGCCGAGCCACTCGGTCTTAAGTTTTGATCGCCGATGATTCCAAAGCTCTGTAAGCGCTCCAAGAAGTGTTCGATGCGCTTGCGCATCTTTGATAGGCAGTCGAGCTCTCCGTGGAGCCGCGTGGTTGTGGCTTCGTCGATCGTCTCGCGCGCCAGTGTTTCCCACTCGCCTGCCTCGTCTGATGCTGGGGAGGTGTCCTCGGTTGCGTAGCGGCGCAATAGGTCCACGCACGCCTGTTCTTGCATCGCGATGCTACGAAGCAGATGCGGGGCGTCCTGCGGTCTTGCGAGTGCCAGCCTGAGGTATAGCTCCTCTCGTTGGGGATGCGCGCCGCTGCATGGGCTGGCGTGCCACTCAGTCAATGCCTCGTCGCCAGCTTGCGTGATCTGGTGGATCTTTTGCTTGCGCCCTCCTTGGCGAGGGGGCAGACATTCCGCCCAGCCCGCCTCCCTGAGGGTTTCAAGGATGTCGTAAACCTGCCCGTTGTTGATCTTCCATCCCGGTCCAAAGAGTGCGCCGAAGCGGGACAGTAGCTCATAGCCGTGGCTCGGCTTTCTCGCCAGCAAGCCAAGAATCGCGTATCGAGTTTCAGGGACCATGACCAAATGTGGGGTCTGCTTAGCAGCTCCTCCCGGGTAGACTACCTAGCCGCGTGGCGGCGTCGCCATGCTGCAAGCAATAGAACTATCATGACATCTTGACGGCTCGCGGGTATCGTAGGGTGGGCGATGGTGCTCGAGCTAGAGGGCGTAGGCATGATCTTCACGCGAGGCAAGCGCTTGGTTGTAGCGCTCGATCGGGTGTCGCTGACCTGCGAAGACGGCGACTGCGTCGCAATCTATGGAACGAGCCGCTCGGGGAAGTCCACGCTGTTGCGGCTCGTCGCCGGCACGGAGATGCCCACGTCTGGTTCGGTGCTCTACAACGGGCAGGATCTGCGTACTCTCAGCAAGCGTCGGCGCTCAAGCCTGCTTCGTTCGACGGTCGCTTGGTTGCCGGCCTCGCTTGATTTTCAGCCGGGGCTGAATGTCCTTGAGCAGGTCGCGCTCTCGCATTATTTGGAGTCGCGCGACTATGCTCGCTCCCAGCGTGCGGCTCGCGAAGCGCTATCCACGGCGGGTATCGAGCATTGTGCGGACGCGAAGCCTTCTGAGCTCTCAGACGGTGAGCTTCGGCTGACGGGGATCGCGCAGGCGATCGTCAAGCGGCCACGCCTATTGTTGGCTGATGAGCCTGCGACGAACCTGGATCCGGTGGAGCGCGACCGCGTGCTCGACCTGCTGCGCGCTTGTGCGCAAGAGCATGGCGCGGCGGTGCTGTTCAGCGCCACCCACGCCGACGAGACACTGCGCTCCACATGGCTTGTACGGCTCGATGCCGGGCGCCTGACCGTTCCTTCCGAGCCGCCGCCGCGCGGCGAGGTGGTCGACTTCCCTTCCCGCAGGGAGGCAAACGGTCAATCACATGCTTGAGTTCGAGAGCGTATGCAAGTATTACCGAACGCCGGGGGAGGTCGTGGTCGCTCTGCACGACGTCACGCTCACCGTCTCACCGGGAGAGGTAGTGGCGGTTATGGGGCCGAGCGGATCGGGGAAGAGCACGCTGCTGCTTCTGATCGGAGCGCTACTTCGTCCAGATGAGGGCAGTATCCGCTTTCGAGGTCGCGACCTGGCCTCGATGTCCGAGCGCGAAAGCGCTCGCTACCGCCGCAGTAGCGTCGGGTTCATTTATCAGGACTACAATCTCTTCCCCGGCATGAGCGCCGCCGACAACGTGGCGCTCCCCTTGCGCCTGAATCGTGTCGGTTGGGGTGAGTCATACGAGCAGGCGAGCGCTCTGCTCGACCGGATGGGGCTCTCGCACCGCGCTCGCGCGCTGCCTTCACGCCTCTCTGGGGGAGAGCGCCAGCGCGTGGCGGTGGCCCGTGCGCTAGCGGTCAAACCGAACCTGGTACTCGCGGATGAGCCGACCGGCAGCCTCGACACGGCGCGCGGCGAGGAGGTGCTATCCGCACTTCGCGAGCTCGCGCACAGTCAGGATACGGCTGTGATCCTGGTGACCCATGACGCACACGCGATCGACTATGCAGACCGCGTGTGCGAGCTCAAGGACGGTGGCCTGCACGAGCGCGCAGACGATAAGTCGCTCACGACTGGCTAGCACGTGAGCTTTATAAAGATGCTGTGCCGCTTTTACTGGTGGCGGCTGCGCACCCAGCCGGCTCAGGAGGCGCTTGCGGTTGTCGGCATCGCGGTGGGAGTGGCTCTCATCTTTGCCGTGGAGATCGCCAACACCTCTGTGCCGGCGTCGGTGCGTGACCTTGTGCACGGTCTAGCTGGCCCCGCAAGCCTGGAAGTCGCCGCTCGTACGCCCGAAGGCTTCGATGAACGGCTCCTATCCAAGGTCGAACAAGCTCCCGGAGTTTTCGGCGACTCTGGCATTCTCGACGCGCGCGTAACGGTGATCGGCCCACATGGTGACCGTGCTCTGACTCTGGTCGGAGTTGACCCGGCGATCTCCGCTATCGGCGGACCGCTCGCCCATCATTTCCCGACGCGTGCGCTTGAAAGCGGTGTGCCTGCGGGGGTGCAGGACCGTGGACTCGTCGGGCGGCTTCGCGGCGCGCATGTGGACACGATCGCCCTGCCCGAAGGCGCGGCGCATGCACTCGGCGCGTCCCCAGGTCAGCTTCTGCTGGTTGACGCGAGTGGGCGCCAAGTCGTTGTGCTCTGTGGTGGCGTGCTGGGCGCCAACCAGTTCGGGGCTGCCGTCGAAAGCCCGGTCGCGATCGCGCAACTGCCTGCGGCGCAGAGGATCGCTGGCCTCCCTCATCGCCTGACCCGCATCTTGGTCCTGCCTGAGCGAGGCCAGGAAGCGACGGCGAGGAGAGCTTTGACCACGCTGGCTGGGAGGACGCTCAACGTTCGCTCGAGCGGTAGCGAAGTCACGCTGCTTGAGCAGGCGACGCGCTCATCCAACCAGACCACCGCAGTCTTCACCGTCTTGAGCGTGGTCGTGGGACTGCTGTTCGCCTATAACGCGATGCTGCTCACGCTGCCTGCACGGCGACGGTGGATCTCGCGCCTGCGGGACATGGGAGCGTATCGCCACGAGCTCGTCTCGCTGGTCGCATTCGAAATCCTCGTTCTAGGCGTAGTGGCGTCGCTGGTCGGGTTGGCGCTCGGGGCCCTGCTCTCAGGGGCCGTCTTTGGAGGAGTGCCGCACTACCTGGCGGCGGGCTTCCCGATCGGCACTGAGCGCGTGATCACGCCGGTCTCGGTTGTTGTCTCGGTCGGTGGAGGGATGCTGGCTACGGTCGTCGCGGCCGTGGGTCCTGCGATCGGCGCGCTGCGAGGGCACCCACTAGAAAAGGCGAGCGAATTCGAGCAGAGGTCGCTATCTCTCGGACGGCTCTCGGGACGGGCGGGACTCGCTACAGGCATCGTGATGATTGTTGCCGCGATTGCAATTGCCGTGCTGAATCCCGGTAGTGGACTGGTGGCCATTGTCGCTTTGGCGGTCGGCCTCGGTTTCGTGCTCGCACCGGCGGTGCCGTGGCTTGTCCAGCGAAGCGAGCGCCTTGCAACCCGTCTTGGCAGCACCTCGGGTTACATCGCCACGGTCGAGCTGCGGACCTCCCCGACACGTGCGACCGCCCTCGCGGCAACAAGCGCTGTCGCCGTATACGCAATAGTCGCGCTGGGGGGAGCCGCGAACGATATCCGTCGTGGGGCCGCGGATGCAAGCCAGAACATCGCCGGTAACGCTGCTGTCCTGGTGGCACCCGCCCCCTTTCAGGACGATCCTTTCCCCGTCGAGCCGTTCCCAGCGGCGCCAACTATTACACGACTTCGCTCGATAAACGCGGTTACGCACGTTGACGCGCTGAGGGGTTCGTTCCTGGATATAGGACGTCGCCGTCTTCTCGCGATCGCTATGCCACGAGGCGATCCTGCGCCTGTGTTTCCCTCACAGATAGTCCAAGGCTCGGAGGCCAAAGCCACAGCGCTCAACAACACTGGCTGGGCAGCGCTCTCAGCAACCGTCGCCAATGAATGGCACCTTCATATTGGTGCTCCGTTTATGCTGCCTACTCCATCTGGATACGCACGGTTCCGACTGGCCGTGACAATCAGTAATTTCGGTTGGCCCTCCGGAGCGCTGATCGTCAGCGACTCTGACTACACACGGTTGTGGCATACCGAGAGCGCGACGTTCCTACGTGTGACATTTCAGAAGGGCATCACAGAAGAGCAGGGCCTTCGCTATGTGCAGTCGGCCCTATCCGGTACTGGGTTGACAGCTGGCACTACTCGACAAGCTGAGGCCGTTATCCGGTCCGTGACGAATCAGGGACTGTCACAGCTCAGTCAGATCTCGACGTTGGTTCTGTTGGCGGCCATTCTTGCCGTGATCGCTACGATGGCGGGGTCGATCTGGCAGAGGCGCGCCCGTTTGGCCAACCTGAAGCGGCTTGGGGCGTATCGTGCGGAGTTGGTGCGTACCATCTACCTGGAGACAGGTGTTGTCGTCATTATTGGCTGCCTGATCGGGGTTGTCTTCGGGCTTTGCGGGCAGCCGCTGGCGACCGAGTACGTGCGGCAGAGCACCGGATTCCCAGAGATATTCTCGCCTGCGGTATGGCTTGGCATACGCACGCTCGCCATGGCGGTGGTCCTCGCGATGCTGGCGGCAGGACTGCTTGGCTATGTTGTTACTCGCGACTCGGCTGCCTGGAAGTCCGCTGCATGAGTCCAGAGGCAGTGGAGCCGTCAAGCGTGGAGTCTGGACTGCGGACTGACGGTCTTGTGGATCTATGGGATTACGCTGTGGGTAGACCCAGTAAGCAGACCCGCTCGAAGGTCCTGCTGGCGGCCGAGGTCGCCGCTCGAGGCGGGAACGGCGAGCCAGACCCTCGCACCGCTGTTGCCGCAGAGGCAGTGGAAACCCTCCATCTCGCGAGCCTCGCGCACGACGATGTCGTCGACGCCGGCGAGATGCGGCGCGGTGCCGCGAGTCTGCCGGCATCCTTCGGGGCTCCCCTGGCTGCTGCTGCCGGCGCCGTTTTCTTTGGTCGCGCGTTGAACCTGTTCGCTTGCTGCGGAGAGGAGGCGGTCATGCTCGCGTCGGAGACCGCTATGCGAATGTGCGAGGGCCAGATGTGCGAGTTGCGCTCCCTGCACGATCTCGGCCGATCTCAGACGGAATATTTCGAGGCGATCGAAGGTAAGACGGTCGGCATGTTCTGGCTGGCGGCGAACCTCGGGGGTCTTCTCGGTGGAGCCGACTCGGAGGCAAAGGGTGCGTTGGCAGGGTACGGCGAAAGCCTGGGAATCGCTTATCAGATCATCGACGATGTCATGGACCTCATGGGGGATCCAGAAGATGCGGGAAAGTCTCTTGGTAACGACCTGAAGAACGGCAACTACACGCTACCGGTGATCTACGCGCTTGAAGAGTGCCCTCAGCTATCTGAGCTTCTGCGGGAAGAAGCCACGGTCGAGAGGGTAATCGGTCCAATATGCGACACCCACGCGATCGGGCGCGCCCGCGCCGAGGCACGACGCTGGATCGAACAGGCTAAGGGGGCGGTGTGCTTGCTGCCGGCAACTCGCGGACTGCTTGAGATCTCGGACGCGGAGCTCGGGGCTCTAGACGACGCGGTATGACACCCGCACCATCCGTCCCTGTCCTGGATGAGGCCGATATCGTCGTTGTCGGCGGAGGCCCCGGAGGGGCTATCGCCGCGTTTACGCTGGCGTCTGAGGGGCACGATGTAGTGCTTATCGACAAGCAGTCTTTTCCCCGGGAGAAGGCATGTGGCGATGGCCTGAGCTCCTCGGCCGTCTCCTTTCTGGGCCAGCTGGGGCTGGACGAGGTTCTCGCCGGTGCGCAGCAGATCGAGGATACGCGCCTTGTCATCGATTGGCGACGAAAGAGGAAGCGGAGCTTTTCGCGCGTTCCCCGCAACCCGCAAGGCTGCTGTCTTCCTCGGCGAACGTTCGACGACGCTCTCGTTGATTGTGCGAGGAGGGCCGGTGCGCGCCTTCTGAATGCATTGGTGACCGAGCCGATTCTCAAGGAGGGCAATGCGGTCGGCGTAAAGCTGGTCCACAATGGCGTACAGGCGAGCATATCGGCTCCGCACATCGTCGCCGCTGACGGAGCCACCTCGCGTTTGCGCCGCCTGATGGCGTTTCCGTCGCGGCCGGGGGCGGCATCGTCGTACGCGGTGCGCAGGTATGTGCTCACCCAGGAGCCGCTTGAGCCTATATTTGACCTCTACGCGCCGGTCGCCAACCCGTTCGCCGGGTACGGATGGGTGTTTCCCGTCTCCGAGCGCGTCGCGAACATCGGCATCGGATACGTGGCCGCCCGAGGTCTGCCGCGGCCGCGTCCCATCACCGATCTGCTCGACTCGTTCCTCGTTTCGCTTCAGCGTCATCGAGGCTCTGAGCTCGGGCTCCTGGAGCCCACGAGTCCGGCACGCGGAGCCCCAGTGGGCGTAGGTTTCTCTGCTGATCGCTGCGAGGCAGGTGGAGTCATGTTCGTAGGGGACGCCGCGCGCACGTGTGACCCGATCACCGGCGAGGGCATAGACCAGGCGATGCGCAGCGCCCATATCTCCGCCCTTACCCTCGATCGTGCGATTAGGTCCAGAACAAAGCCGCTTGGGGTGGGACGGATGATCGCGCGCTCTAATCCACGGCTGGGCCAGGACAGCGCGATGATCGCTCGCCTCGGGTACCGGCTATTGAAGCGGCGTCACTCTGAGCAGTCCGGTTCAGCCGATGTTCTTGCCAAGCCGACGCCCTTCTTCTCTGCAATACGGTCGATGGTCACCGCCGAGATCGATTACCCGACAATGAGCGCGACGCCAGCTGGTAAGGTCGCCTCGCGGTTCGGATTCGCGAAGCTTCTGAATACGCTCGATAACCACATCCGCGACCAAGTTCGCAACGAGTTCATTCTGTGCTCAGAGATGCTCCATCGCGAGGTATGTGCGGGGACTGGCCCCACGGGTGCGCTCATGCTTTTTGCGAGCCAGACCGCCTGCGCCTCTATGGCAAACGATCAGTCTGTGGAGGCAGCCTTGTCCGTTGAGCTGCTGCGTGTATTTACGAGGATGCTCAGCAGGGTGACGGAGGCAAACAACGATCAGGCCAAGATCAACAACGCGCTCACGGTAATGATCAGCGACTATGCTCTCTCGCGAGCAATTGGCACCTTGGCGAGTCAGGGATCAGTGTTCGGCGGAATGCTAGCCGATGGGATCGAAGCAAGCAGCGAGGCGGCTGCTCTGTTTACCCGAAACCAGCCCTACGCGGCGCCTCCAGTGCAACGGTATACGGAATGGGCGCGTTTCACTACTGGTGCCGCTTTCTCGCTCGCAGCGCGGATGGGCGCCCGTCTGGCCGGTGCCCACGACACGGTGGAGAATTCCCTTTGCGCCGCAGGTGAAAGCCTGGGAATAGCGACTCAGATCTGCGAGGATATCCTCGTATTGAGAAGACAGGATCCGGTCATAGGTGGCCCGCCATGGAGGACACTCGAGCAAGGCCGTTTTGGCCTGCCAGTACTCCTTGCCGCAGAGGAAGACCAACAGATAGCCTCGTTGCTAATTGCGGCGAAGGCACGTACGGAATGGGAAAGAGCAATTGACTTGATAGTGAGCGGAGAAGGTTTGGCTCGCGCTGGAGAGATCTGTCGGGAATATGCAGAGAGCGCTAAGAAGATGGCAGTGGAGATCGCAGGAGAGGGAACCTCACTCGAGGCGTTCTGCGACCTACCTTTGCGTTGTCTCGCATCGTACGCTTCGTCGTCCCCGACGAGCCCGAGGCGCTAGTACCACCCGCTGCACAATCAGCTGCGCTTGGCACCACTCTTCGCGCAACTTGTTGAAGTGCCTGCGCCGTCACGAACTGTTACATCTTGCACCGTAAATGCGTTGTATGGTATTCATCGTGACGTTGATACATAATTGTCAGATGGGTTTCTGTCTGTAGATAGACTAGGACTATAGGTAGGGCTATAGGTAGCCCTACCTATAGCCCTAGATATTGACAAGCCCGATGGCGCGTACTAGCGTCGGGCACTGTGTCTGCTGACCCGAATAACGCCATATGTTCCACCATGCCCGCGATGGCACCGAAGGGCAGGGCAGGTGCAGAGGAAGTCGGGGCCTCGGCGAGCTCACCCCGATTATGCGGGGGGGACACGGGCAGGGAGAAGGGCCGGGGAGACGCTGCTCGAGTCCGTGACGGGCGCCCCCGCCCAGGCGATCGTAAGGCAGAGACGACCTGGGCCGGCCCGGTCCCCGGGGGCTCCCGAGAACGGTCGTCCGGTTCGCCAAAGTGCCATGCGCAGACGGCAGGCAATGATAGTGCGAAGCGCTTATGACTGTTCGAGGCGAACCCGAGATACTCGTTCCTATCTCGCTCGCGCAAGCTGAGCGAGTGGTTCAGCAGGTCACGGAGAGCGCAGACCCGGGTGCCTCTCTCGTGCGTGTGCTCTTGGCGCTCGGGGGTCAGGCTCGCGTGATTATGGACGAGCTTCTAAAGGATCCGGAGTTTCATGATCGGAAGATTAGCCGGACTCTTATCGTCAGTCTCTTGGTCCTCTCCGTCTTTTATGGAGGCGCGGAGAAGCGGGTTGTAGATGTCGCCATCGAGGTTGGCATGAGTCAATCAACTACCGTCCGTTACCTCAAGAGCTGGACTGTAGTGGGTGCACTGGAACAAGAGCCAGCTACACGTAAATATCGCCTTGCGCGTCGATGGAGACACATACTCGAGAACAACAAGCCGCTGCATAAACAGTCCCCCTCGGCATGAGCGGAGCAGCTATGACAGGTACGAAAGGACGCGTAGCGACGGATATCTGCCACAAGGCGAAGCAGCCACTCACACTGAGTACGCTAAGAGGCACCGCGCTACCGCCATTTTCCCTTATCTCCTTAGATAGGTGCTTCGTCCCCGGGGATTATAGGCAAGGGCCGGCAATCATTTATTTTTACGCCGGGACCCGCTCGGCAAGGCAGCCAGTCACTTTAGAGGACGCCGCTTTCCAGGCCAGTTACGCTCAACACCACGACGATCTGCTGGCAGTAGACGCCAGCGTGATAGGAGTAAGTACCGAACCATCACCCCTCCAACGTCAGCGTAAGATAGATGGTGGCATCCCTCACGAACTGCTTAGCGATCCAGGTCTACGCATTGCGGAGGAATTGGGACTCCCAACGGAAGACCATAATGGGGTGACCATCTATAAGCGTATGGTACTTGTGGCTAGTAACGGAATCATTGATTGGGTCCTTTATCCGATTGATAATCCTGCTCGAAGTGCTAGTCAGATCGTCGCTTGGATGAGGCACCATTCTTGAGGCTCAGACTTGCCATCACTAGTCAACTACAAAATTACAGCTTCGGTTTATGTAGTTCGCACAACAACAAGATATAACGAGACACATACCGAACTCGCTTAACGAGTCGGGTGACGCAGATTGCAAGGGACGATTATGGCAAAACTAAGAAAGGAACCACATGCCGCGAGTAAGTAAGCCCCCCGAATCAAGTAATGTAGGCGAGTGGTCGATACCAAGCCTTCGCGAGCCACGATATTCCCAGTCGCTCGAGCGCGGCCTCGCAATCCTCGGTTGCTTTACACCTGAGCGTCCCGTTCTCGGTATAGCCGACATCGCCGATGACCTCGGAATGAGCCGTTCGACGACACACCGTTATGTGATAACGCTGGTAGCGCTTGGCTTCCTTGAGCAAGGTGCCTCGCGCAAGTATCGCCTCGGACTCCGTGTAACCGACCTGGGCATGTCGGCGCTTAACTCCACCGGACTGCGCGAGCACGCGCGACCCTACCTGGAAGAGCTGCGCCACCGCACCTCCTACACCGTGAATCTCGCTGTATTGGACGGTCTTGAGATCCTCTATGTGGATCGTGCTAGGAGCTTTCGTCGCGGGCAAAACAAGATCGACCTAAACCTCCGCCCAGGCTCGCGCCTACCTGCCTACTGCACCTCAATGGGTAAGGTCCTACTAGCTAACCTGCCAGACAGCGAGCAGCGCGATCTGATCGGCAACATGACACTCGGTCGACGGGGCCCGAACTCGATCACGAGCAAGAAGGCGTTGCGCACCGAACTCGAGCACGTGCTCGAGGAGGGCATGGCCGTCAACGACGAAGAGCTCGCCGAGGGTCTGCACTCGATCTCGGTCCCCGTGCGTACTGAGTCACGTGAGGTTGTGGCAGCCGTGAACATAGCGGCGCACACTTCGATGATCTCGCTTGAGGATCTCGTCGACCAACTTGGGCCGCATCTAGTCGCCGCTGCAGACAACATTTCCGCGCGGCTCGGCTACCGTCGTGACGACGAGCAATGAGTCAGCACAGCAGAGAGATTGATCGTCTGCACGAGACGGGACTCTACTGGCGGACTCGGCCCATTGTTAGCAAGGAAGTCCGGGTGCTCGGGGACTTGGTGATCGTGGTCAAAAGACACGTGCAACGACAGGGGGCCGACAAGACAGAGCTGTTCCCCGTGGCGCTGACCCCGCAAGCCCTGACGCATATCCGCCGACGAAAACAGCCATCGACTCACAGCCGACTGCGCTAGGAGAAACAGCGAGTAGATGTATGGGTCATACATCTACTCTGTCTTGTTGCCCTGCCGGGACACCAAAAATGGGGAATAAATGAGTCAGGGTGCAAACAGAGATGAAAGATCATTTGACGAGATCCGCGCGCGCGTCGTTGAGCGCCTACGGTCACGTCACTCGGAGATCGAGCGGGCGATCTACGTCCGCATACAAAGGGATGTGCCCGATCCGATCGGCGATGAGAACCCTGAGCATCAAGAGAGCTTGCGGGCGACTGTCGCGGCGGTCCTGAGCTACGCCCTGGAAGCGATCGAGCGAGGCAAGGTCTCAGAGCCAATTCCGTCTGCCGCAGCCGCTCAAGCACGCCGCGCGGCGCGTGCCGGGATGAGCCCCGGCACGATTCAGCGCCGCTACTTCGCTGGACATGGCGAGCTCGGGGACTTCGTGGCGTGGGCGGTCGAGAGTATCGGAATGTCAAACGACGGGCTCGCACTCCACCATCTCCGCCGAACCCAGGAGACCGTGCTTGGCCACATCGCCGCGGCGATCGAGCAAGAGTATGGTCGCGAGTGCAATCTGATCGCTCGGCCTTTCGAACAGCGCCGCGCCGAGACCGTGCAGAAGCTCCTCGCCGCAGAGCCTGTCGACCAACCCCAACTGGACGAACTCGAATACCAGCTCCATACCTGCTGGCATCTTGGCGTGATCGCCATCGGCAGCGAGGCGAGCGACCTTCTCTGCCGTCTGCGAACGGGCATGAAGTGCAAACTGCTTCAGGTACCGTGCAGCGACGGCACTGTCTGGGCGTGGCTCGGTAGCCAGCACGAACTCGCTATCTGTGATCTCGAGCGCCTGCTCTCTACCAACGGGCATTTGGGCTCTTGCCTCGTGATCGGTGGACTGGCCAGAGGACTCCACGGCTGGCGCCAGACTCACCGTGAAGCTCGCGATGCCCTCGTAATCGCGCTACGCAGGTCTGAGAAGATCGTGCGGTACGCCGACAGTCCTGTGTTCGCAGCTGCGGTGCAAAACGACACGCTGACGCGGTGGCTGCAAGATTTCCTGGAGCCCCTTCGCAGCCAGAAGGACGGTGGCGTAGGGCTGCGTCAGACGCTCCGCGCTCTCATCGACGCCGAATGCAATCGCCGCGCAGCGGCCACGGTGCTCAAGGTAGACCGCCACACCGTCGAAGGCCGTCTACGCACTGCCGAGCGGCTGCTTGGCCGAGCGCTCCACACATGTCTACCCGAGCTGGACATCGCGCTCCGACTGGAGGAACTCGACGGTGTCGCTCCCGCCGACACTTCGCAAACGCCATGACCGCTGCATCTGCGACAACAGAGACAACCTCTGCCGTGAACAATCATACGAGCCTGAATTGGACCAATGGGCCAATCAAACTAACCATATAGGGGCAACGGAACTAGTTGGCCCTATGGTACTTATAACAATTGAAACTCATTGCAAGTGTACCCCGCATCAGCGGATCTATACCTCCCTCTCAAGGCCAACCCAAATTACCACTCGTGTCTGCGGTATCAACCCCCGTATCTCAATCGGATCGCGCTCCCCAAAGCCCCGGCGGGCGCGGATGGGGGCTTGCTAAGGTCAGCTGGACAGCCGAGAGGGAATTGGAGTACCGCGAGTGGATGGAGACGGGCCGCTATCTCGGTGCGCTTGGACGCGGCAGCCAGTGGTGGGTGGGCGACTGGCTGCTATACGCACGTGGCCGGTGGGGAGATATGTACTCAGAGGCCGTCAAGATTACCGGCTATGACTACGGCAGTTTGCGCAACATGGTTTCGATTGCTCAGGAGTTCGATTTGTCACGCCGGCATGACAAGTTGAGCTGGGGTCATCACGCAGCAGTTGCTAGCCTGGCTCACGACGAACAAGATTATTGGCTCGATCGTGCCGTGGAACTGAAATGGTCTCGGGAGGACCTGAGAACCGAGCTGCGCACCTCACAGCGAGCCCTCAAGACAGCAGCGGACGACGATCACGAGCTCGATCCGTCAGATGAGCAGCACTCAATGGTCTGTCCGCATTGCGGACAGACCATTCACCCTGGATCGTCCTGACATTTGATAGATCTTCGGCCGCTGCAGCATGATCTCCAGCTCTTTGCACTGGACGTCCACGTCGATGGGCGCGCTGGGACAAATTGATCCCGCGCAGCTCCCCATGCGAGATATCCCCTTTTCAGTCTTGTGATTCACAAACTCTTTTTTGTGACTGTCAACGTAAGTCGGTATGGTCGAGTGCCCACAGATTGCAACTACTTTATCTAACGGGATATAGCGGGAGACCACTTGTGAAAATCGTGTATGCGCCGTCGGGGAAGCGAATGCTTCCTTATCCGCCGGTCGCTCCATTCATGCTCGCCGCGAGCGTCTCAGCATCAGGTGGTCCTGAACCTCACGTCGTCGACCTCGAGATCATGCTCAGCTCCCTGTACGAGCGGGGGCAGAAGTCGCTGCTGTACGGCGACGGGCTGTTGCCGGCGGAAGCGCTCGAGTCGATCCCCTCCTCCGAGGTCGAGGCGTACGGAGATCTGCTCGCCGAACTGGTCGGGCTCGACGGCGAAGACGTCGCGATCTCAGTGATGGGCTATCCCCAGCTTGCGTCTGCACTGCTGCTCGCGCGCCGCGCGTTGGAGGGCGGCGGCCACGTGATCATGGGCGGCCAGTTCTGGAGTGAGGAGTCGGCCCTCCAGGCGCTCGGCGCCCTCTCGGCGTTCGGCGATGCCACCGTCACGATCGGTGACGGCTGGGACGCTATCGCAGCGTTCGCCGCCGACCCGCGGGAGGTCCCGCCGAACAGCTATGGCTTGCGTAGGGGCGAGATCTCGGTGGGTCCACAAATGGGGCGGGCTGTACCACCGCAACCGGACTATTCGAGTGCGCAGTGGGACCTCTATCGCGACTACGCCTCGAAGGTCTACCGGTGTGCGGACGAGGACACACGTCGCTGCCATCTCTTCATCTGGGACAAGATTTGCAACTTCCGGTGCGCGTTCTGCCGCGTTGCGTCGGGCAGCAAGGCGACGCTTACCCCGCCGACGCAGGCACTCGCGTCCATCGAGCACCTGCTCGACGAGGGCGTGACGCAGATGAACTTTATGACGAACGAGCTCAATCCGAGTCGCACCTACATGCTGCGCTTCCTCGACGGGCTCGAGGAGTGCCTGCGCCGGTCCGGACGGCTCGACGACGCGCCGGTGCACTGGCTGAGCTACGTACGTGCTGACGCGCTCGAGCCGGAGGACATGCGCAAGTTCCGTCGTGTTGGCGGCCGCTTTGCTCGCTACGGAGTGGAGAGCGGCTCCCAGCCGCTTCTGAACCTAATGCGCAAGGACTATGAGGTTACGACGATCGAGCGCACGCTGTCCCACGCCGAGCAGGCCGACATCTGGAACCACATCAACCTCCTCGTCGGGTTTCCGGGAGAGAAGGGCAGCGACATCGACGCGAGCTGCGCGTTCCTCGAGCGCAACGCGAGCAAGATCCACTCCGTGCGGATCAATCCGTTCTACCTGCCACCCGATACGCCGATCGCGCGCACCCCCGAGGAGTTCGGGATTACCCTCACGCGCTTCAACAAGGGTTGGTGGGAGTATCAGCTCGGCGATGGCTCGTCGCCGAGCCCCGACGCAGTCGTAGACAACATTAACCGGATCTCGCAGACGTGTGTCGACCTCGATATCAGTTTTGCCGGGAATGATCCGTTCCTACTGCTCGACATTCTCGGTCACCACGAGTCGCGCGACGCTGCGCGCAGCGAGCTGCGCGAGCGGTTTCCGTTTTTCTGGGATGCCCGCCCGCCTGCGTACTACCAAGCGCTGGTGGGCGGCTACGAGGCCTCCGTCAGTCCGGCTTGGCGGGACACCGCGCTCAAGCGCGGCGAGAACTACAGCCTCGCCTTCTGTACCGACTAGCGAAAGAGACGCCAATGCCACGCACTGGAGAATTGTTGGAGCTGATCAAGGCCGATACGCAGGCGTTGTCGCTATCGCCCCAGATGGCGGAGCGCATTGAGGCGCTCTACGCCGGAATCGACTGGGAGACGCTGTCGAAACACGGCTACGACAAGACGGGCGACTACTGCTTCATCTACTCCTACCCGCCCGTGCGTACGCTTGAGGAGATCCCGAGCGAGCCCATCTTCGAGCCGTCGGAGTGGGAGCGCCCCGGGAGCGCGATCAGTATGTACCTGCACATCCCATACTGCACCGGGATCTGCTCCTACTGCTACTTCGCCAAGGTCACTGACAACAGCCATGCGCCCGTCGACAAGGATACCTACGTCGACCTGATGCTTTGGGAGCTCGAGGACAAGATGCAGCGGTACGATCGCGAAGCGGAGATCAAGACGATCCACTTTGGCGGCGGCACGCCCTCAGTGCTGGAAAAGCACCAGATCACGAAGCTCCTCAAGTACCTTCACACGCTCAACCTGAGCCCGGATGTCGAGATCACGCTCGAGTGTTCCCCCGAGACGATCTGTGACGACCTCGAGAAGCTCGTTCACATGCGCGCGTGCGGCATCAACCGCATCAACCTCGGCATCGAGAGCTTCGATGACCGAATGCTCAAACTGATGGGTCGCCGCCACACGGCCGAGCAGACGCGGCGCGCTTACTCGAACCTGCGCGAGGCTGGGTTCGACAACGTCGCCACGGACGTGATCTACGCCGTCCCTGGCGAGACACTCGCGTCGTGGGCCGACACGGTCGAGACGGTGATCGATCTTCAGCCCGAGTCGATCAGCTGCTACCGGTTGCGCACCCATCCGATGAAGGCGATCTCGCGCTTCGAGCGCGACATCGCCCGTTACGAGGAGAGCCTCAAGATGCAGCTGGCCCACGGGCTCCTGTTCGAGGATGCGGGCTACGTGCGGGTCAGTAGTCAGAAGTACGCGCGCGTCCCCGAGATGATCAACCGTCACACCGAGCAGAAGCGGGGCGTCAGCGACAATCAGCTGATGAGCGCGGGTTGTGGTGCGTACGGTTTCCTGAACGCTACGTTCTACTGGAACACGAAGTCGCTGGCCCAGTACGGGCGCCAGGTGCGAGAGCGTCAGCACCCGACGTGGATCGGGCGCAAGCTCGACAAGGAGGATCTGATGCGCAAGACGTTCGTGCTCGGGTTCCATACGAGCGCGGGCATCAACCTCGAGCACTTCCGTGAGCACTTCGGCACTGAGCCGCTCGACCTAATGGGCGCCGAGATCGCCGAGGCAGAGCAGCTCGGGCTGCTCACCGTCGAGGACTCCCGCGTCTGCCCCACCGAGCTCGGCTACTTCTTCGGTGACGAGCTGAGCGTTCGCTTCTACTCCCCGCGCGTGAGCACGCGGCTCCAGGAGCTCGGCATGAAGTACGGCATGTTCTGGGAGCAGGACCGGTATGCCTAGATGGCGGCGCTTCTCTTCATCCACCTGCCGGCGACCGAATGACTCAGGACGTCGCGATCGAGACACACGCCCCTGGCCAACCGCTGCCCACCGGGATAGCCGAGCAGGTGGTCGCGCTGTTCGAGAGGACCTACCTGTACTACCCGTACAGGCACGAGATTGGAGTGCCCGAGCGCTTCAATCTCGTGGCGCTCGACCGCGACGAGGTCCTCGGCTACGCCTCCTTCCTGGTCGCGGGTTGCTACGCATGCTGTGCGCACCTGATCGTCGCCGCCGCGGCACGCGGTCGCGGGCTCGGGCGGCGACTCGACCAAGCCCGCTACGCCGCCGCGCAGTCGCTTGGCCTGGACACGTATGTGAGCTGTCTGTGCGAGGACATCGCAAGCCAGAGGCTGAAGCTGGAGCTTGGACTCGTCCCTGTGAACGTCAAGTTCGGCCACCAAGTGAAGTCGTTCGTGTCGTCCGAGGGCCTCGGAACTGCGCTCGTCTTCTCGGAGGGCGACCTTTGTCCCTGCTCGCCCGAGGCCGACGCCGAGGTCGTGGACGACCGTATGCGGCGCGTACGGGTAAAGCTCACGGACGGCTCACCTGTCCCCGTGATGGGAGACTGGGATGGGTGGTACCTGGACGTGCTCGCTGGCCCGGACGGCGCTCGGCGGCTCGCTGGCGACGAGCGTTTCGCCTATGCCGGGATCGAGTTGGATCGTGCCGCTGGGATCTGGCACTACTGCTTCCAGTTGGCCAACGAGATCTATCGTCGCGGCCGCGACGAGCGACCCGCGCTCGTGCTCGACATCGCCGCGATTGCCCAGCTCCATCCGCTCCCTGCCGCATGACCGAGCAGCTCGTAACAGTCCCGTCGACGATCCTGGTGGACGAACTCCTCGAGCAGCTCAAAGAGCTGGTTGCCCTGGATACCGTCAGCCCGCTCGACGAGCAGCAGCTCGCCGCGGCCGAGCGGCTCCTGGCCGGCTACGGCTGCTCGCGGGTCGGCGGGAGCTTGTTCGGGCGCGGCAACTCGGACAGTGCCACATGGGTGTACTGCCACCTCGACACGAAGCCGCCGGTGCCACGCGAGGCGTGGGTCACCGACCCGTTCCGACTCACCAGGATCGGCGACCGCCTATACGGGCTGGGGGTGTCGGACTCTAAGTGCCAGCTCCTGAATGCCCTGCACGCGACATTAGAGACAGGCTTCTTCCTGATAGTCGATACAGCGGAGGAGTGCGCCGGCATGGCCGCGGGCGAGCTGATGTGCGGGCGCGACATCGACACGCTGGTGGTAGTCGACGGCGCGATCGGGAGGTTTGACATCTACAACGGCCTGAGTGGACAGGTCGATGGCGTCCTGATGGTCGAAACCGGAAGGATGTGCCTGCACCCCGGGCGCGAGCGGACGGGCGTCGAGGCGGGTGCACCGACGATGCTCGACGTCCTAGCCGAGCTTTGCAACGACGTGGCCGGCCGGCCGTGGCGGTTCAACGTGACAGGTCTGTCGGCGCCAGTCACGGAGCGTTCGCTGACACTTGAGCGCGTCGAGGTGCGCTTCGACCTGCGCTTTGGTGTACGCGACCTGCCGTCGGTCCATGCGTTCCTGTCCGAGCGCGAATGTCGGGTCCGCCAGTTCATCGAGCCGCTCGAGGGTCGCGAGCGCTTCGAGGCGACTTCGATTGCGAGCGGCGGTCTCGCGCCCTTCTCCTCGAACGTCGGCGGTCATGGCGTCACGCCGCGCCGGCTCATCGTCGTCCCGGGCGCGCACAACGACAACGGCGCGCACCTGCCGAACGAGTTCATCCGCGTGGATCAGCTCTTCACTCACCGGACGCGGCTCGAGTCCGTGCTCACCGCCATCGCGGATCAGGGCGAATGAGCAACGACGATCGTTTCGATCTTCACGTGTGGGGCGATCGCCTGCGGTTTGAGGGGTTCCGGTCATCTGAGCTCGACGAGCTCTTCGAGTGGTTCGCCGGGAGCATCGACCTCGTCGATGACCGGCTCGATCCGTCGCTCACCATCCGGATTGTGCGCTCGCCCGTGATCCCACCGTCGGGCCTGCGCTCGACCGTTCGCCATCGCGGCGGGATCTCTGGGAGGAAGTTCTTCCTCGACGGCACGCCCTTCGACCAGACGTCACAGACGCGGGACGTAGACATCGTCTCGGACGAGTCACCAGCACTCTGCTGCTACTCGGTCGACGGTGCGCTCTTCGTGACGACGCGCGAAGCAGCCCTCGTCATGGCGGCCGAGCCCCCACCGATGCTGCTCGCCGATCTCGTAGAGAACTGGCTGCTGTGGCGCGCTCGCGAGGCCGGCGCGGTCATGGCGCACGGCTCCGGCTGGATCCACGCTGACGCCGTCCACATGCTTGTCGGTCACTCCGGCGTCGGCAAGACCACGGAGCTGTTCCGGCAGGTTGCAACAGGCGCGGAGTTCTTCTCCAACGACCGGATCGCCCTGACACTCCGCGACGGAACGCTGGTCGCACGCAACTTCCCTCAGCCCGTCAACATTGGCTGCGGCACCATCCGCTCACTCGGGATGGACCTGCCTACGTTCGACCTCGGCGACCGCAGCAAGATCCGCTTGATGCCCCCCGAGGTCCTCGAGAGATGGGCACCGACGTACGAGCGATGGTATCCGGTCGAGGCGATCCACACGCCTTCCTGGGAGGAGATCCAGGAAAACGTCTACTGGGCCGGCGACCCGGACCACCCGTTCTGGAATCGCGCCCTGCGGCCGCAGGTCCTTAACGAGCGGATGGACCTTGAACGCGCGATCAAGGAGAGGCTGATCACTGGCTGGCAGTCTCCGCCGGCCGAGCTGGAGAGCGTGAGGGGCGGCGGCGAGTGAGCTATTCGCCCATAGCAGGTGATGGCGAGCACTTGACGGCCAGGCTCCTCGAGGACCGCGAGCACACCGGGCTCGGAGTCCATGATGGATTCTCCACCCTGCTCGCCAACGGCGCCGGGGCGGACTTCCTCTGGGCGAGCAGCTTCGCCGCGTCGGCAAGCCGAGGGTTCCCTGACGCGGGGCTGCTCGAGGCATCGACCATGGCGCCAGTCGTCAACGAGATCTCGCGGGTGACGGAGCTGCCGATTGTCGTCGACATGGATGCTGGCTACGGTGACGAGCTGAAGGTCCGATATTCCGCCGATGCGATGACGCGTGCGGGAGCCACCGCGATCTGCATCGAGGACAATCCGGTCTCCAAGCGCTGCAGCCTGTACGACGGTCACGAGCGAGAGCTGGTCTCGCCGGAGGAGCACTGCGCGCGCATCAAGGCGGCCAGGGCGGGGATCGCGAACCGCCCGTGCGCCGTGATCGCGCGGACGGAGGCGCTGGTCGCGGGGCTCGGCGTCGATGAGGCGCTAGCGCGCGCCGGCGCGTACGTCGATGCGGGTGCCGACGCCGTCTTCGCTCAGGCTGTCGCCCTCGACGAGGGCGACCAGCTGCTTGAGTTCTGCATGAGGTGGGGACGGCGCACCCCGGTGTTCCTCGCGCCGACGACCTACAGCCACCGCACGCGCGCACAGTGGTACGCCGCCGGCGCCTCACACGTCATCTTCGCCAATCAGGGCATCCGTGCAGCGCACCGGGCGATACTCACCGTCTTTCGCCAGCTGGTCGCCAGCGACGCGCCGATCGAGGCCGAGGAAGACATCTCGTCCGTCGCCGACATCGCTGAAGAGGTGGGCGCGAAGATGGCACTGGAGTGAGTGGGGATGGAGGATCATGCCAGCGAGCTGGTCGCTGGGCTGCGGGCGAGTGGCTACCTGCACTGCACCGGTGTCCCGTGCTCGCTCCTGAAGCGCGTGTTCAGTCTTCTTGAGCAAGGCACCGGCGTCCGCTACGTCTCTGCGGTGCGGGAGGACTCAGCGGTCGGGGTCGCGGCGGGGTTCGAGCTCGCCGGGCTGAGGTGCGCGGTGCTGATGCAGAACTCGGGCCTCGGCTACTGCCTGAACCCGCTCCTGTCTCTGTGCGAGCTCTACGGTCTCTCGCCGCTGCTCGTCGTCGGGTGGCGCGGCGCCGATGGCGACGACGCGCCGGAGCACATCGCGCTCGGCGCGCGGCTGGTCGAGATTCTGACGGCCGCTGCGATCCCGCATGCGACGCTCGAGCGCGACGACGTCGGGGAGTCGGTCGCTCGCTGCGCCGAGCTTGCCGCGTCTGAGCGCCGTCCGGCGGCACTGCTGGTGCGCGATGCTCTCTGACGGCGCTCGCATCACGGTCGACGAGGCGATCATTGCGCTGCTTCGACGCTATCCGGGCGCCTTCGTGGTGAGTACGTGCGGCTACATCAGCCGCGACCTCTTTCGGATCAGCGACTGCGAGCGCCACTTCTACATGCTCGGCTCGATGGGGATCGCCGCGCCGCTTGCGCTGGGGGTCGCCCTGGCTCACCCCGACGTTACGGTGCTCGTGCTCGACGGCGACGGGGCGTTCGTGATGAACCTCGGCGCGGTCGCGATGATTGCCGCCGAGCGCCCGCCGCGGCTTGTACACGCCGTACTCGACAACGGTCTCCACGAGAGCACTGGCGCACAGCGAGCCGTGCCGATGCCGGACAGCGAGCAAGCGCTGTGTTTGCTCGGCTACGCGAAGGCGTACGTGGCCACCGACGCTGAGTCGATCGAAGCGCTGCCGGACAGGACCGGACCACTGTTTGTCCGCCTGCCGGTCGCCTGTAGGCACGCCCATCCCGGTGGGCGCGTCAGCATGGGACCGCACGAGATCGCTGAGCGCTTCGCCACCGCGCTGGCAGTGACGTCCCGCCCGCGAGAGGCCGATCCATGCGCTTGACGCTCGTCGACTGCACTTTGCGCGACGGAGGCAACTACAACAATTGGGCGTTCCCCGAGACGCAGGTCTCTCGGATCGTCAGCGCGTTGGACGCCGGCCGGGTTGACGTGATCGAGGTCGGATACCGTGGGGGGTCTGGGAGCAACAAGGCGACGAACGTTGGCGTCACCGCGCATTGTCCAGCCGACTTCCTCAACCGACTGCCGCCGCTGGCGCACGCACGGATCGCCGTGCAGGCGGTCCCGACAGTCTGTCCCCTCGAGCTGCTCGATGACCTTGCGGACACGCCGACCCAACTCGTACGCATCGCGACGTACCCGCACAACTTCGCGGGCGCGCTGCCTGCTCTGGAGCGCGTAAAGCAGATCGGCCTCGACACGTCGCTGAACCTTATGTCCGCCAGCTACGTCGAGCCGGAGGACGCGGCAGCGATGGCGCAGCGCGCCGAGGCAGCGGGCGCCGACGCCTTCTACATGGCCGACTCGTTTGGTGCTCTCATTCCCGACACGGTCGAGAGGCTCGTCGCGGCTGTGCGCGCAGCCACGACGCTCCCGATCGGGTACCACGGGCACAACAACCTCGGCCTCGCCTTCGCCAACGCACTCGCCGCAATCCGCGCCGGAGCGACCTGGCTCGACACCTCGCTCTGCGGCCTTGCGCGCGGCGCGGGGAATCTACCGACCGAGCAACTCGTCGGGGCGGCGCAGCGGTGGTCGCTTCTGGAGCTCGACACTCAGCTCGAGCCGACAATCGCGGCAGCCGAACTCGTCCTCTCGGAGATCCTGTCCGAGCCGATGAGGATCGCGGAGGCAGAGATCGAGAGCGGTGTGTTTAACCTGCATTACTACTACCACCGTCTGGTCCGCGAGAAGGCGCGGGCGGCTGGCGTCGACCGTCAGCTCGTCCTCTCGGCGCTTGAGCGCCTGCGCCCGCCTAGTGTCGACGTCTCCTACCTCGATCAGGTAATCGAGGAGCTTCGCGCCCCGGTGGCTCGCTCGCGCGTCGGGGCGAGCTGACGTCGAGGACACGAGCGCGGCGCATGCTTCCGGCTGCCACCGTCACCCTATGCGTCGAGCAGGATGCGCCGCTGCGATTCCTTCGGGTCGAAGTCGAGCAGCACCACGCGATGCTTCGCAGGCAGCGCCAAGCGACACTCCTGAAACGGAACGAGGACGCTCGTGCCGAGCAGCGAGCAGCATACGTGCGCGTAGCCGTTCGGGTCTCCGGTCGTGCGCTCGTGCTCCCACACCCGCGTCCGAGGGGCGATCTCGTCGAGCACCGCGAAGAGGTCCTGCACGGTGCCCGGCTCGTAGCGCATAATCGTGAGCGCAGCGCTGCTTGCCACCAGGCACACTCGCAGGAGTCCCGAAGCCCGCGCAAGCTCGGGCACACGCGCTTCGATCGCCGCGGTGACATCATGCGCGGTGTCGTGCCCGGTGGACGCAATGCGGACCTCAATGGGAGCAAGGTCGTCCCGCTCAGTCGCCATGCGCCCCCCCTTGCGTCGGTATCGTCGCACGCGCTTCCGGCAAGTGACTATCAGGGAGAACGCGCGTGGAGCTTGGCATAGAGGGAAAGGTCGCGCTCGTGACAGGCGCCTCGCGCGGCATCGGCCGCGCTGTGGCTGGGGCGCTCGCGCGTGAGGGGGCATGCGTGGCTCTCAGCTCGCGCTCGCGCGAGGGGATCGACGCAACTGCCGCCGCCGTGGGCGGCGTTGGGTTCGTGCACGACAGCGACCATCCGGACCGCGTCGACGCGCTTGTCGGCGAGGTGGAGGCCGCACTCGGCCAGGTCGAGATCCTCGTGATCAACACGGGCGGTCCGCCGACGGGCGCACCGCTCTCGTTCGGCGAGGAGGACCACGCGCGCGCGCATCGCCAACTCGTACTCACGCCGCTCGCGCTGATCGGACGCGTGACTCCGACGATGCGCTCGCGGCGCTTCGGTCGGATCGTGAGCATCGCATCAGTCACGGTCCGCGAGCCGCTCCCATCTCTTGGGCTGTCCACCTCGTACCGCCTCGCGCTACTCGGCACGGTCAAGACGCTCGCGTGCGAACTCGCCGGCGACGGCATCACCCTCAACACGATCCTTCCGAGCCGGATCGCCACGGAGCGGCTGCTCTCGCTCCACGGCTCTGAGGCGTCCGCCGCGCAGGGCATTCCCGCCGGCCGGCTGGGAAGCCCGGACGAGGTCGCCGCTGCTGCGGCATTCCTGGCGTCCGTCCCGGCCGGGTACGTGACTGGCACAGCGCTGCCGATTGATGGGGGCATGCTGCGCGCGGTGTGACGCAGGATAGCTTCGCTTTGTCGCCGTCCTCTGTCCGGCGGTGCCGGCGCCCAGCTTTAGCGGCTTGATTGTGCGCACAGGCCTTGGTGTCGAGTTTGGGCGGGTTGCGTCGGGATTCTCCGGATGCCGGACGTCGGAGGTGGAGTCCGTATTGATCTTATGTGCTGGTGATCCACGGGTCGAGATAGCTTGGTTGGTGGGCCAGATGGGCTTCTGGAAGTGACCGTGTGCCCGCTGTACGCTCCCAAGGACATGAAGTGTGTGAGGCCTTCAAATACCAACTTGCCTGCGATGTGTTGCCGTGGGTGAGACATCGCAGGCAGAGAGGCACCGGGCCTATCGCAGGATTCACCTTTCCGAATCCATGTCCAAGCTCGGCGTATCGGCCATCATGGCAGCGCAAGCGATGAGCCCGCTCATCGGTGGCGAAGACGCTGCCGTGGAGCAAGACGGCGGGTTCGGCCGACACTGAGCGATGGTGGAGACGAGAGTACGCGAGAGGGTCCAGGCGATCGTTCTGGAGATGTCGCCGCTGCGCGGAATGGCCGCCGAGCGAGCGTCGCTGCTGCGCGCCGACCTGGGCTACGACTCGCTCGCGCTGCTCGAGCTCGCTTATGCCCTCGATCAGGAGTTCGGGCTGGGCGCGGTCGACGAGGATGACAGTGACGTTGAGACGGTCTCGGATGTCGAGGTGCGCGTGCTGGCGAAGCTTGAGCGCGCCGGAAGGCTGACGCGCTGATGGCGGGACTCATCGGCCCCGCCGTGGCGAGCTTCAGCGAGGTCCTCGCCGAGCGCGCGCGTCACGCGCCCGACGCGTTGGCGTTTACCTTCCTGCGCGACGGCGAGGCCGACGAGGAGACGATCACCAACCGTGAGCTCCACGAGCATGCGCTCGCCATCGCGACGCAGCTGCGCGAGACGGTGCCAGCCGGCGCCCGAGTGCTACTGCTGTTCCCGCCGGGCTGCGACTACGTCGCCGCGATTTTCGGCTGCTTTCATGCTGGTGTCGTCGGGGTATCGGCGACCCCTCCGCAGCTGCGGCGCCTTGAGCGGACGCTCGGGCGCCTGATGGCGATTGCCGCTGACGCCGAAATCGACGCGGTGCTCGCGGCCGCGCCGATCCTCGACGCCTCCGCCGCGCTGCTGAGCGTCGACCAGCCGCTCGGGCGCGTCCCTTGGCTCCGCGCAAGCGACGGCAGCGGCGTCGCGAGCGACCCTGAGCCCGCTGCGCTGCACGCACCCGCGATCCTCCAATACACGTCCGGCTCGACCAGCGAGCCACGCGGCGTTGTTCTCACGCAGGCGAACCTGCTGGAGAACTCCGAGGTGATCGCGCGCGCGTTCGGCCACTCCACCTCCAGCCGCGGCTTCATCTGGCTCCCTCCCTACCACGACATGGGGCTCATCGGGGGCATCCTCCAACCCGTCTACATTGGTTTCCCGTGCGTGCTCGTCTCGCCGGTCGCAATCATCAAGCGGCCGGCGCGCTGGCTCGAGGGGGTGTCTCGACATCGCGCGACGACGAGCGGCGGCCCGAACTTCGCCTACGACCTCTGCGTTCGGCGCGTGGACGTGGCGGCGCGCGAGCAGCTCGACCTGTCGAGCTGGGACGTGGCGTTCAACGGGGCCGAGCCTCTGCATGCCGCCACGATCGACTCGTTCGTCGAGAAGTTCGGTCGGTGCGGCTTCCGGCGCGAAGCCTTCTTGCCCTGCTACGGCCTAGCGGAGGCGACGCTGATGGTCACCGGTACGCCAAAGGAGGCGGCTCCAACGCTGCGGCACTTCGACGCTGCCACCCTGAAAGCCGCCCGCCCTGAGCGGTCGGTCGAGGAGGGCGCCACGACGCTCGTCGGGGTGGGACATCCCAGCCCCAGCCACGAGGTGGTGATCGTCGACCCGGACACCACAATGCGCTGCGAGCCAGGAACGGTGGGCGAGATCTGGGTCAGTGGGCCGAGCGTCGCCGAGGGCTATTGGCGACGGGAGCGCGAGACGGCTGCGACGTTCGCCGCGCAACTCGCCGGCGACGAGCGCCCGTTCCTACGTACCGGCGATATCGGTGTGATCGACAGCGACGAGCTGTTCGTCGTCGGCCGACTCAAGGAGCTGATCATCGTCGCTGGTACCAACTACCATCCGCACGACATCGAGCGGTTGGCTGAGGAAGCGCACGACCTGCTCCGCCCACACTCAAGCGCAGCATTCGCGCTGATGGACGGCCACGACGAGAGGGTGGCTATTGTGCTCGACGCCGAGATCGGCACACAAGAGGAAGCGCGCGAGGCGATTACTGCGGTTCGGCGACGGGTTGCCGAGGGCCTCGACCTCCAGCTCGACCTAATCGTGCTGTGTCCTCCTGGTTCGGTGCCCAAGACGACCAGTGGGAAGATCCAGCGCGGTCTCTCCCGCACTCTGTTGACCCACGGAAAGCTCGAGATCTTCAGCGAGTGGCGACGCAGCGGAGGAGCGTAACGTGCGGGTGCTCGTCACGGGCGCGACCGGCCTGGTCGGCTCCGAGATCGTTGAACGGCTCACGGCTCGCGGCGACGAGGTCGTGGGTGTCGCCCGGCGACCGGTCGGCAGACGCGCGGTCGTCGCGTGGGACATCGGCGTGCAGGAGCCTCCCCCTACGCTCCGCGGCCCGTGGTCCGCGATCGTCCACGCAGCCGCCGACACCCGCTGGACGATGTCCCCAGACGAGGCGCGGCGCGCGAACGTCGACCCAATCGCCGCGCTCGTGCCGCTCGTCTCACTACACACGCACGTAGTGCACGTCTCGACCGCCTACGCTATGGGACTGCGGGGCGACGTCGCGTCCGAGGACCAGTCGGACTACCGCAACGCCTACGAGTGGTCGAAGGCGGCGGCCGAGCGCCTCGCCCGGTCGGTGTTCCCACGACTCACGATCGTCCGCCCGCCGCTGATCATCGGCCGCCGCGAGGACGGGCGCGCAGCACGGTTCGCCGGCATGTATACGATCTTGCGCGGCATCGCATCGAGCACGGTGCCAGCGGTGGTCGCGGCGCAGGGCGCGTTCTTCGATGTCGTGCCAGTTGACGACGTCGTCGCACTGCTCGTCGCGGCGTGCGACGGCGAGGAGTCCGGCAAGGTCCTGACGATCGCCGGCGGCGACTGCGCTCCGCGCGTCGGCAAGTCCCTGGACTTGCTCACAGGCGCCTACAACGAGTGGCGCACCGAGCGCGAGCTGGAGCTGTTCGATCCACCGCCGATCGTCACTCCCGCGAGCTGGCAGCGCTTCTTCCTGCCCTTCGTGCATCAGCACCTCACCGAGCGCCAGCGTCGGATCCTCAAGCTGCTCGAGAACTTCTTGCCGTACCTCGCGATCTGCGAGCCGCTCCAGCCGACGCACGTCGTGCACGGCGTGGAGCCCTGCATCGCGCGCTCAGTCCGCTATTGGGCCGAGACGAACGTCCGCCTCGCCTCCTCGGCACCCGCCCCATGGGAGTTCGCCGCGTGAGCCAGCCGATAATCGCCAACGACCACCACTCCCGCCGGGACGTGCTCGACCGGCGCATCCAGGACTACCACGGCGTGTCGCTCGCCCAGGTGCTGGAGCTGATTGACTACCTGCGCGACGCTGGCGACTCGGTGATAGCCGGCGGATCACTGGCGCTCGGCCTGGGCAACGAGCGCAGTGACCTCGACGTCGTGATCGCCGGGCGCGATACGCAGGGCTCGGGGCGGATGCCGCTGGAGCATTGGGAGCAGACGCTGCGCGTCGACGCCTGGAAGCTCAACCAGGGCACGATCGATGACCTCTTCGAGCGCGCTGAGGCCGCGCTCGCGAGCGACAGCCCGTTCGAGGGAGCATTCGGAAGCGTGACTGAGCAGGCCGACCTGAAGCTGCTCCATCGCGTGGCCTTCGGGATCCGCCTCCATGGACCATCGCTCGAGCCCGCGCGCACGCGCGACTATTCAGCGGTCGCGCGGGACCTGGTCGTGCGCGAGTACGCCGAGCGCATGCGCGAGTCCGTTCTCGTCGCCCCTCTTGCGCTGCCAGGCCACTGGCGTGCTGCGGCGATGAATGCGCGACTCGCCGTCGAGGACGCGCTGCACGCCGAGCTCGCGGCGCGCGGGACCCCGTTCACGGGCGACAAGTGGCTACAGCACCGGCTCATGACCGACGCCCCGGACCTGTACGAGCTCTACCGACCGTTCGCGATTCTCCCCGCAACGCGCGCCGCCGCCGCCGCTCTCGTGCACGCTGCGGTCGAGCAGTGCGAGGCACTGACGGGCCTCGCGCTCTCGGTGAGCGCGCTCGCGAGCAGCGCGAGCTGGGAGAACACGGACATCAGGCCGATCGAAGTGGGGGCCGACCACCTGCTCCTCTCCGCAAAGGAGGGAGGGCTCTGGCGTATCGACCAGGCCGAGAGCGAGGCGTGGCACAGCCTCGACGCGGCAGGCACCTGGCCGCTAGCGGACTGCGACGAGGCACAGAGCCGGCTGTGTTTCGACCTCTACGCGCAGGGGCTCGTGCGACTGCGGTGGCAGCGCGGCATCCCGATCCACGAGCTCGCGCTGCGCGAGCCTGGCCGAACATGAAGGCGATCGATGTCGACGCGCGCCGGTATGCGTGGTGCCACGGGCACGCCCTCTGGCTCATGGGCCTTGAGTCCGCACAGTGGATGGAGGACATCGAGGGCGCCATGCGTGCCGACCAGCGCGGCCTCGTCCGCTACGTCTCGCGCGCGATCGGTGAGGAGTGCGCGGTGATGCTGGCGCTCGTCGTGCGACACGCAAAGCCCATCCCGGCGCCGAAGATGCGGGGGCCATGGGCGCTTGAGCAGCTTGAGGGACACGAGCTGCGGGATGAGTGCTGGTCGCTGATGCGCGGCATCCGCGATGACGAGTCGCCCGAGGAGGTGGTGATGCGCTGCCGCCAACTGCTTGCCCGCGTCCGCGAGGTCGTCGGCAACGTTCCGGACCCGTTGACGCCCGAGGGTTACCATCCCGCTCTCGCGCTCGCGCGGGATTGGCTGGAGCTCGCCGATGCAGTCGGCGAGCAGGGGTTCCTCCCGCGAGAGTGGATTCAGGAAGGCTGACATGCCGCGTGTCTGTCTCGACATGGAGATCCGCGCACCAGCAGAGGCCGTCTGGGGAGCCGTGATCGATATCGAGCGCTATCCCGCATCGATGCAGAACGTGCGCTGGGTTAGAATCCTCGACGAGGAAAGCGCGTCCGTCCGCCGCAGCGCGTGGTCGATCGTCCTGAAGGGCGCCATCCTCGAGTGGGAGGAGCGCGACCACCTCGACCACGGCAAGCGCGTGATGAGCTTCCAGCAGGTCACCGGCGACCTCGCGCTGTTCGACGGTGCTTGGACGGTCGAGGAGCGTGATGCTGAGCTGACTCACGTCGCGCTTGGAATCACGTTCGAGATCGGCATCCCGCTGCTCGCTGCGAACCTCAACCCGATCGCTCAGCGCGCGTTGCACGCGAACTGCACTGAGATGCTGTTGGGGGTGGAGCGCAAGGTGGTCGGAGCTTGAACTCGCCGGACCAGGTCTTCGCTTCTCTGCAGCGTCACGGGGCCCCGGGAACGGCGCTTGGCGCCAAGATCGCCGGCAGCGGGGCGGTCGAGGAGCAGGCTGTTGGAGCAGTCGTGCGTTTGTCCGACGGGCGGGAGATGATCGACTTCGGGTCCTACGGCGTGTCCCTACTCGGTCACCGTCACCCGGCGGTCATCGCCGCTGTCTCGGACCAGCTCGCGCGGATGCCGGCCAGCACGCGTACGCTCGCGAACCCGATCACCGCAGGCCTCATGGCAGACCTCGCCGAGCGGCTCGGTGAGCCGTTGCAGCGCGTCTGGCTGGGGAGTGACGGCGCCGACGCGGTAGAGGTCGCACTGAAGCTCGCGCGTCGGCAGACCGGCAGGCAGCGCATCCTGGCGGTCCGCCACGCGTTCCACGGCAAGACGCTCGGGGCGCTAGCGCTGACGTTCAACCCGGCGTTCCGTGTTGGGTTGGAATCGATGTTGGGCGACCAGGTGACCCATATCGACCCCGCCGACGAGTGCGCGGTCGCGCGGGAGGTGGTAGACGGCCAAGTGGCCGCACTGGTGATCGAGCCCATCCAGGGCGAGGGCGGTGTGCGACCGCTTCCCGCCGCAACGCTCCAGCGCTGGGCTGAGGACGCTCACAGCGCGGATGCTTTTGTCATCAGCGACGAGGTCCAGGTCGGGCTCCACCGCTGCGGGCCGCTGTCGCTCGCGCTCGCCGCCGACGTCCGCGCCGATGCCGTCCTGCTAGGCAAGGCGCTCGGCGGAGGCGTCATGCCCCTGTCCGCGCTCATCGCAACCGACGAGCTCTTCGAGCCGCTCGTCACAGACCCCACGTGGCACAGCGCGACGTTCGGCGGCCACCCGCTGTCCTGCGCTGCCGGGCGCGCGGCGATTCGCGCGCTTGAGCAGCTCGCTCCGCGCGCCGCGCGCGTCGGCGCACAACTCGAGCGCGGCCTGGGCCGCCTGCAAGGCGCGCACGCGCCGATCGTGCGCGACGTTCGTGGCGCGGGCCTACTCTGGGGAGTCGAGCTCACCGGCCCCGCGGTCGCCGGTAGCGTGCTCGTCGAGCTCGCCCAGCGCAACGTTCTCGTCTCGCCTTGCCTGAGCGCCCCGAACACGGTTCGCCTGCTCCCTCCCATGGTGACGACCAACGCTCAGGTAGACACGGTTCTCGCCGCGCTCGACGGGGCGCTCGCCGCTGCGGCCGAGTTCGCCGACGTCGACGCCGGTACGGCGCTCGAGACGGCGACAGTCACGCCACAGTTTTCCTGACACCTGAAGCCCTCGACAGACCCTCCGTGGTGTGCATCGCGCGGTCCTGACAGACGATCTAGTTGCGAGATATTGGATCAACTCTCATCGGAATGCCGTACTCAGCAGATTTCGTCAAACAGTTCGCGAGTGGATATCTTTTTGCCCATGAGTCTCCAACCGCTGGACTACGATGCTGCGACGACGCTGCGAAATCAGCGTCTCATCTCTCCACAGGAGCAGGCGACACTGCGGGCCGCGAGGTTCCTTATCGCTGCGTGTGGCGGTGTTGGTGGATCTGCAATCGAGCCGCTCGCTCGCCTTGGTGCGATGCGGTTCAGGTTCGCCGACCCAGACCTGTACGAGCTCAGCAACGTCAATCGGCAACTCTGCATGGTGGACGAGATCGGACGGTCTAAGCCCGAGGTGCTCGCTGAACGCGCGCTCGGCATCAACCCGTTCGCCGAGGTGAGCGTTCACAACGAAGGCGTTACCCAAGACAACATCGATGAACTGTTGGAGGGCGTCACTATCGTCCTCGATGGCATCGCGCCGGGGAATTCCGCGTGGGAGAAGTATCTGCTCCACCGGCGCGCTGCCGAGCTTGGCCTACCGGTCATGTCGGGTTACAGCTTTGGCGGCAAGCCCTGCCTCTACATCTTCGACTACCGGCGTGACCCGCGCCCATATTACGGAAAGGCTGATGCCGACGCCCACCGCGAGAACCGCTACCGCGACGCCAGGCGCTGGCTTGGCTACTTTCACTTCCCGGCCGACTTCATGCCGGTGATGCGTTACGGGTTCCGCAACGGGGGGACGTGGCCGCGTGTCTCCTACACCGTGCAAGGCATGGGTGCGCTGATCTGTCGCACGTCCCTCGATCTGCTGATGTCCCGCGAGGTTCGCCATGTGGTGAGCGTCGATCTGCATCGCGTCACAAAGCCCTACCCGCGCGCGCTCGGCTCGCTGGCGCGTCTGCCGCTCGAGATGTTGCCCACGCTGCTCGCGGCCAAGCGCTACTCGGACGTGCGCCGCCCGGCGCAGTCGCCGACGCCCGCGGATGGACCAGCGCTCTCGCAGACGCTCACCGCCGTGCTCGAGGCCGCTTGCTCCGCGCCCTCCCTGTACAACACCCAGCCGTGGGCGCTGCGCGTCGTCGGTGAGAACATTGTCCAGGTGGGGCGCGCCCGGGATCGGGTGCTCACCGCGGCGGATCGGCAGGCGCGCGTCACCACCTACGCCTTGGGCTGCGCGGTCGAGGCGATGAGCTACGTCGCCGACGCCGAATGGCGCTCGACTAACGGGTCCCCTCGCGGGCTGGGCGGACATATCGGCGAGCTCAAGGTGGCCGGACTGCGGGAGAGCGACCTGCTCGTGCGCCAGGCCGTGTTGGGCGCGCGGGTCACCAACCGCGGCGACTACCGGCGCGAGCGGCTCGACCCGCTCGCGCTGGGCGCGGCGCAGGACGCGGCGGGCGAGTTTGATGTGTCGATCGAGGTGGCTGACGACCGGGCGCGGATCGAGCAGGCGGCCGAGGTCGCCGGCGCCGCGATCCGATCGCAGATGGCTGACCGCGCGTACGCAAACGAGCTCCGGCGCTGGACGCGCCTCACCGACGAAGAGCCGACCGGGGTGAATCTTGGACTGGTGCTGGGCATGCTCGGCGACGCGCGGGGCGGGCGGATGCGCGACGCGGGGCTCACGACCGCACTGTCGATGCGCGTCACCCGTGCCGTGCGCAACTCCGGCGCACTGCTCGTGCTCCGCGTGGGCGATGACGACGAGGCCGCGTGGCTGCGTGCCGGCCGTGCGCTGATGCGCGTCTGGCTCGTGCTGACCGAGGCCGGGTATGCGGTCGCCCCGGAGCAGACTCCGCTGGAGACGCCACAGGGCACCCTCGCCATCCGCTCCGCCCTCGGCGTGGACGATGAGGGCACGCTCGTGACCATGTTGCGGGTGGGCCGGCCGTTGTCTGAGCCGCATCCATCGCGGCGCCTCCCGCTGAGCACGGTGGCGATCCGCGACACCGCCCCGTCAGCCGTTCCTCCGGTCAGTCAGCCAGCTGCCGCCATCAAGCGGGACACGGCGAGCGAGTCCGCGGAGAGCTGAGCGGGGCCGACGCCGAGCCGTGCTAACTCGTCGATGAGCGCTCCGCAACCGGCTCCAGTACCCGGCATGTCCCCCGGTGGATTGCGTTGCCGGCAATCGGAACAATGGTAAAGTGACCTCACGGAAAGCGGGCGATATGTCGCACGCATCAAGAGAGGCTGAGGGAACCGGCCCAGTGACGCCTCGGCGACCTACTCGGAGCACGAGCAAGGTGCCAATCCCGGCCGAGCGCCTGCTCGGAAGGATACGAACGACGACGAAGGAGGGCCATGCCCGCTATTTCGCTGCGATGCCGAGGCTGCGACACCCACCAGCCGCTTGACGCGCTCGGCAGCTGCCCGGACTGCTTCGGGCCACTGCACCCGGTCTACGATCTCGAAGCCCTGCGCAAGACGGTTACGAAGGAGCTGATCGCAAGCGGTCCCCTTTCGATCTGGCGCTACGCCCCCCTTCTGCCCGTCGCGCCGCCCGAGGAGCTATCGCTCGCACCCGGTATGACGCCCCTGCTGCCGGCCTCCCGGCTTGCCCGCTCTCTTGGTGTGGGAGGCGTGTCGATCAAGCTCGACACCGCCAATCCAACGCATTCCTTTAAGGACAGGCCCGTGGCGATCGCCGCGGCGAAGGCACAGGAGCTGGGGATTTCGACGCTCGCGTGCTCCTCGACCGGCAACCTCGCGAATGCTGTGGCGGCGCGCGCGGCCGCTGAGGGCATGGACGCGGCTGTGTTCTGCCCCGCCGACCTCGAGCCCGAGAAGCTCGTGGCCACCGCGGTGTACGGCGCGACCGTGTACGCGGTCGACGGCGACTACGACCAGTGCAGCAGGCTCACCATGGAGTTGACCTCGGAGCTTCCGTGGGGCTTCGTCAATGTGGGGCTGCGCGCCTACTACGCGGAGGGCAACAAGACGGTTGGCTTCGAGATCGCCGAGCAGCTCGACTGGCAGTTGCCTGACGCGGTGATCTGTCCGGTTGGCTCGGGGGCGCTGTTCTCACGCGTGTATGAGGGCTTCGAGCAGCTTCGCGCGTGTGGACTGGTGTCGAACCCGCTGCCGCGCATGTACGGCGCGCAGGCGGCAGGGTGCGCACCGGTGGCTGCGGCATTCGAGGCCGGTCGCGACGATGTCATGCCAGTGCGACCGCACACGCTGGCGCGCTCAATCGCGATCGGCGACCCCGCGGACGGCGATCTTGCGCTCGCGACGGCGCGCCGCTCGGGCGGCAGCATCATCGCCGTGCCGGAGGAGCACATCGCGCCAGCGATGGGGACCCTCGCCGAGACTGCCGGCGTCTTCGGTGAGACCGCGGCGGGAGCGACGCTCGGTGCGCTGCAGCTGGCGGTGGAGCGCGGCGCCGTGCGCGAGCACGAGCATGTGGTGCTCCTCGTGACCGGCGACGGCCTGAAGACGCCCGAGCCGATCGCCGATCGCCTGATGCCGATCGCGATCAGGCCGGACGTCGCCTCCGTCATGGATCGCGTCGCGGCGCTCGCTGACTAAAGCGGCCGGCGATGTCGCTCTAGCCGCTCAGGGCTCGAGTCGCTCGACCACGCCTGCTTCGCCGTCGAGCCGCACCCGCTCGCCGTCGCGCAGCAGCTTGGTGACGCCAGGGATACCGACCACGGTCGGCAACCCCAGCTCGCGCGCGAGGATAGCTGAGTGCGACAGCGCGGAGCCGCGCTCGACGATCAGGCCGCTGGCGGTGAAGAAGAGCGGCGCCCAGCCGGGGTCTGTGCGCAGTGTGCACAGGATCTCTCCGTTCATGCCAAGCCCGTCGCGCGGCTCGTGCACGAGCCGCACCGGCGCCTCCACGACGCCCCGGCAACAGCCGAGCCCACGAAGAGCGCCGTCGTTGCTGTTGACGCCCGCGTCGGGATGGTCCCGCAGGTCGTTGCCGATGTATGGAGAGCCGACGATCTCGAGGCGGTTCGCTGGCTCTTGCGCACGGTACGCCTTCCACTCCTGCTTGCGCACGCTGACGAGCGACGTGAGCTGGACGGAGACCGCACGACCCTCGACGAACGCCTCGAGCTCGTCGACGGTGAGGTAGAAGACGTCGCGCGGGTCATCGATGAGTCGCTCCTCGTGGAGGCGTACCCCCATCGCCCCGTAGACGTCACGGGCCAGGCCGAAGGCGAGCGTGCGGCGCAGTCGCAGCGCCTCGCGGGCATGGACTGCCTTGCGCGCCAGCGCGATCTCGCGTTTCAGCAGCGGCCGTCGCCAGGGGGGCAGGCGCCTCCCCAGCTCGGCGAGCGTCGTCCGGTATCGCTCGCGCTCGGCCACCGTAAGCTGGTCAGGATCGAGGACGGGGCGGTCGAGGTAGCTGCGCAGCACGCCCACGACGAACTCCGGGTCGTCCCTCGCCGTGACTGTCTCGAGCTTGAGTTCGCCGATCGTGCGGTCCCCGTAGCGCTCGACATAGTCGTCAATCTGGGCAGCGACCCTTGGCGCTCGCTCGCGCACGACCTTCAGCGCGGCGTCTGGGTGCAGCGTCCGCAGCGCGGTGACCACGACTGCGTCGCGCTGCGCTGCCTGCGCGATCGCCACAAGCAGCCGGGTCGGCTCCACCGACTCGATCCCCTCGATCCCGCCTAGGAGGTCGGCGAGCCGCGCGTCGAGCTCCTGACCCTCGTAGAAACGGCCGAGCAGCCGGTGGAGGTGCCCGCAGAGCATGATCACGCGGAAGTCGTTGAGGTTGGGGACATGCCACTGCCGGAGCAGCTCCGTCTGGAGCCGGCGGCTCATCTCGTACAGCTCCACCAAGCTTCGCTCGGGCAGCTGGCGCCGGTCGATGTTGTCGTAGATGCCCTGGAAGCGAGCGACGAAACCCTTGATCTCGCGATCCAGGCGGACGAAGCCGAGGGCCATGCGCGAGGCGAACTCGATCACCTCTGCCGCCCGCCGCAGACGCTGTCCGAGCGGCCGGGTGGCGGCCGGAGCGCTGCCTATCGCGGTGTGCCACATCACGGTCTCCACCTCCTCGATCCGGCGGTTTCCACCGGGGAAGACGTGGTAGAGCGCGCGCCAGCTGTCCAGGTTGTAGTAGACGCGGCCAGCGACGATGGCCAGGAGCGTACGCGCGGCCGGCTCGAACTCCTCCAGGCTCCGGCGGGAGGCACCAAGCGTCCGCAGTAGGTCGCTGAAGACCGTCGCGTAGACGCGCGAGGCGAAGGAGAACGTCAACGGCGTCGTCACGCCGTTGAAGCTCTCCTGGATATTGGAGTTGTCCAACACGCGGACGGGGGCCCTCTCATCGCGCTCGCGGGGAAGCGAGGTGATCGGGCGCGACTGGAGCGTGTGCAGCACGCCGCCCGCATAGGCCCACTCGAGATCTACCGGGTACCCGGCGCCTGTCGCGACGCGCCTCGTAAGGGCTCCCACCTCCGCGACGCGCTCCAGGCTCAGCGCGCGCTGCTCTCGCGCCTGCGCAGACGTGCGCCGCTGTTCTGTGCCGCGCCCTGACCGTGCCTGGACGACCTCACGATCCTTCGCCGCGACGCTCGCCGAGCGCTCCCCACCGTCGGGCGACCACACGAATTCGTCGGCGGCCACGAGATCCTCGACGACCCCCTCACCGAGCCCATAGGTCGCCGTGATCAGGCACTCGTCGCGTCGCCCAGTGATGGGGTTCACGCTGAACGCGACGCCCGCCACCTCCGCGTCGACCATCTGCTGCACGATGACCCCAAGGCGCACCGTGACCGGCGAAACGCCGGCCCGCACGGCATAGTGGAGGATCCGCTCCCCGAACGCCGATGCCCAGCACTGTCGGACGGCGTCGAGTACGTCGGCGGGCGTCGGCTGGAACAGCCGGCTCTCGAGCAGCCCGGCGAACGAGTGGCGCGCTGAGTCCTCGCCGACCATCGAGCTCCGCACCGCGTACGGGCCTGGCCCAAGCTGGCCCGTGGCTGCCTCGATTTCCTCCACGAGCTCGGCGTCCAGCGGGGATGACTCGACGGCCTCCCGCAGTCGCGCCGAGAGTTCCGCGACGTCCCCAGGCGCCATCTGGCCGTCCGCGAACGCAAGCATCGCCTCGCCAAGCGCTGCCGGCGTCTCGCCCTTCCGCAGGTGGGCGCGGAACGCCTCGGCCGTAACGACAAAGAACTCGGGACAGCGGACGCCGAGTCGGTGCAGGAGCGCGAGGCCGGCGGCCTTACCTCCGACTCGCTGTAGTTCCGCAGTGTCGACATCCGTCGTTACGAGCATGTTTTGCGTCGATGCGTTCACCCTGCGCTCTCAATGTAAGAGGCCCAATCCCCCTGCCTGCTGCCAGCCTTCTTGGGCAACCGATCCATAAAGCGCCTATGCGACCCCGTGGTGGCGAGAGCCGTCGCCTCCGCGGCTGCCGCTCGACTCAGACCAGCGCGAGCAACTGCACGACCACGCCAAGCACGATGGCATTTGCCAGGGCGAGCCCTCCCCACCATGGCAGGCCTTCCCGGCGCCAACCCGCCAGCGTGACGATCGAGACGACGAATACCACCGTGACGCACGCGACGTAGCCGAGGAAGATGGCCGACAGGTGGGCGTCGGAGTAGAGCGGGATGGTCACGCCGAACACCGCGAGGAGCAGCACTACGAGCACGATGCGGGCGCCCCGCATGGCGCCTTGCAGGCGAAGCCCGTAGATCCGCTCGATGTCGTAGACGCCGATGCCTCGCGAAAACTTCCAGTACTGCCAGCCAAGCCACCAGAGCGCCACGAGGGCCGCTACGGAGCCAAACGATAGGTGGGCGTTTGCAGTCGCCGCCCACACGAAGTAGGTGTAGGAGAACGTCATCGCCGGTACGACCTCGAAGAACGGGATCACGCCCACGAACCGGGGCAGCCCTTGGATCCTCAGCAGGGAGGCGCAAATGAGGCCCGACGCTGTGGGCACGAGCGCCGCAATGAGAGCCCAGCGGCCGATCCATGCGTTGAGGAGGACGACTATGGCCGTCGTAAACGCGAGCGCCCAGAGAAGCGTCGACGGCTTGGGGACCAGTCGCCCGTCGGCCAGCACGACCCGGCCTGACGGGTGGCGCGGCAGCTCCCGGCGACGGCCAAGGTTCGCGATGAGCTCGCCCCCGCATGCGTGTATGTCGATGTCCTCGATGAGGCGGACCTGGAAGAAGAGCAGGACGGTCGTGATCGCCGCGGCGGCGACCTCCCAGCCCCACGGAGTAGTGTGACCCATCCGGCCCAGGAGCGCATACGAGCAGAGCGTCACGATGCACAGTGCCGCCGCCTGCATCGGGGGGAGCTGGCGATCGACGTAGCGCCAGACCTTGCCCAGAGTCGATCCGGCCGGTAGCACAAGCCCGACATCGGCTGGCGCCGCTGGGATTTCGACCTCTGTGGCATCGACATGCTCCATGTTCGATGCTTCATGTTTGTTGCCATTCGCTTCGCAGTCAAGTTTCGCATTCGTCCGCAGTCAAGGCACAGGAGCGAGCTGTGAAGCTAGACTCAGGCAACCGTTAAGTAAATGGTTTCGGGTCAATTGTCACGCTGGCGTGACAATTGACGAACTCCTGCGTAATCGAAAACATTTTTGGAGGAACTGCACCAGCTGTGGTTCACCGACCTTTAAGGCCCTGGATGGTGGAAAGGATCTCGCTGATAGGCTCCCGAGTCGGTTTGCGCTTTATGATTCTTGGTATTTTGTACCGGTCTTGGATGGAACTCGCAATACTCAATAGGCGCAACTTGGGTACCTAGGTTTTGTATCCTGCGCCCAAAAGTGCAGAATTCTGTCCTGGGAAATCAGCCATAACAGCCGAATAGGCAGTATCGGGGGCCTAAGCTATGATCGACGTCATGTTGAGTATGGTCGGGAGGACGCCACAAATTGGGGCAGTGATTGCGGCCGGTGGGCTTGCACTAGCCCCGCTGGGGATTCCCGCAGCGGGGCGGGCCGACTCAGCACACACTGCGTCGCGGTCAATCTATGTAAACGAGCACGCACAGCTACGACTGATCAGTCACCACTCGGGGCTGCTGTACGAGCAGGGTACCTTCTCGGGAACGCCGGGAGGTGCTGTGTCGGTACAGATTCGGATTTCATACACGCAGTCAAGCATCAGCTTCAGCACGACACCGAGCGGCGGCACGGTCAGCGGCAGCGGACACGCATCAGTTTACGCCGAAGGGGCGATTGCGCACTTCAATGGATCTGTGGCAGTGACACATGGCACCGGACGCTACTCCGGAGCGTCAGCCTCGGCACTTCACATCTCGGGTCTCTTTCAGCGAAAAACATACGCGACATCACTGACTGTGCGGGGGGAGATGGGCACCTGACGCGCGCCAAGATCACCCGGGGAAGGATGACCGCAACGCTTTGCGCACTGCTGCCCGCGCTTTGCGTGACACTGACCGCACCGTCAACCACGGTAGCCAAGCAGCTCGTCAGTCTCAAGGTCGGATTCTCCCCTGATCGGCTGAGTACCAGTACGACGATCAACGTCGGCTTCGACGTCACAACCCCGACTGGTCAACCACCCTCGCCGCTGGTGGGCGTCAGCATGAGCCTGCCGAAGGGCGTTGATCTCAGCACGACGAGTCTCGGACTCGCGGTCTGCCATTCGGTACCGCTTGAAGTTGATGGCCCTGAAGGCTGCTCCCCGAACGCGGTGATGGGCCATGGGATGGCGCTCGTCGAGGTGCCGATAGGGCCAGATATCCTCCATGAGTGGGCCAACATTACGATCCTCATGGGCCCTGCGATCGAACATCACACCACGCTGATCTACTACGCTGACGGCAGCACGCCGGTAGCCGCTCAGGTTGTGTTCACCGGGCTGTTGCTACCCGACAGTGGCCCGTTCGGTGGACTCCTCAACATGAGTATTCCCTTGGTCCCGAGTCTCCCTGGCGCCCCTGACGCCGCAGTCGTGTATGTACGCACCACATTCGGTCCTGCGGGTCTGCGCTACTACAAGCGCGAACATGGCAGGGCCGTCTCATACAAGCCCGAAGGGGTTGAAGTTCCCAGCACTTGCCCGGCCGGCGGCTTTCCGTTTGCGGCGACATTCAGCTTTCAGGACGGCACCAATGCCTTAGCAAACGCCGTCGTACCGTGTCCGTCGGTCGCAGGATCGGCGCGAAGCGGCGGCCGACGCCGCTGATGCGCCGCGACCTCACTACTCAACTTGGGGGGGCTCGCTCGTGAGGCGTGTTCGTGTGGATGTAATCAGTGCACTTAGGCGGCTGACTGACAAACGTCGGTGGCTTGTGCTCGGAGTCTGGGGTCTGCTGGTCGTCGTTGCCGTGCCGCTCGCGGCGCGGCAGACCAATCATCTTGACCAGACCGGCTATTTCGTGAGCGGCTCGCAGTCGGCACGCGTTGACGCGCTACTGCACAGTCAGTTTCCGGAGGAATCGCGCGCCGGACTGGCAGTGCTGCTGTGGCCCAAGCACGGGGCCAGCGCGGAAGCTCTCGAACACGACATCCGAAAGGTCCAACGCGCACTGCGCGGAATCCACGGGGTCTCGCTGTCCTCGCACGACGTGCAGATCGCGTTGTTTGGCACCGGGCTGGTGGAACCGGTCGTGTTGCCATTGAATGTGAGCGCCAGCGAAGCGACGTCGGTACAAATCGCGCTGGAATTGCGCTCCCGCTTGGGCGTGGGTGACCCAACCAGCGACCATGTCGAAATTCACCTGCTTGGCCTTGGGGCGTACTGGGCGGGAATCGATGCCGCCTCTAAGAAGCAGCTCGCCCGCGCCGAGACGATCGGCTTTCCGTTCCTGCTCGTGGTGTTGCTACTGATTCTTGGGTCGCTCTGGGCGGCCTTGCTGCCGGTCACACTCGGCCTGGTCGCCGTACTGATTAGTGGCGCTGTGATCTTTCTGCTTTCGCTTGTAATGCAGCTCTCAGTCTTCGTCACCAACGCCGCGTCGCTGGTGGGCATTGGCGTCGCCGTCGATTACTCCCTGATCATTCTGACGCGCGTCCGCCAGGAACTCGCGGCAGGTCACGACTTCGCAACCGCGAGGCGCCGTGCGCTCGAGACATCGGGCAGAGTCGTGATTGTCTCAGGCCTAGCGGTGATCTGCAGTCTGAGCGGCCTGTGGCTGATCAACGATAACACCGTGCGATCGCTCGCGCTCGGCGCGGTCTTGGTCGTAGCGGTGTCGGTGCTTGCGGCCGTCACGTTGCTGCCGGCGCTGATCAGCGTCATCGGGCCACGCCGCCTCACCGATGGTGCGCTCGCGCGGCTGGCCGCACGTCGCCGAGCGGCCCGCAGGCAGCCATCGGTGGTTGGATGGCAGCGCTGGACGAGCCTGGTTACCGGCCATCCAGTGCGCGCAATTGCGGTCGCCGGCGGAGTAATGCTGCTGCTATCAGTGCCAGCGCTCCAACTGCGAACCGGAGCAAACGCGCTCGAGCAGTTCAGCCCTGGCAACGAGACTCTTGTCGGCTTTCAGGAGGCTCGCTCACTCGAAGGCCCAGGCGCACTGGGACCGGTAAACGTGATTGCATCTACTACGCCAATGTCCCATGAGAAGCTGCTGCTGACCGTGGCCGGTCTTCGCACCCTCGCAGAAGCACTACCCGATGTTCACTCGCTCGGAGCGACGCGCTTCTCCAACACAGGGTCGTACGCGCTCTTCACTGTTATCCCGCGCGGCGATCCCGAAGCGCCAGCCGCGATTACGCTAGTCGAACGTATGCGGAAGCAATTTGCTCGCATGAGCGCCCGTAGTGGCGTTCGGGTGGTTATCGGCGGCACCCCGGCGAGTCTGCTCGACACCAAACAGGAGTTCGCGAGCGGCATCTGGAAGGTGATTATCGCAGTTCTGGTCCTGTCATTTATTGTCTTGACGGTGCTGCTGCGTTCACTGCTTTTGCCACTGAAGGCGATCATCCTCAACCTGCTGTCGGTCGGCGCCGCCTACGGAGTGCTGGTTGTCGTCTTCCAGTGGGGATGGTTCGACGGGCTGCTGGGATTCCATGCCCCTGGGCATATCGAAACGGTCACGCCGGTAGTGATCCTGGCGCTCGCATTCGGACTCTCGATGGACTACGAGGTGTTCCTGTTGAGCCGCATCAAGGAGCGTCGGCTCGCTGGCGCCGCGCCGCGTGCCGCAGTAGCCGAAGGACTTGCGGGAAGCGCGCGGACGATCTCAAGCGCAGCGCTAATCCTGGTCTGCGCGTTTGGCATCTTCATCGGCACAGGGCTGCCATCGATTAAGCAGATCGGGCTTGGCGCCGCGGTTGCGATTGCGCTCGATGCGACCCTGATCAGACTTGTGCTGGTGCCAGCCACGATGGAGCTGCTAGGTGAGTGGAATTGGTGGTTGCCAACTTGGCTCTTGCGCATTCTGCCTGCTACTACGCCTGCGCGAGCTGAAACGCCACCAACCTCAGTGCCGGCGGAGTCCGCGCTGCGTTAGCGGTGGCACGACGCTTGTCATCACTTGGCGAGCCACTACCCCCTACCTGGTGGGGTGGAGCCTCGCTGCGCGCCGGCGGTCGCGCTAGAAAAACCCAACTCAACGCGCGGGTCGGCCCGGCGCGATGCCAGCGAATAGCCGCAGTCTCTAGCGCCACGAGGCTGAGTTTCGCGTGAATCGGTTAGATGGGCAAATGCTAACTGGTACACTTGCGCTCGCGAACCACCAAGGGGGCTCGATGGAGACAGCGACACCTCACATGGAGGCAGCGCAGGTGGCTGGTTCGCCCGTGCCCGAGCAATCCGCGACGATGCTTGAGATCGAAGGCGTGCGCAAGTCGTACGGCGACATCGAGGCGCTCGCTGGCGTCGATCTTGACCTTGCGCCCGGCGAGATTTTGGGTCTCCTCGGACCGAACGGCGCCGGCAAGACGACACTCGTCTCAATAATCGCTGGCCTGCTGCGGCCGGACATGGGCTCCGTCCGGGTGGGCGGCCTTGACGTGCAGCGCGAGCCGATGCGCGTGCATGGCATGCTTGGTATCGCTTCTCAGGAGCTTGGGCTCTACGTGCAGCAGACCGTGCGCAAGAACCTGCGCTTCTTCGGCACACTCGCAGGGCTGCCCGCGGCTGAGCTCGAGAACCGGATCGCCGAGGTCGCGGACGCGCTGGATCTGACGGCTCTGCTCGACCGGCGGGTCCAAGACCTCTCCGGTGGCGAGAAGCGCCGCGTGGCGCTCTGCCGACTGCTGCTGCAGAAGCCGGACGTGCTGATTCTTGACGAGCCGACGAACCACCTGGATG
>Ga0208586_1000037_pt1 | contig 48786 bp, 44 predicted proteins | sample NGESurshal072012_6_FD_184471 | JGI IMG/M metagenome (GOLD analysis project Ga0208586, IMG submission 184471) | Arctic peat soil microbial communities from Barrow, Alaska - NGEE Surface sample 53-3 shallow-072012 (SPAdes) | ecosystem: Environmental > Terrestrial > Soil > Wetlands > Peat ... | reverse complement strand
TTCTTTCGGAAATTCCTCCTCAAGATCTGCCCACTACCGGCTCGTCGAGGTGAGGCTGTTGCCCCGGCTCGAGGGCCAAAAAATCAAAGTCGCAACCGGCCGGAGCCTGAGTCACGTGTCGCCGGTACAGCTCAACATAACCGCGGTGAAAGGACCGAGTCTGGTCACGCTGGCTGCGCCGTAATGCCAGTTCTGCGGATGAAATATCCACGTCGATGAGCCCGGCGTCCGCGTCGACGGTGATGATGTCGCCGTCACGTATGAGTCCAATCACGCCATCAGCGGCGCCTTCGGGAGCAACGTGGAGAAACACGGTGCCAAAGCTGGTGCCGCTCATGCGGGCGTCGGTGACGCGAACCATGTCGGTAACGCCCTGATCGAGAAGTGGTGTCGGGATCGGAATCATGCCCCATTCGGGCATGCCCGGACCACCAATCGGGCCGGCGCCGCTCAGTACGAGGACCGCATCGCTCGTGGCCGTTGACTCGGTGCCAGTTCGTCGCGCGACGTCGTCGGTGTCATGCATGACGTATGCCGGTCCACGGTGATGAAGCAGTGAGGTCGCCGCCGCCGAGCGCTTGATGAGCGCGCCATCGGGTGCGAGATTTCCGCGCACGACGCGAAATGCGCCGGCCGCGTCAACGGGATCGTCCAGTGCGTGCACCGGGCTCTTCGGGGGAGAGGCCTGTGCTTGCACGTCGCCCGTCGTGCGCCCGTCGGCGAGAACCACGTCCGCGTGCAAAAGGTCACCGAGCGCGCCCATGATCGTGGGAACGCCGCCGACAGCGTCGAGGTCTTCCATCAATGCCGAACCCGTGGGCTCGACGTCGACGAGCACCGGCACATTGCGCCCGACGCGGTCGACCATCTCGAGGTCGAGGCGAAGGCCGAGACGTCGTGCCATGGCGGTCAGGTGGATTACTGCATTCGTAGAACCACCGATGGCGCCGAGCAGAGTGACTGCGTTGCCAATGGAATACTGCGATACCTGCGCAGTGACCTTGGAACCGGCATTGACCAATGCAACGATCCGCTCACCGACGCTCCTGGCGATGTCGAGGTGACGCGCGTCACCGGCGGGAATCGACGTCGATCCGGGGAACGCCAGTCCGAGACCCTCGCAAATCACACCCATTGAAGACGCCGTACCCATGGTGTTGCAGGTTCCCTTACCAAGAGTGAGCGCGGTCTCGAGTTCGCTCCATTGCTCGTCGCTGAGGTCCCCACGGCGTCGTTCGTCCCACAGACGCCATAGGTCGGTGCCCGTCCCAATTCGGCGACCTTCGAAGTGCGCCACGGCTCGCGGCCCCGAGACCAGCAACAGGCACGGAACGTTGGTGCTGAAAGCTCCCATCAGCGCTCCGGGAATTGACTTGTCACACGCGGCCAAGACCACGACCGCGTCGAGCGGCTGGCTTCGCACCGACTCTTCGATCTCCATCGCGAGCAAGTTCCGATAGAGCATTGAGGAGGGCTTCATGAGGTCTTCGCCAAGCGAGAGAACGGGGAACTCAACGGCGATTCCGCCCGCAACTTCGATGCCTCGACGTAGTGGTGCCACGAGATCGGCCAACGGTTGGTTGCAGGGATTGAGGTCACTGGCTGAGTTGGCAATGCCAATGATGGGGCGACCGCCTCGCGCATCGACGGCCGCGCCGCCCATTTTCAGAGCGACGCGACTGTCCAGTGCGACCTCGTCGTCACCTCGCACCCAGCGGTCGCTCCTCAAGGTCATAACTCGGGGACCCCAATGCCTTCCGCACCGGGCTTGGATATCGCGAGGTCCAGACCCGACGCGTCGAGGAACTCGAGTGCCAACGCGGCTCGACGAACTTTCTCTCGAACGTTTCCAACGACGTCGCTCATCACGTGCTCGCCCGCGGGGTAGACGGCACGAGCGTTGCGGAGTCCGAACTTGGCGTACAGCGGCGCGGCAACGATGGCGATTTCAGCCAGTTCGTTGCCTCGCACCATGCCACCCAATGCATCGGGCGCCTCAAGGTAGAGATCAATGGGCGCGCTGCTCGCGGCACGAATTTCGGACAACTCTGCGAGGCTCATGTCGCTTGGAACATTCACCGTCGAACCGCCGAGGTCGATCAACTGTTTGAAGGAGACTGGATTTGACGGTGCCAGGACCGCCGAGATCTTCCAGACGATCGTCTCTGGCAGTTCGTTCGCTTGCACCATGGCGCGCAGCACCTGCATCAATCCAGTGTCGGCAATCAGGAAGCCTCGAATACCGGCGTCGACGGCGCGGAGAATGTCCTCGAGGGCGTAACGAAGTTGGTCCATGCCGCGAAGTCGTCCTGAGAGTAGGAGTCCGTCGGGGCTGCGCACGGAGCCGCCGATCCCGTACTCTTCGCGCGGTCCAACAAAAAGGCTCACTTCGAGTCCTTCATCCGCACCGATTCGAGCCATCTCGTTCAATTCGGCGCGTGTCAACAGCATGGCGCCGCTGCCCTGGGAGGCACGATGGATCGGCACCTTGAGCGCGCGGGCTTCGTCGACGACGGAGCGAAGCGCGTTGGGATTCTCGACACTTGGAATCTCTACACGGAAGTGCGCGCCGTCAGCGAATCGCGCCTCGCTCACTTGCGGTCCGTCAACCAGCGCCGCGAAGTGTTGCTTCAGCGCGGCCGTTCCGCGAGGACTTCCAGTTCCCCTAATCATGATGCTCCCCCTTGCTCATTGAACGACTTTCGGTTGCGAGTGCTGGGGCCCGTTGGTCGATGGCGTGTGTTCCCAGCCATCACACGTTGTTAGCAACTCTGGTTCCCCAGTACCGACGAGGTACGTCTCCTCGATCTTCGCTCCGCCGCGCAGACTTGGGTTCCACGCGACGGCGGTGTCAGCGTGACAGTCGAGGTCCCAGAACGGTGAGCCGTTGTGGCCGGGCGCGAGCTCGAATTCGCGCTGCTCGAAGGCAATCGGACCACCCTGGAAATGATCGCGCCAGGCACCCGGTTGACCAATGTTCTCGTAGCCCTTCGCGAGCGCCTCCACTGCGTCACCCCACGTATTGCCCGGTCTTGACGCGTTAAGGACCGCGGCGTGCACGGTATCGAGTTGAGCGCTGCGTTCAAGTATGGGGTCCGTGTGACTCGCGACCGCCGTGCGCGTCGCCGCCACGTGGAGGCCACCTCGTCGCGCCACCACGACCGCCATGACGGCCTCCTTCAGCGTCGCGCCGATCGCGAGAGGGTGGCGAAATGATCGAAGACGGTCATCGCCACCAACGATGAGGCACACCGCGTGTGCGCCATATCGTTCAAGATTCGCGCTCACGCTTGCGGCGATGTCGAAGTCGGTTGATGCCCCAGGTTGCCATTCGTCCAGAGCACCCTCTAAGGCGTGCGCGGCGAGCGCGCCGAGGGATCGCAGGTCCGCGCGTTCCGGCTCGCTCAACACCATTCGCGCGGCCACGATTTCATCGGCGAGGTTCAACCCAATGTCAGGTCGGTCGGTGAGTAACCAGTCGGCGGACAGTCCGGCGAATGACGTAACGGCGCGCAGGGGTGCCTCCGCGTCGAACCAGGGGACGGTCAACAGGTCCCAGCCGAGCGCATCGAGGTCGAAGTCGCCCGCGAGACGAGGCGCCTCGATCTCGCTCGTGATAAGTGCGCGTCCTCGCTTGGATTCGACGAACCAAACCGGGTCACTGGTGGACGTGATGTCAACAACGTCCGACAGTCCACCGGTGATCCAGTTCACTGAGCCGGGCGTCGTGAGCAGCAGTGGTCGATCGCTGTACTGCGCGCGAAGCTCGGTGCCTCGCGGTCGGGCAGCCGCTGACCGCTCGCCGATACGAATACTTCTGTTCGGCACAACAAAACGCTTGTCGGTACTGATTACGACATACAAGCATGTATTCATCAAGCGGTCAAGTGAGTGGTTGCGCAAGGTGTCGGCTATACCGTATTGTGTTGGCCTGTGCCGAACACTAATAGTCAAGATAAGCGATATGAAGTGCAATCGGTGGCGCGTGCTGCGGTGCTGCTGGATTTAGTCAGCAATGCCGGCGGCGGTGGCCTCGGTGTGACCGAAATCGCCGGACACCTCAAGGTCGCCAAAAGCACCGCGCTCTCCTTGGCGCGAACGCTGAGCGCCGCAGGTCTACTGCGCGCCGTTGAACCGGGTCCTCGCTACGTGCTCGGACTCAACTTGCTTCGGCTCGGTGACCTCGTTGGTCAACAGACGTCGATCGCCGAACTCGGACTGCCAACGCTTCGCGACCTGTCGAGCGTTACTGGTCTCACCGCTCGTCTCGCCATGAACGAGAACGGCTACCCCGTGTTCTTGGAGAGAATCGACGGCGAAGGTTCAATACGCTTCCACGCGCCCTTGGGTCAACGCGAAGAGCCACACGCGACGGCCGCCGGCAAAGCAATTCTCGCCGAGATGAGTGAAGAGGACGTTCGTTCACTCATTGCCGAGACCGGCATGGCGGTGCACACGTCGCACACATTGACCGACATTGCCCTTTTGCTCGAAGACTTGAGTCGAGTTCGGGTGGAGGGTTACGCAACTGATGACGAAGAAGAGGCCGAAGGCGTGTTCTGCGTCGGTGCCGCGTTCTTCGACCACCACGGCAAGTGTGCCGGTGCGCTCAGTATCACTGGATTGAAAGTCGACGTGTCGCACCGTGAGGTGCAACGACTTGGCGAAATCGTAAAGGTTCACTCGGACCGCATCACGCTCCTGCTCGGCGGTGTTCGTCAGGGGAGTCGCACGTGAAGGCGCTCGTCGTTCGCGCACCAGGCACCGTCGCGCTAGAACTACACGACAATCCACTGCCCACTGATCACGAAGTTATGGTGGCGCCGCTCATCTCGGGAATGTGCGGTACCGACATTGAACTCATCGACGGTGGCGTCGACCCACTGTTCGTTCGCTACCCCTTAATTCTCGGGCACGAATGGGTTGGGGTGCTTCGCGGCGACGTTCCAGGCGTCGCCGTCGCCGGCGACCGTGTTGTTGTCGAAGGCATTATCCCTTGCGATGTGTGCGCGGAGTGTCTCCACGGCGACTCCAATCGGTGCGCGATCTACGACGAGATTGGCTTCACGAGGCCTGGAGGGATCGCCGAACTCATTGCGGTGCCCGCGCGCCTCGTGCATCGGATCGACCCTGCGGTGGAGATCGACGACGCTGCGTTCATAGAGCCCATGGCGGTGGTGTGGCGGGCATTAACCAGGATTCCACTCCGTGCAGGGCTCAACGTCGCCATCGTTGGTGACGGAACCATCGCACTTTTGGCGGCCCATTTGATTCGTCGAATGAATTCCGGTCGCATTGTCGTCATCGGTCTACGAGAAGCACAACGTAATCTCGCGATGTTGGCCGGCGCCGACGCATTCGTAACTGACGTTCCCGATGAGCACTTCGATCTCGTGATCGAAGCAGCGGGAACCGGGCGGGCCGTCCATTCGGCGATTGCCCTTGCCGCGCGCGGTGCAATGGTGATTCTCTTGGGACTTCCCGCGCACGGAACAACCGTTGAGATTTCGCCCGAAGATCTCGTTAACAACGATCAGATTCTTCAAGGGAGCTTCGGGTACACACGATCGGCGTGGGCCGATGTCGTAGAGAAGGTGAACGCCGGGGAACTGAAGCCCTCTTTTCTGATCACGCATCGATTCTCGTTGGATGAGTCCGAGGCCGCCATCGCGGTCCTCCGTGGTGGCGTTGGCGAGCACGAGCCACGGGGCAAAGTCGTCATCACGGTCGCAGCACGTCACTGAAGCGCCAACTGAGGACTGACGTATTGAAGAATCAACAATCCCGGGCTCAAGGCCCGGGATTGTTGGACTTGGAAAGCGGACGCTTTTAGACGATGACCGTCGCTTCCGTCCTGCGGTAGTGACGCACACCGAACAGCGTGAGCAGCAGCATTAGGAGTGCCGCGACGAACATGCCGATCGCTCCATAGAGCGCGATGACGCCCATGAAGCCGAAGGCGTACGCGTTCAGCAGCAGGCCGCGAAGTGTGTCGCCGCGAAAGACGAGTTGCACCTGATTGGCGAGCGAGGTATTGGACGGCGCGGCCATGGAGGCGGCGCTGATCTGCGCGTAGGTCTGACCACCGCTAATGGCGGCCGTATCCACACCAATGATGTCGTTCGCGAAAATCTGTGCCTGTGAGCCGGTCAGCACTTCCTTGCCGGCGTACTGCGTCATATTCGCGGCCACGAGGTCGCGGTAGTCAGACTGTGTCTTCGTGGGGAAGAACACCTTCTGTTCAACCAGCTGTGACTTGACTTGCGAGGTCGTATAGCTGTAGCCAACGAGCATTCCGATGCCGGCGACAAGGAACACCGCGATGAGCAGCACTCCCACCCAGTTGAGTAATAGATCGAGGGTCTTGCGACGCATGATGGCTCCTAATTTGGTATTTCGCTGATGTCAACAGATTGGCACCCGTCGCGAGAAAGGTCATAGAGGAGAAGGTCATTTTCGTGTCGGTGCCCTGCATTTCCAGCGCATCACTGCGTCTATGAATCGAGACTTATGCCCAATCGGGCGAGGTAACCCACGCCCATGACGACGGCCTCACATCCCGTTGACGACAAGGCGTCAAGATCTCGTCCATCGCGAACGCCCCCTGCGGCGATCACCTTGATGCCGCTTTGACAGACGTGCTCATAGAGTCCAACGTCGGGCCCGCGCATCGTGCCGTCGCGATCGATTGCGGTGACATGGAGTCTCGTCACGCCAGCGTCAACGCAGCGAGTGAGCGCACTGTCAACGTCGAGTCCACTTGACTCGGTCCAGCCTCGAACTTCAAGTTTTCCATTGCGCACATCGATGGCGACGACGAGTTGTTCGCCGAGCGATTCGACGAACTCGTCGAGGGAGGATTCATCGACCCAGGCAGCGGTGCCGATGATTACTCTCGCCGCGCCGGCCGCCAACGCCTGACGCGCCGCCTCTGTGGAACGAATGCCGCCCGACACCTGGAGTGGAATCGAGCCGGCCACCCGAGCGCATCGCGCGATGACGTCGGAGCGAATTGCGCCGTCCCGGGCTCCTTGAAGGTCGACGATATGGATCAAGGGAGGGTCGGTGGCCACGATGCGCTGCATGAACGATTCGATGGGTTGGCGAAAGAGGACGCGGTCGAAATCTCCCTGTTCTAGACGGACGGCGTCATCGCCAAGGAGATCGAGTGCGGGGATAATTTGCATAGCAGCGTGTTAGCATGTTAGCATAACAGTATGACAAGTGGCAAAGTTACCTCGGCCGAGGCGAATCCAGAAACGGTCGCTCGATTCGACGAGCTGGTTTTGGCGTTCGTGCGACTTCGAGACCCCGACGTCACGGGGGCCTTTCTTCGCGATCTGTGCACGACGACGGAACTCGATGCGATGGGTCAACGACTGCAAGTGGCTCGACTCGTGGATGATGGTGTCTCGTATCAGGTGATTTCCAAACGAACTGGTGCCTCGACGGCGACAGTGACACGTGTCGCGCAGTGGTTGCACCACGGTGAGGGTGGCTACGCGGCGGTACTGAAGAGGAGTCGACGATGAATCGCAGACTTTCACTCGCGCTTCCTTCGAAGGGGCGCCTACGCGAACCGTCGTGGTTGCTCCTTGAGGCGAGCGGCGTCGCACCACAGGAGCCAGGCGAGCGGGTCCTGCAGTCGCACTGTCGAAACGCCGACATCGACCTCCTGTTCGTTCGTGCCGAAGACGTCCCGGAATATGTGCAAGACGGTGTCGTTGACTGTGGGATAACGGGACTGGACCTCATCTCAGAGCGCGAGTGCGACGTGGAGGTATTGCTGCGTCTGGGCTACGGCGCCTGTTCACTGCAAGCTGCGGTCTCCATGGAGGATCCGGCAGTGAACATCGAGGACCTTGAAGGTCGACGTATCGCGACCTCGCACCCAAAGATTGCCGAACGCGCGCTCGCTGACCGAGGCATTAAGGCCGAACTCGTCCAAGTGACCGGTTCGGTCGAGATCTCACCACGACTCGGCCTCGCCGACGCGATCATCGATCTCGTTTCAACGGGCAGCACGCTGCGGACCAACGGACTTCGCTCCATCGGCACGGTCTTCGAATCCGAAGCCGTGCTGGTTGGACGCGTGGGCTCGACGGACTACGAAGCGCGTCGAACCCTCACCATGGTGCTCGGCTCGGTCATCAACGCGCGCGCCAACCGCTACCTCTTGTGCAACGTGGCGAAGGTTCGGTTAAGCGAGGTGACCGCGCTCTTGCCGACGTCGGGATCACCGACCGTGATGGACCTCGCGACACCCGGCGTCGTGGCCGTGCACGCCTTGGTACCGGCCGCAGAGATCTGGTCCCTGTTGCCCAAATTGGAAGCCGCTGGCGCGAGTTCAATCCTGACGCTGCCCGTCGAACGGATGGTGAAGTGAGCAAGCCCTTGAGTACTGACAAACCGGTCTCTATCGAAGAGGTCGTCAATGACGTTCGGGCGCGTGGTGATGCTGCGCTCGTTGAGTGGTCCCAGCGATTTGACGCGACGACGGCAACCACGCCCGAACGTGCCGTGCCCTACGGCGACATCCCCACGGCCGCGGTGCTCGCCGCCGCCGAGTCCGTTCGCACCTGGCACGCGGCGCAACGACCGGCCGACCTCACCCTCGAAGTGTCACCCGGCGTCACGCTCGAACGTCGTTGGTCGCCCATCCGCTCGATTGGCATCTACGTGCCGACGGGCTTGGTCTCGTCGCTGATCATGTCGGCTGTTCCGGCCCAAGTCGCCGGAGTGGAGCGGATCGTCGTGTGCACGCCGCCCAATGGCTCCGCGGCCGTGGCCGCTGCCGCAGCCTTGCTCGGCATCGATGAAGTGTGGGCGATTGGCGGCGCCCAAGCCATCGCCGCCATGGCGTACGGAACGGAATCGATCGCTGCGGTGGACAAGATCTTTGGACCTGGCGGCGGTGCCGTCAATACTGCGAAGTTGTTAGTGAGTCGTGACGTCGCGATTGATCTGCCCGCCGGACCGAGTGAGATTGTCGTCGTCGCGGACGAGGGGTTCGATGAAGCGATCATTCAACAGGAACTCGATGCACAGATGGAACACGGCCCCGACTCGCGCGCCTACGTGGTTCGCGTCGGCGACGATCTCGAAGCGGCGTTGGCCGAGGTGGAGGAGTACGCCGCGGAGCATGTTGCGCTGCTCGGCGTACGCGCCGAGTCACTGGCCGACCGGATTCGAAACGCCGGCGCGGTCTTTGTCGGCCCCTATTCGCCGGTGCCCGCGGGCGACTACGCCACTGGAGGGAATCACGTGTTGCCAACGGGTGGTTGGGCCAAGTCAACGGGCGGCCTCGGACTCGAAGCCTTTATGAAGACCGTGACCGTACAGCGTGTGACCAAAGAAGGACTCGAGCGGCTGGCCTCCACGATTGAAGCGCTCGCTGAGCTCGAAGGTATGTCCGCCCACAAAGCAACGGCACGACGATGACGCGCCCCGTCGCGCTCGACGCGTATCAGTGGCCTCCGTCGAATGATGTAATTGCCGAACGTGTTGGACTCGACCCTCGCGCCATCATTCGTTTCGACGGCAACGTCGCAGCGACGCCGCCTCCCAGCGCGCGTCCGGCGGCGCTGGCCCGGGCGCTCGCCGACGTGAATGAATACGACCGCGGACGATACGTCGCGCTGCGCGAGGCGATTGCGAAGCGCCACGACGTCGGTCTCGATCAGGTGGCCCTGGGCGCGGGGAGCGACGAGTTCATCGTCCTGCTCGCCAGGCTCTTCGCCGAGGGGGGCACCGTCGCAACCGTGCCGAAGTTCTCGTATTCGATGTACCCGTTTGCTGCGGCAATGGCTGGCGCCTCCATCGTGGAGGACCCCGCCGAGGCGGATCTCGTCTTCGTCTGTCGCCCTAATAATCCGACGGGGGAGTTGGTCGACATCCCTGAGGTCCCGGGCCAACTGGTCATCGATGAGGCGTACGCCGACTACGCCGGGGTTGACGCGCTCGATCGGGTGCGCGAAGGAGCGATCGTGCTGCGCACGTTCTCGAAGGCCTATGGGCTCGCCGGAGCGCGCGTCGGCTACGCCATTGCGAGCCCCGAACTGATTGAAGTAATCACTTCGTACCAGGCTCCGTTGTCCGTCTCATCGCTCTCGGCGTCGCTGGCGTTGGCAGCGATTGCCACACCTCTCGACGTGTCAAGCCAGAACGCGGAACGCGACCGACTGGCGGGCGAGTTAACCAAACTTGGACTCACGCCACTCACGTCGTTCACGAACTTCCTGTTCATTCCTATGGACGATCCCCAAACGTTGGTCAATGAACTCATGGACTTTGGCGTGGTGGTGCGCGCTTACGCCGGAGGTCTGCGCATCAGTGTCAAAGATCAACTAGACGACGAGTTCCTCCTCGATGCGCTGCGGTGCGTCCTGACGGGCGCAGAACTGCCGAGCCAGGCACTTCGCCACCGTCGAGCCACGGCCGAGACGCTCCTGAACGTTCGCCTTCGTGTGCCGGGCGAAGGACGGGTGTACGTCAACACTGGACTGGGTTTCTACGATCACATGCTCCAGCAGTTGGCGTTTCACGGCGGCATGGACCTTCGCCTCGAAGGTGTCGGGGACCTCGAGACCGGCGAACACCACATGGTCGAGGACATGATGCGAACGTTCGGCGAGGCACTCGACGAAGCGCTCGGCGACCGTCGTGGACTGACCCGCTACGGCGAAGCTCGCGTTCCCATGGACGAGGCGCTCGCGCACGCCGTCGTCGACCTCTCGGGTCGCGCTACCGCCAACATCTCCATCGATCCCGATCCCGGCATGGCGGCCCACGCATTTCAGTCACTGGCCCAGACCGCCCGGATTACGTTGCATGTCACCGCGACGGGCGAGAACGACCACCACGTGGCCGAGGCGTCCTTCAAGGCCGTTGGCCGAGCATTGGCCCAAGCTCTCACGCGAGATGGCTCCCTCGTTCGCTCCACCAAAGGATCCTTGTGAGTGACGTGGTCGTCGTCGACTACGGCGCCGGCAACACTCGATCGGTCCGGGCAGCCCTTGCTCACCTCGGTGCATCGAGTGTCGTTACCAGTGACCCGTTCAAGATTAAGGGGAGTACGCAGGTGGTTCTCCCCGGTGTCGGGTCGGCGCGCAGCGCGATGGCACATCTGAATGCGACCGGCGCGGCACGGGCCATTCGCGAGCGGTTCGATGACGGCGGACCAATACTTGGCATCTGTCTTGGAATGCAACTCGCACTTGAAACGAGTGAAGAGGATGGTGGCGTCGAGGGAATCGGTCTCCTCTCAGGTTCGGTCTACCGCATGAGCGAAGGTCGTGTCCCGAGACTTGGTTGGGCTCAGGTTGATCCGTGGGGCGAGGCCTACTACTTCGCGCACTCCTACGCCGCAAAGTCGAACGACAGCGTCGCGACATCCGACGGTGTGACCGTCGCCATCGAGCGAGGCTCTTTTTTGGGTGTTCAATTCCACCCGGAGAAGAGTGCCGCCGCCGGACTGGACTTTCTCGAGCAATGCCTCTCGCGCGCCTGATTCCTTGTCTTGACGTCGCGCAAGGTCGCGTGGTCAAAGGCGTCAATTTCGTCGGGCTTCGCGACGTAGGCGACCCGGTGGAGCTCGCGAAGCACTACAGCGATGGTGGCGCCGACGAGCTGGTCTTTCTTGACATTTCGGCGACCCCCGACGATGTCGCCACCATGACCTCAGTGGTCGCGCAAGTCGCCGATGTGTTGGAGATTCCCTTCACCGTGGGGGGAGGCGTTCGCTCGGTTGAGGATGCGATTCGCATCATCGAATCGGGCGCCGATCGAGTGTCACTCAACTCCGCCGCGCTCGGTGACCCCAGTCTCATCACCGCGATCGCTTCGCTCTACGGCAGTCAGGCCGTGGTGGTCGCGATCGACGCCGGCGACGGCGTCGTTCACACCCACGGTGGGAGGGTGGCGACCACGACCAAGACGATTCCGTGGGCCGTAGAGGCGGCCGCGCGGGGCGCGGGGGAAATCCTCTTGACCTCCATTGCGCACGACGGCCGGCGTGAAGGATTCGATCTGGCATTGACCGCGGCGGTGCGCGACGCCGTGTCGATTCCCGTCATTGCGTCCGGCGGCGCGGGGTCCGCGGCGCACGTCGTTGCGGCACTGCGAATCGCGGATGGCGCGCTCGTCGCGTCAATCGTCCACGAGAACCCAGCGGGACTACCCGGTCTCCGTGACGAAATCGAAGCACTGGGCATTCAACTGCGACCAATGAAGGAGCGATCATGAGCGACGAACTTCGAGCGGCAATCATCCAGGACGACGCGACCGGTCGAGTCTTGATGTTGGGATGGATGGACGAGGAGGCGTTGGCACTGACTCGTTCGAGCGGACTCGTTCATTTCTTCTCTCGTTCACGGCAGAAACTTTGGCGAAAGGGAGAGACCTCGGGGAACGAACTGCGCGTCGTCGAGGTCGTGCTCGATTGTGACGAAGACGCGGTACTCGTTCGGGCCACGCCCTCAGGACCGACCTGTCACGACGGATCGACATCGTGCTTCACGCCGTGGTTGTGGCGCAAGATACTTCAGCGTGAAGAGGCCGGTTCCGCTGAGTCGTACGTCGTATCGCTCCTGAGCGCTGGAACGCCACGAGTGGCCCGAAAGGTCGGTGAGGAGTCTGTCGAATTGGTGGTGGCGGCGCTCGTCGAAGACGATGAGCGTGTCGTGAGCGAAGCGGCCGATCTGTGGTTCCACACGCTGGTGCTACTGCGAAGCCGCGGACTCGACCCCGCGGCGGTCGAGGACGAACTGCGTCGACGCGACGTCTGAACAGCCCATCCACAAGTTTGTTTTGATTAATCGAGGGTACGCCAACGGGTAGCGTTGAGCGTGCTCATTGCCACGTCGGTCTCGTCGGGAGTTGTGGTCCTTGTCGGCGCCGTCTTCCTCACTTGTTGCGTTGAAATGGTCGAAGCGCTGACGATCGTGTTCGCGGTTGGCCATACCCGCGGTTGGCGATCGGCCTTCGAGGGTGTAGCCGCGGCGTTGTTCGTGCTCGCGGCATTAGTCGGCGCGTTCGGTCCGGCGCTCGTGAGCATTCCACTGAATATCTTGCGACTCGTCGTTGGCGGAGTGTTACTCATCTTTGGGATGCAGTGGCTTCGTAAGGCGATCTTGCGATCAAGCGGGCTCAAGTCGATGCACGATGAAGACGCCATCTATGAAGCGAAGGTGGCAGAACTGCGCGCATCAGGACAGAGCCAAGGGCGCGATCGCATTGCCTTCGTGATGGCGTTCAAGGGCGTCTTCCTCGAAGGACTCGAAGTCGTCGTCGCAGTGCTGACGCTTGGAACCTCAGCGCATCGATTGGGTTTGGCGGCGAGTGTGGCGGGTGTCGCCATCGTGGTGGTCGCGGTGACGGGCGCGGTGGTCGCCAAACAGTTGTCGCGAGTTCCCGAAAATGCCATGAAGATGTCGGTCGGCATTCTCCTTATTACGTACGGAACCTTCTGGACCGGAGAAGGGCTACGAGTTCGATGGCCCGGCGGCGACACAATGCTCTTAGGTCTTATCGGCATCTACGCCGTTGTCTCGTGGCTCGGTGTCAGTCTGCTTCGACGCACGCAAGCCAGAGCGAGTCGAGTGGCCGCGTGAATCGTCGTCGACCACTGGTCCTTCGGCTCCTCATGGGTTTCGCGCGATTCTGGTGGGACTTTCTCATTGGTGACACGCCCGAACTCTTCGTGGCCGCGCTCACTGTCATTGGTGTCATCGCGATACTCAGCGAAGCCGCGGGGGCGAACGTGGCCGCGATAATCGCTCTTCCGCTGCTCGTCGTGGCTTCGTTGGGAATTTCGCTGTATCGAGCGCAGGGCGTATCGCGCAAGCAGTGAGCTACGCCGCCGGCAGTTCGTAGGCGGTCATTGAAAGTGAGCCCATCTCGTAGCCGTCGATCAGGGTGCGTGTTGGCGTATTCGCTGCGGCCGAGAGACCGGCCACGTACGCGAGGGGTAAGAAGTGATCGGGCGTCGGCACGGCCAGGGCGTAGTCACGGTGAGATCCCGCTTGGCCGAGTTCATTGGCGTCGCTGGTCATAATTGCGCGTACGTCGTCGTCAAATCGTTGCGCCCAGTCGGTGCCCTTGCCCGGTGAGTTCCAATCAACCAGGCGTAAATTGTGCACAACGTTGCCGCTGCCCACAATGAGGACGCCTTCGCTTCGCAGCGCGTGCAACTGTGCACCGAGGTTGAAGTGGTAGTCGAAGGGGAGTTCCGCGTTGATCGAGAGTTGGAGTACCGGCACGTCGGCCTGGGGGAACATGTGGACGAGGACGGACCACGTGCCGTGGTCGATGCCCCAACTATCTTCGTCGAGACCCATATAGGTTGGTTGCACGACGTCGACGATTCGCTCCGCAATGGACGGATCACCGGGTGCGGGGTACTGCATAGCGAAAAGCTCCGGAGGGAAACCGTAGAAGTCGTGAATGGTTCGAGGCATGCGCATCGCGGTGATCGCCGTGATGTTCACATACCAATGAGCCGAGACCACGAGGACTGCTTTGGGCTTCTCAATTGACGCTCCAAACCTCGCCCACGACTCCGTGTAGCGGTTGTGGTCGATCGCGTTCATTGGCGATCCGTGACCAATGAACGCCGCGGGAAGTAGCGATGTCATTTTTTCCTCGTTTCAATCATTGCGAGCGTACCGGGCGGCAAGTGCTCGCTGCGCGAAATCAGCTGTCGTCTCCGACATCGACAATGACCACCGCGTGACGAGCTACTGGTAGTGGGGGGGCACTTCGTTCGTCTCGCGTCGAATCCTGCGAATCTCTTCCTTGAGGCGCGCATTCTCTTCGCGAAGCGACGCAAGTGTGCCCTCGAGCTCTTCGCGGGAAGGTTCGGTCTGGCTCACGGTGAAAGGTTCGCACAGTTGACCAGGTGACGCTGAAGGGTCAAGTGAAATCAGTCGATTCTGCGGATTAGGGGAAGAGCCCGCGCAGTTCAGTGGCTTCAGCGATTCGTTCGACACCCACCGCAATGGCCGTCTCTCGAAGCGTGACCTCGAGTTGCAAGTGTCGGGTCCAGATGTAGTTGAACGCCTCACGCATTGTCTTCTCTAGGCGATCGTGAAACAACTCGGGTTCCCAGAGGTAGCCCTGGAGATCTTGTGCCCATTCGAAGTACGACGCCACGACGCCGCCGGCGTTGGCGAGCACGTCGGGCACGACCGCGACGCCGCGGCTCGCCAGGACCTCTGCACCTTCGCCGGTCGTGGGACCGTTGGCCGCCTCGACGACGATCGACGCGGACATGGTTTTGGCGATGTCTTCGTCTACGACGCCACCAAGTGCGGCCGGGATCGCAATGTCGCTGGGCAGCGTAAAGAGGAGATCGGCGGAGACCGGTTCGCTGCCGGGGTAGCCAACGATCGTGCCGGACTCTTTGTAGTGGCTGGCCATGATCGCGGGGTCGATGCCGTCGGGCACGTGAATCGCGCCGCGAATGTCCGCGACGCCCACGACTTTCATGCCGCGGTCGCTCAACAGTTTTACGAGCGGTGCCCCGACCTTGCCGTAACCCTGAATGACGACGCGCTGTTCACTGGCCAGTCGTCCGAGTCGCTGGAGGATGGCGCTCGTGCAAATCGTCACTCCGAGGGATGTCGCGCCGGCGTGTCCGAGGGTGCCACCAATGGCGAGTGGTTTGCCAGTCACCACGCCCGGCGTGTTGTGGCCGCGCAACATTGACACCGTGTCCATAATCCAACTCATCACCTGGGTGTCGGTGTTGATGTCCGGTGCGGGGATGTCCCGGTCGGGACCAATCATTGGCGCGATTGAAAAGGCGTAGCGACGGGTGAGGCGTTCGAGTTCGGCGCGTGAGAGCGCCGAGGGGTCAACTTTGATTCCCCCCTTGGCGCCGCCGTAGGGGATGTTGACGACCGCACACTTGATGGACATATCCGCGCTAAGCGCGGCAATTTCGTCGACGTTCACGCTCGGGTGAAAGCGGATGCCGCCCTTGCCCGGGCCGCGCGACGTGTCGTGCTGGATGCGCCAGCCGTGAAACATTTCAACCTCACCGGTGTCCATGCGAACGGGGACCGCGACTTCGAGGATCCGCTCGGGAGTAATGATGCGCTTTATCAGCCCCTCATTGAGTCCGAGGAGGCGACCGGCGGTCTCGATGAGCGACGTGACATGGAGCCACGGATTGAATTCGTGAGGGGACGCCTCAGTCGGACGCGTGACCACGTTGTCACCAGCCTTTGATATCGGAAAAGCGCAGTTGCTTTCAAGGACCAGCGTACGTCAGGTTGATTGGAGTTTCGGGCCAGCGAGCGTTGCTACTCTGACTCCGAAGCGCGCGATGAAAGGCGTACACGTGAAGATCACGACGATGTTGGCATACTCGGGCGGTTTCAAGAAAGCGGCCGCCGAGGTCGCCGAGATGGAAAAGGCCGGGCTCGACCTCGTCTGGGTTGCCGAGGTCTACGGCTTCGACAGCCCTTCCCTGATGGGGTACCTCGCGGCGCTCACCGAGACGGTCGAGATCGGCTCAGCGATCCTTCCGATCTACTCGCGCACCCCTGCGTTGATCGCCATGACCGCCGCCGGCATTGATGCGCTGTCCGATGGCCGCTTCAATCTCGGGCTCGGGGCATCGGGCCCACAAGTGATCGAGGGATTCCACGGTGTGCCCTACACCAATCCGATTGGTCGGACCCGTGAGATCGTCGAAATATGTCGCGACCTGTGGCGACGCGAAGCTCCGCTCGTCCACCAGGGGAAGAACTTCACGCTGCCGCTCCCGATCGACCAAGGGACGGGCCTCGGTAAGGCGCTCAAGTTGTTGACTCACCCCGTGCGCAGTGAGATTCCCGTTTGGATTGCGTCACTGGGTGAGAAGAATGTCGAGATGACCGCGGAAATCGCGGACGGCTGGATCCCGGTGTTCTTCATCCCCGAGCGTGCGAGCGACGTGTGGGGCTCCGCACTGTCGAAGGGCAAAGCGAAGCGTGACGCCTCGCTGGGCGATCTCATGATCAGCGCCGGAGGACTGCTCGCCATTGGCGAGGGCGACGACGTGACGGCGCTACGCGAGTTCGCTCGACCAATGACCGCCCTGTACGTCGGCGGCATGGGTGCAAAGGGCAAGAACTTCTATAACGAACTCATGGTTCGCTACGGCTACGAGAAGGAAGCGGAACTCATCCAAGACCTCTACCTCAGCGGCAAGAAAAAGGAGGCCGAGGCGGCGATTCCCGATGAGCTGCTCGAGCTGACGACGTTATGTGGACCCAAGAGCTACGTCGCTGAACGCATCGCGGCGTTTAAAGAAGCCGGCGTGACGCACTTGCAGGTCCTTCCAATACCGCTGGGCGATCAAAGTTCGGCGTCGCTGATCGCTGATGTGAAAGAGATGGCCTAGGCAGTTCGCGTCGCGTCGCGTCCACCCGACGCGAGCCACGCGTCGTACATGATGGCGTAGGCACCGCCTAACGCGAGGAGTTCATCGGGCGTACCCATCTCGACGATGCCACCGTTGTCAATCACGACAATGCGGTCGGCGCGTTGCGCGGTCGTGAGGCGGTGGGCAATGAGGATGGCCGAACGACCTTCGAGGAGTCGATCGAGGGCCTGTTCGACCACTATCTCGCTCTGCAAATCAAGTGAGGACGTCGCTTCGTCCAAGATCAATACTCGAGGTCGCGCGAGGAAGGCCCTGGCCAGTGCGAGTTGCTGACGTTCACCCGCGGAGAGCGTCTGGCCTCGTTCGTGCACCGGTGTGTCGAGCCCCCGGGGGAGACGATCGACGAGTTCACGCAGTCCCACGACGTCAACGGCTGTGTTGATCTCTTCGTCGGTGGCGTGGGGTTGGCCGAAACTCAAGTTGGTGCGGATCGAACCGGCGAAGAGGAACGCCTCTTGTGGCACGACGCCCAGTTGCGAGCGCAGGGAGCGCAAGGTGACAGTTTTGATGTCGACACCGTCGAGCAGCACCCGACCTGAGGTCGGGTCGTAGAAGCGATTGGCGAGTTTTGCCATGGTCGACTTGCCCGCACCGGTGGGACCGACAAAGGCGACGGATTCACCGGGCGCGATCTCCAAATTGACGTCGTGCAACACGAGTTCGTTGCTCAGGTATCCGAAGTCCACGTGCTCAAAGGTGATTCGCCCTTCGATCGTCGGCAGGTCGACGGCGTCGGGCACCTCATCAACGCTCGGAGCAATTTCGAGCAGTTCGCGCAAACGAATAATCGACGAGCGGCCCTGTTGCAGCGTCGTGTACTGCTGAACGAGGAGTTGAATTGGCGCGAAAAATCGGTTGAGGTAGAGGAAGAAGACAATGAGTTGAGGAACACCGAGTTGATGGTGAAGGACCATGTGGCCGCCGATGCCGAGCAGCATGGCCTGTCCCAGGATGCCAATCATGAGGGTGGACGGACCGTAGACGGCGTTGACGCGACCGGTGTAGGCGTTGGCGTCACGGTAGGCGCCGACGACGTGACGGTGGTTTCGAATGTTGCGACGTTGACGATTGTTGGCGGTCACGACACGAATGCCGTAGAGCGACTCGGAGAGATCGGCCAAGACATTCGCAATTCGGTCGCGCGCGAGGAGGTAACCCTTCTCCGACGCGTGGTGGTACCAGATCGAGAAGGCCACGAGGATGGGCACAACCATCAGCACCGTCCACGCGGCGAGCGTGACGTTCGTGAGAAACAAGATGACCGTAATGACGATCATCGTGAGGCCTTGCAATGCGAATTGGCTGATGCCGTCCTGGATGAGCTGTTGGAGATTCTCGATGTCGCTCGTCATTCGACTCATCAAGACGCCGGCCTTCTCTTCGGTGAAGAAGTCCAGACTGAGTCGTTGAAACTGGGTGAAGACACGGATTCGTAGGTCGTGCATCACCCGCGAGGAGAGTTTGCCGGTGACGTCGACTTGTTGACGTTGGAAGTAGACGCTGACCAACGCGAGTGCGAGATACAAGATCGCGCACACCACGATCACGCTCAGGCTCTTGTGCCGCTCCATCCCGTGGCTAATGGCGTACTCCGTGAGGAGCGGCCCGGCCTGCAACGTGAGGCTGATAATGATCACGAGGGCCGAACCGGCGATGAGCCATTTGGGGTAGACGCGCAACAACTTAGGAAGCGTCAGGCGTTCACGTTCCCTTTCGCTGGGACGCTGCGTGAAGTGGACATCAGACTTTGCGTGCACCGGTTCACTCGCGAGCAGCTTCGTCGCTTCATCCATTAACTCTTCGGGAATACCACCGAAGGGGAGTCCCGCCTGTCCGCTCGACGACGATGCGCTGGGACCGAACATGGCGCCGCCGCCGCCGCCCCAACCCATTAGGACTCCTCGCCGGACGTAGTCTGGGCAAGAATTTCTGAGTACAGCGGTTCGCTCTCGAGTAACTCCTCGTGCGTACCGCTCGCGATGACGCGACCTTCGTCGAGCACCATCACCCGACTGGCAAGGGCGATGGTCGAGATGCGGTGCGCAATGACGATCGTGGTTCGTTGCTTCATGAGTCCCCGCAGGGCCTCGTAGATACCCGACTCCACGTGCACGTCGATGGCGCTCGTGGCGTCGTCGAGAATGAGGATGGGTGGATTGAGCAGCAGCGTTCTGGCGATGGCGATGCGCTGGCGTTGTCCACCCGAGAGGGTGTAGCCGCGCTCGCCGACAATCGTTTCGTAGCCCTCGGGCAGGCGAACGATGAACTCGTCCGCGTTCGCGGCGCCCGCCGCGGTCTCGATGTCCTCGAGCGACGCGTCAGGTCGACCGTACGCAATATTGTCGCGAATGGATATTGAGAAGAGGAAGGGCTCGTCGAGCACGACGCCGACATTGCCCCGCAGGGAAGAGAGCGTCAGGTCGCGCAGGTCGTGTCCATCAATAGTGACATCGCGGTCGGTCACGTCATAGAAGCGAGTCACCAAACGCGCGACGGTCGATTTGCCCGACCCAGTACGTCCAACGATCGCGACCGTTTCGCCGGGCGCTATGTGTGCGTCAAAGTCCCGAAGAATCTCGGCTCCGTTGTCGTAGGTGAAGGTGACGTGGTTGAAGTCGATCGAACCGCGCACGTCGATGAGGTCGTAGGCACCGGGTCGTTCCACGATCTCGGGACTCTCGTCGAGGATCTCGAAGATCCTTCCCGCGCTAGCCCTCGCGCGCTGGCCCATCATGACCAGTTGTCCGAGCATCATGAACGGTGCCTGGAGCATCAAGAGATACAAACTAAAAGCAAGTATCTCGGAGTAGCGAAGGTCGCCGTGCACGACCATCCATCCACCGCAGAGCAGTACCAGGGCGAGTCCCAATTGGGGCAGGTTCTGGACCCAGGGAGACCAGATTGCTCGAATGTTTGCGTCCTTGATGTAGGCCCACGCAACGCCCTCAGCGGCATCGGCGAGGCGGTTGATCTCCGCCTCTTCTTGCGCGAATGACTTCACCACGCGAACACCGTTGACGTTCTCGTCCACGATGGTCGCGACCTCCGCCAGACGGGACTGCGTGATCCAAGAGATAGGGAACATGACGCGACGCATTTTGATGCCGACGACGTAGAGAATCGGCATCACAATCATGGAGATGAGCGCGAGTGCCCAGTTGATGCTGAGCATGAAGGCAAAGGCGACTACACCGATCAAGCACTGCACAATGATGAGCGGAGCGAAGATCGAGTACATCTGGACACTTCGGATGTCACTGTTGGCGCGACTGATGAGCTGGCCGGACTGGACGCGGTCGTAGAAACTGAATGACAGCCACGTCATGTGCTGATAGATCAACGAACGAAGGTCCGCTTCCACGTTGTAGGCGGTGTTGTAAAGAAACTGGCGAGAGATAATGCCAGTCGCTCCGGCGAGCAGTCCCACAATCACGATGGAGATCACGTCGCTGTGCAGCGACGTGACGTGCTTCACGAACGTGTGGTCGATGTCGTTGCTCAACATATTGGGCACGAGCACCTGGAAAATGAGACTCACAAACGAAAGCACGATTGCCGTCACAAACGTCAAACGATGCGACTGAATCACCGGAAGCACGCGGCGCCACCACGCGAGGCTCTGATTGCGTGAAATTTCGTTGCGAGGGCCTGGATACTTTGAAGTAATCCCGCCGAGGGGGTTAGCCGATTCTTGCTCTCGATCGCGTTTTGGACGCGAAGAGAGTGAAGAAGCCATCGATCAATATTACTGGACCTCTGTGACCTCAAATCGCGGTCAGTTGCACTGCACCAACCATGCGTTGCGCCGCGCGTTCGGCGTAGTGTGACCACGTGCCATCACTCCAGGTCATTAATCATCCCGTTGTCGCCGACAAGGTTCGAAGTTTGCGCGACGTTTCGACGTCCAACGCCGATTTCTTGCGTCTCGCCGGCGAGATTTCCCGATTTGTCGCGTACGAGGCCTTTCGAGAGACCCCCGTCACGAACACGACGGTCGACACGCCGGTCGTCAAGGGAGCGCCGGCCGTACGAATCGATACCGAGTACCTGATTGTGCCGATCCTTCGAGCGGGGCTCGGCATGAGCCCCGCGGTCCAGGAGGTCCTGCCCCACCACCGGGTCTGTCTCGTGGGACTTCGTCGCAACGAGTCGACGCTCAAACCCGACGTCTACCTCGACGGCCTACCAGAGTCGTTGACGGGTGTGCACGTGGTGCTCTGTGATCCCATGCTCGCAACCGGCGGGTCACTCGTGTGCGTGCTCGACATGCTGCGTTCGCGCGGCGCGGGCGACGTCACCGTCCTCTGTCTCATCGCGGCCCAACCGGGCGTCGACCACGTCTTCGCCAATCACCCCGACGTCGTCATTGTCGCGGCGGCATTGGACGAGGAGCTCAACGACGTGGGCTACATCACACCCGGTCTCGGTGACGCGGGCGACCGACTGTTCGGACCTCCGGCGCGCTAACTACAGTCCGATGTCCTCGTTCCAGAGTTCGTCGTGGTCGTGAATGAATGTTGCGAGTAGTTGCGTGCAGGCGGGATCGTCGAGCATCACGATCTCCACTCCCAGTTCCTCTAACCAGTCGTGGCCCCCGTGGAAGTTCTCGGCCTCGCCAATAACGACGGCGCCGATGTTGAACTGTCGCACGAGACCAGAGCAGTACCAGCACGGCGACAACGTCGTCACCATCACTGTGTCGGGGTAGTCACGTCGTCGTCCACCCTTGCGAAAGGCGTCCGTCTCGGCGTGGACCGAGGCGTCGCGCTCCTGCACCCGGCGATTGTGGCCGGAACTGATCAGGGTGCCGTCGCGCTGGTAGAGCGCGGCGCCAATGGGGATGCCGCCTTCCTCGAGGCCGAGCACGGCCTCGTCGTACGCGGTCGTGAGCATGCGCTGCGCGAGGTCGCGCACGAGCGGTGGTCGGTGTGAACTCATCGCCTCAGTATGCTCCAGCACCGTGGGTGAACGCACGTACTCCGTCGACATAGGAACCCAGCGCGTCGACCTTCCGCTCGTCTCATTGAACGACAACTTGGCCCTGGCGCTGCTCATCACCGTCGACATGGGCGTGGAGTTCATGTCGCAGGCGGGGCGCGAACTCGCGGAGATCCTTCGCCCCTACAACGTGGACATCGTGGCGACCGTGGCGACGATGGGCATTCCGGTCGTCGTGGAAGTGACGCGCCATCTCGGCCTCGATCAGTACGTAATCTTGCACAAAACGCCCAAGATTCACCTGGCTGACGCGGTCAGTGAAACGGTGCGCTCCATTACGACCGACGCAGAACAACGGCTGCTCTTCGATCGAGCCCGGATCAAAGATGTCGAGGGGAAGCGCGTCGCCATTGTTGACGACGTCATCTCGACCGGCGCGTCGACCGGAACCGCTCTTCGACTGCTCCGAGGCGTGGGCGCGGAGGTGGTCGTTATTGGAACGCTGGTGACCGAGGCGTCGATCTGGCGCACCTCACTGGGTGATGACGCGCAGATGGTGCGCTCGCTCGGTTCGATCCCGGTCTTTCGCCCCGATGGTTCGGGCGGTCTCGTCGAAGACTGGGCCGGCTAGGCACAAAACGACAACGCCCCCGAGCCGATGCCCGGGGGCGTTGTGAGAGAGATTACGGCGTTGGTTCGAGCTCCTGTTGCTTCGCGACCTGGCGGGCCACTTTGCCGGTGACCTTTTCGAGCCCGAAGTACACCAACGCGGCCACGATGATGCCGGTCGGCACCGAGAAGTCCGCGCCGCCGTACCAGCCGGCGGTGCAGACGTTGTGAACGAGCTTGCCCGCGCACGAGCCTCCGTAGTGGTTCGAGATCGGGGTCATCCAGTGGAACGGAAAATTGACCGGCGGCGGCGCTTTGGAGAACGCGATTGTCGAACAGACCATGCCAACGACGAAGGCGACGATCGCATTCCAGTTCACGCCCGACTTGCCCACGAAGTAGATCCCGCCCTTGTCATTCCTTTGGAGTTCCGAGGCGCTGTAGCGATACCGGCGCATGATCCAGTCGATGATGTAGATACCGAACCACGGCGCGATCCACACAATGATGACGCCGACGAACTCCTTCATGTACAGCGAAAATGTCGACTGGAACATGGCCCAGATCGTGAGGCCGCACGCGAGCGTGCTGTCCAATACCACCGCCTGGTAGCGCTTGAGCTTCACGCCCATTGCCTGGAGCGACACGCCGGAGGAGTACAGGTCGAGAGAGTTGATGCCGAAGAGTTGCACGATCGCGAAGATCAAGAAGATCGCGACCACCCAACTGGGGATCGTGTGTTGGATGTGGAGCGCCTCGAAGGGATTCGAGCCGTTCCACGCGTTGAACTCCGCGCCCGAAGAGACGAAGGTGAACGTCGCAGCGCCGAGGATCATCATAAAAATCTCGGGGATCGCCGTCCCCAGGAACATCCACCAGACGATCGAGCCCTTGCTCGCGTCACGCGCCACGTAGCGCGTGTAGTCGTTGCCGCATTCCGTCCAGCCCAGTCCGGAGAGGGCAAAAGTGAAGGCAAAACCCGCGGTGATCAGTTGCCAATTTTGGAATGTCCCCTTGTAGCTCGCCGAGCCGTGCTTGAAGTCGTAGACAGCCACCAGCACGAAGATCGCGCCGAAAGGAATGATGAGCGCCCTCAGGACTTTCACCATCGTCGCGTGGCCGAGGTACGGCATCACCGCTTGGATTGCCGCGGCGAGAATGATGTAGACGACCTTCAGACCTGACGAGGTATGAATGCCGGCCATCTGCGAGAGAACCAGCGCCGCGCCAACGATGAGAATGAGGCCCTCAGTCTCGAAGCCCAATTGGGTTATCCAGTTGAAGAAGCTCACGAGTCGCGATCCGCGGGTGCCGAAAGGCGCACGAGAGATCATGAAGGCTGTCGTGCCGGTCTCGGGTCCCTGCAACGACGCGAGGCCCAGCAAGAAATAGGAGACATTGCCGAGGACGATGATCCACAGGGCCGTATAGAAACTGAAGCCGAAGCCCATCAATAGTGCGCCGTAAATGAAATATTCGACGTTGATGGACGTGCCGGCCCAGAGGGCCCCGATATTGCGCGGGGTGGCCCAGCGCTCATTTTCAGGAACGTAGTCAATCCCTCGTCGTTCGACTTGGAATGCCTGATCGTCGAACGAGCCGTCGTTGGTGTCAATGCTTGTCGCCACGGTGGTGGTCCTCCCTTGTAGCCCTCTTAGATGGTGCGCACCCGACCCGACGCTGGGAAGTGCTTGTCGTACGCGCCCAGTATGCCCGAATTCAAATGGCAATAGAGCCTTTGGTGACAGTTTCGTGACGGCTCGCGAGATTTATTTCGTTCTTACCTCTTCCCAATCGCCATCACATGCTCGGCGTCGAAGATGAACGCGTCTCAGATTTCCCCCGATCGAGACAGAAAGCAGGGTTCCATCCGTGAGCAAAGTGACCCGCAAGAGGGCTCTTCACCACGCGAGCATCTCTTCGGCCATCGCCCTTGGCGTGGTCGCGACGGACGTCGGTGTTGCCAGCGCATCAACTCGTGCCACCACGGCACGAGCCTTGACGTCGGTGGCGGCGAACGCAAAAGGGAACCACTCATCGTCGACACCCATGCCACCCGGAGTGCCCGGCGGCATCGGTGGCGACGTCTCGGCCATCACGGCCACGTCTATCACCATCACTGACCCGCGGGGCAGGTCCTCGACGTACGACGTCACTACCGCGACTACGGTCACGAAGAACGAGCAGAGCGCCACGCTGGCCGATATCGTCATCGGCGACAACGTGCACATTGCGCTCAGCTCCACCGACCCGACGCTGGCGAGCACGATCGATATCGTGCCCGCCAGCGTTGTGGGCAAGGTCACCGCGATTATCGGCGACGTCTTGACGATCGCCGGACCCCACGGCACGACGGGCTCAGTCGTCGTGAGTTGCGCGACTACGTATATGGAGGGCGGCGCTCGTGCGTCGCTCGGCGACATCTCCGTCGGGACCGCGATCTTCGCCCAAGGCGCCTTCGGTTCTTCCGCGGGAATCGTCAACGCAACGACCGTTGGAATTCGTCGACCCGGCCCGGGTGGTCCCGGACCGGGTCCATTTGGAAGGGGTGGACCGTGTGGTCTGCCTCCTGGACCTAGAGGTCCCGGTTTCGGTGCGCCACCCTCGATGAAAGGAACAGTCAACTAGGTCCAACCTCAAGTTCTCAGGACCCGAGCGGTCCCTCCCTTCCGCTCGGGTCCTGATATAAAAACCCCCCAACCCTGACAGGGCCCAGACGGCACCCCTTTCCGTCTGGGCCCTGCTCCCACTTAGGACGCGTCCCTCGGGTTTCATCTCGAGCAGCAGTTCGCACTTGTTCAGGCAATGACTGGTACCGATTGTTCGTTCAGCGAATGTCACAAACCTGTTCTGTACTTCCGAATGGGTATCGAATCGTTATGAGGAGACTCGTTTTGCACCCCCAAGAGTTTCAGGGGCGTGAACTTCTTTCCATATCGGAACTTGCTAAGTTGCCACCAGGAGCACCAGCACAAGGCTGGAACTCCAGGGGGAAAGCAGGACAGAGATGTCATCAACGTTCGATCGTCGATCGTTCTTAACTCACTCAGCCGCCACTATTGGTGGTGTCGCGATGGCCGGAACGATCGTTGACGATCTTCTTGCCAGCTCGGCCAGTGCTGCAGCCATAGGCGTGAACGCCGGAAAGCCAAAGCGTGGGGGAACGCTCACCGTCGGGACACTTTCCGACGTGCCGAACTATCACATTTTTAACGGCTCACAAGGAAAATTGGACGCTTCAGGGTTCTGCGTTGCCAACGCCCTGTACGACCCACTCTTCGTGATGTCAGCGAACGGCAAGGTCGCACTTCCGTTCTTGGCCCTTTCGGCGACGCCGAACGCCACGTACACGGTGTGGACGATTGCTCTTCGCCAGGGCGTCAACTTCACCAACGGTGACGCGTTCAATGCTGACATCGTGGTCGCCAACTACACGGCCGCCAACGCTGACCCCACTGTTGGTTTGGCCATTAAACCAATCATCGCGGCGGTGACGAAAGTGGACTCCTACACGGTGCAGTACCACATGGTGATTCCGTTCTCGGCCTTCCCGATCAGCCTGGCCGAGCAGCAGATTGCCTACATGGCGCACCCGTCGTCCTTCGTGTCGACCTTCACCGGTACTCCAGTGGGTACGGGTCCCTTCAAGGTCAAGTCCTGGCAGGTCGGCGTCGAGTCCCAGTTCGTGAAGAACGCAAGCTACTGGAAGACGGACTCGCACGGCCGCTCACTGCCTTACCTGAGCGCGGTGCACTTCAAGACGATCCCCGACGACAACGCGCGCAACCAGGCGCTCCAGGCCGGCAACGTCGACATGATCCTTCAGCAGAACGGCGTACAAATCGCCCAAATCAAGAAGATGCGCGGTGTGAAGATGGTCACTGACATCGCCGCACCTCGTGACCCGAGTCTCAACATGCTTATCTTGAACACGACGGGCACGATGAACCAGTACTTCGCGTGGGCCGGCGAGTTCGCGCCGACCGTGCCGGGAACCCTGCCGTACCTCTTGAAGGGCCAAGCACCTCCATTGCAAGTCCAAGAGGCCGACTGGGTTGGCACGATGGGCGCAGTCAATCCCTCGAACTTTCAGTGGGACACGACTCTCAAGCCAGTGCTCAACGACGTCAACATCCGTAGGGCCGTGGCAATGGCCGTCAACCGCAGCACGTACTTCAAGGTCATCGACGACAACATTGGTCTCTTGGCGGACGGTATCTTCCGCAAGAGCTCACCGAACTACAAGAACCCCGGCTACCCGGCATACAACCCGACCAAGGCCAAGGCCCTGGTCGACGCGTACAAGGCGGCCAACAACGTGTCGACGGTCAGTTTCGTCATCGACATCGTTGCGGGCAGTTCGAGTGAGACCGAGCGATTCTCACTGTTCCAACAGGAGTTGTCCAAGATCGGCATCAACGTGACATCGCGTTCATCGGTCCAGAGCACATTGATCAACAACGTGATCTACGGCGAGTACGACTGCGCGACCTGGAACCAGTTCGGTGGCGTTGACCCGTCGCTCAACTACGTGTGGTTCGACTCGCAGTCCGCAACAGCGGGATTGGCGGCGGGCGGTCTTGGCATGTCAGGACTTCCGGCCGGCACGCAGATTGCCGGTGCGGTGAACTTTGCGCACCAGGCCGACCCGGTTGTTGAGTCGGCGCTGCTTACGGCACTCGCGGCGAAGCCCGGCTCAGCGTCGCAGCACACGGCGTGGCAGACGGTCAACACCCGCTTCTCGGCGCTGATTCCCTACGTCTTTTTGGACACCCTGGTGAACGCGTGGGCTGCCCGATCCAACGTCCAGAACTGGGTCTCGGGGACCGCCGGTGACGGTACGACACGCTGTCTCAGCCCTGACGGCGGCTCCGCCCGTTGGGACCAAATCTGGAAGAGCTAACGGCTCGACGCTGTACGTAGTTGAAGGGCGGCGCGTGCGCCGCCCTTCGCTATGTACTGGCTGCGTATTCGGTCTCGGTGATGTTGCCCGTCACGCGTCGCCACCACCAAAGGGTCGTCACAGCGAGCGACGCCGAGAAAATGGCGAGCACGGTGAAGGGCAGCGCTGGGTTGATAGTGAAGAGGAAGCCCGAAACACCGGCGGCGACCGCCAGCGCGGCGGTGTTCGACGTGGCGTAGAGACCCTGGCGCCGACTGAGTTCGCGATGGACGGCGCCCTGGCTCATCAAGGACGAAATCGACGGCACCGACAGGGAGCCACCGATGGATTCGAGCGATCCCATGAACAACATGAGGTTGTTGTTGTGGATGTGGGGATAGATCGAGAGGAACGTCGCGCCACTCAGCAGTCCGGCCAACGCGATGTAGCGCCGGTTGGCGTGGTCGGCGAGCCAGCCGCCCACGCCGCTGAGGGCGACCCACGGCAGGCAAAAGAATGTCCAACTCAGTCGAATCTGGAGCGTGGAGGCGTGATGCGAATGCATCAAAAGACTCCAACAGGCTTCGTAGACGCCGATGGCGAGTCCACTGGCGCAGGCCGCGACGAGGGCTCCGACGAGTTGGGGACTCCACTGCAGACGTGGGAGGGGAGAGGGGTCGTAGGCGCGGTCGCCGAGGTTCGTGCGAAAGGTCACGATGGCAGCGAGAAAGCTGATGATGCCGGCGGTGAAGAAGGCCCACCCGAGGTCCTTGACCGAGACGATGACGCCGGCGACTGGCCCGATTGCCAGCCCGAAGAGTTGCGCGGCCAGAATCCTTGAGATCGCGCGACCTCGCTCAGACTCTGAGAACAGTGCCGCGACGGCCGACATCGACGCAACTTCAATGGCGCCGGCCGACGCACCCTGCACGGCGCGGGTGAGGGCGAACCAACCGGCCGATACCGGCAAGAGGTACGTCGTGCTCGCGATTCCGTAGGCGACGAGACTGGCGATCAGGATCGGTCGGCGCCCGAAGCGGTCAGCGAGTCGCCCCAGGAAGAACTGCGTGGCAACGCCGGCGACGAAGAACGACGCCATGATGAAGCCGATGATCGTCGGGCCGCCGCCGCGGTGTTCCAGGAACAACGGTAGGAGGGGAAGACCCAACGTGGCGCCCATCCACTGGATGGCCACGATGATCGTGAGTCTTCGAAGCGTTTGTTTCGGAGTGCTCTGAGCCACTTTGCAACGCTAGCCGTGGACGGTTGCGTCGCTCAGGCGTTCTTTAGAGCGAACCGCACTCGATCAAGATCAAGACGCCGAGAGCAAAGTAGATCCACGGTACCGAACGCGGCGCGTACCTGGAGCCCCATGCGACCACTTTCGGACGACTCGTAATGGCGCGCGCGCTCACAATGAAGAGGAACTCGAGGCCGGCGAAGACGCAGACACTCACGATGGCGTGCACGACGCCGTTGGTGCGCAGGAGAGGTATCCAGACTGCGAGATTGTCACCGCCGAGCGCGAGGGTCATGACGAAGGTCGTGATTGCGCCACGGCGATACGTCTGGCCTGGTGGTTTGTCTCGTTGACGCCACGCGTGAACGCCGAGCGCCCACGGCGCCAGACAGAGAATGCCAATCCACGGCAGGGGGATCGGCGTCAACAGAGAGCCCAGGCCCCCGGCGATGAGAATCAGTGCGCCGACACCGAGCGCCTGCGCCCAACTCACGCGCTTGACGCGTTTCGGGTCCGTGACGAGCAACTGGGCGGCGAAGGCGAAGAAGTTGTCGAACATCGTACCGACGTACGCCAGGACCGCGATCACGATGACACTGAGGATCGAGTGCACGTTGAGACGTTACCCGCTAGTAAATATCTGCAAAAAACAGGGAAGGTAGGCTTTTGCACGTGATTCGCCATGTACTGCCACCAACGATCGACCAGCTTGAATCCGCCAAACGAATCGTGGCAGACCATTTAGTTGCGACACCCACCATCACCCTGTCGCTCCGGGGTCGGCCGGTCCTCGTGAAGATGGAGAGCCTCCAGCCCACGGGATCGTTCAAGGTTCGTGGTGCGCTCGCCGCGGTCGACGCGTCGCGCCGAGATGATCCCAGTGGCGCCGTGATCACGGCCTCGGCGGGTAACCACGGACTGGGCATTGCGTACGCGTCGTCCGTTCTTGGCGTGTCCGCCACTGTCGTCGTACCGAAGAATGCCTCGGCCGCGAAGGTGAAGAAACTCGGCAACTTCATGATTGAGCTCATTCAATTCGGCACGTCGTTCGACGAAGCGCAGGCCCACGCCTTGGACCTGGCCGAGCAGCGCTCCATTCGATTTATCTCCCCGTTTAACGACGCCAACGTCATCGCCGGTCAGGCGACCGCCTTTGACGAGATGGTGCTCCAAGCGCCGGAACTCGAGCACCTCGTCGTCTCAGTGGGCGGCGGCGGACTGCTGACGGGTTCGTTGATCTCGCGCACGGCGCACGGTCGCGACGACATTCGATTCACCGGCGTGCAGCCCGAGGAGAGTGCCGCGCTCTACCACGTGCTACGCGGCGCCACGATGGCCGAGGTCGTCCATCGTCCGACGATTGCCGACGGACTCGCCGGCGGCGGTGACGACGGGGCGGTCACCAATGACTTGATCGCGTCGTACAAGGTTCCGCTGGTCTTAGTGCCGGAGCTCGAAATTCGACGGGCTGTTCGAGAGACGGCGGAAACCAACGGCATCGTGATCGAGGGTTCGGCCGCCGCGTCCTACGCGGCAATCACGTGTGATCTGGTGGACGACACGACGTCGCGCATTGGTTTTATCGCGAGTGGACGTAACATCTCGCACGAACTACTCGTCGAGATTCTTCAAGAGCCACTGGGCTGAAGTCTTCCGTCGCGAAAAGTAGGGTAGAACTATGCAATTCAAGCGATCGGCGGGAATTGCGCTGGCCGCCCTCGCCACCGCGCTCACCGTCTTTGGTGTGGTCTACGCCGCGACCGACGCCAACTCCTCGGGTGTTGCGAAGGACCCATTCGTGCTGCACGGTTATCCACCAAAGAGTGCGGACCTGCTGGTCACTATCTCGACGGGGCAGTCCTACACACTGAGTGCCAATGTCAACGTCAACTTCACAACCAGCGCCGTCGAAGCGGTCGTGCACTTCCCGCTGGTGTTCTCCGTGACTTCCGTCGATCTTCGATTGGTGGGGAAGCATATATACGCCGAGGCAGCTGATATTTCATCGGGGACCTGGCTCGCCTTCCCGGTTCGTCCCCCCGCGTTCTTCGGACTGTCACTTGAGGTGACGAAACCCGACATTGCATTCATTAAAGGACTTAAAGAAACGTCCGTGACGAAGAACGGTTACCAGACGACGCACAACTACAGTCGCAACGACGTTGCACTGCGCAACATTGTCGGTTCGGCGAAGAGAGCCGTCGTGCTCGGGTCCTTGAAGCTGAGCGTCACTGAGGGAAGCAACCAAGAGTTCATTAGCGGCACGATGACGATGAAGTCGGCGCACGCGATGACGAAAATAACGGTGCAGGTGCTCTCCTTTAACCAACCGGCGGTGGTCGCCGCCCCGTCGGCCAATGACGTCAAGACGGTGGTTGGATCGACGTTGCCGCAGTTGTTCTCATCGTCATCGATTACTTCAATCCTCATTCCAGAAAACTTCACTTCTCTACTACTCGGATCCCAACAACTAAGTTGAGCAAATGGCGACCGTGATTCCCGAGCCGCGCTGGCCAGCGTCATTGGCCCTCGTCGCGTGTGTCGGTCTCTATATCATCCTTCCTAACCGTCTCGTGGTGGGCCCCCACTGGTTACTGCCAGTCATCGTCGCGCTCCCGCTGGCGCCACTTTCGGCGAGGAGGCACCGTCATCCCGATGAGTCCACCTGGATCCGCCACGCCACCATTGGACTCATCGCACTTATGACGCTGGCGAACGTCGTATCAATGGCGCTCTTGGTACACCACCTCTTGAACTCCAGCGTTTCACAGGGTCGCAAGTTGATCTATTCGGCCGTCGCGGTCTGGCTCACGAACGTCATTGTCTACGGGTTGTGGTTCTGGGAGGTGGACCGCGGCGGACCGCATCGTCGAGCGTCGGGCGAGAAGTTACTCGCGGATATCCAGTTCCCTCAGATGGAGAACCCGGGCCTCGCGCCCGAGCACTGGCGACCACACTTCACTGACTATCTTTATACGTCGTTCGCGAACGGTACGAGCTTCGCCCCGGCTGACGCCATGCCGCTGACGTTGCGAGCGAAGTTGCTCTTCACGTCAGAGTCGCTAGTTTCGCTCATCACAATCGCGATTGTGGCCGCCCGCGCGGTCAATATCTTGAAATAGATACTCCGGACTCGAACGTCCGAGAGCGGCCAAGCAACGTGGCGTGACGCAGCGCAGTATTGAAGAAACCAAATCTCGTTTAGGGCGTCGGCGTGCCCGAGTCGTCGCCACTCTTGGGGACTTGAAAGGGGTTGCGAGCCGGGTTCTCAAACGTCTTGGGCGGCGTCTTGCTCTTTGATTTCTTTGGTTTCTTGGCCTCTCGACCTTGGGGACTCTTCACACCACAATCCTAGGTCTGCGCGAGCCAGTTGCGCTCACTCGAAGAGTCGATCTAACAGGGAACTCGCTCGACTCACTCGTCCGCGGCGTTCTTCTACCCGATCGGCCCATGTCGCGAGTCCGAGGCCCGCGTTGATGCCAAGCCAACGAAGTGGTTCGAACTCCCAACGCCGACCTTCGTGTTGCACGAACGAAAGACGAGTGTGCGCGGTCTCGGTGTCGGGCGAGGTCAGTAGATCAGCGAGGGCGGTCGCGGCGACGTGGCTCAAAACAACACCATCGCCGGTGTAGCCGCCAGCCGACGCCAAACCGGTTTCGTAATTCACTCGCACGAAGGGCGAGTGATCGCGCGGCATGGCCAGTGGTCCGCCCCATCCGTTCGTGACCGGGGCGTCCAACGTCGGGAACAGTTCGCGAAGCGTCGATTCGAGCATTCGAAAGACCTTGGGGTTCTTGTCGAAGCGCTGCTCCACTGAGGATCCGAAATGATACGGCGCACCGCGACCGCCAAAGGCAATCCGGTCGTCGCTCGTGCGCTGTCCGTAGATAATGAGGTGCCGATCGTCGGCGAATGTCTCGTAGTTATTGAATCCGTACTCCTTCCAGAAGTCACTCGAGAGCGGATCGGTGGCAATCATGAGTGAATACAGTGGCGCGACGCTGCGACGTTCGCCGGGCAGATTCGGTGTGAATCCTTCCGTGGCGCGCACGACGAAATCGGCGTGCACGCTCGCGCCAATGGTGAGTACTTCGGCTCGACGGCCCCTACGCGCAGGAAGTATTCGTGTGACCGCGGTCTGTTCAAAGATCATCGCGCCGAGGCCCGCAACGACGTCGCTGAGTCCACGTACCAGTCGGGCCGGATCGATGCGGGCGCAGTGCGGTGAGTAGGTGGCGCCCAGCGACTTTGACACCGTGCCGTGCGAGTCGAGTTCGTCGGCGTCAAGCCATGCGAGATCGTCCGGTCCGATGTCCAGAGCCCGAGCCGCGTCGATCTCCTGCTCGAGGCGTAGGGCCTGCACTTCACTGCGAGCGAAGGTGAGCGTTCCACCGTGCGCGAAGTGTGCGTCGATGCCGTCAGCCGCGGCCGAGGCGCCCAACGCAGCGACGGCGTCATTGAGCACGTGGCGTTGGTGATGGAAGGCATCGAGTCCGTAGTGGCGAACGACAGCGTCATTCTCAAGTGGGAAGAGTCCCGACGCCCAACCGCCGTTGCGACCTGAGGCACCAAAGCCACAGAGTTCCTTCTCCAGCACCGCAACGTGCAGCGTTGGGTCTCGGCGCAGCAGCTCGCGGGCCGTCCAGAGACCGGTGAAGCCACCACCAACGATCGCGACATCAACATCGAGATGTCGTTCGAGCGTTGGGCGTGGCGTGATGGGTTGGTCGAGCAACGCCCACCACAGTGACGGCAGTGACGTCACGCTCAGATGAACTTGGTGGCTCCGGTGAAGACCTCACGCATCGTGCCGACCATGAAGTCAATGTCGGCGCGCGTAGAGATCAGTGGCGGCGCGAGTTGTACGACGGGGTCGCCTCGGTCGTCAGAACGACAGATGAGTCCGCGACGGAACATTTCCGGCGACACGTAGCCGCGCAGTAGGCGTTCGGCATCTTCGCCGGCCCATGTCTCTTTGGTCTCCTGGTTCTTCACCAGTTCGACGCCCCAGAAATAACCGGTGCCGCGTACGTCACCAACAATGGGAATGTCGCGCAGATTCAACAGACTGTCTCGGAAGTAGTCCTGGTTCGCGAGCACGTTCTCGAGGACCTTCTCGTTTTCCATGATCTCGATGCTCTTCAGGGCGACCGCACACGAGACCGGGTGACCGGACCAGGTGAAGCCGTGGACGAATGAAGCGTCGCCGTGTTGGAACGGCTCGGCGAGTCGGTCCGAGACGATCATTGCGCCGAGCGGTGCGTAGCCAGACGTGATGCCTTTGGCGCAGGTGATGATGTCGGGCACGTAGTCATATTTCTGGCCACCGAACCAGGTACCGAGGCGACCAAAGGCGCAAATGACGTCGTCGGAGACGAGGATGACGCCGTAGCGGTCACAGATCTCGCGAACCGATTGCCAGTAGTTCGGCGGTGGGGTGAAACAGCCTCCCGCATTCTGTACCGGCTCGAGGAAGACCGCGGCCACCGTTTCGGGACCCTCGCGGAGAATCGCCTCTTCGATTTGGTGTGCCTGCCACAGCCCGAACGCCTCGAAATCGTCGCCGTACTGTTCGGCGCGGTAAAAGTTCACGGCCGGAACCTTGACGGCTCCGGGCACGAGCGGCTCGAACGGTTGGCGATAGCCCTCGAGCGAGGTAATCGTGAGCGCACCAAGGGTCGTGCCGTGATAAGCAACGTCACGGCTGATCACCTTGTAGCGGTCCGTGTCGCCGCGCATCTTGTGGTACTGGCGCGCCAACTTCCACGCACTCTCATTCGCCTCAGCGCCACCACTGGTAAAGAACACGCGATTGAGATCGCCGGGGGCGAGACTCGCAAGCTTCTCGGCGAGCTCGATTGCCTTGGGGTGGGCGTAGGTCCACAGCGGGAAGAAAGCCATTGTGGTCATCTGCTCCGCGGCTGCCGCGGCGATGTCGGCGCGACCGTGTCCGAGCATGTTGGTGAAGAGCCCCGATAGTCCGTCGAAGTACTCGACACCATTGGCGTCGTAGACGCGCGTTCCCTCACCGCGCACCATGATCGGAACCTCGGCGTGCTCGTCGTAGGCGCCCATACGCGACATCTGGAGCCAGAGGTTGCGTCGCGCCCGCTCGGAGTAGTTGTGACTCGGATGTTGTTCATCCGAGAAATTGATCCCGTCGCTGATTGTCTCCAACGTCACTTGGTCCCCCATACGTATGTCTGCTTTGAAAGTTTCAAATACAGAAATGTTTCAACTTCGGTCACACCGGGAATGCTCCGAATCGAGTCATTCAAGAGGTGGACCAGCGCGTCGTCGTCAACCGCGATCACTTCGGCGATGATGTCGAAGCTGCCCGCCGTCATAACCACGTAGTTGGCTTCGTCAATGGAGGCGATCTTGTCGGCCACGAGTCGTACGTCGCCGTGCACGCGGATGCCAATCAATGCCTCGCGTCCGTAACCGAGTTGCAGCGGATCGGTGATGGCGACGATCTGCATGACGCCCGATTCCTTCAAGCGCTGCACTCGGCGGCGCACTCCGGCTTCAGAGAGTCCGACCTCGGCGGCGATTGCTCCGTAAGCACGTCGACCGTCGCGCTGGAGATGACTGATGATCTGTCGATCGATGGAATCAAGAGCGTTTGGTGCGGACGAGATGAGTTCCGGGTTGGAGCGCTCCGCGCTCATTTTGCTCTGACGAGTTGGTTTGGTCGCTGACATTGGTTTCCCCCCGGCTTGGTGACCCGAAGGTCGCCTCGCTGCGGATAGAGACAGTATAGGGGGTTGGGGCGACGAAATGAGTCAGAATTGTTAACAAACGGGACTTATATCTCCAGTTTAGGTTGCAGGCCCCCGGCAAACTCTGGCAGAGTGGCTCAGGGAAATGCCGATCGGCGTTCTCGGACTGGAGGCATCATGCGTCGCTTGGACAACTTCATCGGGGGAGAGTCGGTTGCGCCCAAGAGCGCTACGTACGTGGAATTAATTAATCCCGCTACCGGCGAGCCGTTCGCCGAGATGCCCGTCTCGAACGCCGCCGACGTCGACCACGCCCTCCAGGTGGCCGCCCAGGCGTTTACGTCATGGAGGCGCACCACACCTTCGCAACGCAGTCGCGCCCTCCAGCAGATTGCCGACGTCCTTGAAGCGCACGCCGAAGAGTTAGTTGCCGTCGAGGCTGAGAACTGCGGCAAGATCATCGCGCTCACGATGAGTGAAGAGATCCCGCCCATGATTGACCAAATTCGTTTCTTCTCTGGCGCTGCGCGACTGCTCGAAGGCCGCGGTGCCGCTGAGTACATGGAGGGAATGACCAGCTACGTGCGCCGCGAACCAATTGGTGTATGCGGTGCCGTGACGCCGTGGAACTACCCGATGATGATGGCGGTGTGGAAGTGGGCGCCCGCCATTGCTGCGGGCAACACCATGGTGTTGAAGCCGGGCGACTCAACGCCAGCCTCGACGCTCTTGATGGCCCAACTCATGGCCGAGGTGTTGCCGGCCGGAGTCTTTAACGTCGTGTGCGGTGATCGCGACACCGGACGTGCCCTCGTCGAACACCCGGTGCCCGCCATGGTGTCGGTCACGGGGTCGGTGCGCGCCGGCATGGAAGTAGCGTCCAGTGCCTCCCAGACTTTGAAGAAGGTCCACCTTGAGCTCGGAGGCAAGGCACCGGTCATTGTTTTTGATGACGTCGACATCGCCAGCGCTGCGGAGAACATCGCCATTGCGGGCTACTTCAACGCGGGTCAGGACTGCACCGCGGCGACACGAGTCCTCGCCGGACCCAAGGTCTACGGCGACTTCGTTGATGCGCTGGCCGAACAGGCGCGCAATACGGTTGTCGGCATGCCCGACAACGAAGACGCACTCTTCGGACCGGTCAACAACGTCAACCAGTTTCAGCGGGTCACGGGTTTCATTGGCCGCGCGCCCGGGCACTCATCGGTTGCGGCCGGTGGAAACCAAGTGGGTGACGCCGGCTACTTCATTGCACCGACGGTCGTGGCGGACTTGCATCAGGACGACGAGATGATCCAGAGCGAGATTTTTGGACCCGTGATCACTGTCCAGAAGTTCAGTGACGAGGCCGAGGCGCTCGCGTGGGCCAACGGCGTTGACTACGGTCTGGCGTCATCGGTGTGGACGAGCGACCATGGTCGCGCGATGCGCTTCACTCGCGACCTGGACTTTGGCTGCGTATGGGTCAACACGCACATTCCTCTCGTCGCCGAAATGCCTCACGGCGGGTTCAAGAGGTCCGGCTACGGCAAAGACCTCTCGATGTACGGCTTCGAGGATTACACGCGCGTGAAGCACGTAATGCACAACATCGAGTCGTGAAGTTCATTTGAAGACATCACGTCGCTTCGCGCGAGTCGTCGATCCGCCGAGTGACGGGGCCGCCGCGTGGCAGGAGAAATTATGGTGGTGCTGGCAGGGTTCAATGCAGTCCTCGGGACGATGGATTCTTGGGGTCGACGAGTTACAAAGTGTTGTCGAGTGCGGTGATGTCATCTGAAGTCTTTTCTCCGCAACTCACCGCGTTCGCTGAATCATGCCGTAGTATTTGGCACATTCTGATGAGCGCCGACGGCGCGATGTCTTGAGGGGGGCAGTGTGTCATTGTTCGTTGAACCGGCAAACCGGGCGCCGGAAAAGGGACTTAAGAGTGGGGCGCTCGGACTGATCTCCAGCACGGTAATCGGAATCGCGTCAACGGCGCCCGCCTATAGCCTGGCCGCCACCCTCGGATTTGTCGTCGCGGCAATTGGCCTCCAGGCACCCATCGTCACGATTCTGGCGTTCGTTCCGATGTTTTTCGTCTCACTGGCTTTCGCGCAAATGAACAAAGCCGACCCGGACTGCGGCGCCAGTTTCACCTGGGCGACCCGGGCCTTCAGCCCGCGAGTGGGTTGGATGGGTGGTTGGGGTGTTCTCGCCGCCGATGTCATCGTCATGGCGAGCCTCGCGCAGATCGCAGGTCAGTACGTCTTCGATCTCTTCAATGCCAACGGCATTGGCAACGACGCGTCGAGCGTGTGGGTGCTACTGGTTGGCGTCGCTTGGATTATCGCGATGACCTGGATCTGTTACGTCGGCATCGAGATCTCAGCCAACTTTCAGAAGGCATTGCTGGGAGTCGAACTGACCATGCTGATCGTCATGTCGGTGTGGGCCCTCATCCGCGTCGGCGACGGCTCGGCCCCGGTCGGACACCTCGCCGTCTCGGCTTCGTGGTTCAATCCCTTTGCGATCAAACACTGGAGTTACTTCGTCATCGGTCTGTCTGACATGCTCTTCATCTACTGGGGCTGGGACACCGCCTTGAACTTGAACGAGGAGTCGAAGGATGCCGAAACGATTCCCGGTAAGGCCGGTATCTACTCGACCTTCATCCTGCTGGGGATCTACGCGCTCGTCATTATCGCCACCCAGTCGTTCGCCGGAATTGGCACGCACGGCATCGGTCTCGGTAATCCGGGCCATACGAATGACGTACTGTCGATCCTGGGTCCGGCGATCTTCGGTCACTCGACGCTGGCCTCGGTCCTCGATCACCTCCTGCTCCTAATGGTTCTCTCTTCGGCCGCGGCGTCGACGCAAACGACGATCTTGCCGACGGCGCGCACGGTGCTCTCAATGTCGGTACACAAGGCACTACCCGACGTCTTCAAAAAGATGCACCGGCGATTCCTCACTCCGACGGTCGCGACGATTTCTTTCGGATTCGCTTCTATCGTGCTTTACGTCATCATGAATTCCATCTCTGCTGGCCACGTCATCGCGGATTCGGTGGACTCGCTCGGAACGATGATTGCCTTCTACTACGGACTCACCGGATTCTCCTGCGTCTGGTACTACCGCAAGCAACTCACTAAGAGTGTCCACAATTTCTTCGTCCAGGGTCTGATGCCGCTCCTCGGGGGTCTGATTCTCTGGTACATCCTGGGCTGGACGTTCTGGTACTACTGGAATCCTGCCAACAGTTACACGCACTTCGAACTCCTTGGCCGCGCCATCGGTGGGACGTTCACGCTCGACGTGGGCGCCTTCGCGCTTGGTCTCATCTTGATGTTCACAATGCAGTCGTTCCGTCCGGCCTTCTTCCGTGGCGAGACGTTGACGCGGAATTCGCCGACGTTGGTCACCGAAGGGTTTGTCGCCCCCACCGAACCGGTCAATTGACGTGAGAAAGCAGACACTATGACCAACAACCCACTTATCGTCGTCGGTATCGACGGGTCCGCACTCTCGACGAACGCGCTTGAGTTTGCCATCGAGGAGACGCAGCTGCGCCACGGCCACCTGCACGTCACGTACGCCTACCCAGCGATGGAGAGGCCGGTCACCGGGTCGACCGGAAAGGACTACTACGAACAGGTCGAAGCCGAGGCCCGCGAGTTCATGGAAGGCATCATGTCGAGCGCACCGTCGAGTGAAGGACTCGATGTCGAATGGCTGGCCGTGCCCGGCAACCCCGCCGAGGTCCTCATTGAGGCGAGTGGCGATGCGGCGTTGCTCGTCGTCGGTTCACGTGGCGTCGGGGGTTTCAAGGGACTCATGATGGGTTCGGTCTCTACGCAGTGCGTGCACTACTCGCACTGCCCGGTTCTCGTAGTGCGCGAAGATCACTAGCCGGGCCTCGTCGACAATTACCGGTGAACCAATGGCGCGACGCAGCGAACGGTCTCGAAGAGTGGCTACCGTGGATTGGGCACTCTCAACCAGAAAGGGTGATCAACGATGATCATCGGCGTACCGAAGGAAATCAAGACTGACGAGTACCGAGTGGCGCTCACCCCCGCCGGTGCGCGAGAGCTGACCGGTGCCGGACACAAGGTGCTCATCGAGCGCGGCGCGGGCGAGGGATCGTCCATTGCCGACGGCGATTACGTCGCCAACGGCGCCACCATTATTGAGAGTGCCGATGACGTGTGGGCCGAGAGCGACCTCCTCATGAAGGTGAAGGAGCCGATCGCGCCAGAGTACCCGCGCCTCGGCGCGCGCAAGAACCAAGTCCTGTTCACCTATCTGCACTTGGCCGCATCGCGCGAGTGCACCAACGCACTCGTTGCCGCTGGCAACGTCGCCATTGCCTACGAAACAGTGCGGCTTCGCGACAACTCGCTCCCGTTGCTCACGCCCATGAGTGAAGTGGCCGGTCGAATGGCGCCACTGATGGCAGCGCATCATTTGATGCGGCCGGGCGGCGGTCACGGAACACTCATTAGCGGCGTGCCCGGTGTGGCGCCGGCGAACGTCGTCGTGATCGGCGCCGGGGTCTCGGGCCTGGCGGCCGCGACGATGGCCGCGGGACTGCACGCCAATGTCAAGATTCTCGATCGCAACCTGGAGCGTCTGCGCCAGGTGGACATTCACTTCGATGGACGGGTCCAGACGATCGCGTCATCCACGCTCGCGCTCGAAGAGGCCTGCCTTGACGCCGACATTGTTATCGGGGCCGTGCTGGTCGTCGGTGCCAAGGCGCCCAAGCTCGTGAGTAATGACCTTGTGGCGCGCATGCGTCTCGGTTCGGTGCTCGTTGACATCTCGGTCGACCAGGGCGGCTGTTTCGAGGCCACGCATCCAACCACGCATTCGGACCCCGTCTTCGAGGTCAACGGTTCGATCTTCTACTGCGTGGCGAACATGCCCGGAGCTTTCCCGTACACGTCGACCTACGCGCTCGCCAACGCCACGTTGCCCTACGCCATGGAGCTGGCTCGCCACGGCTGGCGCGAGGCCGTCGTCGCAGACGACTCGCTCGCCGAGGGTGTGAACGTGGTCGAAGGCGCGGTGACCTACGGTCCGGTTGCCGAATCCTTAGCCATGGCGTTCAGTCCACTACGCTCGCTGCTGTAGTTCGCCGAATCTCGAAAAGCTCCGGGTTGCCTCGAGAGCGTTCTCGCTTTAATTCTGTGGGGGAAGCAATGTCGGATGCGTCAGTCAGTCACGTAGTTCACGCAGACACGCCCGATCCGCGACGTTGGTTCGCACTCGTCGTCATCGGTATCGCCCAGCTGATGGTCATTCTGGACGCGTCCATCGTGAACATCGCGTTGCCGCACGCATCGTTGCCCAAGGCGCTCGGTGGTCTGGCTATCGCGCAGAAGAACTACCAGTGGGCAATCACTGCCTACACCCTGACCTTCGGCGGTTTCCTCTTGTTGGGTGGACGCATCGGCGACTACATGGGTCGCAAGAAATCATTTCTCATCGGGCTCCTTGGTTTCGCGGGCGCCTCACTGCTGGGTGGCCTCGCGCAAAATCAACAGTGGCTCTTTGGCGCTCGCGCGTTGCAGGGACTCTTCGGTGCACTCCTGGCACCCGCGGCACTATCGCTTATCTCGGTGACGTTCACCGACTCGAAGGAGCGGGCCCGCGCCTTTGGTGTCTACGGCGCGCTTGCCGGTGTCGGGGGAGCCATTGGGCTTATTGCGGGCGGACTCTTGACGCAGTACCTTTCGTGGCGCTGGTGCCTCTTCGTCAACACGCCAATGGCCCTGATTGCGTTCTGCCTCGCCATCCCCAACGTGAAGGAGTCCAAGGTCGAAGGACATCCGCACTACGACGTGCCCGGTGCACTGAGCGCGACTGCCGGGATGTTGAGCGTGGTCTTTGGCGTGAGTCAAGCGTCAACGCCAGGCCAAGGTTGGGGTTCAACGAGCGCGTGGCCATTTCTTTTGCTCGGAGCGCTCCTCCTCGCGATCTTCTTCGTGATTCAGTCTCGAATCACGTCGCCACTCCTACCGCTTCGCTTAATCACGGACCGTGTTCGCGCGGGCGCGTTCCTCGCCCAGTTTTTCGTCGGCCTCGGGCTCTTCGGGATGTTCCTGTTCATGACGTTCTACTTCCAGGACATTGAGCAGTACTCGGCGGTGAAGACGGGTCTTCTGTTTATGCCGTTCTCGGTGGGCATAATTCTCGCCGCCGGTTTCACGAGCCAGCTGCTGCCCAAGATCGGACCGCGTCCCTTGGCGACGGCGGGCACCTTGATGGCGGCGGTGGGTATGTTCTACCTCTCATTTATCAAGGTCGACAGTTCCTATAGCACCAGTGTGATGCCCGCGATGATCGTGACCAGTCTGGGTCTGGGGATTGCCTTTGTGTCGATTGCGTCGACGGCACTCTTCAATGTTCGACCTCAGGACACCGGAGCCGCGTCAGCCGTGCTCACCACGTCCCAGCAGATTGGTGGTTCCTTCGGTACCGCGATCTCGAACACCATTGTCGTATCGAGCGGGACCGCCTTCTTGGTCGCCGCGCTCAAGGCACACCCGTCGGCGACGGCGCGCGCCAAGTTGCAACTTATGGCGACGGCACACGTCCATGGCTACGACGAGTCATTCCGATTCGGTGCATTGATGTTGCTGCTGGCCGCGGTTTCGTTCTTCGCGCTCGTGAACATCGATCGCCATCACCTCGGACAACATGATGAGGCAACGATTCCCTAGTCGGCGAGAAATGGGCAGTGGCGACAGCCACTCTCACAACAGGATCCTCGAGCGAGGTGCGTGGCCACGGTGAGGACCATCAAACCTGAGGAAGGGTCGCGGTACATTGGCTCCCCGGCGCCCACCGCCGCCTCGTGCGCTCGAATCACCGCGTCATAGTCCGGCCTCGACGGATCGAGCCGACTGGGATGTGGTCGCGGGACGGGTGTCACCCAGTCAAACTATCGGCGCGCTATCCCTCGATGCGCAGCACTACTTTGCCGAACTTGCCCGGTTCGGAAAAGTACGCATAAGCGTCATCGACCTCATCAAGAGAAAACGTACGAGCGACCGGTACGTGGACCTCACCCGTGCGCCAGCGCGGCACGAGCGTGTGATTCACTCGGTCGGCAACCTCGCCCTTTTCTTTGCGCGTCCGAGAGCGCAACGTGGAACCGGTGAGCGAGGAGCGAGAACCCATGAAGTAGCGCATATCGAGTTCGACCTGGCTGCCGCCGCCCGAGACACCAATCACGACGACGCGCGCAAACGGATTCAGTACTCGTTGCGCGTTCGTCAGGTTGGCGGCTCCGACGAGCTCCAGCACGACATCGACTCGCTCGAGGTCCGACACCTGACCGAGCGTGACGGTCTCGTCGGCTCCGCATTCGCGCAGTCGTTCGTTGTGCTCACTGGTGCGCGTGACCGCAATGACGTGCGCGCCGAGTGCGTGGGCAATCTGCACGGCGGCCACTCCGACGCCCCCCGTGGCTCCCGAAATCAGCACCCGTTCGCCCGACAGGAGTTGACCTTGCGTTACCAGTGCGTCGTGCGCGGTCGTGAACGCCTCGGGAAAACCACCGGCCTCGTCCCAACTTACGTGGTCGGGGACGAACAGCAAATGTTCACTCGGGACCAGACAGTGCGTCGCCTGGGCGCCACCACCGACAATGGCGCACACGCGCCGACCGAGCAGCGGTTCGTGGACTCGGTCGCCAACGGCGCTCACCACGCCGGCCAGTTCCATGCCGGGAATGTCGGGGGGCCACCCTTCGGGCGCGGGGTAGTGGCCCTCTCGCTGCATGAGGTCGGCGGCGTTTATTCCGGCGCCCCGCACTGCAACAACAACGTCAGAGGGTCCCGGATTGGGGGTCTCGCGTTCGACGAGTTGGAGCTTTCCCTCGACGATCGACACGCAGCGCACCGACTCAGCCTAGGACCGTCGCACGTTGGCGACTGGACGTTAGTGTCGCGGAATGACCATTTATGACATTCCTGCCAACACGCTTTCGGGAGAGGCGAGTTCACTCGCGCCCTTCGAAGGCAAGTCCGTCCTCGTCGTCAATGTCGCCTCAAAGTGCGGCCTGACACCCCAGTACGAAGGACTCGAAAAACTGCAAAAACAGTACGAGGGCCGCGGCTTCAGCGTCGTTGGGTTTCCGAGTAACCAGTTCGCCGGCCAAGAGCCGGGAACCTCAGAGGAGATTCAGACGTTCTGCTCAACAACGTACGGCGTGACGTTCCCGCTGTTCGAGAAGATCGACGTGAACGGTGACGACCAGCACCCCATCTACGCCGAACTCAACAAGACGGCCGACGCTGAGGGTTACTCGGGCGACATCCGTTGGAACTTCGAGAAGTTCCTCATCAGCCCCGACGGCTCGGTGCAGCGCTTCGCGCCCCAAACCGAGCCCGAGGACCCCGCGCTCGTGAGTGCGATCGAAGCGACGCTCGTCTAACCGGTGCCGATCGTGCGATGTAGTCGTACGTAGGTTGTTGCAAATCCATAGGCCAGCCAGTAGTTGCGCGCGCGACGATTCGTCACGCGCCAGTTGGTTTCCACGTACCTGAAGCCCGCGTTGAAGGCGTCGGTGAGTGCAGCGTCAACCATGGCTGTGCCGACACCGAGATGGCGATGATCGGCGTGCACCGTCACGGCACTCAGGTGCAACGTGTCAGTGAATGAGCCCCGTCGCGGCGGCAGAGGGAACGTAATGCACTGCGCGATCGCGCCGTCGTCGTTCTCCACCACGTAGTGGTGCGCTTCGGGGTCTTCGAGCGTCTCGAGAAGGTCGTCGCGCTTGGCGACGTGACTGAGTCCGATCGAGAAGCTCGGTCCCACCATCTGCACCGCGTCCAGCTCGTCGTCGAGCGCGACCGCGATGTCGAGGTCCTCGACGCCGCCGCGGCGCACGCGGTACCCCTCGGGAAGTGCGTGCGCACGTGGAGCACCCAGCGCGAGAACACCGCGCGTGTGCATCCGCGCGAATCCAAGCTCGTACCAGGGTTGGGTCATCGCGGCGTCGTCCAGTGTCCAGACGTAGTGCTCGAGCGCGCCGTGTTCAATCCACCTCGCTCCCGCGACGCTGTAGAGATCGCTCAGCACGTCGGTGTTGATGAACGAGGCACCGTCGGGTCCAATCCAGACGCCGTTACCGTACGTCTCGTTGTCGAGGAGCGCGCCGTAGAGGTGGCCGACGATGCCACTGTCTTGTTCGGCGACCCACGTCTGCTGCGTCGCCTCGCGTAGCGAGTGCGCCAACAACGCAGTGTCGATCACTGGATTGACGAGCGGCTGAATGAGGGCGTCATCCATCAGTCGATTCTCTATTCGACTGACCACGAGGTCGACGTCGCCCGCGTCCAGTTGGCGAATGGTCGTCACGTGTCAACCCTACGGTCCCCGTGTGTCAAAGTTGCCGGATGACTCTTGAGGCGACGTTGTTTGATATGGACGGCCTCTTGATCGATTCCGAAATCCTTTGGCACAAGGCCGAAGTCGAGATCTTCGGCCGACTCGGTGTGCCGATGTCGGCCAGCGACGGTCGTTCGACCAAGGGCCTCTTCGTCAACGAGGTCGTCGACTACTGGTACGCGCTCTATCCCTGGAGTGGCACGGCACCGAGCGAAGTGGCGGACGAACTGTTGAGACGCGTGGGCGATCTCGTCGAAGCAGAGGGCCGACTGATGCCCGGAGCATTGCGAGCAATCGACCTCGCGAGTGAACGCGGCCCCGTCGCGCTCGCCAGTTCGACGCCCGTCGCACTGATCGCGCGTTGTCTCGACCACTTCAATCTCGCTGACCGCTTCGCCTCGATCCACTCGGCGCAGTTTGAGCCGTACGGCAAGCCCCACCCGGGCGTCTTTCTCACCGCAGCCGCATCGCTCGGTGTACGCCCGACCCGCTGTCTGGTGTTGGAGGATTCGCCAGCCGGCGTGCTCGGCGCCAGAGCGGCCAACATGTTCGTGGTCGCGGTGCCCACGAAGGAGGACCGCGATGATCCCGTCTTCGCGCTGGCCGATCTCGTGCTTCACTCGCTGGAAGAACTGTCGCCGCAGTGGATGGACGAGCAGTTTGTCTAGAGCACCTTGGTGAACCGGTGCGACATCGGATGGCAGAAGACGTCGGCCGGATACTCCTGCACGCGGTCCCAACCAATCGAAGCGTAGAGCGCCACGGCCTCAGGTTGTTTTGGTCCGGTTTCTAAGTAGAGTCGCTCGTAGCCGAGTCCCCGGGCACGAGTTTCGATCTCGTTCATCAACGACACGGCGATGCCACCGCGACGTAGATCAGGTCGCACCCAGAGGCGCTTTATCTCTCCAAGGTGCTGGGCCGGGTCACCGATCGATCGCAGACCAATCCCGCCAGCGATGTCCCCATTCACGCGGGCCACGAGAAAAAGACCGAGGGGTTCGGCCAACTCGTCAACGTGCAAGTGCTGGCCATCACCGTCGCCGCCATAGCGACGCTTTAGTTCGTCGTCGGCCGCGTGCACGACGCTGAGCGCGCCGCTCGTCGCAATTGATTCGTCGTCGATGGAGAGCGCCAGCACCTCGCAATGGTATTGGCCGCGTAGCCGTCGCAGGCCCGTTTACTACCATGTGTTGATTCATTGAAGGAGATACGTGTTTCGCCCGGTCAGCGCCGAACTGGATTTTGTGGCCTTGGAAGAGGCCGAATTGGCCCGATGGAAGGCGAACGACGTCTTCAATCGCTCCATGACTCAACGCGAGGGAGCCCAACCGTGGATCTTCTATGAGGGTCCGCCCACGGCGAACGGCAAACCGGGACTGCATCACGTGTGGGCGAGGGTCTACAAAGACCTCTTCTGTCGCTACCAGACAATGCAGGGCCGATTCGTAGCCCGTCGCGCCGGTTGGGACACGCACGGCCTGCCCGTGGAAGTGCAAGTTGAGAAGCAACTTGGTATCTCCGGCAAGAAGGCGATCGTTGAACAAGTCGGTATTGAAGAGTTCACCCGGCTCTGTCGCGAATCGGTACTCACCTACGTCGGCGAGTTCGAGAAGCTCACAGAGCGCATTGGGTACTGGACCGACATGGAACACGCGTATTACACGTTCCATCCCTCCTACGTCGAGTCGGTGTGGTGGCACCTTCAACAGCTCTTCGACAAAGGCTTGCTCTACGAAGATCTGAAGGTCATCCCGTACTGTCCTCGCTGTGGCACCGCGCTCTCGAGTCACGAACTTGGACAACCCGAGGTCTACACCAACGAGGTCGATGAGAGTGCGTTCGTTCGACTGCGCATCACTGACGCCGACGCGCACGGTGGGCTTTTCGGGGCCACCGACCTGGCGGTGTGGACGACGACACCCTGGACGCTGCTGTCCAACGTCGCCGTCGCTGTCAATCCAGAGATCACCTACGCCGTCGTGGACGGCGTGATTGTGGCGGCCGAACTCATCGAGTCCGTCTTCGGTGAAGACGCGAAACCATCGGCGGCCATGAAGGGGAGTGAACTGGCCGGCGTGCATTACGAACGCCCGTTCACCGACGCGGCCCTGCCCGAGGGCGTTGACGCCTGTTACGTCGTGCTGGCCGACTACGTCACCACTGACGACGGCACCGGACTCGTGCACCAGGCGCCCGCTTTTGGCGAGATCGACCGACAGGTGGCGCGCGATCACGGTCTGCCGACACTAAATCCTGTCGGGCCCGACGGAAAGTTCACCTCGGAGATCGGGTGGCTCGAAGGCCAGGATGTACGCGAGGCCAACCACGCCATCAACGACGAACTTGAGCGTCGTGGGACGCTGCTGCGTCGACTCGACTACCACCACTCGTTGCCGCACTGCTGGCGATGTGGCACCGTGCTCATCTACTGGGGCAAGCCGAGTTGGTACGTGGCGACGAGTCAGTTTCGAGAGAAGTTGCTGTCCGAGAACGCAACGATTGACTGGCATCCCGAACACATCCGCGATGGGCGCTTTGGTAACTGGCTCGACAACAACGTCGACTGGGCGCTCTCTCGCGACCGCTTCTGGGGGACGCCGCTGCCAATTTGGCGCTGTCCCGACGACCACTTCACCTGCGTTGGTTCGCGCGAGGAACTTTCGGGCCTCGCTGGTCGCGACGTCAGCGACATCGATCCTCACCGTCCCGCCATCGACGAGGTACTCATCAGTTGTCGGACCTGTGGGCAGCAAGCCCAACGCGTCGAGCCGGTCATTGACGCGTGGTTCGATGCCGGTTCGATGCCCGCCGCGCAGGTGGGGTATCCCCACGTTGCGGGCAGCGAGGCGGCGATGCAGTTCCCGGCCCAATTCATTGCTGAGGCCATCGACCAGACAAGAGGCTGGTTCTACACGCTGCTGGCGGTCAACACGTTGGTCTTTGGGGAGAAACCCTTCGAACACGTGCTCTGCCTCGGGCACATTGTCGACGAGTTCGGCAAGAAGATGAGTAAGTCCGTGGGCAACGTAATTGACCCGTGGGAAGTGCTCACCACCCGCGGCGCCGATCCGCTGCGTTGGTGGATGTTCTCCCAGGGATCTCCGTGGACGTCAACTCGGGCGAGTCTGGGCGCGATCGACGCGTCGCTTCGCGAGACGTTGGCGACGCTCTGGAACACGTTCAGCTTCTTCACGACGTACGCCTCGCTCAATGACTTCGACCCGGCCGACGCGGAGATTCCCGCACCCGAACACCGCGCGGCCATCGACCGTTGGATCCTCTCGCGACTCGAGAGTGTCACGGTCGCGGTCACGACCGCGCTCGATGGCTATGAACCGCTCGGCGGCACCGATGCTCTCACTGAGTTGGTCGACGATCTCTCAAACTGGTACGTCCGGCGCACCCGTCGACGTTTCTGGCGTACCGACCCCAACGAACCGCGCTCCGATTCCCTGGCGGCGCAGGCGACGTTGCTCGAAGTACTCCAACGCCTGACGCTTCTCCTGGCGCCGTTCTGTCCGTTCGTCGCCGAACGTCTCTACGCCGAGCTGTTCGACGTCACCGAGCGTGA
>Ga0208586_1000035_pt1 | contig 51568 bp, 56 predicted proteins | sample NGESurshal072012_6_FD_184471 | JGI IMG/M metagenome (GOLD analysis project Ga0208586, IMG submission 184471) | Arctic peat soil microbial communities from Barrow, Alaska - NGEE Surface sample 53-3 shallow-072012 (SPAdes) | ecosystem: Environmental > Terrestrial > Soil > Wetlands > Peat ... | reverse complement strand
GCTGTCGCGCGCGGCGATCGAGATGCTGGCGATCATCGCCTATCATCAGCCGGTCACCCGCGCCGAGATCGAGGAGATCCGTGGCGTGGTCACCTCCAAAGGCACGCTGGATGTGCTGCTGGAGACAGGCTGGATCCGGCCGCGCGGCCGTCGCAAGTCGCCGGGCCGGCCGCTGACATTTGGAACCACCGAAGCCTTTTTGTCGCAGTTCAGCCTCGAGGCACTTGGCGATCTGCCGGGTCTGGAAGAGCTGAGAGGCACCGGCCTGCTCGATTCACGGCTGCCTTCCGGTTTCAGCGTTCCAACGCCGTCCGACGACCCGACATTGCGCGAGGACGAGGATCCGCTCGAGATTGGCGATCTGGAACTTGCATTGGCGCCCGCCGCCGAGCCGGAAGGCAGTGACGGCGGCTGATCCGCCGCCGCGGGGATAGGATGGTGCCGGTGCGGACGCGGGTTAACGGTAGCGCGTGAACGACGATTTGACCGGGGCTAAGTCCTTGTTTTTGACACCCCGCGAGCCTACTTTCCGGGAAGATCGGGCCGGGTTGCTGGCCTCTCGTGTTTGGAGGGTTGCAGGATGGGTTCGCTTAGCATTTGGCACTGGATCGTCGTGATCGCAGTCGTCCTGCTGTTGTTCGGACGTGGCAAGATTTCGGATTTGATGGGCGACGTCGCTCAGGGCATCAAGGCCTTCAAGAAGGGCATGCAGGACGACGAGAAGACTGAAGAAAAGCCCGAGCCCGTGAAGTCGATCGACCATAATGCGGCGCCGTCGCCGGCCGCGCGGTCCGATGTCGGCAGCAAGGCCGTCTGAACAGGACTTGCGGCCAAGCCGTCGCGGCGGGTGATCGCCTCGCGTGAGCGGAAACTTTCATGTTTGACATCGGGTGGAGTGAAATCGCCGTCATCGCGGTTGTCGCGCTGATCGCCATCGGCCCGAAGGAATTGCCGGGCGTGCTGCGCATGGTCGGGCAGTGGATGGGCAAGGCGCGGCGGATGGCCGCCGACTTCCAGGGCCAGTTCCAGGAAGCCATGCGCGAGGCCGAAATGGCCGACCTCAAGAAGACCTTTGACGAGGTCAAGGAGGCCGCGAGCGGGCTTGGCAGCGGCTTCGACATGAGTTCGCTGCAGAAGGACGTCACCGAGTCGCTCCGGATCGATGACGTCGACAAACCGGCCGTGCCGGCAGCCGAGGCGGCCGCGATCGAGCCGCCGATGACACCGACGACGCCGGAGCCGCCGACGCCAGAGACCCTTGTCGAGGCGGACGCCCACGCGGCGGCGGAGCCGCTGCGGATCACCCCCGAACCCGAGGCCGCGCCGGCGCCGGTCGTGCCCGACGCCTCCGATGTTCTCAAGGACGCCAAAGCGTCATGAGCGCCGAAGATATCGAAGCCAGCAAAGCGCCGCTGATGGATCACCTGATCGAGCTGCGCTCGCGGCTGATCAAGGCGCTGCTCGCGTTCAGTGTCGCCTTCATTTTCTGTTTCTTCTTTGCCAAGCAGATCTACAACGTGCTGGTCTGGCCGTTCGTGTGGGTGGCGGGCGCGGAAAATTCCAAATTCATCTACACGGCGCTGCTGGAATATTTTATTACCCAGTTGAAGCTTGCGCTGTTCGGCGCCGGCTTCATCTCGTTCCCGATCGTGGCGGCGCAAATCTACAAGTTCGTCGCCCCGGGCCTCTACAAGCACGAGCGCGGCGCGTTCCTGCCATATCTGATCGCGACGCCGTTCTTCTTCGTGCTGGGATCGATGCTGGTCTATTTCGTGGTGCTGCCGATGCTGATCCGGTTTTCGCTCGGCATGCAGCAGCTCGGCGGCCCCGAGACCGCGCAGATCCAGCTGCTGCCGAAGGTCGGCGAATATCTGTCGCTGATGATGTCGCTGATCTTCGCGTTCGGGGTCGCCTTCCAGCTGCCGGTGATCCTGACGCTGCTGGGGCGGATCGGCATCATCACCTCGAAGCAGTTGCGCGACAAGCGCCGTTATTTCATCGTGGTCGCCTTCATCATCGCCGCCGTGCTGACACCGCCCGATGTCCTGAGCCAGTCCTCCCTCGCGGTCCCGCTGCTGGCGCTCTACGAAGGCTCGATCATCGCCGTGCGGATCGTGGAAAAGAAAGCCGCCGCCGCCAAGGCGACGGCCGCCCCGCCCTCCGCCGCCCCGCCGCCGCCCGCCGCCAATCCGGCGGAGTAGGGGACCGGCAACGCGCCGGGCCGGCACCCACACCGGCCGTCATACTCCGCGAAAGCGGAGTATCCAGTACGCGGCGGCCTTGCGGGTCTATCGCTGACGCACCGGAATACTGGATCGCCCGCTTTCGCGGGCGATGACAGTGCGCTGGAAGGTCGGCCGCCCTCCTTCGGTCGGTGGCCAATCGGGGGCTATTCGTCATGCCCGGGCTTGTCCCGGGCATCCACGTCTTTTACAGACCGTGCGACCAAGACGTGGATGGCCGGGACATAGGCGAGCGGAAGCGACGCCGTCCTTCGGACGGCTATGCCCGGCCATGACGGGAAGATGACCATGCACGACATCAGATGGATTCGCGACAATCCCGACGCATTCGACGCTGCGCTAGCCCGTCGAAATATGAAAGATGAGGACAGGAGAAGGTTCAGTTCACGCGAAATCCTGGCTTTAGACGAAGAACGACGAAAGCTTATCTTTCAAGTAGAGCAATGGCAGGAGAAGCGAAATCGTCTCTCAAAGGAGATTGGCCTTGCGAAAAAGGCAAAGGATAACGCCAAAGCTACGGAACTGGTGAACCAAGTTGGTAGATTGAAGAGCGACATTACCCATGCCGGGGAGCAGGTCGTCGCCAAAATCGAGAAAAAACTGGAGGATTTGCTCGCTGAAGTTCCGAACTTACCGTTCTTGGACGTGCCTGACGGTGTCGACGAACATGGCAATGTGCAGCATCATGTATTCGGCGCGGTGCGCAACTATGCGTTCGCGCCAAAGCCGCATGACGATCTCGGCGGTGCACTAGGCTATATGGATTTTCAGGCTGCAGCTAAAATGTCAGGCGCGCGCTTTGTGGTGCTGAAGAAGGGCCTGGCGCGGCTGGAACGCGCAATCGGGCAATTCATGCTCGACCTCCACACCAATGATCACGGCTATACGGAGGTCAATCCGCCTCTACTAGTGCGGAATCATGCAATGTTCGGTACCGCTCAACTGCCGAAATTCCGGAACGATCAGTTTGCGGCATCTGCGCCTATAACTTTGAACGAAGCAATCGGAGCTAAAACCACTGAAGTTGATGTTCGACGGAATGAAAGGTCCGGGGCACAAGAAGCTTTTGAATTATACTGGCTCATCCCCACCGCCGAAGTCCCACTTACAAATCTCGTTCGCGAATCCATTCTCGACGTGAAGGAACTGCCGATGCGGCTGACCGCGTTGACGCCGTGCTTTCGCGCCGAAGCCGGGGCGGCCGGGCGCGATACCCGCGGCATGATCCGCCAGCACCAGTTCACCAAGGTCGAACTGGTCTCGATCACCACGCCCGAGGCGAGCCGCGACGAGCATGAGCGGATGCTGGCCTGCGCCGAGGAGGTGTTGCGGCAACTCGATCTGCATTACCGGGTGATGACCCTGTGCGCCGGCGACATGGGCTTTTCGGCGCAGAAAACCTACGACATCGAGGTCTGGATGCCGGGGCAGGGCGAGGGCGGCGCCTATCGCGAGATCTCGAGCTGTTCGGTATGTGGCGATTTCCAGGCGCGGCGCATGGATGCGCGCTATCGCGGATCCGATGGCAAGCCGCGTTTCGTGCATACGCTGAACGGCTCCGGCACCGCGGTCGGCCGCGCGCTGATCGCGGTCATGGAAACTTACCAGCAGGAAGACGGCTCGATCGCGGTGCCGGACGTGCTGCAGCCCTATATGGGCGGACTCAAGGTCATTTCAGGTGAAGCCTCGAAGTAGCGAGACAATTCGCCGGACAACCCGCCGGCGCAAGCCGGGGGGTCGTTACCTCATATAGCCTTATCCGCAGAGTTGGACGGCACGAATTCGCCAGCCGTAGTGCGTCAGCACGCGGCGGCGAACGATATAGCAGCCGTCATCATAGTAGTCGTAGGGATAGTACCCGTCATAATAGGGTCCAAAGCCGAACCCCACGAATACACGCCGGTGAAATCCGTGATGAAATCCGTGGTGAAAGCCACCGCCATGAAAGCCACCGCCGTGGAATCCGCCGCCTGCGAAGCCGCCATGGAATCCCCCGCCCGCGAAGCCGCTGTGAAAGCCACCACCGCCGCCGCCGCCGTGACCACCACCACCGCCGCCGCCGTGACCACCACCACCGCCGCCGCCGTGACCACCACCACCGCCACCGCCACCACCGCCACGGGCCGACGCGGCGGTCGGCTGAACCAGGCCCACGGCTGCCAATGCCATTAGCGCAACAATCGATTTCCGCATCATGGTTCCCTCCACCTCTTGGACGATGTCGCTCCCAAATCCATAAACGTTTGCGCTGCGCGATTATTCGAGGACTGGACGGTAAACTGACCGTGAGACAATCGGGCGGTGCTCAAGACGGGCGATCGGGGTGTTTTTTGACCGTTTGCGCGGGTTTGCCTCTGCGGCGATAGCCGGATAAGACGGCGCGGTGACCGCGACGGAATCGGATCGAAAAGGCGTTCAGGCGGATGCGAATTCTATGCACCAATGACGACGGCATCCACGCGCCTGGCCTGAAGATCGTCGAGGAAATCGCCCGCGCGCTGTCCGACGACGTCTGGGTGGTGGCGCCTGAACTCGACCAGTCCGGCGTCTCGCATTCGCTGTCGCTGAACGACCCGCTGCGGCTCCGGGAAGTCGGCCCGCGGCATTTCGCCGTGCGCGGCACCCCGACCGATTGCGTGATCATGGGCGCGCGTCACATCCTCGGCGAAACCAGGCCGGATCTGGTGCTCTCCGGCGTCAACAAGGGCCGCAACGTCGCCGAAGATGTGGTCTATTCCGGCACCATCGCCGGCGCGCTGGAAGGCACGATCCTGGGGCTGCCGTCCTTTGCGCTGTCGCAGGAATTCAGCGTGGAGACCCGCAACGCGCCGTTGTGGGAGACTGCGCTGAAATTCGGCCCGCAGATCCTGCGCAAGGTGATCGACGCCGGCGTACCCAAGGACACCGTGATCAACGTCAACTTCCCGGCCTGCGCGCCGGAGGATGTCGCGGGTATCCGCGTCACCCGGCAGGGCAAGCGCAATCTCGGATTCCTGAAAGTCGACCAGCGCCGCGACGGCCGCGGCAATCCCTATTTCTGGATCGGGTTCGAGCGGCTTGCCCAAGTCGACGTGCCCGCAGCGGGTACCGATCTGGAGGCGCTCGCCGCACGTTATGTTTCGGTGACGCCGCTCCGGCTTGATCGCACCGACGAGGCGTTTTCGGCAGCGCTGACCGCGACGCTGAAATAGCCTGACAATAGTTCCACGTCGTCCCGGCCAAGCCCAACGGGTCGCGCGAACGCGCGCCCGATGACAGGCTCCGCGCGAGCCGGAACCCATAACCACAAATCTCTGTGTTGCGCGACGCTGGGGCCGCTGCTCTCGCGACAACTGACATCAGTGGTTATGGGTCCCTTGCTTTCGCAGGGACGACCTCGGCAACTGGGAAGTACGTCTATGCCGCCGGGTTGCTCAGCGCGGTGTCGATCATCTTCGCCAGGGATTCGATCTGAAACGGCTTCTGCAGCGCGGGACGATCACGATATTCTTCCGGAAGGCCCGAGGAGCCGTAGCCGGTTGCGAAGATGAAGGGACGGTTGCGTGCCTTGATCAGTTCGGCGACCGGTGAAATCACCTTGCCATTGACATTGACATCGAGAATGGCGAGGTCGAACTCGGCGGATTGCGCGAGCTTCAGCGCCTCGCCGATCTCGCCGGCTTCGGCGGCGACGCGAAAGCCAAGCTCTTCCAGCATGTCAGCGACCATCATCCTGATCATGACCTCGTCTTCGACGAGAAACACTGAACCGCCTCGCGGCCGCGTCGCAGTCATCGTGAAGTCCTTGCCCCCTGTTCTCGACCCAAGTTCGCAAATAACGTCTCCCGGCGCAACGTCAACGTGAACCCTTGCAGCGGATAAGGTGCACCACGAATAACCCATCGCCGCGCCGTTTTCGTCCCTAAAACCGGTTGATGGGCCGGCTTCCACAACGCAAGGTGCCAGCTTCGGTTCCGGAGGGCGGAACACTCGGTCGGGGAAGGACGTTGTTTGCTCCTTCGACCCCTATTTTGAATTCATTGGCCGGCCATGTCGCCAGGCCGACACGGTCAGCGCTGCTTTGCGAGATTGCCATGCCATCTGTTCAAAATCCGCCGGAAAAGATGATGTTTCAGCTCAACCTGCGGCGGCGCGGGATCAGCGACCAAACCGTGCTGCGCGCCATGGAGGAGATTCCGCGTGAGGCCTTCGTGGAGGCTGCCGACCGCGCCGATGCCTACCGCGACAGTGCCCTTGGTATCGCCTGCGGGCAAACCATCAGCCAGCCTTTTGTCGTGGCCTATATGACCCAGCAACTGAAGCTGCAGAAACAGCACCGGGTGCTGGAGATTGGCACCGGCTCCGGCTATCAGGCCGCGATCCTGGCCCGGCTGGGCCGGCAGGTGGTGACCGTCGAGCGCTACCGGACGCTCGCCGACCACGCCCGCGCACGGCTTGAGAAGATCGGCTGCGACAACGTCGAGGTGATGCTGGGGGACGGCTTTGACCTCCCGGCCGGGATCGGCGATTTCGACCGTATTATCGTGACCGCGGCGATGGAGCAGATCCCCGAGGCGCTGACGCAGCGGCTCGAACCGGCCGGCATCCTGATTGCACCGGTCGGGCCGCATCATGGCACACAGACCTTGGTTCGCGTGGTCCGGACCGAGGACGGACTCCAGCGCAAGGAGCTGGTGGACGTGCGTTTCGTGCCGGCGCTGCCTGGTATCGCCCGCGAGCTGTAAGCTTGCGAAACCGGCCTCTGCCCGCATCCTGTTCGCAGGGTTAAGCGGTTGTTTACTGCGGGGGTGTTTACTCAAATCGTAGTTTGTTGCGTTCGAGTGAGTAACCATGTCAGGTGTCGTCGAGTTGCTTTGCTCGCGCCGCGCGCCGCAGGTCGCGGTGCTGGCGTTGATGTCGATCGGGTTTGCCGGCTGTAGCGCCGACATGTCAACGCGGCTCTCGCAAGACTCCTTCTCCAACCCGTTTGCCTCGCAGCCGGAAGCCACCGGCTCGGTGCCGACCGCGGCGGTCGAGCGGCGCGAACTGCCGCAATATTCCCGTTCGCAATCGCCATACCAGTCGGCGGCGTTGCCGCCACCGATCGCGCCGCCACGGTCCCTGCCGGCACCCACGGCCGGGGTATCCGGAGGAGGGCGCGGGGTCGCTTCGTATTCGCCGCCCCCTGCGCATCCGCTCGAGACCACCGGCACGGTGGCCCCGCGCTCGGTGGCGGCGGCCCATGGCGTTGGCCAGGGCGCTACCACGATCATCGTCGGCACCAGCGACACACTGGAAATCCTGGCGCGTCGCTACAACGTCTCGCCCGCCGCGATCATGCAGGCCAACGGCTACAGGGGGCCGCGCGTGCTATCGCCGGGCCAGCAACTGATCATTCCGCGTCAGACTGCCGCGATTGCCGCGCCGGCCTTGGCCGCACCGCAAAGCCAGTCGGTCGCCGCCGCGCCGGCGGTTCATGTCGTCAGCCGCGGCGACACGCTGCTCAGCATTGCCCGTCGCAACCACATCCCGGCTGCCGAACTCGCAAAGGCCAATGGCCTTGCGCCGGCCGCACCCCTCAAGCTCGGCATGAAGCTGACCGTGCCCGGCGCGAAGACCGCGGCGGTCGCGCCGCCGGCGTCCGCCTTGCAGCCTTTGGCTGCCGGCGCAGCGGCGGCGCCCGTCACCAAAATGGCAGCTGCAGCGCCGGAATCCCAGCAGAAGGCCCGGCTGGCTCAGGCCACCACGACGCCCGAGGAACTGTCCGGCCCATCATCGGCCAAGACCGCCGAGGCGACCGGTGCACTGCCGTCGTTCCGCTGGCCGGTGCGCGGCCGGGTGATCACCGCCTATGGCGCCAAGACCAACGGCAAGGCCAATGACGGCATCAATCTCGCGGTGCCCGAAGGCACGCCGGTCAAGGCCGCTGACGACGGCGTCGTGGCCTATTCGGGCAATGAGCTCAAGGGTTATGGCAATCTGGTTCTGATCCGCCATGCCAACGGCTATGTCACCGCCTATGCCCATGCGAGCGAGCTTCTGGTGAAGCGCGGCGACACCATCAAGCGCGGCCAGGTGATCGCCAAATCAGGCCAGTCGGGCGAGGTGGCCTCGCCGCAACTCCATTTCGAGATCCGCAAGGGCTCGACACCGGTCGACCCGCTGCAATTCCTCAGCGGCGCGTAAGCCGAGCCGTCCAGTCGTCATCGCGCGGCTCGACCGGGCGACCCAGTATCCCGAGGCGTCAGTGATTGACCGCGAGGCCGCGGCGTACTGGATCCCCCGCTTTCGCGGAGGATGACAGATGGAACGATCCCGTCTATTTGCCCGCCAGCCTCACGCCGAGACGTCCCGCCAATTCTTGGGTGAACTGCCAGGCAACCCGGCCCGAACGCGAGCCGCGCGTGGTGGACCATTCCAGCGCTTCACGCTCGAGTTCGTCTTCGGCAAGCCGGATGCCGAAATGGCCGCAATAGCCTTTCACCATGGCGAGATATTCGTCCTGACTGCAGCGGTGAAAGCCAAGCCACAGTCCGAAGCGATCCGACAGCGAGACTTTTTCCTCGACCGCTTCGCCGGGATTGATCGCGGTCGAGCGTTCGTTCTCGATCATCTCGCGCGCCAGCAGATGGCGGCGGTTCGAGGTGGCGTACAGGATCACATTGTCGGGGCGCCCCTCGATGCCACCCTCCAGCACCGCTTTCAACGACTTGTAGGAGGCATCGTTGCCGTCGAACGACAGGTCATCGCAGAACACGATGAAGCGGAAATCGGAACGGCGCAGCAGGTCCATCAGCGCCGGCAGGCTCTCGATGTCCTCGCGGTGAATCTCGATCAGTTTCAGCCGCTCGGCCGGCTTGAGGTCGGCATTGATGCTGGCATGCGCGGCCTTCACCAGCGACGATTTTCCCATGCCGCGCGCGCCCCACAGCAGCGCGTTGTTGGCGGGCAGGCCATTGGCAAAACGCTCGGTATTCTCGATCAGGATGTCGCGCATCCGTTCGATGCCCTTGAGCAGGCCGAGATCGACACGGCTGACACGCGGCACCGATACAAGGCGCCCGTCGGGATGCCAGACGAAGGCGTCGGTCCGGCTGAACGCGTCCGCGGCGGCCGGCGGCGGCGCGGCGATGGCAAGCTGCGTGGCAATGGCTTCGAGCGCGCGCGCGATCCGTTCCGCGGGCTCTTGCCGCAGCCGCTGCGATGGGCGTTTGGTCGCGCCTTTCGGCGGTTTTCGGGAGGCCGGCCTGGAGGCGGCGCGAGCTGCGGTTTTGCGCGGGGTTTTCGACATCGACGGGGTTCCTGACCACGCAGCCATATCGGGCCTTTTGGTGGCCTGCAAGCAGCCCAAAAGAGGGGGCTGGCAGCGTTGCAATTGGGACCGCGGCCGCTATAGTCCGCGCGAATTTGCCGAACCGGCCCGACGCCATTGCGTCGCCGGCTCCTTCCCGTTTCACGAGGATTGTCCGAATGCTGATTACCCCTGCGTTTGCCCAGGCCGCGGGCGCCGGCGATACCAACAGCATGTTGATGTCGCTGCTGCCGTTCGCGCTGATCTTTGTGATCATGTATTTTCTGATTCTGCGGCCGCAGCAGAAGAAGGTGAAGGATCACGCCGAGCTCGTGAAGAACATCCGCCGCGGCGACACCGTGGTGACCACGGGCGGCCTCGTCGGCAAGGTCACCAAGGTGGTGGACGACGACCAGATCGAATTCGAAATCTCCGACGGGGTCCGTGTGCGGCAAATGCGCCAGATGATCTCCGGCGTGCGCACCAAGGGCGAGCCGGCCAGGGAAAAGGCCGACATCGCCAAGGAAGACAGCTCGGCGAGCTAGCCTTTTCCGGCGGCGCACAGTTCAGAATCTGACGGGTCAACTCGATGTTGTATTTCACGCGGTGGAAGGCGCTGGCGATCATCCTGACAGCGCTGGTGGTGTGCCTTTGCGCCGTCCCGAATTTTTTCTCCGAAGCCACGGTCAAGACCTGGCCGAGCTGGGCGCAGCGCCGCCTCGTGCTCGGCCTCGACCTGCAGGGCGGCTCGCACCTTCTGCTTGAGGTCGATGCCAACTCAGTCAAGAAGGACAAGCTCGACCAGGTTCGCGACGACGTCCGCCGCACGCTGCGCGAAGCGAGGATCGGCTATACCGGACTCGCGACGCGACCTGACAGCGTCGAGGTTCGCGTCAAGGAAACCGATCTGCAAAATGCCCTGACCAAGCTGCGCGAACTGTCGCAGCCGCTTGGCGGCCTGCTCGGTTCCAGCGGCCAGCGCAGCCTTGAAGTCAGCGATGCCGGCAGCGGCCTAATCCGGCTCACCGTTCCGCCGGCGGCGATCACCGATCGCGTGCGCCAGTCGGTCGACCAGTCGATCCAGATCGTCGAGCGCCGCGTCAACGAACTCGGCACCGTGGAGCCGCTGATCCAGCGCGAGGGCGCCGATCGTATCCTGGTCCAGGTGCCGGGCCTGCAGGACCCGACCCGGTTGAAGGAATTGCTCGGCAAGACCGCCAAGCTCGATTTCCGCATGGTCGACACCACCGTGCCGCCGGATCAGGCGGTGCAGGGCAGGGTACCGGCGGATTCCGAAGTGCTGATGAGCTCGACGTCGCCGAAGACGCCCTATGTCATCAAGAAGCAGGTGGTGGTCTCCGGCGGCGATCTGACCGACGCGCAGCCCGGCTTCGACCAGCGCTCGGGCGAACCGATCGTCAGCTTCCGCTTCAATACCGCGGGCTCGCGCAAGTTCGCCCAGGCGACCTCGGAGAATGTCGGACAGCCCTTTGCGATCGTGCTCGACAACGAGGTAATTTCCGCACCCGTGATCCGCGAGCCGATCACCGGCGGCTCCGGTCAGATTTCCGGCAGCTTTACCGTGCAGCAGGCCAACGATCTGGCGATCCTGCTGCGAGCCGGCGCACTGCCGGCGCCATTGACGATCATCGAGGAGCGCACGGTCGGGCCGGGGCTGGGCCAGGATTCGATCGAAAAGGGCGAACTGGCGGCTTACGTCGGCTCGATCATGGTGATCGTGTTCATGCTCGCGACCTATCGGCTGTTCGGCGTGTTCGCCAATATCGCGGTTGCCATCAATGTCGCGATGATCTTCGGCCTGCTGTCGCTGCTCAACGCCACGCTGACCTTGCCCGGCATTGCCGGCATCGTGCTGACGGTCGGCATCGCGGTGGACTCCAACGTGCTGATCTACGAGCGCATCCGCGAGGAATTGCGTGGCGGCCGTACCGCGATTTCCGCGATCGATGCCGGGTTCAAGCGGGCGCTGTCGACCATCCTCGACTCCAATATCACCACCTTCATCGCCGCCGCGGTGCTGTTCTACATCGGCACCGGCCCGGTGCGCGGCTTCGCGGTGACGCTCGGCATCGGCATCATCACCACGGTCTTTACCGCGTTTACGCTGACCCGGCTGATCGTCGCGGGCTGGGTCCGGTGGAAGCGGCCGCAGAGCGTGCCGATTTGAGAATGCGGAGCCGGCTGTGACACATTTGGTTCTCCTGGGGCTTGGCGCCCTCATTGTGGTGCTGACCGTGGTCAGCTGCTTCGGCTGGCTGCCATCGCTGCGAATCGTGCCGGACAATACCCATTTCGACTTCACGCGTTTCCGCCGCATCAGCTTTCCGGTTTCGGCACTGCTTTCGATCGCCGCGATTACGTTGTTCTTCACCCATGGGCTCAATTTCGGCATCGACTTCAAGGGCGGCACGCTGCTTGAAGTGCGCGCCAAATCCGGTTCCGCCGACATCCCGCCGATGCGCGCAAAGCTTTCCGGCCTCGGGCTCGGCGACGTGCAGTTGCAGCAGTTCGGCGGCCCCGCCGAGGTGCTGATCAGGGTTGCCGAACAGCCCGGCGGCGATGCCGCGCAGCAGGCGGCGGTCCAGAAGGTTCGCGGCGCGCTCGGCGATGCCGTCGACTATCGCCGGGTCGAGGTGGTGGGACCGCGCGTTTCCGGCGAACTTCTGGCCTACGGCATGCTGGGCCTGATGCTCGCGATCTTTTCGATCCTGATCTATCTCTGGTTCCGCTTCGAATGGCAGTTCGCGCTCGGCGCCATGATCGCCAACGTCCACGATATCGTGCTGACCATCGGCTTCATGTCGATCTCGCAGGTCGATTTCGATCTCACCAGCATCGCGGCGCTGCTGACCATCCTCGGTTATTCGCTCAACGACACCGTCGTGATCTATGACCGGATCAGGGAAATGCTGCGGCGCTACAAGAAGATGCCGATGCCCGAACTGCTCAATGAATCGATCAACTCGACGCTGTCGCGCTCCATCATTACCCACGTCACGGTGACGCTGGCGCTGCTGGCGCTGCTGTTGTTCGGCGGCAACGCCATCCACAGCTTCACGGCCGTGATGATGTTCGGCGTGGTCCTGGTCGGCACTTACACCTCGATCTTCATCGCCGCGCCGATCCTGATCTATCTTGGCGTGGGGACGCACCGGGCCGACACACCGGAAAAGCCCCCGAAGAAGAAGTAGCGATGCCGGATCGCCCGGACGCTCCGCATCTTCCGAGATCGGCGCCGATCGAGGCCTACGGTAATGGCGGGTTTGCCTTTGCCGACATGTCGCATCGTGGCTCGTTGCTGTGCCTGCCGGAGGCGATCTGGGCCTGGCCGGTCGCCGCGCCGGAGCAGATCGACAAGGCCTCGCTGGACCGCGTATTCGCCTCGGCCAAAGCCATCGATACCCTGATCATCGGCACCGGCACCGGGGTCTGGCTTGCTCCGTCCGAGCTCCGCGAGGCGCTCCGCGCGGTGGGGGTGGGGCTCGATACCATGCAGACCGGTCCTGCGATCCGCACCTACAACATCATGATGGGCGAGCGGCGGCGGGTCGCGGCGGCCCTGATCGCGGTGCCATGAGCGTCACCGACCAGGCCGGCCGGTCGGCGGAGTTCTGCGCCGAACTGGTGCGGACGCATGATTTTGCCCGTTATGCCGCCACGCTGTTTGTGCCGGCAGCGCTGCGCCGCGGCTTGCTCGCGCTGTATGCCTTCAATGTCGAGATTTCCCGCGTCCGCGACCAGGTGAGCCAGCCGCTGCCGGGCGAGATCCGCCTGCAATGGTGGAGCGACATGCTCGCCGGCGCCGGACATGGCGGTGTCGAGGGCAATCCGGTGGCGGCGGAATTGCTGCTGGCGATCCGCAGCTGGGATTTGCCGATCGAGCGGTTGTCGCGGCTGGTCGAAGAGCATCAGTTCGATCTCTACAACGATCCGATGCCGACCCTTTCGGCGCTCGAAGGATACCTCAACGAGACCTCGGCCGCGCTGTTCGCTCTCGCCGCACAGATGGCCGGCTGGCAATCCGGCGAGATCGAGCATCTCGCACGCCACGCCGGACTGGCGCAGGGCATCGCGCAGGTGGTCGCGGCGTTGCCGCACGATGCGGCGCGGCGTCAGCTGTTCGTGCCGCTGCAACTGCTGGAGAGCCATGGCAGCGCGATCGAGGAGCTGTTTGCCGGCCGGCAAACCCCGAAGCTGCGTGCGGCGCTGGATCAGCTGATCAGCGAAGCCGCCGCCCACGAGACGACCGCGCGCTCACTGCTCGCAGGCATGCCGCCGGAGGTCAGGCCGGCATTCCTGCCGCTGGCGCTGGTCGGGCGCGAATTGAAGCCGATGTCGCGCGCCGACCGCGATCCGTTCCAGCCCCGTCCTGCGTCGAGGCTGGCGACGCTCTGGACGCTGTGGCGGGCATCGCGGTCGCGGCTGTTCCGGGCCTGATCGAACCGAAGCAATCGATCGGGTGTCTCGTCATTCCGGGGCGCGCCTCTTGGCGCGAGCCCGGAATCCATACTCCCGATCGTGGTTATGGATTCCGGGCTCGACGCTTGCGCGTCGCCCCGGAATGACAGGGCAACGCCGGTGCTCAGGTTTCTGCTTCAAAATTGAACCGGTCCCGCAAATTCTTGCGGGATTCCAGGATATTTTTCAGAAACGCGCGGTCGGTGTCGCTGGTCATCATCGGCTCGATCAAATCGAGCTGGTTCATCGCTACCAGTTGCAGGATTTCTGTGCGCGGCTTGCCGGCGCTGTCGCGGGGCAGCGCCTGTACTACCTGGATATGCTCCGGCGGCTTGGGGCCCCTGGCGGCGTTGAGTTCGTCGCGCAGCTGCGCTTCGAGCGCGGTCCGGTCGGCTTCGACAAAGGCATAAAGCCCGACGCCGGTGCGCCGGTCGGCGAACGCGACGATCGCGGTATCGCGGACGGCGGGATTCCTCCGGATCAGGTCAATCAGCACCGGGGCGTCATTGACCAGCCGCCGGCCGCCGCCTTCGCGATCGGTGAAGTTGAACAGGCCGCGGGTGACGGCGCGGTAGACCTTCTTGCCGGTCGCAAGCCAGACGCTGGCGACCAGTGATTTGCGCGCGAGGATCTTGCGCTCCGACGCGGTCAGCGCGTCCGGCGCGTAGCTGCGCTTGTGCTTGAGCAGGTGCCGCAGATCCTCGTAGGCGGCGATGCGGAACAGCCGGCTTCGCGTCTTGAAGCAGGCGGCGAGCTGGAAATCCGTCAGATAGGCACGCCCATCGCTGCCCCGCAGCCAGTTCTGTTCCTTGGCGAGATCGTTGTGGCAGATGCCGGCGCGGTGCAGCGTGCGCAGGGCCTGCTTGGCGGAACGGAAATAGGCGACGTCGCCCACTGGCTTGGCGAGATGCAGCGCAACGCCATCGATGAAGCCGCGCACCAGCGCTTGGCGGCCGGCCCATAACAGCTCAGGCCCTACCCGCAGGCTGCGCGCCTTGGCAAGGGCGTGGCGCTCACGCGCGAACAGATGGCGCGCCGGAAGGTAGGACCACCATGGCACCTGGTCGAGCCGCCGCAACACCGCGTCGACCTCGCCGTCCTCGCCGCGAAAACGGCCGCGCTCGACCGTGGAAAACACATCGCGCTTGAGCAGCACGCCATCGGTCCATTGCGCCGACAAAACAGCGGCGTCGTCTTTGGGCAGACTCATGGAGGACTCACGCCGCCGCCGGGATATGCAGGCCGTCGGCAATCCATCGATCGAGATCGGCCAGCGCGCGGGCGCTGATCGCCTGTTTCTTCGCCACCGTCTTTTCGTTGCCGCGCAGACGGCTACCATCGGGCTTTCGGGTGGGGGGACTGGCGAGTGGCGGAAACAGCCCGAAATTGATGTTCATCGGCTGGAACGAGCTCGGGCCGGCGTCGATGGTTTCGATATGGCCGCCGGTGATGTGGCCAAGCAGGGCGCCGAGTGCAGTCGTCGGCGGCGGCGGTTCCAGCGCCTCGGCGCGCGCTTCGGCCGCGGCATACAGTCCTGCAATCAGGCCGATTGAGGCGGACTCCACATAGCCCTCGCAGCCCGTCATCTGGCCAGCGAAACGCAGTCGCGGCTGCGCCCGCAGCCGCAATTGCCGATCGAGCAGCTTTGGCGAATTCAGGAAGGTGTTGCGATGCAGGCCGCCGAGCCGGGCGAATTCGGCCTGTTCCAGCCCCGGGATGGTTCGGAAGACGCGCTGCTGGGCGCCGTGCTTCAGCTTGGTCTGGAAACCGACCATGTTGTAGAGCGTGCCGAGCCTGTTGTCCTGGCGAAGCTGCACGATGGCGTAGGCCTTCACGGTCGGCTGGTGCGGGTTGGTGAGCCCGACCGGCTTCATTGGACCGTGCCGGAGCGTCTCGCGGCCGCGCTCGGCCATCACCTCGATCGGCAGGCAGCCGTCGAAATAGGGCGTACTGGTTTCCCAGTCCTTGAAGTCGGTCGTTTCGCCGGCCAGCAAGGCCTGGACGAAGCCCTCATATTGCTGCTGCGTCATCGGGCAATTGATGTAGTCGGCGCCGGTACCGCCGGGGCCGACCTTGTCGTAGCGCGACTGAAACCACGCGATCGACATATCGATCGAATCCCGATGCACGATCGGGGCGATCGCATCGAAAAACGCCAGCGCATCCTCGCCGGTCAGCGCGCCGATGGCGTCGGCGAGCGGTGCCGAGGTCAACGGCCCGGTTGCGACGATGACGTTTTGCCAGTCCGCGGGCGGCAGCGCCGCGATCTCATCGCGACGGATCTCGATCAGGGGGTGCTCGTGCAGGGCGCTGGTGACGGCGGCGGAAAACCCGTCGCGATCGACCGCCAACGCGCCGCCGGCCGGCACCTGGTTGGCGTCGGCCGCCCGCATGACCAGCGACCCCAGCCGGCGCATCTCGGCATGCAGCAGGCCGACGGCATTGTTGGCGGCGTCATCGGAGCGAAAGGAATTGGAGCACACCAATTCAGCCAATCCGCCGGTGCGGTGGGCCTCGGTCATCCGGCCGGGGCGCATCTCGTGCAGGACAACGCCGACGCCCCAATTCGCGACCTGCCAGGCCGCTTCCGAGCCGGCGAGGCCCGCGCCAATGATGTGCACGGCCTGCGAGGGGATTTTGGTAGCTGTCATGGCGGAGACGTAGCGCGTTTTCAGGCCGAGTGGAATGCGGCTCGGCCCCAGACACGACAACGCCCGCACGAAGGCGGGCGTTATCCGTTTTTCAGTCAGGCTGAAGGCGATCAGCCGTTATAGGTACCGGCTGCAACGCGCGGGATATCCGAGCGATCCAGCCCGATATCGGCCAGTTCGCGATCACTAAGCTGGGCCAGTTCGCTGACATTGCGCCGATAGTCCCGGAAAGCCTGGACCATGCGGATGAGCGAGAGCAACATGGGTATTCTCCTTATCACGATTCAGCCCTTGGAGGAAGCCTCATCGTTGGAGTGAATATAGAGGAGGGGTCTCCGCTCCAGAAGTTCCAATGCTGCGATGCAGCTAAGTATAAAACGCATAGCATGCGTAAGAACTGATTAACCAGTCAGCATGGCGCCGAGATTTTCTCCCAAATGCGCCTGTTGTCCAGCAAAACAGATCTTAGGCGCTTGGAACCTGCTGCATAGAGAGACTTAACCGTCAGAATCAGATAATTTCCGCACTTAAGAAAGCTAGGGATTTGACCCGTTTGGTTGCGCCTTTCGACCTCACCAACGCGACGATCGTTGCGCTCTCCATATGCATGATTCGCATGTGTTGTAATTATGAATATTAGATCATAGTATCAAGGCGGAAGGCGGTTCGCTCCGGAGTGCCGAGTCCGGGCCAGCTTTCTCGCGCGGCGGCGGGTGCCCCCGAATCGGCAAGATGGGCGCCTGCGCGATGCATATTCAGCGCGCGATGCAGGCTGGAATGATGAAGTAAGAATCGGGGCTGGGCCGATTGCGTCGTGATAGGCCCTCACTCGGCCGTCGCAAGCCGAAATCTTCAGGGCGCGTGCGCGAGCTGGCTGGCGAAATAGGCGATCGTCCTCGCATAGACCTCGCTCTTGTTCCATTGCTGGATCACACCGAAATTCGTGCTGCCCGGCTCCCAATCCTTGCCGCGCTGCCAGCCGTGAGAGGCGAGGTAATTGGCCGTCGACGCCAGCACGTCGGGCGCGCTGTGCAGCAGGTCGCGGCGGCCATTGCCGTCGAAATCGACCGCGAATTTGAGATAGGACGACGGCATGAACTGGGTTTGGCCAATTTCGCCCGCCCATGCGCCGCGCATTTCCGAGGGGGTGAGATCGCCGCGTTCGATGATGCGCAGGGCATCCATTAATTCCGCGCGGAATTCCTCGGAACGCCGGCAATCGTAAGCCAGGGTCGCCAGCGAACGCAGCGTCGGGAATTTTCCGATGTTGACGCCGAAATCGGTTTCCAGACCCCAGATCGCGACCAGCACTTCGCCCGGCACGCCGTAGCTTTGCTCGATGCGCCCGAGCACCGATCCATATTGCTTCATCAGATTGCTGCCGCGCATGAGCCGGGGTGGAACCATGCGGCCGGAGAACTCCTCGAAACTCTGGCTGAAGACCCGCTGCGAGCGATCTCGCGACAGCACCGTCTGGTCCAGCGTTACGCCATTCAGGCCCGACGCGATCGCAGGCTGCGAAATTCCCTTGGCGGCGGCCTCATTCTTGAAATCGTCGAGCCAGGCCTGGAAGCTGCCGGCACCGCAGGCAGCCGCCAAGGCTGGCGCGGCTGGCATCGTCAGCACAGCGGACAGGGCCAGTGCACGGACGAGACCAAGGGCCAGCAGGGGTCGCACCAAAATCATTCGCTCTCGGGGGTGATGACCACGCCGCATGAAATGTCCGTGGCAACCGCGGCCAAAACAAGGCTTGCTCAGCTCGTTGCCCTGCGGGGCGAGGCGAGTAAGCAATCCGGAGCCAAGCCACATTTCCGGATTGCTTCAGTTGATGCGCCGTCAGGCGCCGTCGCGGCGCCGCCACGGAAACAACGCCGCCGGGAAATCCGCCGCCGAACGCCGCTCGCGCGGTGGGCGGGGAGGAACCGGTCGCGGGTTGGGATCCGGTGCGATCACTTCGCGGTAGAGATGCCAGGTGGCATGGCCAAGCAGCGGGATCACGACGGTGAGCCCGAGGAAAGCGGGCAGCGATCCCGCCACCAGCAGCACGGCCACGATCAGGCCCCATGCCGCCATCGGCACCGGGTTACGTTCCACCGCGCGCATCGACGTTACCATCGCCTCGCCAGCGCCAGCATGACGATCGAGCATGAGCGGGAACGAAACCACGCTGATGCAAAGTGCCACCACGGCGAACAGAAAGCCGACACCACAGCCGACGGCGATCAGCCACCATCCCTGCGGCGTCGTCAGCACCCGCCGCACAAAGTCCGGAATTTCGGCGGCGGCCTCGTAACCGAACGCGGCGACATAGATCGCCTGGGCCGTGGCCACCCAGACCACGAACAGTGCCAGCAGCAGCGTGCCGAGCCCGAGCATGGCGCCGAACGAAGGCGAGCGCAGCACGTCAACCGCATCCCACGCCGACGGTCGATCGCCGCGCTCGCGCCGGCGGCTCAGTTCATAAAGACCGAGCGCCGCAAACGGGCCGAGCAGGGCAAAGCCTGCGGCCAGCGGAAACAGCAACGGCAGCACCGAATAGCCGAGCACCGTGCGCGCCAGCACCAATCCGAGCACCGGATAGATCACGCACAGAATGACGGCGTGGCTCGGCACTACCTTGAAATCCTCCCAGCCGAGCCGCAACGCCGTGTGCAGGTCGGACAGACTGATGGTTCGGACGATTGGCGCGGCCGCGATTTCCGGCGCGGTCGGGCCGAGGGGTGTCGCATTGCCCGGGGATGATGTCGCCATTTCGTTGCTCCCTTCCGGCACGGCCGGATTTCGCGCGCCTGGCGGGGCGCAAGCAGCCGTCTGCGGAAACGATCACGATCAGGCCAGACGCGAAGACAGGAAACCGAAGCTGGCCATGTCGCGAACTGAATCTCAAGCCTACTCTCAATCGATGACGCCGTCGCTCACGCTTCGGTGACTGTCTGCATTGTCGCAGCGCAAACCTGCATGTCATGATCTCGTCATTCTGTTTCCGCCGGGTCAGTTGCAGCGCTGCTCTGCCGCATTGGCAAGCGCATCCGAGGCGGCTAAACTGGGTGACGGCAACCGTCAGAGTCACCGAATTGGGAGAAAACGATGAGCATTTTCGGAAAAATCATGGGCGCGATCTTCGGCTCCAAGGCGACTGCCACGCCCGCAAGCGGTGGTGCCGCGACCAGCAGCGCTTCCACGAGCGGGAGTGCGCCTGCGAGCAGCAGCGGATCCGCGGCCAGTTCATCGTCGGCGGCGGCACCGGCACAGACCGTCGACGTCGCGGCCATCGTCGACAAGGCGGCTGCCGCCAAGAAAGGCGAGAAGCTCGAATGGCGCACCTCGATCGTCGACCTGATGAAAGCGCTCGACATCGATTCCAGTCTCAGTGCGCGCAAGGAGCTTGCGAAGGAGCTTGGCTATAGCGGGGACACCAATGATTCCGCGACCATGAACATCTGGCTGCACAAGCAGGTGATGGCAAAGCTCGCCGCGAATGGTGGCAAGCTGCCGCCCGAGATCAAGCATTAGAGCCTGTTAATCCTCAAATTGCGGGTGCTTGCGCAGATAGTCGACGACGAAGCCGCAACCGGCGACCACCTTCAATCCATCGTCCCGGATGCGCTCCAGCGCACCTTGCACCAGCTGCGAGGCGAAACCGCGACCGCGCAACGCGCGCGGCGTTTCGGTGTGGGTGATGATGACGGTGCCGGGTACGAGGCGATAATCGGCGAACGCTATTGCGCCTTCGACATTCAGTTCGAAGCGGCTGAGGGATTTGTTGTCGCGAACCGGGTTCATCCTGAACTCATTGCAGCAAATCGTGGTAGGCAGAGTGCCTTTCGATGAAGGCCTTCACGAACGGGCATTGCGCAATCACCTTCAATCCACTGGCACGCACCTGGTCGAGCGCGCCCCCGATCAACTTCGAGCCGATGCCCCTGCCGCCGAGTTCGGACGGCACCTCGGTGTGGACGAAGGTGATGACGCCGTCGGCGATCTCATAGTAGGTTGCGGCGATGTGGCCGTCGACCGCGAGTTCGTAGCGGTGCTGCGGCTTGTTGTCGGTAACTTCGCTCATGGCCTATGCTGTATCATCAAACCCGTCCTGCATATAGACGACTGCGCGGCCGGACCACAACGCCGCCGCGCAATCGGCGTTGGAGGCCATTAACAAGCCGTCGTGAATCTGGTTCAATTTCACCGAAGCCCGAGGCCGGCGAGGCCGCGTCGCTCCATTTCAAGAAGGTCTGTCGATGAAACCGATCGCTACCCTGCTTGGCGTCGTCCTGCTCGTGATCGCCGCCGTCTATTTCCTGGTGCCGGCGGATCAACTGCCGGGTTTCTTCCCCGGACATGAGGCCGGCGTTGCGCATGTGCATACCAAGCATGGCATCGCGGCGGGCGCGGTCGGCATTGTGCTGCTGGCCGCGGGCGTGTGGATGGGACGCAGGTGAGGGACGAGGCCCCGCCAACCGAAATGCGCGCGGCAGCGCCGTCCGGCGGCGTGACGCCGATGTCGCGCCGCGTGATGAATCTGGCGCATCTGCTGACCCAGAATGCCCGCCGCCACGGCGACCGCGTCGGATTGATGTGGCGCGACCGATCCTGGAATTGGCGCGAGATCGATCGTTCGGTTTCTGCTTTGGCCGCCGCGCTCGCCGCGCGCGGCATCGGCAAGGGCGACCGCATCCTGGTCCATTCCAGGAATGGCGAGCAGATGTTCTGGTCGATGTTCGCCGCGTTCCGGCTCGGCGCGGTCTGGGTGCCGACCAATTTCCGGCTGATGCCGGATGAAGTGGCCTGGCTCGCAACCTCCTCGAGCGCCAAGGCCTTTTTGTGCCAAGGCGATTTTCCCGATCATGCCGCGGCCGTCACAGCGGCGAGCCCCGCGCTTGGCTTGCTGTGGCGGATCGGCGAAGGCGGGTTCGGCGAGACGTCCGTGGGCGAGGCGATCGCGGCGCATGCCGGGGCGGCGGTCGAGAATGCCAGGGTCGACTATGATGACCCTTGCTGGTTCTTCTTCACCTCCGGCACGACCGGGCGTTCCAAGGCGGCGGTGCTGACCCACGGCCAGATGGCCTTTGTCGTCACCAATCACCTCAGCGACCTGATGCCGGGGACGACGGAAAACGACGCCTCGCTGGTGGTCGCGCCGTTGTCGCATGGCGCAGGCGTGCATCAACTCGTGCAGACCGCGCGCGGCGTGCCGACCATCCTGCTGCCCTCGGAGCGGTTCGACATCGGCGAGGCGTTCCGGCTGATCGAGGCGCACCGCGTCAGCAACATCTTCACGGTGCCGACCATCCTGAAGATGATGGTCGAGCATCCCGCGATCGAACGCTACGATCATTCGTCGCTGCGCTACGTCATCTACGCCGGCGCGCCAATGTACCGGGAGGACCAGAAGGCGGCGCTGGGCAAGCTCGGCAACGTATTGGTGCAGTATTTCGGCCTTGGCGAGGTCACCGGCAATATCACGGTGCTGCCGCCCCATCTGCACGATCCCGAGGATGGACCGCAGGCGCGGATCGGCAGTTGCGGCTATGAGCGCACCGGCATGCAGGTCTCGATCCAAGGCGATGACGGCGAGGAACTCAAGCCGTTCGAGACCGGCGAGATCTGCGTGATCGGCCCGGCCGTGTTCGCCGGCTATTATGACAACCCGGAGGCCAACGCCAGGGCCTTCCGCAACGGCTGGTTCCGCACCGGCGATCTCGGCCATATGGATGCGGAAGGTTTTGTCTATATCACCGGCCGCGCCTCGGACATGTACATATCCGGCGGATCCAACATCTATCCGCGCGAGATCGAGGAGAAGATCCTCGCCCATCCCGCGATCGGCGAGGTCGCGGTGCTTGGCGTGCCCGATCCGGTGTGGGGCGAGGTCGGCGTCGCCGTCTGCGTGGCGTGTGAGGGGGCAAGCCCGGTGAGCGAGGCGGAAATGGCCGGCTTTCTCGCGCCGAAGGTGCCGCGTTACAAGATGCCGAAGCGCTTCTTCTTCTGGGAGTCCTTGCCGAAATCCGGCTACGGCAAGGTGCCGAAGCGGCTGGTCCGCGATGAACTCGAGGCGCGCGGGCTGCTCGATCTCACCGCGAAGCAGCGCGATTGATGCGGCGCATCGTCCAGCCCGGGCCGCCGGTGCCCGCGCGCATCCAATGGGTGGAAGCCCGCGGCCGCGCCTTTGCCATGACGCTGGAAGCGGGCCTGCCGCTCCTGGAGGCCGCGCGCCGCGGCTTTGCGGCGCAAGGATTTGCCGGCGGCACCTTGAACATCGGGGGCGGGGCGCTCGGCCCTTTCGCCTATGTGATGCCGGCGCTGTCGAAGACTGGCGCGAACGCGGCCTTCTATAGCGAAACTTTCCGGCCCGCCGGCGCGGCGCGGCTGAAGATCGCGAGCATGACTCTGGGCCAGCGCGACGGTGCTGCCTTCTTCCATTGCCACGGCCTGTGGACGGAAGCCGACGGACGCATCAGCGGCGGCCATATCCTACCGGAGGAAACCGTGGTCGCCGAGCCCCTTGAGGCCGACGGCCTCGGCATCGATGGCGCGATCTTCACGGCCGAGCCCGACCTCGAGACCAATTTCAAATTGTTCGGACCGCTGCCGAGCCCGCTGGCAGGTGCCGAAACCACCAGCCGCGCCTTTGCGCTGCGGCTGCGGCCGAACCAGGATCTCGCCGGCGCGCTGGAGGATTTCTGCCGTGCGCGCGGGATCGCCCGCGCAAAGCTTCACGGCGGCGTCGGCAGCACCATCGGCGCGCGCTTTGCCGATGGGCGCATGGTTGAACCCTTCGCGACCGAACTGGCGGTGAGTTCGGGCATGGTCGAACCCGGCGCGGGCGGCGCGCTGGAAACTGCGCTCGACGTCGCGCTGGTCGACTACACCGGCGGCGTCGCCGAGGGCCGGCTGAAGCGTGGCGACAACCCGGTGCTGATGACGATGGAACTGGCGCTGGAGGTGGTGTAGTCTAGCGCCGGGCCGCAGTGTTGAGCCGCTATCGTGTCCTACGGCCCGAAAATGTCCATCGACGAGCTTCCGGTATCGTTCGAAAATCGAATATAAAACCTTGAACATCGCGTCCGGCCGGAGAAAGGGCACTGCAGCTTGGGCAGGAGACGCCAGCGTACGGTCAATATGCCCGCGCCCTATCTCAGGCGCATCTGGATCGACGCCGCGCGCGTTCCCGATCCCGACGCCTATCCGTTCTGTCTTCCGTTTCTCAGGAACGAGTTCGAACTCAGCTTCGACCGCGCCAACACCATCATTGTCGGCGAGAACGGCACCGGCAAGTCGACCTTGCTGGAAGGGATCGCGGTGTACGCCGGGTTTGACGAAGCCGGCGGCGGCAAGGGATATATGCCGGTCGATCACTCCGACGCGATCGAGGCGATGGGCGGCGAGCTTGCAGAGGCGCTGCGCGCCAGTTGGCTGCCAAAGATCGCCGACGGCTGGTTCTTCCGGGCCGAGAGTTTCTTTTCCGTCGCCAGATATCTCGATGAGGTCGGGCAGGGCACTCGGAGCGGACCGCCTGATTTCCTCTCCTACTCGCACGGCGAAGGTTTTCTGCGCTTCTTCGAGGAGCGCTGCCAGCGCCAGGGCATCTTCATCTTCGACGAGCCGGAATCGGCGCTGTCCCCGGCGCGCCAGATCGAGTTCCTCAAGCTGCTGCGTCGCATGGACCGTTCCGGAATTTGCCAGGTCATCATGGCCACCCATGCACCGATGCTGATGGCCTATCCGAACGCGCGTTTGCTGCGATTGTCGAAATACGGACTGGAGACCGTGGCCGTCGAGGACACCGATCATTACAAGGTGATGCGCGAATTCTGCATCGATCCCGCAAGCTTCATGGAAGCGGCGATCGCGGAGTAGGGGTGGTCCCTTTGCGTCATTCCGGGCCTGCGCCAAGCGGCGCATCCCGGTTATTGCCTTGGTCACTCCGCCGCTTCGCTGGTGCCGCTCTTGCGCGGCTTGCGTGCCTTTGCCAGCACTGGCGCCAGGAACCTGCCGGTGTAGCTGCGCGGCGCTTTCACGATGTCTTCCGGAGGACCCCAGGCGACGATTTCGCCGCCGCCGTCGCCGCCTTCGGGGCCGAGGTCGATCACCCAGTCCGCAGTCTTGATCACTTCGAGATTGTGCTCGATCACCACCACGGTGTTGCCCTGCGACACCAGCTCGTGCAGCACTTCCAGGAGCTTCTTGACGTCGTGGAAATGCAGCCCGGTGGTGGGCTCGTCGAGGATGTAGAGCGTGCGCCCGGTGGCGCGCTTCGACAGCTCCTTGGCGAGCTTGACGCGCTGGGCTTCGCCGCCGGACAGCGTCGTCGCCTGCTGGCCGACATGGATGTAGTCGAGGCCGACCCGGTGCAGCGTCTTGAAAGTCTCGCGCACGCGCGGCACCGCCTTGAAGAATTCGGCGGCTTCCTCGACCGTCATGTCGAGCACGTCGGCGATCGACTTGCCCTTGAACAGCACCTCCAGCGTCTCGCGGTTGTAGCGCTTGCCCTTGCAGACGTCGCAGGTGACGTAGACGTCGGGCAGAAAGTGCATCTCGATCTTGATGACGCCGTCGCCCTGGCAGGCCTCGCAACGGCCGCCCTTGACGTTGAAGGAAAACCGCCCGGGCTCGTAGCCGCGCGCCTTGGCTTCGGGGAGGCCCGCAAACCACTCCCGGATCGGTGTGAACGCGCCGGTATAGGTCGCAGGGTTGGAGCGCGGGGTGCGGCCGATCGGCGACTGGTCGATGTCGATGATCTTGTCGATATGCTCGAGTCCCTCGATGCGATCATGCGGCGCGGCGCCCTCGCTGGCATTGTTGAGCTTGCGTGCAATCGCGCGATACAGGGTATCGATCAGCAGCGTCGACTTGCCGCCACCGGAGACTCCGGTGACGCAGGTGAACAGCCCCAGCGGAATTTCCGCCGAGACGTTTTTCAGATTGTTGCCGCGGGCGTTGACCACCTTGATGGTGCGGCGATGGTTCGGCGGGCGGCGCTCGGGAATCTCGACCGACAATTCGCCGGTGAGATATTTGCCGGTCAGCGAGTTCGGATTGTTCATGATGTCGGCGGGCGTACCCTGGGCGACGATATGGCCGCCATGCATGCCGGCTCCGGGGCCGACATCGAGCACGTGGTCGGCGAGCCGGATCGCATCCTCGTCGTGTTCGACCACGATCACGGTGTTGCCGAGGTCGCGCAGCCGCTTCAGGGTTTCCAACAGCCGCGCATTGTCACGCTGGTGCAGGCCGATCGACGGCTCGTCGAGCACATAGAGCACGCCAGTCAGGCCGGAGCCGATCTGCGAGGCGAGCCGGATGCGCTGGCTTTCGCCGCCGGACAGCGTGCCCGAGGCGCGCGCCAGCGTCAGATAGTTCAGCCCGACATCGAGCAGGAACGACAGCCGCTCGCGGATCTCCTTCAGCACCCGCGCTGCGATCTCGTTCTGCTGGGCGTTGAGCACCCTGGGCACGGTCTCGAACCACTCGCCGGCGCGGCGCACCGAGAGCTCGGAGATTTCGCCGATATGCTTGCCGCCGATCTTGACGCACAGCGCCTCCGGCTTGAGCCGATAGCCGTGGCAGGCCGCGCAGGGCACGTCGGAGAAATATTTGGCCAGTTCCTCGCGCGCCCACTCGCTCTCGGTCTCGCGATAGCGGCGGTCGATATTGGTGATCACGCCCTCGAACGGTTTCCTGGTGTCATAGGAGCGCACGCCGTCCTCATAGGAGAACTTGATCTCGTCCGCGCCGGAGCCGTGCAGGATGGCGGTCTGGGTCTTCTTCGGCAGATCCTTCCACTTGGTGTCGAGGGTGAACTTGTAGAACTTGCCGAGCGCGGTCAGGGTCTGGATATAATAGGGCGAAGAGGATTTCGCCCATGGCGCGATCGCGCCCTTGCGTAGCGTCAGTTCCTTGTCGGGGATGACGAGATCTTCATCGATATGCTGCTCGATGCCGAGTCCGCCGCAGGCCGGGCAGGCGCCGTAGGGGTTGTTGAACGAAAACAGCCTGGGCTCGATTTCAGGAATGGTGAAGCCGGACACCGGGCAAGCGAATCTCTCCGAGAACAGGATCCGCTCCGGCCCGCTCTTGTCATGAATTTTTGCCACCTTCTTTGCCGCAGGCTCGTACTGCTCCCTCCCCCCTTGCGGGGGAGGGTTGGGGAGGGGGGTAGCGTCGGACGCCGATGCGCGCGGCTTACCCCCCTCCCGGCGCTTCGCGCCGACCTCCCCCACAAGGGGGGAGGAAACAGCAGGAGAGGCCGCAGAGCCGGGAGCGTCCGCATATTCGATCACCGCCAGCCCCTCGGCGAGTTTCAGCGCGGTCTCGAAACTCTCCGCCAGCCGCTGGCCCATGTCGGGCCGCACCACGATGCGGTCCACCACCACGTCGATGTCGTGCGGAAATTTCTTGTCGAGAACGGGCGCCTCCGCCAATTCGTGGAAGGTGCCGTCGATCTTGACCCGCTGAAAGCCCTTCTTGAGATATTCGGCGAGTTCCTTGCGGTACTCGCCCTTGCGGCCGCGCACCACCGGCGCCAGCAGATAGAGGCGGGTGCCTTCCGGCAGCGCCAGCACGCGGTCGACCATCTGCGACACGGTCTGGCTTTCGATCGGCAGGCCGGTCGCCGGCGAATAGGGCACGCCGACCCGTGCCCATAACAGACGCATGTAGTCGTAGATCTCGGTCACGGTGCCGACGGTCGAGCGCGGATTCTTCGACGTGGTCTTTTGCTCGATGGAAATCGCCGGCGACAGGCCGTCGATCTGGTCGACATCGGGCTTCTGCATCATCTCCAGGAACTGGCGGGCATAGGCCGACAGCGATTCGACGTAGCGGCGCTGGCCTTCGGCATAGATGGTGTCGAAGGCGAGCGACGATTTCCCCGAGCCGGACAGCCCGGTGAACACCACCAGCCTGTCACGCGGAATCTCGACATCGAGGTTCTTCAGATTGTGCTCGCGCGCGCCGCGAATGGTTATCGCGCGCAGGCCGGAGCCGGCGGGTTGTTGGCGCTTCGCCTTGATCACTTCATCCATGCCGGCAATTCCAGGCGCGTGGGCGCCGAGTATGAGGGCGCGTCACCGGAAGCCGGGACTGAACGCCGATGGGTGCGCTCGGAACATAGGAAGAACGCGGATCGATTTCCAGTGCCGCGTGCACGCCATCAACGGTTTGTTGCTGGACGGATTGCAGGCTGCCGTGAACAGCGCGCGGCACAAATGGAAAGGCCGGCGCAAGGCCGGCCTTTCGAAGTTCGGAGGCTCTTGGCGAGTATCAGTATCGCCCGATCACCGGTCCGCCCCAGCGGTAGTTCACGCGAACGGTAACGAGGTCGGCATCGCCGCTGATCCGATCGGCTGCAACGAGAAGTCCAGTGCCCGGTGCGGTGAACGTGGCGTTGCGATCGCCCATGAAGATGTGGTCGTATTCAACGCCAGCCGACCAGTTCGGAGCAAAGCCGAATTCGAGACCGGCGCCGACGACCGCGCCCCACCGGGTGTCATCGGCTGATCTTCCGAACACCGCGCCGGTGGCGTCGGTAATAATATCATTTCGATTGTCGGTCACCGCAGCGCCACCCTTCACGTAAAGCAGGGTGTTGTTCCAGGCCCAGCCGACCTGGCCGGTGAACAGGCCAAACGCATCCATCTGCGAGCGATTGGTGAAGCCGGGGAAGAGCAGGCTTTCGTTCGAGCCGCGCAGATCGGCCCAGTCGCCCTGCGCTTCAAGGCCGAACACCCAGGCGGCGCTCTGCCAGCGATAGCCGATCTGGCCGCCGGCGACGCCGCCATCCGCATTGTGGCATCCCTCAGCGCCGAGGAGCGCGGCCGCATCGGTCGATACGAAGCAGTTGCGCTGGCTTCCCCAGCCGCCGTTGGCGCCGATGTAGAAGCCGCTCCAGTCATAGAACGGGCTGATCATGGGGGGCGCCTTGGTATAGGGCCGCGCGGCGAGGTCGGCGGCCGAAGCCGGCGCCATGCCCAGTGCGATGAGACCAACAGTACCCAGCAAAAACTTCTTCATTCTATGTCTCCCGTTTCCTTGCTTCCTTTGGCCCTGACGAGGATCAGTCCTGATGAAATCCCTGAAGTGCCATAATTGGAACATTGCCGCCCCCGGCCTTCCAATCTCTGCATGCAATATATTCCGATTCATACCGCAATGCCGTCGCCGAAATGCAACAGTCGCGAACCAAGTACGTCTCCCGGATGGCAATGATTCAGTTGGGCTTTTCGGGAACCCGATGGAACTTTCGGGGGCGGATGCCGGTCTGGTATCATCTTGCCGGATCGGAATACCAACACCCGACTTTCGGCGTTAGCGTTCATGGGAACAAAACTGGAACATTACCGGCGAAAGTGCTATATGTGGATAACCTGGGATCGTCCGGCGTGCGAAGCGGCGAGCGTATAGGGTCGGTCCCCGAAAAAGGGTCCCAGGGCGTATCGGGGCGCAAGGCTCCGGCCGACAATCGGCGGAGCGCAAGTCCAGTAAATTCGAGAGTGGAGAGCGGCGATGGCGGGAAGTGTGAACAAGGTGATTCTGGTCGGAAATCTCGGCAAGGATCCGGAAATCCGGCGCACCCAGGACGGGCGGCCGATTGCAAACCTCAGCGTCGCGACCTCCGAGAACTGGCGCGACAAGGCGACCGGCGAACGCAAGGAAAAGACCGAGTGGCATCGGGTCGTGATTTTCAACGAAGGCCTCTGCAAGGTGGCCGAGCAGTACCTGAAAAAGGGCGCCAAGGTTTACATCGAGGGTCAGTTGCAGACCCGCAAATGGACCGACCAGGGCGGCGTCGAAAAATATTCAACCGAAGTCGTGCTGCAGGGATTCAATTCGAATCTCACCATGCTTGATGGCCGTAGTGGCGGGGGCGGCGGAGTTGGCTCCGACGATTCCACCGGCGACTTCGGCGCCAGTGGATCGTCGGGTGCGCCGCGCCGCGCGGTCGCTGCCGCAGGCGCCCGCAACAGCGACATGGACGACGATATTCCGTTCTAAAGCCTGTTCGGTTGCTGCCGGGGCGGATCATGCACGCTGTCGTGTTCGGGCATTGAAAATCCGCCCCGGGCAGGCTTTGCGGGAGCGGATTTTCGACCCCCGGAAATGCCTCCGCAAGGACGGTTGCCGGCGCCGGTTCGGGGTCCGCGGCGAAAATCCCGCGGCCCACGTAAGTCTCTGGAAAAACGAAGGGAAAAACCACGCGCGGGGGACGGTTAGGGGTGGTTTGAAGACCCCTCATACGCTATATGATTCCTGAGCCAAAACTGACCGGAATCCCCCTTTGTCTGACCCTGAAGATACGAAGCCCGGAGAGCCGCCGGCGCCCTCGGATATTCGTCCCGTATCCATCCTTGACGAGATGAAACGCTCCTACCTCGATTACGCCATGAGCGTGATCGTGGCGCGCGCGTTGCCGGACGCGCGCGACGGCCTCAAGCCCGTGCATCGCCGCATTCTGTATGCGATGCATGAGAACGGGTTCGTCTGGAACAAGTCCTATAACAAGTCGGCGCGCACCGTCGGCGATGTGATCGGCAAGTACCATCCCCACGGCGACCAGTCGGTCTACGATGCGCTGGTCCGCCTGGCGCAGGACTTCTCCATGCGCGTGCCGCTGATCGACGGGCAGGGCAATTTCGGCTCGGTGGACGGCGATATGGCCGCCGCGATGCGTTATACCGAATCCCGCCTGACCAAGATCGCGCAACACCTGCTCGACGATATCGACCAGGATACCGTCGATTTCCAGGCCAATTACGACAATCGCGATCGCGAGCCGACGGTTCTGCCGGCGAAATTCCCGAACCTGCTGGTCAACGGCGCCGGCGGTATCGCCGTCGGCATGGCCACCAACATTCCGCCGCACAATCTCGGCGAAGTGATCGACGCCTGCGTCGCGCTGATCGACGATCCCGCGCTCGGCATCGACGACCTCATCAACATCGTCCCCGGGCCGGATTTCCCGACCGGCGGCATCATCCTCGGACGCCAGGGCATCCGCTCGGCCTATCATCTCGGCCGCGGCTCGATCGTGATGCGCGGCAAGGTGTCGATCGACGCCATCCGCAAGGACCGCGAAGCCATCATCATCTCGGAAATTCCCTACCAGGTGAACAAGGCCACCATGGTCGAACGCATCGCCGAACTGGTCCGCGAGAAGAAGATCGAGGGCATTGCCGATCTGCGCGACGAATCCGACCGCGACGGGTTTCGCGTCGTGGTCGAGCTGAAGCGCGATGCGGTTCCGGACGTGGTGCTGAACCAGCTCTACCGGTTCACGCCGCTGCAGACCAATTTCGGCGCCAACATGGTGGCGCTCGACGCCGGCCGGCCGCAATTGATGAATTTGAAGGACCTGCTGACGCTGTTCGTCGCCTTCCGCGAGCAGGTGGTCACCCGGCGGACCAAGTTCCTGCTCAACAAGGCCCGCGACCGCGCCCATATCCTGGTCGGTCTCGCCATCGCGGTCGCCAATATCGACGAGGTCATCCGCGTGATCCGGACCTCGCCCGATCCCAATAGCGCGCGCGAAACCCTGATGTCGCGCGACTGGGCGGCAAGGGACGTGGCGGCGATGATGACGCTGATCGACGATCCGCGTCATCGGCTTGCCGAGGACGGCACCGCCCGGCTGTCGATGGACCAGGCGAAGGCCATCCTCGACCTCCGCCTGCAGCGGCTCACCGCGCTCGGACGCGAGGAAATCTCCGAAGAGCTCGACAAACTGGCGCTGGAGATCAACGACTATCTGGATATCCTGCGCTCCCGAGCCCGCGTCCAGGCGATCATCAAGACCGAGCTGGCGGAGGTCAAATCCGAATTTGCGACCCCGCGAAAGACGGTGATCATCGAGCAGGAAGGCGAAGTCGAAGACGAGGACCTGATCCAGCGCGAAGACATGGTGGTCACGGTCTCGCATGCCGGCTACGTCAAGCGCGTGCCGCTGTCGGCCTATCGTGCCCAGCGCCGCGGCGGCAAGGGCCGGGCGGGGATGCAGACCCGCGACGAGGATTTCGTCAGCCGGCTGTTCGTGGCCTCAACCCACACCCCGGTGCTGTTCTTCTCTTCGCGCGGCCAGGTCTACAAGGAAAAGGTGTGGCGGCTGCCGATGGCGGCGCCGAACGCGCGCGGCAAGGCGCTGATCAACATCCTGCCGCTGGAGCAGGGCGAGCGGATCACCACCATCATGCCGCTGCCCGAGGACGAGTCCTCCTGGGGCAATTTCGACGTGATGTTCGCAACCACCGGCGGCAACGTCCGCCGCAACAAATTGTCGGACTTCGTCGACGTCAGACGTTCGGGCATCATCGCCATGAAACTCGATGACGCCGAGGCGATTGTCGATGTGCAGATCTGCACCGAGCGCGATGACGTGCTGCTGACCGCCGCCGGCGGCCAGTGCATCCGCTTCCCCGTCACCGACGTGCGGGTGTTCCAGGGCCGCACCTCGATGGGCGTGCGCGGCATCGCGCTGCCTGAAAACGACAAGCTGATCTCGCTCACCATCTTGCGCCACATGGACGCCGATGCCGACGAGCGCGCCGCCTATCTGCGTCACGCCAATGCGGTACGGCGCGGCGGGGTCGAGGAAGAGGCGGGAACCGACGGCGAGGATGCCTCCGGCGCCATCGAGCTTGGCGAGCAGCGCTATGTCGAGATGTCCGCCAGCGAGCAATTCGTGTTGACCATCAGCGAAAACGGCTTTGGCAAGCGCTCGTCGTCGTTCGAGTACCGGACCACCGGGCGCGGCGGCAAGGGCATTGTCGCGATGTCGGTCAATGGCCGCAATGGCAAGCTGGTGGCGTCATTCCCGGTCGAGGACAGCGACCAGATCATGCTGGTGACCGACAAGGGCCAGTTGATCCGCTGTCCGGTCGAAGGCATCCGGATCGCTGGCCGCTCCACCCAGGGCGTCATCGTGTTCGACACCGCCGAAGACGAACATGTGGTGTCGGTCGAGCATATCGGCGATGACGGAGAAAACGGCGAGAACGGCAACGGGGGGTAGCCGTCATTCCGGGGCGTGCGAAGCACGAGCCCGGAATCCATAACCACCATCGGGAGTATGGATTCCGGGCCGGCGCCATCCAAGCCGGCTGTTGCCGACTTGGACAATCGTATTTGCTGAACTCGGGTAAACCCGAGTTCAGTCGGCGCATCCCGGAATGGCGAGGTGCCCTCAAATCTCGATCTCGGTGCCGAACTCGACCACCTGCCGGGTCGGCAGCCCGAAGAACGCGGCGGAACGCTCGGCGTTGCGTTGCAGGAAGGCGAACACCGACTCGCGCCACACCCACATGCCCGGAACGTCCTCGCTGGGAATGATGGTCTCGCGGCCGATGTAATAGGTGATGTCGGTGAGGTCGATGCCCGGCAGCTTGCCCTGCCGGCAGGCGAGCGTCAGTCCCTGATAGATCGTCGGGTACTGCATGAAGCCGTAATGCAGGATGACGCGTGTTATCCCCGGTATGACCTCGATCACCTCGGCGCGATCCTCTTCCGCGATGCGCGGGGATTCTTCGATCAGCACCGTCACCAGTACCACACGCTGGTGCAGGCAATGATTATGCTTGACGAATTGCGTCAGGGCCAGCGGTACGCCGTTTGGCACCGACGCCAGGAAGACGGCCGTCCCGGACAGCCGCGCATGGCACCGGCTGACCGCGGTCTCGATCAGGTCTTCTTCCGGTTGCCGCAGCGCGCCGCGCGCCCGTTCGACCAGTCTGACGCCGCTTCGCCAGGTCAGCATCAGGAACGCCACGGCGGTCGCGAGCAGCAGCGGGAACCAGCCGCCCTCGAACAGCTTGGTCGAGTTCGCGGCAAAGAAAATGCAATCGATGATCAGGAAAAAACCATTCACGGCGACGACGATCAGCGGCGAGTACCCCCACTGGATGGCGACCAGAGCCGCCAGCAGTGTCGTGATGGCCATCAGCAGCGACACCGCGATGCCATAGGCGCCGGCCAGCGCGTCCGAAGTGCCGAAGCCGATCACGGCCCCGAGCGTCGCTGCGGCGAGCAGCCAGTTCACCAGCGGCACATAAATCTGGCCGATGGCGTGGCTGGTGGTGTGCTTGATGTGCATGCGCGGCAGAAAGCCGAGCTGGATCGATTGCTGGGTCAGAGAAAACACGCCCGAAATGATCGCCTGCGACGCGATCACGGTGGCAATCGCCGCAAGCGCGACCAGCGGATATTGTATCCAGTCGGGTGCGAGCTGATAGAAGGGATTGTCGATCGCGGTCGGATCGGTGATGAGCAGCGCCGCCTGCCCAAAGTAATTCAGCACCAGCGCCGGCAGCGCAACGGCGAACCAGGCGAGCCGGATCGGCACCCGTCCGAAATGACCCATGTCGGCGTACATCGCTTCACCGCCGGTGACCGCCAGGAAGGCCGCGCCGAGGATGGCGAAGCTGATATGGAAATCCTCGTGGATCAGGAAGTCGAAGGCGCAAAGCGGGCTCAGCGCGGCCAGCACGGCCGGCGCCTTGATAATGCCGTGGATGCCGAGCGCGGCGAGAATGGCGAACCAGCCGACCATTACCGGCCCGAAGATCTGCCCGATGACCCCGGTGCCCTGCTTCTGCATCAGGAACAGGCCGATCAGGATGACGATGGTCACGGGCACCACGACTGGCGCCAGCGACGGCGCATCGACCTTGAGGCCCTCGATCGCGCTCAGCACCGAGATCGCCGGCGTGATCGCGCCGTCGCCGTAGAGCAGGGCGGCGCCGACGAGCCCGACGACCAGAAGCTGCGCCCGCCACGTTCCGGGTCGGGCGTTGCGCGCCGACAGCAGCGCCAGCAGCGCGACGATGCCGCCTTCGCCGCGGTTGTCGGCGCGCATGATCAAGAGCGCGTATTTGATCGAGATGATCAGGATCAGCGCCCACAGGATCAGCGACGCCACCCCGAGGACCGCTTGTGACGTGACGGCCCCGTCATGGGCGGCGGCCTTGGCCGCTTGCTTCAGCGCATAGAGCGGGCTGGTGCCGATGTCGCCATAGACGACGCCCAGGGCCCCGATCGTTGCCGTGACTGGCAGGCCGGCGGATTTGATTGAATCGGCGACGGGCGTGGCGGGCATGGTCAGACGCCAGTCTGCGACGCCCTGCTGCAAATTACCATCGGATTACGTCGATGAGATTGTGACGCCGCTCTATTGCGTGCGGTCTGCGGTCACCAGCCGGGCCTGCCGGATCACCGCCTTGGTGCCGACGGCGCGCAGGCAGGAGGCTTCGAAATTGGGCCAGGCCTGCTGCGAGCAGTCACGGCCGAGCGGGCGAACATCCAGCCGGTCACCCTTGGCGAGGGCCTGCGGCACGCTCGCTTCGACCTGCGGAGCAAAACCGGGAAGGATGGTGAGGGCGGCGGCGACAAACGCAGCAATGGCGACGGCGGAAAGAGCCTTGATCATGACGGTCCCCTGTCATTGGGCCTTTGCGGCCCGTTTCGTTGTCGGATTGATAACCAAGGCGGGTTTCCGGATGTCTTCGCAAACGCGGAAAATGGTTTCATCCCGCCGGAGTTTTGTTTCGTCGCAGTTCGCGGGAAGAAACATTGTCGGCTTGCAGAGGAGACGCGGCGACCCCGCAACTGGTTCAGGAGCCGACCCAAAATAAAGTCGCGAGTTTTGCCCGAAAGGCCGGGAACCCGGCACGCTTGCGGGGTTGCCCGGGGCGCGGTAGAGGGGGGTATGCCCCGCACCGCGCTGTATCCCGGCTCCTTCGACCCCGTCACCAACGGCCATCTGGACGTGGTCCGGCATGCCGTCGGCCTCTGCGACCGGCTGATTGTTGCGATCGGCATCCATCCCGGCAAAAAGCCGCTGTTTTCGATCGCGGAACGGCTGGACATGGCGCAGAGCGTGTTCGAGCCGGTCGCCGCCAGCGCGGGTTGCGCCCTCGCTTGCACGACCTATGACAACCTCACCGTCACTGCGGCGCGGCAGAACGGCGCGACCGTCATGATCCGCGGCCTGCGCGACGGCACCGATCTCGACTACGAGATGCAGATTGCCGGCATGAACGAGACCATGGCGCCGGAGGTCCATACGGTGTTCGTTCCGGCCTCGGCTTCGGTCCGCCCGATCACCGCCACACTGGTACGCCAAATCGCAACCATGGGCGGCGATGTCTCGGCGTTCGTGCCGCCATTGGTCGCCGCCAGTCTCAAAGCCAAACTCGCTGGTTAGCCAAGACAGAAGCCGGCTTCCCCTTAATCCGGAGTTTTCATGATCCGAGTCCTCGCCGTCATCGTCGCGCTGGTCTGCGCGGCCCCCGCGATCGCCCAGCCGCTGCCCGCCAATCTGGACAAGCAGAATGCGATAGTCATCGACACCACCAAGGGCCGCATCGTCATCAAGTTGCGGACCGATCTGGCGCCCAAGCATGCCGAACGGCTCAAGCAGCTCGCGCGCGACGGCTTCTACAACAACGTGCCGTTCCATCGGGTGATGGATGGCTTCATGGCGCAGACCGGAGACGGCCAGAACTTCAACGGCACCGGCGGATCGAAATATCCGAACCTGAAGCAGGAATTCTCCAGCGTTCACTTCAAGCGCGGGATTGTCGGCATGGCGCGGCGCGGCGACAGCGTCGACAGCGCGAACTCGCAGTTCTTCATCATGTTCGCCGACGGTGCGAGCCTCGACGGCCAGTACACCGTGGTCGGCGAGGTGGTGTCGGGGATGGATGTGGTCGACAAGCTCAAGAAAGCGCCGCCGGGCTCGGCAGGTGGCACCGTCACCGATCCCGACAAGATGGTGAAGGTGCAGGTCGCATCCGACATCAAGTGAGCGATGGCTGTGTTGCGCCGGCCATTGCCCTGGTTAGCCGCAGCGCTCTTGCTGCCGTTCCTGATCGCGCCGGCACAGGGCCAGCCGGCCCAAGTCGACACCATCAAGGACGTGTTCGCAAGGCTGCGCACCTGCTGGAGGCCGCCACCGCCAGGGCGCGCCAACCCGGACATGGACATTACCGTGATCGTCAGCTTCAACCGGGACGGCAACATCTTCGGCCACCCGAAAATTACCTATGAATCGGCACAGGCGACCGATAATGACCGGCTGCTCTACCGCATCGCCGTGATGGAGACATTGCAACGGTGCACGCCGATGCCATTTACGCAGGGCATGGCCGGGGCCGTGGCCGGCCATCCGTTCGCGGTCCGGTTCCGCAATCGCAAACCTTCCCTCCAACCGACAGAGAAGAGAGCATGGCTGTTACCGAAAATACTCTGATCCTCGAAACCACGCAGGGGCCCGTCACGATCGAGATGCGGCCGGACCTTGCCCCAGGCCACGTCGCGCGGATCAAGGAGCTGGTGCGCGAGGGCTTTTACGACGGCATCGTGTTTCACCGCGTGATCGAGGGATTCATGGCGCAGACCGGGTGTCCGCAGGGCACCGGCACCGGCGGCTCCGGCAAGAAGCTCAAGGCCGAATTCAACCGGGAGCCGCACGTCCGCGGTACCACCTCGATGGCGCGTGCCGCCAGCCCGGATTCCGCCGACAGCCAGTTCTTCATCTGCTTCGACGATGCATCGTTCCTGAACAACCAGTACACGGTGTGGGGCAAGGTCACCGAGGGGATGGACAACGTCGACAAGATCAAGCGCGGCGAGCCGGTGAAGAATCCGGACAAGATCGTCAAGGCGCACATGGCGGCCGACGCGGCCTGAGGTCAAAACCGTCATTCAATGCTGGAGCGCATCGCGCCATGCGCACCGATCTGTTCGATTTCGAACTCCCACCGGATCGCATCGCGCTGCGTCCGGCGAGCCCGCGCGATTCCGCACGGATGCTGGTCGTGCAGCCCGACGCGGTTTGGCGCGACCGCGTTGTTTCGGATCTTCCGCAATGGCTGGAGCCCGGCGATCAGCTCGTGGTGAACGATACCAGGGTGATCTCGGCGCAGCTCAGCGGCCGCCGCCTCGGCCGGCAGACCGAGCCGAGGATCGAGGCGACCCTGATCAAACGTCTCGACGGCTCGCGCTGGCGGGCGCTGGTGAGGCCCGCGAAGAAACTGTCGCGGGGCGATGTGGTGCGCTTCGGCAATGAGGGCAGGGTCTGTCTGCTCGGCCATCTCGACGCCGAGGTCGAGCACAAGGGCGACGATGGCGAGATCACGCTGTCGTTCTCATTTCACGGACCGACTCTCGACCAGGCCATCGCCGATCTTGGTGCGCCGCCGCTGCCACCCTATATCGCCTCGAAGCGCGAAGCCGACGAGCGTGATGTTGCCGACTACCAGACCATGTTTGCAGTCCATGAGGGAGCGGTTGCCGCGCCGACCGCGGGATTGCATTTCACGCCGGCGCTGGAGCAGGCCTTGCGCGACCGTGGCGTCGGGATTCACCGGATCACGCTGCATGTCGGAGCCGGAACTTTTCTGCCGGTCAAGGCGGATGACACCGCCGGCCATCGGATGCACGCCGAATGGGGCGTCATCTCCCGCCAGGCCGCCGACGCGCTCAATGCGGCACGGGCGGAAGGTGCCCGGATCGCCGCCGTCGGCACCACCTCGCTGCGGCTTTTGGAAAGCGCCACGGCAGAGGATGGCATGATCGAGCCGTTCGCCGGCGAAACCGATATCTTCATCACGCCGGGTTACCGCTTTCGTGCGGTCGATATCCTCGTGACCAATTTTCATCTGCCGCGCTCGACGCTGTTCATGCTGGTATCGGCGTTCAGCGGCCTCGAGACCATGAAACGGGCCTATGCCCACGCGATCGAGAGCGGCTACCGGTTCTATTCCTATGGCGACGCCTGCCTGCTGTTTCGTGCTAAGTCCGGCGGATGACGATCGCCAGTCATTTCGAGTTGCTGGGACGCGACGGCCACGCCCGCACCGGCCTGCTGACGACGCCGCATGGGCCGGTGCGGACGCCGGCTTTCATCCCGGTCGGCACCGCCGGCGCGATGAAGGGACTGCACTGGCGCGAGGTGCGCGACGCCGGCGCCGATCTCGTGCTTGGCAATACCTACCATTTGATGCTGCGGCCGGGCGCCGAGCGCATTGCCGCGCTCGGCGGCCTGCAGGCCTTTACCGGCTGGCAGGGCCCGATGCTGACGGACTCGGGCGGCTTCCAGGTCATGTCGCTGTCGGCGCTGCGCAAGGTCAGTGAAAACGCCGTCACCTTTCGCTCGCACATCGACGGGGCCAGGATCGAATTGTCGCCGGAACGCTCGATCGAAGTGCAGCGGCTGCTTGGCGCCGACATCGCGATGCAGATGGACGAATGCGTGCGGCTGCCGGCGGAGCGCGGCGACATCGAGCGGGCCATGCAATTGTCGTTACGCTGGGCGGAGCGCAGCAAGCGCGCGTTCGAGACGGCGCCACCGGGATACATGCTGTTCGGCATCGCCCAGGGCGGCGATGTGCCGGAACTGCGCCGGGCCAGCGCACGGAGCCTGGTCGATCTCGGATTTCACGGCTACGCGATCGGAGGCCTTGCGGTCGGTGAACCGCAATCGGTGATGCTTGCGATGATCGACGAGGTCGTCCCGATCCTGCCGCAGGACCGTCCGAGATACCTGATGGGCGTCGGCACGCCCGAAGACCTGCTGGAGGCGGTGGCGCGCGGCGTCGACATGTTCGATTGCGTGATGCCGACCCGCAACGGCCGGCACGGCGTGGCGTTCACGCGGTTCGGCCAGATCAATCTGCGCAACGCCCGCCATGCCGACGATCCGCGGCCGCTCGACGAGCAAAGCGCGTGGCCGTCGACGCGCAACTGCTCACGCGCCTATCTGCATCATCTCGTGAAAGCGGGTGAGACGCTGGGCGCAATGCTGCTGTCGGAAATCAATGTCGCCTACTACCAGCGCCTGATGCACGACGCCCGTGACGCGGTTTCGCATGGCAGATTTGAAAGCTTTTGCGACAACACCCGTGCCGGATGGGCGAAAGGCGATATCGGGCCGCGCTAGACCCTTTCCCAACGCGGTTTGCTCAAGCCCCGCGACTAGTTGCAGGCAAATCGTTTGAGCGAATGCTTGGTCACGAAACCGTAACCGCAGGTGTCACAGGTCCAGAGATAGCTGATGAAATTGTCGGAGAGATAGGCGGACGCTTCCGCGGCCACCATTGAGTCCGCGCAAACCGGGCAGGCTGGCAAATCACATCCACGCGGCTCGGGGTTAGACGCGACGGTCGACAGGACTTCAGCAATTGCTGCCATCGTGACCTCCTTGCGATCTGAACCTTGGCTTTGCACTGTGCCAACTTATACACCGGTTTGTTTGACGATGTCGCAACACAAATGCGTTGGTTTGTTGATTATTCCGTTCACAGGATCGATTGTCGCCAATCCAGATGGGCCGTTCACAGAAATGTTTGTGCACAACGCCAGGGGCATTTCGCTGCCGCAGCGCACAATCGCTGCTGCCACGTCTCATATTCTCTAGTAGTTTCGGTGCCTGGTCGATGATGCGCCGCATCAAGTAGTGGCAGGATGGGATCGTCGGCGGCTCGCCGGATGGGGCTTGCTCGCCGACTCGGCTTCAGGAATGCGGCTTCATGTCACGCGATCAGCCGTCGCGCCCGTTTGCATCGCAATGATTTGTTCGCGCGGATTCTGGCTTGTATGCGCGCACGCGCTGCCCCTATGGAGGAGAGCCGCAAATTCCACACACATTGCTGCCACAACCACTGCAGGAGCTTGTCATGGATGCGCCGACTGCCGCGCGTGCAGTGCACCGTCCCGGTCGCGGCCGGATCTTCGACAGTATCGTCGAGGCCGTCGGCGACACGCCGGTCGTCCGGCTGCGCAGATTGCCGCAACAGCACGGCGTGCATGCGGCCATTCTCGCCAAGCTGGAATATTTCAATCCGGCCGGAAGCGTGAAGGACCGTATTGGCGCGGCGATGATTGTCGCGATGGAGAAGGCCGGCGTAATCAATGCCGACACCGTGCTGATCGAGCCGACCTCCGGAAATACCGGGATCGCATTGGCGTTCGTTGCCGCGTCGCGCGGCTATCGGCTGAAGCTCGTGATGCCGGAATCGATGTCGATCGAGCGGCGCAAGGTGCTGGCATTCCTCGGTGCCGAGATCGTGCTGACGCCGGCGGCCCATGGCATGAAGGGCTCGATCGCTACCGCCGAGGAACTGGTACGCACGACGCCGAACGCGGTCATGCCGCAGCAGTTCAAGAACCTCGCCAATCCCGAGATCCATCGCCGCACCACGGCGGAGGAAATCTGGAACGACACCGGCGGCAATATCGACTACTTCGTGGCGGGGGTCGGCACCGGCGGCACCATTACCGGGGTCGGGCAGGTGCTGAGGCCGCGCAAACCGTTGCTGCGGATCGTCGCCGTCGAGCCCGAGGAAAGTCCGGTGCTGTCCGGAGGCCAGCATTCGCCGCACAAGATCCAGGGAATCGGCGCAGGGTTCATTCCCGAAATCCTCGACCGCTCGGTGATCGACGAGGTCGTCAGGATCGACAGCGCCACTGCGATCGAAACCTCGCGCGCGCTGGCGCGCAGCGAGGGCATTGCCGGCGGCATTTCCTCCGGCGCGGCGATCGCCGCAGCGCTTCGCATCGGACGGCGGCCCGAAGCCAGCGGCAAGACCATCCTCGCGGTGGTGCCCTCGTTCTCGGAACGCTATTTGTCGACCGTCTTGTTTGAAGGAATCTAGCCGTGCCGGATCAACCGCGACGTCCACGAACCCTGAACGATGCCCGCACCGAAGCGGAAGCGGCGTTCAAGCGAAGCACGACCAAGGTACCGGAAGCGCCGGCCGCAAAGACCGCGCTTCCAGGCATGAAGGAACTGGTTTCGCTGCGGATCGATCAGGACGTTCTCGAACACTTCCAGGCGGATGGTCCGGGCTGGCAGGACCGGATCAACGATGCACTCCGCAAGGCGGTCGGGAAGTGATCGGCGCGAGCGACGGGTGCTACCGGCTTGATGAGAAGGCCGGGTATGAACCGGTGGCCTCGTGGTTGGAGACGCGCGGCGTTGCCGCGCTCCTCACCATGAGGGTCGGACACCTCACCGGAAGGTCCAACCCTCATCCTGAGGAGCCGCGCCCTCGCGCGGCGTCTCGAAGGATGGAGGCACGTTCCGGCGCCGCAGAATGACCTACCGGAACAATCCTCCCACCACGCCGCCGATGAAGGCGCCTGGACCGCCGCCACCGCCGCCGCCCTGATAGCGACGACCGCCGCCGCGGCGATGGCGGGCCGGCTTGTCGTCGGAATCGGAGCTGGCGCTGGTGTCCGTGGTCGCAACGATTTCGGCGAGCAACGCCTTGTGCTGCAGCTTGTTGAGGAAGCCGGTCGACGGATAGCCGCGTGCGGCCTGCCAGCGCGTGATGACGGCGCGGGTGGCCTCGTCGAACTTGCCGCTCGCCTTGGTGTCGAAGCCAAGTCCGGTCAACCGGCGCTGCACGTCGCGCCGTTGACCCCTGTCGAGACCGATCTGGTCTTCCGTGACCTGGGTGGCCTCCGCCGTGAAGGTGGCGGGGTCGGGGCCGGTACTCAGGTTGCGGGTCGTGGTCGACGGACCATTCTGCAACTCGGCAATGCGGGCCAACGCCAGCGACTTGAACTGCCCGTTGGGATAGTTGCTCAGATAGGCGTTGAGCTCTTCAGGCTTGTTCGATTCCTTGACCGAACGCCAGAACTCGAGTTCGACATCGGTGGCGCCGCTGGTCGAGGCCACCGCCGCGGGAGCGGCGGATGATTGCGACGCGGCATTGGCCGCCGGCGCCGGAGCTGGATTGAGATACACCGAGCCGATCAAATTGGTGTGGCCCCAGGGCAGCTGGCCCTTGTTGGTCTCTTCATTGACCTGCGCGCGGACCTCGGTCATCGCCTGCTGGATCTCGACGCCCGGCTGCGTGATATGGGCGATGAGGGCGCGCGTGAACGGGCTGTTGGTGCCTTCCTGCCCGTCGAGCGCGGTCTGCCCGGGACCGGTGGCGAAGGCGATCAGCGTTCCCTCTCCGGATTTCATCTCGGCGAGACCGGATTGCACGCTGACGCTGCGGGTCGCGGAATTCGACTTGATCTTGGCCGCGAACGGATTGTCGCGGCAGGCATCGAGGAATACCAGCTTGACCTTGGCGTCGCTCATGGTCTGGTCGAGCGTGAGATCGATGTTGATGGCGGCGCCGAGCTTGACGTCCATTTCCGATTTGATGTCGGCATCGACCGGCAGCAGATAGTTGGTGCCGCTGATGGCAATGCCGTGGCCGGCATAGAAAAACACCGCGACGTCGGCCCCCTGCGCCTTCTTGCCGAATTCCAGCAGCAGTTCCGTCATCTTGTCACGGGTGAGGTTGGTGCCCTCGACGACATCGAAACCGACATTGCGCAGCACGCCTGCCATCGCCTTGGCATCGACCGGCGGATTGGGAAGCTGGGCGACATTCCGGTAGGCGCCATTGCCGACGACGAAGGCGACGCGTTTGTCGGCCCTGGCCGGGTCGGCGGCGAACAGCAGGCAAATCAGCGAAAGAAAAAGGCTGAAGTAGCGCATGGGGAATCCCCTGGCTGACTCGTGCAATGCAGCGGCAAACATTCGGTCAGGTTACACGAGAAAACCACACTCGGCGCCAGAAAAGTCACGCCGCGGGGCCAATTCCGGTGCGCTGCCGACGATGGTCCGATCATTACGGATTTTCGAGCGCTCCTGCGTGATCTAGATCACAATCGGGAACGCGTACGATCAGGTTGCCGCGCGCGCGGCAACCGGTGCCGGGGTTTTCAGGTTCAGCAGGTTGCCGGTGAGGATCAGGATCGCGCCGAGCACGGTGAAAGCGTCCAGCCGTTCGGAATAGATCAGCCAGCCGGCGGTCGCGGTGAGCGGCACGCGCAGGAAGTCCATCGGCACAACGATGGTCGCATCGGCGTGCAGCATCGCGCGCGCCATGCAGTAGTGGGAAAATGTCCCGCAAAAGGCGATCACGACGGTCCAGCCCCATACATCGGCCGATGGCCATCGCCAGAAGTAGAGCGCGGGAAAAAACCCGGCGGCCGACTGAATGACCAGCATCCAGAAAATGATCGCCAGAGTTTTTTCGGTGCGGGTCAGCGACTTCATCATGGCCACCGAGATGCCGAATCCGACCGCTGCCGCGAGCGCGATCAGCTGGCCGGGATTGATCTCGCCGGTGGCGGGGCGAACAATGACAATGACGCCGACAATCCCGAGCACGATCGCCGCGATCTTCCAGACTGTCATACGTTCGCCGAGAAAGCTCGCCGCGAGAATGGCGGTCCAGATCGGCATCGTGAATTCGATCGAGACCACCTGGCCCAGCGGAATGAGCGTCAGCGCAAAGAACCAGCCGAGCTGGGCGCCGTAGTGAACGAGATTGCGCCCGAGATGCTGCAACGGCCGCGCGGTCTTCATCGCCGCAAAACCTCCGTTGCGGCGGATCAACGGATAGAGCATCAGAAAGCCCAGGATCGAGCGCAGCTCCATCAGTTGGAACACGTTCAGTTCGCGCATCGCTTCGCGACCGGCGACCGCCACGATCAGCATCAGGCTGAGCCAGCCGGCCATCCACAACGCGGCCCTTAACTTCGAAGGTGTTCGGTCCATCGGCGGGAATTACCATGCATACCGCGTTAGGCGCGGCGGGAAGGGTGGGGAGCCGCCGGTATCGGCGACCCCTTGCGGATTTGCAACGCGCAAATATGCCGATGTGCTGCGCGGCTGCAATTTCGGTATGGGAGGGCTCGCCCGATCGATGCTAAGGATCGGCGGTCGATATTGGCTTTTGGAGGAGACCCCTCATGCGTATCTTGCAACCGGCGGAATGGACCAAGCCGCGCGGCTTTTCGCACGGTGTCGCGGTCGATGGTCCCGGCCGATGGGTCGTGCTCGCTGGCCAGACCGGGGGCGACGAGAAGGGGGAATACCAGCCGGATATGGCCGGACAGGTCGGGATTGCCCTGCGCCGGATCATCCAGCTGCTTGCCGAGGCCGGCGCCGGTCCCGAGCACATCGTTCGGCTGACCTGGTATTTGACCAGCCGGAGCGAATACCAAGCCGCGGGCGCCGGCATCGGCGCGGCCTGGCGTGAGACGCTCGGGCGCAATTTCCCGCCCTCGACGCTGCTTTACATCGATGGCCTGGTCGATCTGAGAGCAAAGGTCGAGATAGAAGTCACCGCATTCGTCCCGGCTTCGCAAGCCTGAGCCGGAGCCCGCGTCAGGAGCGGATCAGCGAAATCGTGGCGCTCCGGAATCCGTTTTCGGACTTGATCACGACCGACTGCCGGTTGCCGCGCGTGGTCAGGGAGATGCTCGCGGTGAATCCAGGCGCGCTCGCGACAACCTGGAAATTGCCGTTGCTGCCGCGGCCTTCAATGTTGCCCTTGACGCCCCGGCTGCTCTCGCTCCAGGTCCCGGACAGCGATCCGCGCTCGGAGATGACGTTGGTTTTGAGGTCGAACTTGTAGCTGTCGCTGGCGCAGACCAGGGTCTGATTGAGACCGGCGCCGTTGTCGCCGACAGCGTAGGAGGCGCGGCACCGAATGCGCTCGGTCGAGCCGTCGTCCAGCGTGACCGTGCCGGCGCCGGACCAGTATCCTGCCAAGCCGGCAAACGGGCCCGATTGCGCGTAACTGGAGGAGCCAAAGAGCGCGACGGCAAACAGCGTGACCGCGGCCAGGATCAAATGCCGTAGGAATAGGGGCGCACCCGCCATGCGGCCTGCTCTACTGTCGCGATGCTTGCCACCGACCGCTGCACGGTACGCCCGCTGAAGCCCCATTCCATTTCCCCGATCCGGCATTGCCATTGAGTTGGCCGTTTGCATATGCACCATGGATTGAGACACGGACAAGGCCTTCGCGTCCTACACTGCCGCTAACATCCGCTGCGGCAGCAGAAACTTTTCCGTCGGTCACGGTGAGGGTGGAACTGGTCGAAGGTTCGCAACTGCCGGACTTGGTCACAACCGTGACACTCCACAGGCCGTCATAGGGTGTCTGGGCCGTCGCGGGCACAGCGACGAGGGCGGCCGCGGCGGTCAATGCGGAACCGAACAATGCGGTTCTGAGGCGGTCTTGGCGCATGAATGGTGTTTCCCGATGTCTGTGATGAGGTGCCTTATTCCGGGAGAATGTGTCCAAAATTTGCTGCATTGCAAGGCCGTGATTTGTTCCTTGATTTCAAACATTTATAAATAAACCTGGTTCCCCGCCGAGAACAATTATTGGCTCCCCGGGAACAATAGGCGCCGACTCCCCGGCTATTGCGAGAGGCTCGGCGCTTTGGTCGCGAATTGCTCGTCCTGGGCTTTGGCCGGCAGGCTGCGGTGGGTTTTAGCGTGGTCGATCACCTCGCCCAACAGCTTTTGGCCCAATGGCGCCAGCGCGCGTTCCCACAGCTCCCGGGCAGTTTCGCCTTTCTTGACGAAGCACCACTCCTGCGCCGCGATGGCTCCAGCGTCCATGCGATCAGCGAGGTGGTACACGGTACCGCCGGCGATTGGATCGCCTTCGCGGATAGTCCACTCAACCGCCGCAAGGCCGCGGTGCCGAGGCAGCAGCGAGGGATGATAGCCGATGCCCCCGAGTTTCGCGGCCGCGAGGGCGTCGTGGCTGACGCGGGCGTGGCTATGCGCGGTCACGATCAGATCGGTTCCGGGCGCAATCTCTCGAGCCGCCACCAGTTTTGGATCCGCTTGCACAATCACTTCGATCCCGGCGTTGCGGGCCGCCGCGGCGAGACGGTCATCGGCGTCGGCCACGACCACCCTGACGATGTCGACACCGCGTTGGCGCAGCATGTCCAAAGTCGTCACGCCGAAATGGCGGGAGCCGACGAGGGTGATCCGCATGGTGGGCCTTTCCGTAACGGTGATGCCGACGTGACGCTGGCGCAAGGCGCATCAATGCCATAGATGATCCGGCGCGGGGTGCCGCAATCGGCCCTTCCGGCCTCGATCCACATGTTTTCGCGGCTGGGCTGGCACCGGTGTCCGAGTGAGCGTCCAGACGCCCGCTATTGAAGACGCCCGCATTCGAGGGCAATGTAGCATCCTGTCTTTTCAGGACCGCAGGCCCGGGACGGGCCGTTTCGCCACCATCCGGGGCCGGCCTCCCCGGCCAGGCCATGCCGAAGGACGCCGCGATGACATCGAAATGGATTGCCCTCCTTTTCTCTGCCATCTTCTCTGCCATCGCTCTCGCCGGTTGCTGCGCATCGGGAACCGGTTGCTATGCACCGGTAGCGGGAACGCCGGTCGCCTGGGATGGACTGGGGCCGCCCCCGGATGACCAGCCCCGGGTGGTCACCGAACGAGGGATGATCGACGACCAGCCAAAGAGGCCGGCGAAAACGGTCGCCAGGCCAGCCAATGGCGGGACTGCCGCATCAGGCATCAAACCGCATTCGGATCAGTGGTGGGCGCAGAAGGAGGCGGAAGATCGCGACGCCGAAAAGGCGTTGACCAGAAAACTGGTCATTTGCCGCGGATGTTCGTCGTCGTCGACCAAGGAGGATGAGGCAACCAGCAGCGTACGGCGCTGAACATCGCTTCGGGGCGCGGTTCCGATACTTAGTTGCCGCGTTCGATCGTCAGAAACCGCCAGGCTTCGGCAACGAGAACAAGGAGCACGGCCGACAGGCCGGCTCCCCTGATTCGCAATTGCGGAATAATCCTGCAACCTGGAGTCGAGGACAACCCGACGAGGATTATTTTTTCGCACCGGCTTAACCGCCCCGGACGGTGGCTTGCGAATTCGGACGAAGACGGTTCGTTAAATCTATGATGTTTTTATAAGAAGGCCGCACCGCCGCGCGGCCGAACAGCCGGGTGCCGCCTTATCACCTACCCCAGAGTGCGAGCGCTCGGCTGTTTGTTATATCCCGCTGGGCTCTTACTCCCTAATTGGCGGCCCGGACAGCCCCCTCGTCCTCGGCTCTCACGGCTCGATTGAGATGAAGAAGAACGGGCAGGGGCACCAAACCGACCGGCGGCGTCACCCAGGTTGAGCTTCGGGAATCGGAGGCGGGGGAATTGCGCGCGGCAAAACCGGCCGGATTTCAATCGGAGACTCGACCCTCGCCGAGCAGCCAAGCGTGGACAATATGCCATTTGTCCCGCCCCCTTGAGGAGAATTTCAACAGTCTGGAACGCCTATCCTGCAGCTCAAAGAAGAACTTGAGCGAGTCCCTGCCGGTCGCTTTGTCGCCTTTGATCGGCTGGTTTTTGATCCAGGTATCCCATTCCTGAATCAACAGACGCTTTGCTTCTTTCTGTTTCATAACACGCCGCACACCCTCTTATTTGAAGCGGCGGCAGAGTTCTTGCAAAAGATTACAAAACAGTTTTTCGTGATAATGAAAGTCGGTGGTAAATCCCGCGTTCTAAAATCAAATGCGCAAACAAAAAGATCGCCCGAAGGCGATCTTTCTGTAGCGCTGACGGAAGTCAGGCTACGCGCCGTTACCGCCGATCATGATACCGCGCCATTGTGGCGCGCAGTTTATCTACGCAGCACTCGCTCGCTCTGTGAAGCAAAAAAGCTGACCATGCCGCGAGGAACATCGAAAGCGTTGCGCCAACGACACGGAAAAGCCCGCACCGGGCAAGCTTGCGCAGCCTCCGAACCACGGCCCCGTGCGCACCGGTCGGCGGATTAATGCCGGCACCTGCCTTCAGAATAAACCAGGAGGCGTTGCGCTCCGAGAGCGTCGCTCGAACAATTCCCGTCGGCGCACCGGTCGCGTAGCGGCGGAAATTTTGCCAAAGAGTTGCCATATCGGAGGCCACTCATGGTTCGGTGCGCGTCTCATCCGTCGTGAGTGGTGGCGTCCATGGAGATGACGACCCGAGAGCGGACCAGCAACCGCCAGGAGGACAGATGGCGAAAAAGGGAATTACAGGTCACGACGAATGGGTGATCACGGAAGCCCTGGCGACGGCGCTGGTTGCGCTGGAGCAGCTGCCGCCGATCCACCAACCTCGCACGCATATGGACGACGTCCGGAAACTCCTCGCCGCCGGCTGCCAGCCCGGAAGCGTCAACCTTCATCTGGCCCAAGCAAAGTGCAGGTTGTTTCCGGGCTCCGACCCACTGTCCATCTATCGGGAATACGGTCTGGAGGACGGGCAGGGCTGACATCGGCCGCCGCACCCGCGGCGCGCCGGTATCCATCCTCAAAGCCGCAGATCAGGTTAGCGCGAAAGCGACCAGCCCAGAGCAAAGCAGAACAAGACCGGCAACGGTCACAGCGAGGAAACTGTTGGAAGCGAATTCTTCACGCATGGCACACCACCTACCGCTCGGGATTGCTGGTCACCGTTTTGGACATCGCGCCCCGGCGGACAGAACGCCAGGTTCCGTTGCACAGTCAAAAGGATTCCCGTCCATGCGGCGGGTTTCGGCCGGATTGATGATTCCGGGCAACACTCCCCGGGACGGATTGATTGCCCGGCCCGACACCCTCCCGCGGCGCAACAACGTCATTTTCCGGCCCGCGCACGCCGTATCCTGGACGCGGCAGCCCGGATTCCGTAGCCGGTGATCGCCCCGGCGACATCGAGTCCATGCCGTCGACTATCGCTCAGGAGGCTGACGTCAGGCTTACAACGCTGCAGTATTATAATACTCCCGCCCTGGAGGTGGACGGCGGTACGGGCCTATGAAAAGCGCGCGAATGGGCTCCGGTCAGGCCGACTTACTTTTGTACTTTCAGCCGGAACGAAATCCCGCTTCCAGCGCTATCCAGGTTAGGCGGTGGGGACCCCAGGGCATTGAAAAACTTGCCAATTATTCTGGTCGTTGAAGACGACCAATTGCTGCAGCGGGTCGTTGAAGAGACCCTGACGGACGGCGACTTCGACATCGTCATCGCGGCATCGGGCGAGAATGCGGTAGAGTTGCTTGATACTGCCGATGGCAAATACCGGGCACTGGTGACCGACGTCAATTTGGGCCGCGATCGGATGAACGGCTGGGATGTTGCCCGTCGTGCCCGCGAGATCGACTCGAATTTTCCGGTTGTCTATATGAGCGGAGACAGCGCGGAAGATTGGTCCTCCCGGGGCGTCCCCGACAGTATCATGCTTCCCAAGCCGTTCGCACCGGCGCAATTGTTTACCGCTGTTTCGCAGATCCTCAATGGTGTGCCACCCGCCGCCTAGGTCGCCGTGCCCTCTGCGGCCAGCGGCCGCGCAGAATATTGACGCCGCGGGATGCCATCTTCAATTTCGTGCGCGCCGGGTTGCGAACAAAGCAGTGGATCGACAGCGCAAGGAGCGTAGAATCCCTCGGTTTTCGAGGGAGGATTCGATGCGATTGGCATTTTTATCAGTCACGATTTCGCTCGCGCTCGGGTGTTCGGTCGCCCTCGCTCAACAGGTTCCCGATGCCGCCGCTGGCAAACCGGTCGGTGATACCATCGGCCATCCTCCGCCGCTTCCCGGTCCGCCGCCCATTCCCGAACCGCCGGCAAAGACGCCGCCGACACCAGCCACTTCCGCGCCTCAGACAAGCGCACCGGCGGCGAAAGGCTACACGGGGGCCTATGCGCCGGCCGGAACACCGCCGACCCCATACTCCACCGGCCCATTGCCGCAGTCCAGCGAGGGGCCGGGATTGAACACGGTTGCGCCAGACGGAATTTCCACACGAACGGTCAAGGCTGTTCCTTGCGGAACAGTGGCGCGCGAGACCGATGGAACGACGACCTGTGTGGGAATCCCCGATCAAGCTTCAAGAAATCAAAGTCCGGGGAGACGTCGGCGCTAGCCGGCTGCTCTGCTCGAAGCGAGGCGAGATGCCGCGCGGTTGGTCGCAGTGAGGATGGTAGACTTCTGCGGGACGCTCGAGATGAAAGTCTTGACTGACGATCCGGATTGGGCGCGCGACATTTATGAGGCGCGGGCGCTCGCGATGACGTTCCTGCGCAGACATGGCCGCGCGGTGAAGGGCTGCTCGTGCTTGCAAGCGACCGGCAACGGCTTCACGGTCACATATTATCCGAACCGCGTGCCCCTTCGCCTCACGGTCGACGATCACGGGAAGCGCGTTTTAAGTGTCGAATGGAAAGCCGGCGACGCGTGGCGCATCGAAATCGAGACCCATCATCCTGGCAGATGGGAATCTCGCCTCAAGGCGGTGGTGCATCCGCGGCCATGGCTTGAGCGCTGGCAGGCGCTGGTGACATTCACCGGCTCGTTGCCCGCAGCCGCGCGGCGGCCCAGGCGATACGCTGACTAAGCGCTATGACGCGCAACTTCAATTCCGTCCCGCCTATGACACCGCAAACCGGCCTGATTTGAAAGAGGCGGACTAATTCGCGATCCGTGATTTCGCCGGGGTGGCCTTGGCAGCGGCTTTGGGCGCATCATTGTTGCGCACGGCGCCCCATGGATCTGCGGCGCTCTTGTCGGGAATGTTGTCGAGCGACCTCTCGTAGGCCCGGTTGGCCTCCTTCTCGCTTCGGATTTGTGCCGGCGTCTTGTCCTTGTCAGCTTCTCCGGCCTGTTGCATGTGAGCATTCTGTGCAAACGCTTGCCCGCTCAGTAACACGATCATCGCTGCAGCGTAGATAACTCTCATGCATATCCTCCTTCAGCCAGGTGCCCGATTATGGCACCGTAGCGTCGCGACCGAAAGCACGAAGGCCGCCTTCCAGCGGTGATCCACCGCCGCGGGGGTGCCGTCCGTGCGTTATTCGCAACGCGGCGCCGCTCCATCGCATCATTGTGAACGTGGCGAGATAGTCGAATTCGGTCGCACGCACTACCTGAGCTGTAGTCAGGTTAATTGAAATGACGCCACATGCAGCAACACAGCCCGGTTGTCCCCATAGTCGTAGCCTTGATCATCGCGGTGGTGGGTCAGGGCATCGTCCTCTATGGCGACTTCGGCCCGGGTAATCAACCGCATGGCAACGGGATGATCAGCGCGGCAGCGGTGACGCGGGCCGGCGCGATCGAGATACCGGCT
>Ga0208586_1000034_pt1 | contig 51603 bp, 45 predicted proteins | sample NGESurshal072012_6_FD_184471 | JGI IMG/M metagenome (GOLD analysis project Ga0208586, IMG submission 184471) | Arctic peat soil microbial communities from Barrow, Alaska - NGEE Surface sample 53-3 shallow-072012 (SPAdes) | ecosystem: Environmental > Terrestrial > Soil > Wetlands > Peat ... | reverse complement strand
AAAAAAGAGCAAGAATCGGCCAATCCGCTGGGCGGCGTCACGTCGAAATACCCCGGTCCCCGTAACGAAATCTCGCGCGATCGGAACCTCGCCTGGTGGCTCCGGGTGATGCCCGTGATCAAGTCGCACCGCGTGACGTTCGTGACGGCGATCGTCCTCTCGTTCGTGAGCTTGATCTTCCAGGTGCTCGTGCCGAACATGCTGAGCAACGACATCAATCACACGTTCGTGCAACACGTGACGTCACTGCACCGCGACGTCATCTCCATCGTCATCGTTGGACTGCTCGCTGGCGTAGCCGGCATCATCTCTCGTCAATACCTCTACTTCACTGCGTACAACGTGGAGGCCGACCTTCGCGCATTGATCTACGAGCACATGACGTGGCTCTCGTTCAGTTTCTACGACCGCGTGCAATCAGGTCAACTCATCAGCCGCGCGAACAGCGACATCCGAAGCGTGCAGATGTACTCCATCTTCGCGCCGCTCATTATCGTGCAATGTTTCATCGGGGTCGTGGCCTTCGGCTTCATGTTGAGCATCAACTGGGCGTTGGCGTTGATCTCCATGATCGTGATGCCGATTCTTTACGTCGTCGGTATCAAGATGCGCCGCGTCATGTTCCCCATTTCGTGGATCACCCAGTCCCGTTTGGCCCAGGTCGCCACCATTGTCGACGAGAACGTCAACGGTGTGCGCGTCGTGAAGTCATTCGCGCAAGAAGAGGCGGAAATCAATCGCCTCGCTGACGCTGCCGAAGGAGTCGCCTGGGCCTACATCAAGGACGCGAATATTCGCGCGGTCTGGTCACCGTGGGTGCAGAACCTGCCGCAATTGGGTCTCGCCCTCGTGCTGCTCTGCGGCGGGTGGATGGTACTGCACGGTGATTTGGCGTACCCGCAAATCCTCGCATTCAGTCTCTATCTCTTGATGCTCCAAGCACCGTTCATGATGCTGGGCCAGCTCGTCATGATGGGCCAACGGGCCAAGGCCAGCGCCGGACGAATCTTCGAGATCCTCGACGAAAATCCAGAGATTGTCGAGCGCCCGGGCGCGTACGACCTACTCGACGTACGCGGCGCGATTGACTTCAACGACGTGACGTTCACTTACGACAACGGCGCCGAGATACTCCGCAACTTTGACGCACACATTGCGCCCGGTGAAACGGTCGCCATTGTGGGACGAACCGGTTCGGGCAAGTCCACCGTTGCTCGACTGCTCGACCGTTTTTATGACGTCACGGATGGATCGATCACGATTGACGGACATGACGTGCGCGACGTGACGCTGCCGTCACTTCGCGAGAATGTTGGCGTTGTGCTTGATGAGCCCTTCCTCTTCTCCATCTCCATCGCCGACAACATTGCCTACGGACGGCCCGATGCGTCCATTAAGGACATTCAGGCGGCGGCGCTCGCCGCCAATGCGAACGAGTTCATTGTGCGGCTCCCCGAGGGTTACGACACCGTCGTTGGTGAACGGGGCTACACCCTGTCGGGCGGGCAGCGGCAACGCATAGCCATTGCACGAACGTTGCTGCTCAATCCGCCGATTCTCATCCTGGACGACGCGACGAGCGCGATTGACGTCCACGTGGAAGCGGGCATTTACGAGGCTCTGTGGGGGCTGTTGACGAAGCGCACCACCATCGTCATCGCGCACCGCATCTCGACAATCGCCCTCGCCAGTCGCGTGCTGGTCCTCGATGACGGACGAGTCATTGCCAGCGGGACCCACGACCAGTTGCTCAGGAACGAACCGCTGTATTCGGAAATACTCGCTCAAACCACGTCGGGGCATGAGTCCTGATGGCGTGGGGCGGCGGCGGTGCGATGTTCGGACCAAGTGCTTCATCATCGAGTGGGCAGGCCGGACTCCCCTTCGGTGGGATTCCCGAAGAGTTAATGGAGGAGGCGACGAAGCTCTACGCCAGCGAGCCCGCACGTGAGAAGTCGAAACTCCCTTTCACCCAACTCCCAACCAAGAAGGAGCGCGAACGCCTCACCCTTCCCCAGTTGTTGAGTGCCTACCCCAAATGGGTCGTCGCGGGATCGGCCCTCGTGATCATCATCAGCCTCACTCTGCAGGCCGGACCGTTGTTGACGGAGTACGCAATCAGTCACGGAATGGAGCGCCATAAGAGTCTGAGCGTAATTGTGGTGTGTGCCGTGCTGTATCTCGTACTCGCGTTCGTCAGCGTCTACTTCCAGCGCGAGCAAGTGAACGTCACGGGAAAACTTTCCTCTCGGGTGATGCACGACTTGCGCATTCGCGTCTTCACTCAGTTCCAGCGTCTGAGCCTCGACTTCTTCACCGAGGAGAAGGCCGGCGTCCTGATGAGTCGAATGACGAGTGACATCGAGAACCTCCAGCAGTTGATCCAAGACGGCATCAGCCAATTCGCGCTGCAGGGCCTCACGATGGTTGTGATCACCGTCATTTTGTTCCTCACGAACGTCGCCCTCGCCGCGTGGACGGTGTTGCTCGTCGTGCCGATCCTCGTCGTCTTTTCGATCTGGTACCACCACGCGTCGGAGAAGGGCTACCTTCTCGCACGCGACCGGATCGCGACCGTCTTGGCCGACCTCTCGGAGTCGCTCTACGGTATTCGCGTCGTGACGGCCAACAACCGACAGCGACGCAACATTCGAAACCATCGCCACGTCGTGGGCGCCTACCGCGACGCCAACGCCTACACCGGTCGAGTCAACGCGATCTACGGTCCCTCCACGCTGATGATTGGAATCCTCGGTCAAGCCATGCTGCTCGGCATCGGCGGTCAAATGGTGCTGAATCGTCAACTGAATGTCCCTCAACTCATCGTCTTCTTCCTCTACCTCAACCGGTTCTTCGCGCCGATACAACTCCTCGTCCAGCAGTACACCACGCTGCAGCAGGGCCGTTCGTCAATCATCCGACTGCGCGAACTACTTGAGACGGCGCCCAGTGTCGACGAACTGCCCGGCGCGCGCGATCTACCAATCATTGAGGGTCGCATCACGTTCGAGCACGTCGACTTCGGGTACGTGCGTGGCGAGCCGGTCCTGCACGACGTCAACCTGGAGATCATGCCGGGCGAATCCGTCGCGTTCGTTGGTCCGACCGGCGCCGGCAAATCGACCATGGCGAAACTCGCCAACCGCTTCTACGACCCCACGTCCGGTCGGGTGCTGCTCGACGGCATCGACGTGAAGACCGTCACGCTGCGGTCCCTGCGCTCCCAGCTAGGGGTTGTACCCCAAGAGCCGTTCCTCTTCGCGGGATCAATCCGGACCAACTTGAGTTTCGGCGCTCCCCACGCGACGGATGATGACATTGATACCGCCGTTGACGTCGTCGGTCTGCGCGATCTGGTCGATCGTCTCCCCCAGGGAATCGACACACCGGTGCACGAACGTGGACAGACGCTGTCGGCCGGTGAACGCCAACAGCTCGCCCTCGCGCGGGCATTCCTCGCGAGGCCCCGCGTGCTGATCCTCGATGAAGCAACATCCTCACTCGACCTGCAAAGCGAAATCGTCATTGAGCGAGCCCTCGATCGACTCTTGGAGGGTCGCTCGGCAATTTTGATCGCTCACCGTCTCACGACGGCCCAACGGGCCGACCGCATCGTCGTCATCGACGATGGCGGCATCGTCGAGATGGGCACGCCCGACGAACTTCTCGCCCTGGGCGGCGCCTACGCCGTCATGTACGACGCGTGGCTCGCGTCGGGTGGTCGCGACGCCACGCGCACCACCGAGTCCGAGTTCTAGACCATTTCCTTCACGGCCTCGATCAACGAGGCCCTCGTCTGTTCGCCCGTCGGAATCGCGATGATCTGAAGGTGCGTGACGCCCGCCTCTTTGAAGGCGGCCAGTCGCTCCTCGACGTAGCGCTTCGGACCACAGAGCGTCGTGAGCTCTAAGAACTCCTCGGGGATTGCGGCCTCGGCCTCTTTCTTCTTGCCACTCAAGTAGAGGTCCTGAATCAAGGCCGCCTCTTTCTCGAATCCGTAGCGCACCGCCAGTTCGTTGTAGAAATTCTTTCCCTTCGCGCCCATACCACCGACGTACAGTGCGGTCATCGGACGTGCGAACTCTCGCATGGCGGTCACGTCGTCGCCATCACCGATGGCCAGCAGTCCCCCGGCCGAGATCATGAGTTCGCCGAGCGAAGGATGGCGTTTGGCCGCACCGGCCGCGAGCGACGCTCCCCACACGTCCTTCGCGCGCTCGGGGATGAAGAAGACGGGAATCCATCCGTCGGCGACCTCGGCGGTCATCGCGACGTTCTTCTCGCCGAGCGACGCCACCCAAATGGGAATGGAACTGCGCAGTGGGTGCGTCAGCAACTTGAGCGGTTTGCCAAGTCCGGTGCCCCGATCGCTCGGGAGCGGAAGGGTGTAGTTCTTGCCCTGGTGGACGAGGGGCGCCTCACGCTTCCAGAGGTCGCGGCATATCTCAATGATCTCGCGAGTTCGCCCCAGCGGGTTGGTGTAGGGAACGCCGTGGAACCCTTCGATGACCTGAGGACCCGAGGCGCCCAAACCAAGGTGGAAGCGCCCGTCCGAGAGGGCGTCAATGCCCGCGGCGGTCATCGCAATGAGAGAGGGCGTACGCGAATAGATGGGCAGGATGGCCGAGCCGATCTCAACGGTCTCGGTCAGTGCCGCGAGGTACCCCATCAGGGAGGGGCTGTCGAACCCGTAGACCTCGGCGACCCAAACGAGATCGAGTCCGGCCTTCTCCATCTCGGCCACGTCACGGGCCGCCTTCTTGAAGCCTCCCGAGTAGTCCAAAATCGTCGAAATCTTCACGCGCACGTCTCCCTCGTTGTTCATGGTCACAGTAACCGAGCCCGTTCGCTGGCCCGAATCTCCCTCGGACGTGACCTACGCTTACGTCTGGAAGCATCCGCTATCCACGACATAAAAGGCTGGTGACAACGTGGTCACGCGTCCGACCGAGGATTCCCCTCCCGATTTCAATCCGTGGCTCCGTGTCACGTCGCTCATCGAGACCGCGGGCCATCTCCTCGGCCTCAACGAGGGGCTGATCAAACGAATCGTGACGCCGGAGCGAATCCTCGAAGTGGCGGTGCCCATTCGCATGGACACCGGCGAAGTCGAGATGTTCCACGGGTGGCGGATCCAGCACAACACGTCGCGCGGACCCGGGAAGGGTGGCATTCGGTACCACCCGAGCGTGAACGTCGACGAAATTGCGGCGCTCAGCGCCGACATGTCCATCAAGTGCGCGGTAGTCAACATTCCCTACGGCGGAGCCAAGGGCGGCATCAAGGTCGACCCCACGGCGCTCTCACGGGCCGAACTCGAACGCCTCACTCGTCGCTACGCCTTCTCGATCGCGCCCATGATCGGTCCGGACCGCGATATACCCGCACCCGACATCAACACCGACACCCAGGTCATGAGTTGGATCATGGACACCGTATCGATGTTGCGTGGTCACAATACGCCAGGCGTCGTCACCGGCAAGCCCCTTGCGATCGGCGGCACGCTCGGTCACGCCGGCGCCACGTCGCTCGGCGTCACCATTTGCACGAGTGCAATTTTGCAACGCCTGGGTCGACTCGCGAGCGAGCAGCGCGTCGTCATCCAGGGTTACGGCAAGGTCGGCGCACCACTCGTCAAGCTCCTCAGTGACCGCGGCATGAAGGTCGTGGGTGTCGCCGACATTCGCGGCGCGATTCACGTGCCGGACGGTATTGACCCGACCGTCATGGCGAATCACTTTAAGGAGTCCGGCACTGTCGTCGGGTACCCGGGCGGCGAGCCCGTCGCCGCCGATTTACTGTTCACGTTGCCGAGCGATATCGCGATTCCCGCGGCACTCGGCGGCGTCGTCGATCAAGACATCGCGAAGACCATGTCCGCGACAATCGTTGTCGAAGCGGCCAACGGTCCAACGACCGGCGAAGGGGCTGAAGTCCTCGCCAGCCGCGGCATCGCCGTTGTTCCCGACGTTCTCGCCAATGCGGGCGGCGTCGTGGCGTCCTACTTTGAATGGGCGCAGGATTTGCAGGGCTACCTTTGGGAGCCCGAACTGTTCCACGACCGTCTTGAAAAGACACTCCGTGAAGCGTTCAATTACATCTGGACGCGACACCTGCAACTGGAAGTCACGCTGCGCGAGACGGCCATTGCGGTGGGCGTTGAACGAATCGCCGAAGCGACCGAACTGCGCGGACTCTTTCCCTAGATCGATTCTGTCGTGTCGTCGCGGGAACACGACTGTCGACTCGTGACGTAGCGGGCCCACGTGGCTATCTCGGCGTCGAGCGGCGCATCGACGTGGTGACTGGGCACACGACCTCGCCGAACCCGATTCGTCGCGGTACGCCACCCGGCCCCGGCGACACTCGTGACGCCGGGGCCCGGTGGAACCTATTGAATGCTCTGCTGGCTCTTTGTCTTGTCCGGTCGGGCCAGTGCCTCGTAGAGGGCACCGACCACGACGATGATGATCATGACGAGCAACGTGACCCAGCCGTAGTTGAAGTAGGCCGCTCGACCACTGCTGAGCGGGCTCGGCCAGACAATGTTGAGCAGCATTAAGAAAAGGTAGAGCGCGCCGCCCGCGGCGACGGGCACGCCCCACTTACCCAACGTGAACGAACCGCTCGGAACCCATCCACGTCGACGCGCGATGAGCGAGCCGAGCACCGTGAGAAGGAACGAGAGGTAGATACCCGACGTGGCGAACGAGACCAACGCGTAGAGCGCGTTCACCTTGGCCGGGTAGTAGAACCACAAGATATGCGTGTTCTTCGACGGATTGATGAGCACGAGCAGCAAGAACAGGAACGGAATGACCGTACCGACGATGATCGCGTTCACTGGCGTCTTGTGCTTCGGGTGAACCTTCTTGATCTGGTTGGAGAAGGGAATGGCGCCGTCTCGAGCTAAGCCGAAGGCCACGCGCGCACCTGCACCCTGCACCGCGGTGCCGCAGCTGAAGAAGGCGATGATCACCATGATGAGGAAGAAGTCCTGAAGCCACGCCGGCAGAACCGCGAGGATCGACGGAATGCCTCCGGCGACGACGGAGCCAATACCGGACTTGGGTGTTGCGAGAATGAGGCCCAGTACTAAGACGAATGACGCAATGCCTCCGTAGAGCAGCGCGTTGCGCATGGCCCTGGGGACCTGTCGGTGAGCATCCTTCGTCTCCTCGGCAATGTCGCCCGCCGACTCGAAGCCGTAGAAGATATACACGTTCGCGAGGACGGCGACGAGCGCGGCCCCGGTGAGCCAGTGGCCTCCGAAATTGATACCGAGGTGATTGGTCGCGAGGTTCTGGGCACCCTGCGTCGTGAAGGTGTAACCGAAGCCGTGGTGTAATCCGTGAATCGCGAGCGCGATGGCGACGCCGAAGGTACCAATCGTCTCGACGTACACACCCAAACCGGCCACGCGACCCATGATCTTCGCGCCGACCGAGTTGAGGATCGCGGAGAGGATGATCATGATGGCGACGACCACGAAGATCGTGACGTGATTCGTGGGGTCGAGGTTGGTGTTGAACCACACGTGCATGAGGCTCGTGACGTAGCCCACAATGCCCGAGTCCACCGACGCAACAGTGGCGAGTAGCGCGAAACCGTAGATCCAGCCGACGAACCATCCGTAGCGCGGACCGACGTTGTACTTGCCGTATTGGTACAGGGCGCCGGAGAGCGGGTACTCACTCGCGAGTTCACCAAAGACAAGCGCCACGAGCATCATCAGTCCGACGACAACGGGCATCGTCCAGAGGTAGCGCGGACCACCCATACCGAGGCCGAGGACGTACAAGGAGTAAATCCCCACCATCGGGCTCAAGTACGCAAAGGCCACCGAGAAGTTGTCGAACAGCGAAAGGACGCGCGACAGTTCCTGTTTATATCCGAGGGCTGCGAGACGATCGCCGTCCATACTTTCCACTTCGCTCGTAGCCATACATCCCCCCTTGTCAACGCCACTCTGGGTCGACACGACGTACGATAATCACAAGCGACGCAACCGCGCACGACGAATGGCTACGAATTCCCTCTTATTCGGCCGGTACCGCCCCTTTCGAGCACGAACGAACTTGTTCGCACTCCCTCGTTCGGCGTATGCGAACCTTAAGCATGTCCGTGACACCGCCCACTCGTGAAGAACTGGAAGAAATCATCTTGTCACTTCGTGACGAGAACGCCCGATTGATGGAAGAACTTCGGCGTTCGCGACGAGAAACGAACGAGGCACCGCCGCACTATCTCTAACTCGTCGGGTCGTTGCGATCGTGGGCTACGCGCACGGAAGTTGATTGCGCGCGGCGAGGTCCTGCGCGGCGGCGGCGATCAATGTTGCCTTCGAGAGTGCTCCGCTGGCCACACCTCTGGAAATGGCGCTCGAAATCTGCGCCGCGAGCGCCAACGATGCCGTAACGGACGTGGGCGACCCGTACAGGATGAGGTCGTCCCCCGCGGCGAGCGCGACGACCGACGCCGCCGGCTGTGAGAGGTGCAACGCGCTGATCGCGCCCGCCCCGAGCGAGTCAGTCACGATGAGACCGGTGAAGCCGAGTGTTTGGCGAAGCGCCCGCACGGCAACGGGCGAGAGGCCGGCCGGCAGTGACGTGAGTCCGGGAATTCGGGCGTTGGACATCATCACCGCCTGTGCCCCGTTGGCGATTGCGAGGCGAAACGGTGCGAGTCCCGTCTTTTGCAGTGCCGACCAGGACAACGTCGCAGCCGGTCCGTAGTCGGTGTTGCGCGTCGCGTACCCGAGGCCGGGAAAGTGCTTGACGACCGACAGCACGTTCGCCTGGGTGAGCCCCTTCATGAAGGCCGATCCGTCGGCGCCAGCGACCGAAGGGAGGCCGCTAAACGATCGATAGCCGTCCGGGTTGGCGGCACCCGGCTCCTGCGCGCGACCATCGACATCGAGCACCGGCGCGAGGTCAGTATTGACGCCGGCGGCCGCGAGCGCGGTGCCGACACGAACTCCGATCGCGGTGATTTGACTCGCGGTGAGATTCTTGCCCATCGTCTGTGCCCAAGGAAACGAGCCGACGAGATTGGTCAGCCGTTCAACGCCACCGCCCTCCTCGTCGGTCATCACGATGCTCGCAAAGTGGCCGGGACGTTCGCGTTGCAAGGTGGCCAAGATCGCGGACATGGACGCCGGAGCGGTCGTGCCAAAGAGCAAATAGCCCCCGTACCCGGCGCGCGCCGCCGGTCCGAGCCCACCAATGTTCGTCGCCGCAACGGGAATCGCAATGGTCTCGTTGGCGAGTTGCGTCGTCGACCACGTCGACACAATCTGGGTGGCGCACGCCAGATTGGTCGTCGCGGTTCGACTCTCACTCGCACTTGCGCTGCTCGAGAGACAACTCGCGACGAGAAGGACGCCGCCGAGAAGTCGCCACATCCGCATACGTCGAGGTTACGACGACCATCGTCGAAATACCGACCGCTACGCTGGCGACGAAGAATCGAGGATGACATGTCAGCATTGATGCCCGCGGCGTTCTTCGGGCACGGAAGTCCGATGAACGCGCTGGAGACCAACCGCTATACCGATTCGTGGGCGCAGTTCGGTGTCTCAATTCCGAGACCGAAGGCGATCCTCGTCATTTCGGCCCATTGGTACGTCAACATCACTGCCGTGACGGCAATGCAAGTTCCACGCACTATCCACGACTTCTATGGTTTCCCCCAACCTCTCTTCGACGTCGACTATCCAGTTCCCGGTGACCCGTCAATTGCGCAACGCATTGTCGACGTGGTGCAGCCGACGTACGTGGGTCTCGACGAAGACAGTTGGGGCATTGACCACGGCGCCTGGTCGGTATTGGTCCACATGTTTCCGAAGGCCGACGTTCCGGTCCTGCAACTCTCAATCAATGCCGAGTTGCCGTTCGACTACCACTTCAGCCTCGGCGCCAAGTTGCACGAACTCCGCAGCGAGGGTGTGCTCATCCTCGGCAGTGGGAACATCGTGCACAATCTTCGCTTGATTGACTGGAACATGCCCGGTCTCGGCACCGACTGGGCACACCGATTCGATGACGACACGCGCGCCATCATGACCAGTGATACAACAGAGCTCGGCCGAGCCGGCTCGCACCTGGACTACCGATTAGCCGCTCCTACGCCCGATCATTTTCTGCCGCTGGCCTATATTGCTGGTCTGGCGGCCGCCGCGAACACACCAACACGCACCCTCATCGACGGATACGAGATGGGTTCACTCTCGATGACCTCGTACGAGCTGCCCGGTTCCTAACTCACTCTTTGCGCGACGCTCGCTTTGCGCGTGCCAAGGACAGAACGAGCGCGAGCACCGCCATGAGCGGCAGCAGCACGATCGCGACGCCGTTGAAGTGTCCAACGTCGCTCACGAGCGCGATGGCGCCGATAATGACGAGCGCCGCGACGAACAACTCTGGCGTGTCCCCAATCAGAAAGTCCCACCAGAACCGGCCAAAGGCCTTGAGGAGTCGAAGTGGTGCTGAAGAGTACTTACTCACGAGGTGGCCACCGGTCGTGCGAGCACGTCATTTCGACGAAGCATGGCGACGAGCAACCAGGTGACCAGTCCGTACAGAGCGACGAATACTAACAGCGTCGTGTCGCCGCCCGGCCAACGAACCTTCAGTCCCTCGCCCGTCCAAAACGTGCCGAAACTGACGAGCAGGATACCGACGGCCATCTTCATCGCGTTCTCGGGAACGCTCGAGAGCTGTTTCGCGACAATCGCTCCGATCACACCGACGACCACGATGGCGATTGCCGCGACGACCATCGCCAAACCGAGTCGGTGCGCGGAGGTCCCGAGCGTCAACACGGCGACGACGACTTCGAGTCCTTCCAGAAACACTCCCTTGAACGCCAGGACGAACGCTGTCTGGTCACGGCCGCGTTCGACGCCCGACGCACGAAGTTGCGCGACGGTCGCCTCGTAGATCGCGTCTTCGTCGTGCTTGGCCTTGAGGCCGCTGGACCGCAGTATCGCCTTTCGCAGCCACTGCATTCCGAAGATCAACAACACGCCACCGACAATCAGTCGAAGTGTCGTAAGAGGTACGTGGACTAGGGCCGGACCGAATGCGCCGACGAGCGCACTCAGAACGGCCAGGGCCACCACCGTTCCTTCGAACGCCGAGCGCCACCCTCTGGTGTGACCGACGGCAATCACGATGGTGAGCGCTTCAACCATCTCAACGGCGCACGCCAGAAAAACCGTGCCAACGAGGACGACGGAGCTCGACGACACCGCCGTGGCTACCAACACAATCGATTCCCTCTCGTTACATTCCGGAGTACCAACTTAATCGCTCGTTGAACCGGCTGATGTGCGTTCAGGCGCTGCGGCGGCGTAGTTCGTCCTCGACCGCCGCCGGATCAAGACCACGACTGCGAAGCAGCACCAACGTGTGAAACCAGAGATCGGCCGCTTCACTCACGACTCGTTCGTCGTCCTCGCTGAGCGCCGCGACCACGAGTTCGACCGCTTCTTCGCCAACTTTCTGTGCGATCTTTCCTGTTCCTTCGTTGAGCAGCGACACCACGTACGAGTCGGTGGATTGGGCTTCTTCACGCTGGAGGATCTTTCGCCACAGCCACGGCGTAAAGCAGGAGGTGCTGCCGTCGTGACAGGTCGGTCCGTCGGCGTTCGCGCGCACGAGCACGGCATCTTCATCGCAGTCAAGCACGATCTCGACGACGCGAAGGGTATTGCCCGAGGTCTCACCCTTTTGCCAGAGCCGTTGACGAGACCGGGAAAAGAAATGTACGAGTCCGCTCGAACGCGTGAGCGACAGGGCATCGTCGTCCATCCAACCCAACATCAACACGCGACCGGTGGCGTCGTCTTGCACGATGGCGGCCTTCAAATCTTCGCTCATACCCGTTCCTTCATTGGTCGAAGTTCAATTCCCAAACGTTCAATCTCGCGACGAAGGCCCGGTAGACCGGCAGGATTTTCGTGCACGATCGAGGCCACGAGCGCGGCGTCGGTGACGCGTAAAGCGTCGGCGACGTGTTGAGCCGAACCGGCTCCCCCCGACGCAATTACGGGTACGTGCACCGCGTCGCGTACGGCCCCCGTCAGTTCAAGGTCGAATCCCGTACGTTGTCCGTCGCGCGCAATCGACGTGAGCAGAATCTCACCGGCGCCCCGCCGGGCCACCTCAACGGCCCACGGAATTATCTCGGTCGTGGTGGCGACCCGTCCCCCGTGCGAGTGCACGACGCCATCACCGGCGTCAATCGCGACGACGACCGCCTGACTGCCGTAACGACGAGCGATGCCGGCGATCAACGAGGGATCGGCGAGGGCCGCGGAATTGATCGAGACGCGGTCGGCGCCGGCGTCGATGATACGCGCGGCGTCGTCAACGCTTCGGATTCCGCCCCCCACCGTGAACGGGATTTCCAGCACGGCGGCGACTGTACGAACCACGTCGACCAGCGTCGTGTTGTCGTCTGGCGTGGCCTTGATGTCAAGGAAGACCAATTCGTCGGCACCACCGTCGCTGTAAAACTTGGCGAGTTCGAGAGGATCACCTTGATCGCGCAGTCCCACGAAACTGATCCCCTTGACGACGCGCCCGTAGGCGACGTCGAGACAGGGAATCAGGCGCGCGTAAGGCATCGTTCGAGGAATCGCAGCCCGGCGGGGCCGCTCTTTTCGGGGTGGAACTGCACGCCGGTGAACGAGTCGCGTTGGACAACTGCGGCCACTCCGTCTGAGGTTGCGACGACGTCCGGCGACTCGGCGGCAAAGGAGTGGGCGAAATAGAAGGCCTCCCCCCACGGTTCAACCTCGGCCCAACCCAAACGGGGTACACGCTCGCTTCGAATACGACGGACCCGTCCGTTCAGCAGTCCCAATCCGTCGACGCCCCCGTCCTCGTCACTCGACTCCATTGACAGTTGGAGTCCGAGACAGATGCCGAGAATTGGGCGGCCGTCCTTGAACCGTTCCCGCAGCGCCTGCGCCGCGCCGGTCTCGTTCAGATGTGTCATGGCGCTTCGGGCTGAGCCGACGCCCGGCAGGACGAGAAGTGCAGTTGAACGGACGCGTTCGGGTTCACTCGTCACGTCGCTCGAGAGTCCGATGTGCTCGAGCGCCGCTCGCACCGAACGGGTATTGCCGGCGCCGTAGTCGACCACGACCACGTCATTCACAGTGATCCCTTGGTCGACCTAATCAGCGAACCGTCGCGCGTGAGCGCCTGGGCGAGCGCACGGCCAACGGCCTTGAATGAGGCTTCCGCCACGTGGTGATCGTTCTGCCCGGTGGCCGTCACGTGCAGTGTGATGCGGGCAGTTTGCGCCAACGACTCGAAGGCGTGCGCCGCCATCCCGGGGTCGGGCGAAATTGAGATATTGGCGGTCGCGCGACCCGAAAGGTCGACGACGGCGTGTGCGAGTGCTTCGTCCATGGGTACGCGCGCCTCGCCGTAGCGAGTGAGTCCCCGCCGATCGCCGAGCGCCTCGTCGAGCGCCTCACCGAACGTACGCATCATGTCTTCGACCATGTGGTGTTCACCGGTTTCGAGGTCGCCCACGCCTTCAAGTCGAAGATCCATGCCTCCGTGGAACGCGAGCTGCTGCAGCATGTGGTCGTAGAACCCGAGGCCCGTGTTCACGTAGACGCGACCCTCACCCGGTACGCGGAGTCGAACACTCAGCAATGTTTCGGCCGTCGCACGTCGGTGACGAAGCATTTGGGCAGACAGGGGCTCATTCGTCAACACCGAACGCAACGCGTCGAGCAGGACGTCGTCGTCGAGTTGATCCTTCACGCTGATCCGCAGTCCGCCCGAGTAGGCCCGCACGACCACGCCCAGCGCCATGAGCTTCTCAACGAGTATCTCGGGCTCGCCCATTGGAATGAAGAGGAAGTTGGTATACGACTTCAGTGGTTCGAGACCCAATTCGCTCAACTCGTTCGCCAACCGCTCGCGTTCGGCGACCTGGCTGCTCACGTCGAGTGGTACGGCGATGGCCGCCAGCGCGAGTGACGCCGAAAGCGACGACACCGAAAGCGGCGCCTGGCGCGACGTGATGATCTCTATCGTCGCGGGGCTCGCCAGCGCGTAACCGACCCGGGCCCCCGCGAGTCCGTAGGCCTTCGAGAAGGTGCGCAGAATGATGGCGCCATCGTCAATGCGATCGAGGGCGTCGACGCCGGCGTAATCGGCGTAGGCCTCGTCGATGATGAGCTGTCCCTTGACGTCGGGGATATCGGGTAACTCCCCCGTCGGATTATTGGGTCGACAGACGAAGACGACGTCGGCGACCCGTGGATCGTCAACGATCAAAGCGCCGGCCATTTTCGCCGCGAAGGGATACATCGAATAGGAGAACGCCGGCACGGTCGCCACCGTTCCGTTCTCAGCGTAGAGGCGGGCCAGCAGCACAATGAATTCGTCACTGCCCGCACCGAGGACTACTTGATCGACACCGACACCGTGACGCGTCGCAATGGCCGTACGGAGTGCGAGGTAACGCCCTCGGTCGTACTCGTTGACGTCAGCGAGTGCCTTGGCGAGTGCGGCCGGTCGAGCCGTCGGTGGCGGCGTCGCGGCCACGTTTCCGTCGAAGCGAAGAATCGACCGTGCGTCCAGTCCAACCCGTTCGGCAATGGCTTCGTTGGAGGGAGGCCATTGATAACTGTCCAGAGCGACGGGCTTCATCGTCGGGCCGTGGCCCTGTGTGCCGTCATGCCTTCGAGATCGGCGAGTGCCTCAATCGTGGGTGCGAGACGCTCGAGCCCTTCCTTCGACACGCGTTGAACGGTCACGGTCTTCATGAATGCCTCGAGTCCCAGTCCACCGGTCGACTTCGCCCATCCGCCGGTGGGCAGTACGTGGTTGCCGCCCGTGGCGTAGTCCCCCGCCGGCACGGGCGAATAAGGGCCGACGAAGACCGCGCCGGCATTGCGGATGCGGTCGGCCAACGACTCGGCTTTCGGACCGAGTAACGCCACGTGCTCGGCCGCGTAGGCCTCGACTTCGGCGAGAGCGGCCTCGAGGTCGTCGCCCACGCGCACGACGTAGGCGCGAGAATCGGGACCGTGCTCCATCTGCGCGTCCAGTTCTTGCTGAATGATCATTTCGTCGAAACCAATATCGGCCACGACCACCACTTCGCTCGGTCCCGCCGGTAGATCAATCGCCACGTCGCGACTCACGATCAGTTTGGCCGCGTTGACGGCACCTCCGCCCGGTCCAAAGATCTTGTCGACCGGAGCGATTGAAGCCGTCCCGTAGGCCATGGCGGCAATTGCCTGCGCCCCGCCGATGGCCCAGACCTCCTCGATGCCGAGTAACGCCGCCGTCGCCGCCACCGCTTCGGACCCGTTCGGCGGCGTACAGACCACAATGCGGTCGACTCCCGCAACCTGGGCTGGCACGCCGGTCATGATGAGCGACGACACCAGACCAGTTGGCACGTAGATACCGATGGAACGCAGTGGCGACCACCGGCGCTCGAGGGTCACGCCGGGAGATACTTCGAGCGTCAGATCCGCAGGACGTTGCGCGGCATGCCACGTGCGCACGTTCTCGGCGGCGGCCAACACGGCCGACGTTGGAATGTCACCGTAGGCCACGGCACGCTCAGGTTTTGACGACGTCGTTGCGTCAAAACGCTGCGACCATTCGACCAGTGCCTCGTCGCCCCGCTCGCGTACGTCGCTCACGATCTCTTCGATCGTGACCGGTCGATCGGTCTTCACCGGCTTGCTCACGGCAGCATCCGTTCGACGGGGAGTGTGAGAATGGAACTCGCACCACAGGCTTCGAGTTTGGGCAACAGCGACCAAATCTCCGCGGCCGGAACCAAGGCGTGCACCGCCACGGTGCCGGGCGTCGCGAGGTCCATGACAGTCGGCGAACCGGATGTTGGCAGCAACGCCGTCACGTCGGCGAGACGATCCTTCGCGACATTGCACAAGAGGTAGCGGTTGGCGCGCGCGTTGATAACCGAACCGAGCACCATCGAGAGCGTTCGTCGTGCTTCGTCATCCGTTGACTCGACGCGGCCGATCAATACTGCTTCGGACTCGAACAGTGTGCCGATCGATCGCAGTCCGTTTGTGCGAAGCGTGCTCCCTGTCGAGACGAGGTCAATGATGGCGTCGGCGAGGCCGAGTCGAGGTGAGATCTCCACCGATCCCGTCACTTCCACGATTTCGGCTGCGATGCCCCGATCCGCCAGCGACTTCGCGGCGATACGGGGATGCGACGTCGCAATTCGCCGACCGGCCAAGTCGTCGATCTTCTCGGCCTCGTCTTCCATAGAGACGGCCGCCTGCAACGAGCAGGCGCCGTACCCGAGGCGCAGGAGAACCTCTACGTCACAGTTGCGCTCGTAGATGAGGTCGAGGCCGGTGATGCCGCAGTCGACCACGCCATCTTGTACGTATTCGGGCACGTCCTCGGCGCGCACGAAGAGAAGATCGATGTCCGCATTTCGGCAGTGCGACTGCAACATCCGTTCGCCCGGCTCTTGGGGTGACACGCCGCTCGCTTCGAGCAGTGACCAAGATGGTTCGCGCAGCCGTCCCTTCGAAGGGAGTGCGAGCGATAATCGCCGATTCATTTCCGACCTCGTTTCAGGACGGCGGCGTAGCCGCCCTCGCCGTAGTGCAACCAATGTGAGACGCGAGTGACCGTCGCGGTCGACGCGCCCGTCCGTCGAGAGATCTCCTGGTAGGAGATGCCCTCGTTGACGAGCCGAGCGACCTGGAGGCGCTGACCCATCGCGTCGAGCTCCGTCGTCGTGCACAGGTCGCGAAGGAATCCCGCAACCAACTCGGGATCACGCAAGCGCACGAAGGCCGCTACCAGCTCGCCAAAACGCTGCGCGGTCTCGGGGCTCGCTTCCGCCGATGTCACCTTGCCGCTCGTCATTTCGTTATGCTAACATGCTAACACGCTACTATGCAAATCATCCCCGCACTCGACCTCCTCGGCGACGACGCCGTCCGTCTCGAACAGGGTGATTTTGAACGTGTTCTCTTTCGCCAACCGATCGAGGAGTTCATGGCGCGAATCGTGGCGACCTCGCCGCCACTGATTCACATCGTCGACCTCGAGGGCGCGCGCGATGGAGCACTACGCCCGGACGTCATCGCTCGCTGCGTGCACGCCGCCGGTACGATTCCCCTGCAGGTGTCGGGTGGCATTCGCTCCGTCGGCGCCGCCAAAACTGCCCTGACTGCGGGCGCCACTCGGGTCATTGTGGGTACGGCCGTGTGGAGCGACGACGATGCAATGACGCGCTTCGTGGAGGAACTCGGTGACCAACTCGTCGTCGCGCTCGACGTCAGGGATGGTCGAATCGCAGTTCGCGGTTGGCAGGAGTTGAGCAGCGTGGAGGTTGACGAGGCACTCGATCGTTGCGAACGCGCCGGTGTCGTGCGCCTTCACGTCACCGCGATAGAGCGCGACGGCACGATGCGCGGGCCCGATCTCAGCCTCTATCGCCAGGTCTGTCGACGCACCATTGCCGTCGTCGCCGCTGGAGGAGTTCGCAGTGACGACGACGTCGCCGCACTCGAGGATGTCGGATGCGAAGCGGCCGTCATGGGGCTCGGCTATCTCGCACGATTAGGACCATCGCTCGACTCCTAAGTGGCAAAATGACCTTCTCCTCTATGGCGATTGGGTAAACCGGTGAGAGGGTGTTGACGTCCGTGAAACACGATTTTAGGAGTCAATATGCGCCGCAAGACCTTAGACCTATTGCTCAACTGGGTGGGAGTCCTGCTCACCGCCGTCTTTCTCGTTGCCGGCATTGGCATGCTCATTGGCTACGAGTTCACGAGTTCGCAGGTGAAGTCGCAACTCGTTGAACAGAAGGTCTTCTTCCCTACTAAGACCGGCATGGACTACAAGGACCTCGTCGTCGCCCACCAGACCCAGTACGCCGGTCAAGAGGTGCTCACCGGGAAGGAAGCGCAGATCTTCGCCAACGACATCATCGGAGTCGACACCGCGGCCATCAGCGGTGGCCAGACCTACGCCCAGATCAGTGCCGCCTCGATGGCGGCTCCCTCGAACGCGGGACTCGCCAACCAAGTGCAACTCGTCTTTCGCGGTGACACACTTCGCGGTCTGCTACTCAACGCGTACGCCTTCGGCTTCATGGGGGTCATCGCACTCTACGGAGCCATTGGAATGTTCCTCGCCGCCCTCATCATGCTGGCACTCACGCTCTTCGGAGTTCGCCACTTCCGAAGGGCCGATCCCGAACTGATTGTCTAACCAATCAACGACACATCAAGAACGCCCGAGCTGTGTGCTCGGGCGTTTTTGATGTGTGCAGCGAAACGAGATGGACCGTTTCAGTCGCCGGCCCTACGACACCGTGACCACGACTTTGCCCCTCGCGACGGAGTCGGGCACCCGACCACGCAGTGCGTCGATGGCGTGCGTTGACTCGTCCAACGAGAAACGATGGGTGATGAGAAAGGAAGGCTTCAACCGACCGGCGTTGACTTCTGCCACAACCCGTGCGAAGGCCTCGCGGGTGTAGGAGAAACTTCCCTGGAGAATGAGGTCATTGTTCACGAAGTCGTCGGGCGCCACTTCAATCTTTGTCCCGTGGACCGGCAAACCCAGCAAGATCACCATTGCACCGCGTGCCGCCAGCGACAACGCCGACAACACCGAACTGGCATTCCCAGCCGCCTCAATGATGAGATCGAACGAGGCATTGGGGGCGACCGTCAAGAACTCATTGGCTCCAGCGGCCTCGGCTAGTTGACCCTGCGCCTTTCGCCGACCGACAACGACCACCGTCTCGGGATCGAAGAGTCGCACCAGGTGTGCGCAGAGTAGAGCAATGGTTCCGTCGCCCACGATTGCGACGCGCAGCGACGATCGAAGTGGAATCCTGGTGAGGGCGCGCCACACCACGGCCATCGGTTCAATGAAGGCGGCGTCGGCAACGTCCACCGTGTCCTCAAGTCGGTGGACGAGGCGCTTTGGCACAACGATGCGTTCGGCCAATGCGCCGGGGCGCGTAAAACCAATCTCGTCGTAAGTCGTACAGCGATTGGAGTTTCCGCTGCGACACTCGGCGCACGCCTCGCAGGGAATGAGCCCTTCGGCGACGACGTGCTCACCCGCGTTCGCCACGCCGTCAACGTCGTTCAGGAGCCGTCCGACCCACTCGTGCCCGAGGACCAGGGGATAGCGGACGAACGCCGGATCGATGGTTCCGTCAATGAGCTCGAGGTCGGTGCCGCACATGCCCGACAGGAGTGGCGCGACCGCGACGTCGTTCGCACCCACACTCGGTTCGTCGATCGTGACCACCGCGACGGAGCCGGGAGTGCTGACGACCAACGCCTTCATCACATCGACCTGGAACGGACTCCACCGAGCAGCAACGTGATGCGGTCGGCGTGCTCGCGCACGATGGCGCCGAGTCGCGCCACTTCGCGAAGGGGAACATCGACCTTCAGGCCGGTGATGCTCAGTGCACCGGCGCACTTGCCTTGGTGATCGAAAAACGCGGCGCCTACGCAGAACACACCTTCGGCCTCTTCTTCATCGTCGGTGGCGTACCCCTCGGCGCGAACTCGAGTGAGATCGTCAAGAAGCGTGTCGACGTCGGTCAACGTCTTCGACGTGTGAAACGCCATGCCCGCTTCGTCTATGAGGGCGCGAACGGCCTCTTCGGACATCTCAGCCAACAACGCCTTGCCGGCGGCGGTCGCGTGAGGCTCTTCACGCTGTCCGAGTGGTGCGTGGAATCGAATCGATCCTTCACCGTCGATCCGTTCGAGAAACACTGGGTAGCCGTTTTCGTTCATCGCCAGTCGAGCGGTGAGACCGGTGATCGACGACAGTTCGCGAAGCGTCGGTAGTCCGAGCTCGGCAATCGATGTCTGCTGTCCAACGAGGTCGCCCAGTCGAAGCAGGTTGAGACCGAGGACGTAACGCGGTCCCGGATCGACCGCGCGCAGTAGTCCCGACGCACTGAGTGTTCGCGCGAGTGACAAGGCGGTACTCTTCGCGACCTTCAGATGACCGGCGATCTCGGTGACGCCCAGACCTCCGGCACCGGCGTTGGCCACGAGGTCGAGCAACGAAGCAGCTCGCGCGACGGATTGAACTTCATAACGTTTATCTTGCTGGGTCACGTTCGGCACAGGCCAACACAATACGGCGTAGCCGACATCTTTCGCAAGTATCAACTTGACCGCACCCTGAATACCTGCTTGTATGACGTAATCAATACCGACACCCGTTTTGTTGTGCCGAACAAGCAGTTAAGTATCGGCGAGCGTTCGAGTGCGGTCGGTCGGGGCAGCGCGTCGGTTCGGGCCCGCAACGACGACCGGCCACTCGTGCTCACGACGCCCGGATCGGTCAACTGGATTACCGGTGGCCTGTCGGACGTCATTGACGTCACCTCGTCCAACGATCCGGTGTGGGTGATCGAAACGTCAAAGTCGAGAGCGTTGATTACGAGCGAAATTGAAGCACCCCGACTGCGGGGCGACTTCGACCTCGACGCCCTCGGCTGGGAGCTGATCACCGTCCCCTGGTATGAACCGGACGCCCCGGTGGTTGCCGCCTGTCGGTTCGCGGGACGACCGCTTCGTGAATTCATCAGTGACCGTGAAGGGCTTGGCGCTTCGGTGCGGGAGGACATCGTGCGCGAACGAATGGTGTTGACCGCGCCGGAGCGACGGGAACTCCAACTACTTGGTGCACTCGCCGCACACGCCCTCGAATCGAGTCTCGACGAGTGGCGACCGGGAACGACGAGTGATTTTGAAATCGCCGCGCGCGTCAGCGAGCAACTCGAACGCTACGGAGCGAAGGCCGTGTGTCTGATCGTGGGTGGTGACCATCGACTCCGCGAGTATCGCCACCCGCTGGCTATTGGTGACGCGTTGAGTACGGCCGTGATGGCCGTCGTTGTTGCGCGGCGAGGAGGTCTCCACGTCGCGGCCACCCGTACTGCGGTCACCAGTGCGAACGATCCGATTCTTTCGCTGGCAAAAGAGGTCGAACGGGTACACCAAGAGGTTCTTCGCGCTACCGCTCCCGGCTCGACTTGGGGTGATGTCACCGAAGCGCTCGCCAAGGGTTACGAGAACATTGATCAACCGGGCGCGTGGCGCGAGCACTTCCAGGGTGGTCCCATTGCCTACGAACAGCGCGAGTTCGAACTCGCGCCAGGTCAACACGACTCGCCCTATTGGACAATTGCATGTGAGGTCGGCACGGCGGTCGCCTGGAATCCAAGTCTGCGCGGTGGTGCGAAGATTGAAGAGACTTATCTACTTGGGGCCGACGGACCGGAACTGGTCACTACCTGTCAAGGTTGGGACTTGACGCCACCTGTCGCGGGACCCCAGCACAGCGTCGTCAAGATCGTTCAATGAACAGGGAGAACAACATGATCAGAGGTACCGGAAGTCCTAGGGGCACTGCGGCAGTCAAGCGTCACGTCGGTGCACTTGCGAACGAGCCCCGAACGAGCGACGTTCGATTTCCCGATGGCGCACATTTCCGCATCGAGATCCCGAGTGTCGAGAATCCGTCAGCACTTCGTGCCGTTGTCGACGAAGGAAGAGCCCTCGGCGTGCCAATCCATCGCTGCTCGCAAGGCAGTGGGGCGATGCTCCTCACCCGTAAGGAGTTGGATGAGATGGCGCGGATCGGTGCGGACGAGGGGCTCGAAATTAGCCTCTTCGTGGGACCGCGAGAAGAGTTCGGGATTGGTGGTTCGGTACGAAGTCCCGACGGACTCTTGCTCTCGGGACGCCTTCGCGGACTCGACCAACTTCGTTACGCCATCGAGGACATCATGCGCGCCGTTGACGCGGGCATCCGCGGCTTCCTCATCGCCGACACCGGACTACTGCAGATCCTCGCCGCGATGGTGACCGACGGAGAACTCCCTCCCAACATCGTCTGGAAAGTTTCAGCCGTACTCGCGCCCTCAAACCCGATGTCGTTCAAGCAACTTGTCGACATGGGTGGATCGACCGTCAATGTGCCGAGCGACATGGATCTCGCCGAATTGGCCGAGATTCGCACACTGTGCGGCGCCCCGATCGATCTCTACCTCGAGGCGCCCGACGCACTCGGTGGCATGGTGCGCGGTAACGAACTCGCCGAAATCGCATTGGTGGCCGCTCCGCTCTACGCCAAGTACGGCCTACGCAACGCGCGCGCCGTCTACCCCGCGGGTGAACAGGTAATGGACGATGTCGTGGCGAACGTTCGCGAGAAAGTTCGCCGTGCGGCATTGTCGCTGGAATTCCTCGACGCCTCGGGCGTCGATCTCGTTCTCTCCAAGACCGGCGCCGAAGGAATTGGGGTCCCCGAACTATGACCTTGCGCAGCGATCGCTGGGTAAAGGGTGACGATGAGGTCGCCCTCGACAGTCGTGTCGCGTTGAAGATGGGTGGCGCCGCCGTCGACGAAAGGGGTGGTCGTCCAATCATTGGAATCGCCAACTCCGCGAGTGATCTCAATCCCTGCAATCAACCGCTAGCGCTCTACGTTCATCCCCTTCGCGAAGCAATCGAAGCAGCCGGCGGCATCGCGGTTCAATTCCCGGTCCTCTCACTCGGCGAAGACCTCATGAAGCCCTCATCGATGTTGTACCGCAATCTCCTCGCGATTGAGATCGAAGAGTCAGTACGCAGTCAACCGCTTGACGGCGTTGTCTTGTTGGCCGCCTGTGACAAGTCAATTCCCGGCGCCGTCATGGGCGCATTCAGCACGAACGTCCCGACGCTCGTGTTGGTCTCGGGACCTCGACCGGTCGCCATCTTCGAGGGTCGCAAGATTGGTACCGGCACCGATCTGTGGCGAATGTGGGACGACCGTCGTCGCGGCGATCTCACCGACGAACAGTGGCGTGACCTCGAGAATGCACTGACGCTCGGAAAGGGAACGTGTAACACCATGGGTACCGCGTCAACCATGGGTGCGCTCTGTGAAGTTATCGGGCTCTCGTGGCCGGGCTCGACTTCGATCCCGGCGGGCGACCAACGTCACCTCGACGTCGCGCGATCGGTGGGATCTCGCATCGTGGCGCTCGTGCGCGACGGTGCCACCGTGACGAGTCAGGTCACGCAGTCGTCGATTGGCAACGCCGTCACCATGCTCGGAGCTCTCGGGGGCTCCACCAACGCCGTCATCCACCTCACCGCCATGGCCCGTCGACTCGGTCTCGAGTTGGACCTCGACATGGTTGACCGCGTGGGAAGAACGGTGCCGGTACTCGTTGACATCGAGCCAACCGGCACCGGGTTGATGGAAGACCTCGATGCGGCCGGAGGAGTGCCCACCGTGATGGGTGCCCTTGGCGACTTACTGAGTGGTGACGTCGTACTCGCTGACGGCACGACGACACGAGAACTGCAATCTCGAGCCACGCCGGCGAACGGTCCGGTTCGCACGCGCAATAATCCCGTCGACGCGCACGGCGCCTTTCGCGTCGTGCGCGGCAATTTGGCGCCCGATGGTGCGCTCATCAAGCGCTCGGCCGCGACACCGGCATTGCTCGCCCACCGCGGTCCGGCCTACGTGATGCACGACGTCGACGAAGTGACGAGGCGGACCGGCGCGGACGCGGTCGTCGATCCCGACGCGGTCCTCGTCCTCAGTGGCGCCGGTCCGATCGGCGGACCGGGCATGCCCGAGTGGGGCATGGTCCCGATTCCGGCCCCGTTGCTAGAACGCGGCGTCACGGACATGGTGCGGGTAACCGACGCGCGAATGAGCGGCACGAGCTTCGGTACCGTGTTCCTCCACGTCGCACCGGAAGCCGCGCTCGACGGGGTTATCGGACTCGTGCGCGACGGTGACGTCATCGCGGTTGACGCCGACGCGGGAACGATTGAACTCGACGTTCCGGCGTTCGAACTGGCCGAACGACGAGCGCAACGTGACCAGTTTCCAAGGGTTGCTCGCGGATATGTTGAACTTTATCGACGGCACGTCACCCAGGCTCCGGTCGGTTGTGACTTTGATTTCTTGGCGCTCGAGCCGGGGCAACGGCCCTTCCTCGACGAGCCGGTAGTGGGTAGATCTTGAGGAGGAATATCCGAAGGAACGGGGTCCACAGTGGGCTTCGTTGAGAAAGGGGAAGTGCGACTTTGAAAAAGATACGAATGGGGAGTTTCGGCGCGATGGCCGCGACGCTTGTTCTCGCCGGTACGTTCTACGCGTCGGGACCAGCTTCAGCATCCGCAACGACAACATTGACCCTTTGGCAAAACTACGGAACTGAGCAGAATGCCGTGGCGACGACCAACCTCGTCAAGGCCTTCGAAAAGCTCAATCCGAGCATCAAGATCAACATCGTGGCGCAACCGGGGACGAACTACTTCCAATTGCTCCAATCTTCAGCCGTCGGGGGCAACGGTCCCGACCTCGCGGTCATGTGGACCGGTGTGTATGACCTCAAGTACGCGAATGACCTCGTGAACTTGAAGGGCAACGTGCCGGCCGCCGACCTGTCAAAGATGGAGGGCTTGCAGTGGGAAGCGCCGAACTTCACCGTAAGTAAGGGTGCCTACGTCATGCCGTTGGAGACCCAGTTCTACATCGGCTTCTACAACAAGAAGCTGTTCGCGAGGGCCGGCGTCAAGTCGGTACCGACCGACTGGGCTCAGTTGCTCGCTGACTGCAAGCTGTTGAAGGCGAAGGGTATCCAGCCCATCGTGTACGGCAACGGCGGCCAGGCGATCAGCACGGAGTTCTACCCCTGGTACGACATGAGCTACTTGATGATCGGCGCGCACTCACTCACCAGTTGGAAGGGGCTCTACGACGGTGCCATCCCGTGGACGTCATCGACGAACGTGACCCAGTTGAAGAACTGGGCGACCCTGGAGAAGGACGGCTACACCAACAACGACGTCTTGACCAACACGGCCAACATCACGCAGTTCGAAACGGGCAAGGCGGCGATGATGGTCGACGGTACGTGGGACACGGCGCAGTACACCAAGACCATGGGTACGAACGTCGCCGCATTCGTTCCGCCGTACTCGGTGACTCCGATCAATGGTGTCGTGGAGTACCCCGGCGACGGCTTCTCGGTAATGAAGAACTCGAAGAACAAGAAGGACGACTTCAAGTTCCTCGACTTCTTGACCACGGTCAAGGCCGGCAACATCATCAACGCGGCCGGACTCATACCTGACATCTCGGGCATGAAGACGTCGAACCCGGTGAACCAGGAGATGTTGAACTTCGTCACGGTAAACCACATGACGCCGTACCCGATGATGGACAACTACGTGCAGGTAAACGTGGGCAACGCCGCGGACAGCGAACTTCCCTCGGTGCTCGCCGGTCAAACCACTCCCATTGCGGCACTCCAGAACATGGCGGCCGCGTGGAAGCAGCTTCCCGCGTCACTCAAGAGCTCTACGAAGTTCTCGGGCTAATCGGCCGTTGAAGTCGCGTCCCCGCCCAACTCGTTGTTCGACGTTGGGCGGGGACGCGAATTTCTTTTCTTTCTACTCTGGGGCGATGAGACCATGAGCACCATCAGCGTCACGACACCGAAGACGCGGCGTCTCACGCTCAAGCGACGGCGCCAACTCTCCGGCGTGGTCTTCGCCCTCCCGGCCATCGCGCTGGTCGTGTGCTTCATCGGCATTCCAATTGGCCAGGACATCTACTACTCCTTCACGCAGTGGGACGGCCAGACGGCCACGTGGATTGGACTCTCGACGTGGTCGCAGGCCTTCCACAATCCCAATCTGTGGACCGCGCTTCGCAACAACGCCCTGCTCTTGCTCTCAGTTCCCTTCGCCCTCGGACTCCCCCTCTGCATTGCAGTCCTCTTGCACCAACGGGTTGCCGGCTGGAGGATTTTTCGCTCCATCTACTTTCTTCCGACGGCCATCTCCTGGGTCGTGCTCGGTTTGGTGGCCGAACGTTTCTTCGCCTACCAGGGAACACTCAACTCGATCATCCATGCGTTGGGCTTCTCTCACTTCAGCACCAACATGCTCGGCTACCAGTCCGAGGCCCTCATCGCTCTCGGCATCACGTTCATCTTCACCATGGTTGGCACCAACACCATGCTCTTCCTCACCGGACTCGCGACGCTGGACCCGAGTCTGGAAGAGGCCGCGCGCATTGACGGTGCCGGTCGTTGGCGGATCTTTCGCAGTATCACGCTTCCCCACCTCAGTCGATTCATTCAATTGGCCTTCGTCATGACGGTGATCGCCCTCTTCTCGGCCCTCTTCAGTCTCATCTTCGTGATGACGGGCGGAGGTCCCGGTTACGCCACCACGACCGTGGAGTACCTCATCTACGAAACCGGTTTCAATCAAGGTGACTACGGTACCGCCGCGCTCTACGGACTCATCCTCTTCGTGATTACCGGCATTGTCGGCGTCGTGCAACTTCGCTTGATCGGATCGAACGAATGACGACGTTGTTGACGCCTCCCGCCAAATCAGAACAACCGAGCCCGTCCCTCGGCCCGGTGAAGAAGCCGAAGAAGGTCGGTCGCTGGATTCTCTTCGCGGTCATGATGATCATCGCGGTGATCATGCTCTACCCCTTCTGGGTGATGATCATCACGAGTCTTAAGTCCGAGGCTCAATTCCTCGCCGGAACAGGTTTCTCGTGGCTCAGTTGGTCGAGTCTCACGTCGGTAATCCCAATTGGTCAAGAGGTCCTCAGTTCGACGATTGTCTGCTCGGCTTCGATCCTCGTCATCTTGCTCGTGGGACTGCCGGCCGGCTTCGCGTTCTCGAAACTGCGATTCCGCATGTCCACGATGGTGTTTCTTCTCATTGTGAGCGCCATGATGGTGCCGCTTCAGGCGATCCTGATGACTGAATTCGTGAACATGACGCGTCTACATCTCACGGGCGGCTACACCGGCGCCATTCTCGTCTACGCCTCGCTCGGCACGCCATTTTCCGTGTTCCTCTTCACGACCTACTTCCGCGGAGTGCCCGACGAGCTCATTGAAGCGGGCATCGTCGACGGACTCGGCTACTTCGGCGCACTGTGGCGACTCGTGGTGCCCATCGCGGTGCCGGCGATTGCCACGGTCACCGTTCTGCAGTTCATTCAGATTTGGGACGACCTCCTGGTGGGCCTCTTCTTCATTCAGAACACGTCACAACGCCCCATCACCGTCGGACTCGCGGTCCTCGCGGCCGGAAGAACGACCTCAATCCCCGAGCTCATGGCCGGTTCGATTATCAGCGCCTTGCCGGCCATGGTGGTCTATCTCGGTTTTCAGCGCTACCTCGTCAAGGGCCTCACCATGGGAATCGACCGATGAACCACCGACTCACGAACCACTCAAGGAGCAGTTGCTGATGGCCGACATTACTTTCGACGGCGTCACGAAGATTTACGCCGACAAAATTCGGGCGGTGGACGAGCTCTCGCTGCACGTGGCCGACGGCGAATTCATGGTGCTCGTCGGACCCTCGGGCTGCGGAAAGACCACGGCACTGCGCATGTTGGCGGGCCTCGAGGACATCACGTCTGGCTCCCTCTCGATTGGAGGGGCCGTTGTGAACAACGTCCTGCCGAAGGATCGTGACGTCGCCATGGTGTTCCAGAACTACGCGCTCTACCCCCACATGACGGTGGCGCAGAACATGGGATTTGCCCTCAAGATCAGGGGACACTCGAAATTCGATATAGCGACGAAAGTCAGTGAGGCGGCGGCGATTCTTCGCCTGACCGATTACCTGGACCGTCGACCAAAGGCCCTGTCTGGTGGTCAACGTCAACGCGTGGCCATGGGTCGGGCGATTGTGCGTAGTCCGCAGGCCTTCCTCATGGACGAGCCCCTCTCCAACCTCGACGCGCAGTTGCGCGTCGAAATGCGGCTCGAAATTGCCCGAATCCAACGGCTGCTCGGTGTCGCGACCGTGTACGTCACGCACGACCAGATCGAGGCAATGACGATGGGTGACCGCGTCGCCGTCATGCGCGGCGGAAAACTCCAACAGTGCGACACGCCCCAAGATCTCTACGACCACCCCCGAAACGAATTCGTGGCCGGGTTTATGGGATCGCCCCCAATGAACCTCTTGCGCGCCGGACTCGACACCACGAACGGCGCCTCGCTGGTCCTCGGTACACAACGAGTCGCCATACCGTCGAGTTACGCAACGTCGCACGCACTCCCCGCGCGTGACGGCCTGGGCGTCGTCTTTGGCATTCGACCCGAAGACGTACAGGTCGTTGGCGCCGACGACGACGCGGGATCACTGACCACCAAGGTGGAGCGACGCGAAGCACTCGGAGCGGAGATTCTCGTCCACCTCTCGTTGGTCGACGCCGCGGGCACGTCCACTCTCGTCGTCAACGACGATGGCGCCGTGGTGGCGCGTCCGACGACGATGGTGGCGAAGATGGGACCTCGGTCGGGCGTGGCGGTCGGTGATCAACTCCGCGTTCGCTTTAATCCCGATCATTTCCACTTCTTCGACGCGGACAGCGGCGACAGTCTGCGAAAGTCGTAGGTATGCCCAACACACTCCCCGACAGTTTGCAGTATCAGATTCTCGCGAGCGGCTTCGATCACGTGGAGGGAGTCTGTTGGGATCCCGTGCGCCAATGCATTTGGGCCGGCGGTGAGGCCGGTCAGGTCTACCGCGTGGAACTCGACGGAACCGTCAACGTCGTCACCGTCATTGACGGAGGGGTGTTACTTGGAATCGCCCTCGACCAAGCAGGTTCGCTGTACATATGCGACCCCGGAAACCATCGGGTATGGAAGTTGGACGACCACTACAACGCGGTGGCCTTCGGCGACGAAATCAATTACCCCAACTACCCAGCTTTCGCGCCCAACGGACTGCTGTACGTGTCGGATTCCGGACAGTTCGATCGGGTCAACGGTCGACTGTTCACCATTGACGCTGCCGGTGTGACTGTCGACGTCAGCCCTCGGGCACTCGAGTTCGCCAACGGCATTGCGATTGACGACACGACACTATGGATTGTCGAGTCGGCCGCTCCCTGCGTCAGCTCGATGAGCCTCACCGGGGGCGCGTTGGATCGAACGATTCCCTTGGAACGATGTGTTCCCGACGGTTTGGCCTTCGACGCCGTTGGCGGGCTTCTCATCTCGTGCTACCAACCCAATCAGCTTTGGCGATGGACCCCCGGCGAAGGGCTCGAACTCATCTTCGACGAGTGGTCCGGGGAGCTCATCCTTTCGCCGACGAATATCGCCTTCTACGGTAACGGTCTCGACCGACTGGCACTTGCCTCACTGTGCGGCCACAATCTCGTCACGATTGCCGCGCCCCAGCGTGGCGCGCGCATTCGCCTCCCCTAGAGAAACGACCACCATGACCACAATCTCGAGTACCAATCCGGCGACCGGTGAAACGAAGGAACTCACCATCAACGAGACGACGACGGACGAAGTGAATGCCCTCGCGCTTCGTGCCGCGGCGGCCGCTCTCGATCTAGCCGGTCGACCCCTCGTCTGGCGCGCCGGGATGCTCCGCGCCATGGCCAACGAACTCGAGGCCGACGCGACTAACTTGGTCGCCCTGGCCCACGACGAAACGGCACTACCTTTACCTCGATTGGAGGGGGAACTGCGAAGGACCGCGTTCCAACTGCGATTCTTCGCCGACGTCGTGGAGGACGGCGCGTTTCTTGACGCATCACTGGACAACGCCACCGACTCCCCCATGGGTCCCTTGCCCGACCTTCGACGCGTCAACACGCCTATCGGTGCAGTGGGGGTCTTTGGGAGTTCGAACTTCCCCTTCGCCTTCTCGGTACCAGGTGGCGACACGGCGTCGGCGCTCGCTGCCGGTTGTCCGGTCGTCATCAAGGCTCATCCCGCGCATCCCGCGACCAGTGCCGCGACCTTCGCGGCACTCAAACGAGGGGCGAGAGAGAGCGAAGCTCCCGAGGGCACGCTCGCCCTTGTCTACGGCTTTGACGCGGGAACGGCCCTCGTCGAGGCGCCCGCGATCAGTGCAGTGGGCTTCACCGGTTCGGTCGGCGCCGGACTCGCGCTCTGGCAGCGCGCCAACGCCCGCCCCATTCCCATCCCCTTCTTCGGAGAACTGGGTTCGGCGAACCCGCTCGTCGTCACCACTAGCGCGGCCGTTGAGCGTGGTGCGGAGATCGGCACCGCGCTGGCCGGCTCCATGACATTGGGAGCGGGACAGTTCTGCACCAAGCCCGGTCTCATCTTCGTGCCGACGGGCGATGCCGGTGACGCACTCGTCGGTGCGACTGTCGACTCCCTCTCGGAACTCGGTGAGTTCACGATGTTGACGGCCGGCATTGCCGACCACTTTCGAAGCGGCGCCACCTCCATTGCCAACGTGAGTGACGTGCGGCCGCGGAGCAACGGTGGTGTGGGTACCAATGCCCACACTTCGGCGCAACTCTACGAGGTTGATGCGTCGCGCTTCGAGGAACGAGACGCCTACGCTCTACGCGAAGAGTGCTTTGGCCCTCTGGCACTCATCGTTCGCTACGAATCGAATGATGCACTGCGTCGGGCCCTGGAGGCGAGCGAACCGGCGCTGACGTTCAGCCTCTTCTCCGCCGACGGTGACCCCGACAGCGCGTGGCTCGTGGCGCTCGGCGCATCGCGAGCCGGACGGATCATTGTAAACGGCTTTCCGACCGGAGTGGGTGTGAGTTGGTCAATGCAACACGGCGGACCCTGGCCGGCGACGACGTCAGCGGCGGCGACCTCCGTGGGCGCCGCGGCAATCGGTCGCTGGCTACGACCGGTCTCGTTCCAGGGTGTTGAGAACAGCCATCTTCCTCCCGCGTTGCAAGAGAGCAATCCACTTGGAATTCCTCGACGAATCAATGGGAACCTCGTCAACTGAACACTTGACGAGGTTCGTCACCGTCAGTGATTTGGCCTGGCGAGAGTCAGCATTTTCGGACGGCGCGAACTATCGTTTTTGCCTGTGGACGCCAGTTGCGTGCGCCAGGGGAAACGGGTGAATGCTGAGATGAGGACAACCAAGTACGCGGTCTATTCCCGCCGGCTTCTGATGTTCACGCTCTGTTCGGCGACGCTGAGCTCGCTCGTAAGTGTTCACCCGGCCATCGCCGCCAACCAGGTCGCGAGCAGTGCAACGACGACGAACACCAATGGCGGCCTATTGATCGGCCTCGGCGTCGGTGTTCTCGTACTCGGCGGCGTGGGATTTGTCGTCCTTTCCTATTCGCGCAAGAAGCGCCGCCCTGCGCAGTGCGCCGATCAGCGCGACGCACTTGCCGCCGCTGAACGAGCGCTTCATTACTGGGAGGGTGCACTCGCTCATATTCAAGCGGTTGACCGTGACCGCCTCAGTGCTCGTGCGAACGACGCGCGTGAGGGGTCCGATTCCGACGATCCTGTTGCGGGGGACGCCGATCACGAATCCTTACGTGCCAAGAGTCAAGGAGGGTACGCGGCGGCCGTCAAGTACCGCGATCAGTGTCAACTCGATCTCATTAACTGCATGGCGTCTGGGGGCGGCAAAGTAGCGCCGCTTGAACAATTACTTCCACAACACCCCGCAAGCCCCTTCGATCAGAAGTAACGTTCCCTTCTCCACGGAAGGTTTCTCGCGCGCCCCTTTCCATGAACTTGCAGTACTACGTCTCACGTAGTACTCTGGCCCAATGAAACGACCTGACATTGGTGCGACGCTTCGTCGAACCAACGATCCTCCACTTTTGATTCTGACGAGCCTCGCTGGTGGACCCAAGCACGGTCACGCGCTGGCGAAAGACGTTCAATCATTTGCTGGCGTCGTCCTCGGACCGGGCACCCTCTACGGCGCCATCACTCGCCTGGAGGAACGCGGCCTGATTGAACCGTTGGACACCGACGATCGTCGACGCCCGTACCGGATAACGGGAGCGGGGTCGGTCGCCTTACGGGACGCGGTCGCCGAAATGCGTCAGATCGCCGATGTCGGTGCACTGCGCCTCGGGCTCGCTCGTCGGGCATCCGCATGAAGTCGACCACCCGAGTGGAAAAACTGTTGCGGTGGTATCCCCAGGAGTGGCGCCAGCGCTACGGCGACGAACTCATCGCAATGATCGAGGACACGATTGGCGACGGTCGACCGACGTTGAAATTCCGTGGGAACATCGCGAGAGCCGGCATGCGAGAACGAGGTCACGCGTCAGGACTCTTGGGTGCCCAACGAGACCACCGACATCAAGTCCGCGCCGGCGCGCTCCTCGTACTTTGCTCGTGGAGCGCATTTATTGTGGCCGGTGCGATGTTCGTAAAGCAGTCGGAGCATTTCGCACGATCGGTTCCCCTTTCGTCACGATCGATCGCGACGTCGCTCTATGACGTTGTTGCGGTGATGGGCGTCGTGGGATCGCTCGCCGTACTCGTGGGCGCCTTCGTCGCTCTCCCGTCATTACGTTCATTCCTGCGCAATGACGGTTGGCGTCTCGTCCGTCGACGCGTGACGGCGGCGATCATCCTTGTCCTCGCGACAGTCGCGACCTTGATCGGGCTCAGGGGGTGGGCGCACGAGCTCTCCGTCGGGCAGCGCAATGGTGGCGACACCTATTACTCTCTCCTCTTTGTGGTCTTGGCACTGGTCGTCATCGCCGCGATCATCGAGTGGACAGTGGTGGCCGTCGCCGCCATTCGCCAAATGAACCTGTCACGGCGCGTCCTTCGTGTGGAAGCCCGTCTCGCGTACGCAGTTACTCTCGCAATGGTCGTCATCACTGTCGCGGTTGCTCTGTGGTGGGCGGTGGTCGGCCTGGCCGCGCCCTGGTTCTTCTACGGCGACAAAGTTGGTGGTTCTGCGTCGGCCCTCCCGCCGAACCTCGTGGTGATTATGGTTCTGATGCTGACCTCGAGTCTGAGCGGACTCTTCGGTTCAGCCAGGATTCTTCACGGGTGGCGGCGAATTTAAACGTCGAATCCGTTACTCAACAATCAGATTCAACCACACTAAGGTTCGCACTATTTCGTCCGCCGCCTCGATGGCCGACATCGCTCCGGTGTCGACGCGTACCTCGGGATGCAGCGGCGGTTCATACGGCGAATCAATGCCGGTGAAATTCTGAAGTTGCCCCGACCGCGCTTTTCGGTAGAGGCCCTTTGGGTCACGACCTTCCGCCACTTCGAGCGGGGTGTCAACGTGTACCTCAACGAAATTTCGCGGGCCGACCAGTTGACGTGCCCTGTCGCGACCATCTCGAAACGGAGAGATCGCCGCAACCAAGACAATCATCCCGGCATTGTTGAAGAGGCGGGAAAGTTCACCAACCCTCCGAATATTTTCCCGTCGATCGACGTCGGTAAATCCGAGATCGCGGTTTAAGCCGAGACGCAGCGCGTCGCCGTCAAGGTTATGCACGGGAAGACCCCGATCGAGCAGTCGCTGTTCGAGGATTGACGCGATGGTCGATTTTCCGGCACCGGAAATTCCGGTGAACCAAACGACGAACATCGTGGGTTTGGCATCGACCATACGCTCTAACGCGCTTCCGAGACGAGCGAGTGTCGCAACCGCTCAACGGTCAACACGTTCTTAAATTCCGGAGCCATGCTCATCCCGTCGTCACTTCATCTCGATTGGCGTTTCAGACTCATCTCAGAGCGCCCTAGAAAAACTATCGCAGGCAACGACCGTGTCGCGACGATGGCACGACACCGCCTTTTGAGCGAATCGCTCTTACGACCGTCTAAAGGGCTTCTTCAGCACTCGATACAGACGGGTCGGAACCGCGTTCTCGAAGTGATCAACGCGAGCGCTCAAGTGTGTGACCTGTTCGTCCGCGAGGCCGTTGCGCTCCCAAAGAACACCATTTTCCGTCAGGAGTTCTCCGTTGCGCTTCTCCAGGGAGGCAATGTTCGCCCACGCCCAGTGCAGCGTCGTTCGTCGCTCGTCCAGCAATGGCTCCTCCCACCACCCCGGACCAGGTCCGCCGTCGCCAGTGAAGTCATCGTGACGACCTCCGAGCTCAACGACGAATTTCATCAACGCGGATGTTTCACTCGGCGCTATACCCGAATCCGTATCGCCGTTCGAGACTGCGTTGCGCTGGAGATCGGGCTGAATCGTGGAGGCCGCTTTCGCGAGGTCAACGTCGCTTGGGATCTCGCCCCACGACCGAAGGCTCTCCACGACGTTTTGGAGCGTGACCGCCGGATTCGCAATCAATTCGGCGTAGTTGCACACGTGCACACGTTGTCCCTTGAGACCCGCCAGCAGCGATCGGTTGTAGGAAGCCCACAGCGCCAAGCCGGTCAAGGTCGGCAGGCCATTTCGTTTCGTCAACGACGCAGCGACTTCGAGGGGCTCTCGAATAATGACGACCGCACAGTCGCGATCGTCGGTCGCGCGACGCCACAGTGGCAGTAACAGTGAGGCGCGAGGATCCTTCATGACGAAGTGTCGACTCGGGTACACCTCCGTCAGGAGAGTGCGCGCCCGCCCGGTGAACGCGGTCGCCGCGTCGTCGCGCTCCCACCCCGTCGGGAGTATCGGCGGGCAGTCCCAACTTCCGCCGTAGTGCGCCAAAATCTCGTCGTCGAGAGCGGCTACGGATCTCAGTTCGAAGTAGCCCTGGGGGTTGCCAATGTCGGCGGGCATGAGATCATCGGCGGGGCCGGCCTCAAACCCCAGCGCTTCAAGTGCTCCGGCCAACGCCGACGTGCCTGATCGGTGCATGCCGACAACGAAGACTCCCATGGCAAAAAACCTATCGCGACAGCCCCGTACTGTTCCAATGCAGTGCGCTGTCCGTTCATCCCTTGCAACTCGCCCGACCGCCATCGAGTACGTGTCCGGCGTCGTCACACTCTGAATGGTCGTGCAACCGAACGGAGAGGTACTACCGTTTTAAACGCGGGATTCATTCCAGTAATCCGCATTTCCCCACCAGATTGAGCATCGTGACCCTCACCACATCCCTCGTGATCCCGGCCTACAACGAATCCGAACGACTCGCCGCTGGCTTCGATCGACTTCGCCCGGTACTGGACGAAATGGGGCCCGACAATGTTCAAGTGGTTGTCGTCGACGACGGTTCGATCGACGACACGATGCACGTGGCGCACGACGTGTACGGACACCTGCCCCACGCCTTGTTCGTGCAACAGCCCCATAATCGGGGCAAGGGCGCCGCCGTTCGCCTCGGCATCTCCGTCGCGCGGGCGCCATTCGTGATCGCCACTGATGCCGACCTCTCGATTCGTCCGGTGCACTTGCCCGACATCGTGATCGCTCTCCAACACAGCGCGCTCGTCCCCGGTTCGCGCGAGCATGACGCGAACACCGGCTACGACACGTTCCTTCGAAAGATTGCCGGTCGGGCCTTCAACCGACTCGTGCGCCACTACACCGGCACCACGTTGCGCGATACGCAGTGCGGCTGCAAGGGCTTTCAACTTGGACCGGCCCGCATTCTCGCACTACTCGGTTTCTACGACCGCTTCGTCTACGACGCCGAGATGCTGTACCTCGCCGACCAACTGGGCCTCAGCATTACGCCCTTCGACGTGACGTGGGACGACATCGCCGGGTCGACCGTGCGCATCGGTCGCGATGCGCTCCAGATGATTCGCGACCTTCGCTCGTTTCGTAACACTCGTTACGAGAATCCCGTGGTCGAACTACCGCGCACGGTCGACGTCACGGTGATTGACAAGGTTGCCCGCGAGTCCCGGGTGCACGGTCTCGTCGTCGCGCGCGGTGGGCTCGACGCACTGCTCGTGCTTCCGCGCGACGCCGCACTCGGCGGACTCACGATCGCCACCGCCCTGGGCGGAACGTTTCGAACGGCCGGATTGACCGAACTGAGCGGACGGACCTACGACGCCGTCGTTGGTCCCGACTAAGTCGATCAGTTCGCACTACGCAGTGAAGGGAACCGAGGGTGAACGTTGACATCATTGTGGTGAACGGCACGTCGAGCTCCGGTAAGTCGTCCATAATCCAGTGTCTGCAAGAGAAATTGCCGGACACCTGGCTGACCTTTGGCGTCGACACGCTAATTTCCGGTCTGCCGATTGCGCTCCTCGCCATCGAGGACGACGCACGGATTGCCATTCGGCCACCTCCCACGAACTACCGAGAGGGCGGCTTGACGCTGCACGGGGACGGACGGATGTCGATGGGACCGGAGTATCGCCGTCTCGAGTTGGCCTTTCGGCAAGGTCTGGCCACAATGGTGCGCGCTGGCATCCACCTCATACTCGAGGAAGTGTTCCTCGAGGGCTCACGTTCGCAGGATCGCATGCGTGCGATGTTTCATGATGCCCGCGTGGTGTGGATCGGCGTCACGTGCGATCCCGCGGTAGCGATGGAACGCGAGCGCCTGCGCGGCGATCGAGTGATTGGCATGGTGGCGGCGCAACTCGTTGCGGTGCACGAAGGAGTGAGCTACGACTTCGTTGTCGAGAGCGACGCACGTTCTCCACTTGACTGTGCCAACGACATTGCGACGTTTCTCGAGGATTTCGACCCCGACGCCAAGAGCGAGAAAACCTAGACGCGACCTTCGAGTGTTGACAGAAACCGGTTGAGTGAGTCGAGCGTGGCTTTCACCGCCGAGACGAGGTCGTCTTCCGAACGGGCAATGCCAAATCGGTCGGCGTCGTTCGCGAGCGAACGCAGGGTCACAATGACGGGCCAGTCACGACCGTTCGTGACGTTGGTCACCGTCATCAACGAATAGGGCACGTCGTAGCCGAGGTCGCGCAGTGCCGCCAAGGTTGCCTCGGCGCCACCTATGAGTGGGCCACTACCGGCACGGCCAATGCCGGTTCGACCGTCAACGGAGAGCTGCACTTCGCAGAACCCGTCAGTGGTGTCGTAGTCCGCACGAATCAGTGCCACGCGGGGTCCTTCGCCACGGTTGTGGTCCGACAGGGCTCGGTTGGCGTCCTCAACGACGACTGCCGCTTCGGGGTAGTAGAGACTCGCGATCTGCGTCGCGGCGCTACGCGTGGCGGAGGGGTCCTTGCTGTTCGCGACCAGGGTCACGACGTTGACGTCCCCGTTGGCGTGCTTCGTGATGCCAACGTTCAGCACGCCGGGCAGCGAACGCAGTTCTAACTCGAAGTCCTCTTCGGTCCTTGACATCATGAGATTCGAATGCCCTTCTTCTCGTAGAGACGACCGTCGGCCAATCGCAAGAGCTCGCCGGGATCGGTCGAGTCGCGCGGCGAGGTCGCCGTACCAATAGTGAAATCAACGGGATTACCGAGTGAGGCGAGGTGGCCGCGGAGTCGCTCCGTGAAACCCGACGACTCGTGACCTTCTGCGTTACTCAGAATGACGGCGAATTCGTCACCGCCCACGCGCGCGGCCATGTCACCTTGACGAACGGCCTGGCGCAGCGCGAAGCCGAACTGGCGAAGCAGGTGGTTGCCGTATTCGTGACCCGAGCGGTCGTTGACCAGTTTGAAGTTGTTGAGGTCGACGAGCACCAGGGTGAAGGCCCAGCCGTAGCGCGCGCTGCGGGCGGCGGCGATCTCGAGCGCTTCGTCGAAACTACGACGGTTCGCGATGTTGGTGAGTGGGTCATGCGCCGCACTAAAACGCGCGAGGTGGAGCGACATGGCGAGCTGGCAGGCCGTGCGAACGGCGTCGCGCTCGGGCACCGGCACGTGGTCCGGTTCGCAGTAGACACCGGGCGAGGCGCTCAGGTGCGCCGCCATCTCGGACGTGACCGCAGCGCCGCCCAACCGGAACATCTGCGTGCCAAACGACTCGTTGACGAGCACGACAGCGACGTCAGTGAGTCCGTGGCGTTCAGCGAAGAGTTCCAGAATCGCGTAGATGAACCCGACGCCCAACTCGCGCTCGGACAACTCGTTCAACATCGTTTGGAAAAGCCAGGGCTCGTAGTCCTCGCCCGTGAAGTCGCTGCGCTCGTTGTCGGAGGCGTGAATCGACGACAACGTGGCGCCCGTCTCGTCGTCGTCACCGCTCTCGTGGCGCATTGATTCAGCGGTCGAGCCGTTCTTGGAGGTCACAACTGTAAGTCTGCCAGTTCGAGCGACGACGTAGCACTGGGGTGAAGTATCGACGTCGGCACGGCACCCTGATGGAGCATTTCGGAGAGCTCGGCGGCGGGGACCGGCCGCGAGATCAGGTAGCCCTGGCCACGGTGGCAACCAAGTTCGAGGAGTTTCTCGATGATGGCGCTCGATTCGATGCCTTCAGCGATGACGCCCAGGTTGAGCGCATTACCGAGGCGGATAATCGACTCAACGATTGCTCGGTCGTAGTTGTCGGACGTGATGCCTCGCACGAAACTCATGTCGAGCTTCAAGAGATTGACCGGCAGGTTCTTAAGGCCCGTCATCGAGGCGAAGCCCGTACCGAAGTCGTCGAGGGCAATCTCGACGCCGAGGGCTTGAAATCCCTTCAGAATGCCGGCGATGCGCTCGGGTTGATCCATCACCGCGTATTCCGTGATCTCAATGCAGAGGCGGTTCCCGGGCACGTTGTTCTCGCGCAAGCAGCGCTCGACAAATTCGACGAGATCGCCCATTTTGAAGTCCGCCGGTGACATGTTGACGCGCACGATGAAGGGCAAGTCGGCGTACTCGTTCTGCCAGATCGACAGTTGACGACAGGCTTCTGCGAAGACCCAGCGACCGAGCTCGGTCACGAGACCCGTCTCTTCGGCAACCGTGATGAACTCCGAAGCTGCGAGGAGCCCCCTCGTCGGGTGTTCCCAGCGTACGAGGGCTTCAGCCGCCAGAACCTGACCGGTGCGCAGGTCAACCTCGGGCTGGAAGTGAAGGCGCAGTCCGCCCAAATCAATGGCCTCGCGCAGCATCAACTCGGTGCGCGAGCGGTCGTTCACCTCCTCGCGCAGGTCGCGGTCGAAGACGACCGCCTGATTGCGCCCACGGGCCTTGGCGGCGTACATGGCGACGTCAGCGAAACCCAGGAGATCGAGGCCGCTCTGCTCCCCCGGTTCGGCCATGGCGATGCCGATGCTGGCGGTGTGCGTGACCTCCTGCCCGGCAATGGCCACGGGCTGGGCGATCACGTCGAGCATGCGGTAGGCCGTCGAGAGCACTTCCATCTCGCTCTTGGCCTTGTCGACAATGAAGACGAATTCGTCCCCACCCAGTCGGGCGGCGAAGTCGTTCGTGCGAATGCTGGTGCGAATCCGGTCGGCGATCGTGACCAGGAGTCGGTCACCACTGCCGTGACCCAGGTAATCGTTCATGACCTTGAAGCGGTCGAGGTCGATCACCATGACCGCCGTCTGGCGCTTCGTGTCGAGACGACTCTTCAGCTCTTCGATGAGGGCGCGTCGATTGGGTAGGCCGGTCAGTTCGTCGTGGTTCGCGTTGTAGCGCGTGCGTTCCTCCGCGTCGATGCGACCCTGCAATTGGACGAGCATGGACGCCACGGCCTGGAGTGCGTTGACCTCGGCCTGGACCCACGGGTGAAGGTTGAAGTGCAAGAAACCGAGCGAGCCCCACGTGGTGTCGCCGAGCAGTAAGGGCACGGCGGCGCCGGCGGCCGGCGTGATGCCGCCACCCTCCATGGTGAGGTCGCGGTAGTCGTCGTTGAGGTCGTTCGTCCCCGTGAGGTAGGGCGCACGAAGATCGCGCAGCGCCATGAAGATGGGGTCGGCGTCGAAGGAGACCTCGCCCAACGGGTCGGGGTCGGGAATGTCCAGACGAATCGGCCACTCGGCCTCGAGAATGGAAAGTCCTCTGTTGAGATCGTTGCGTCGAATGAAGGCGACGTCGGCACTGAGGAATTCTGCAAGGACGAGACAGACCCAGTCGAGCACTTCCTGTCGGTTGGTCGCCGAGGCCGACATGAGTTTTTCGGCCACTTGAGCGACCAATTCGTCGAGTCGCCGCTGGTGCAACAAGATGCCCTCGCGCGTGGCGAGGGTCGCGACATGACTGAGCAAACTGCCGAAGGCCTTCGTCAGGGATCGCTCGCGACCAGACCAGGTGCGACCGTGTCGCGCGACGACGAGGGCACCAACAATGCGACCTTCTTCTTCACCTTCCTGATCAGCGTTCTGCACGACGATCGGGTCGACCAGGACGCCCCACTCCACGCCTTGGACGACGCACGAGAATGCATTCAGCGGCGATTCGCCCGTGAGTTGGCTTCGAACGCGCTCAGAGATGGTTTCGAAGGCCTTTTCGGAATCGCCGCCGATGAGGGGATCGAGTTCGAAACCGGGAATCGGAATCGTGAGATTCGTCACGACGGCGACGATTTGTGTACCGGGGACGACTTGGAGGAGTGTCTCCACCACGAGACGGGTCTCTTCGCCCGCACGGTCTAAGTACGAGTGATTCGGATTTTTCATTGGGGGATCGCCTTCGCCGACAAATAAAGGTCTAAATCAGGAGTCGTGCCCGAAAGCCCTTCCACTGACTGGTTTACTTACCAGATAACGATTATTGCACAGAGGGTATGCGAAGTAAACCCCAACATTTTAACGACTTAACGACGATTTTCAATGGAATACGGCTCAATCGGGGACACGGTTTCGGTTTCACGGCTGAGAACGTGACTTAGCGGAAGGCGCACGCTATGGACGGAGGGAGGGGGTGCCGAGAACACTCGGAAGACCATGACGGCCGTTTCACCGTCACTCATTCCCCAGAAATTGTGGAATCTTTCCGACAAGGAGTGCATTTCGTCGAGGTACCGTTCCCCGGCCATGAGCAACATGTCAGCTTCGTCCACCGCGTAGAGGAAGACGGGCGATGCAGGTTGAATCGCCATGCCGTGCATTTCGGCACTCAGCCAGAAGCGCTCCATTGCGGCCCCACCACGCAAGTACCACATGGGGTCCGCGCGGGGGACGGTGATAATCGCGAGTGCCGAACTCGTCATAATGGACGCCTGCATTCGTAGCCCGAGTGCCGAGCCAGCGCGCCAGTCGGACAGGTGACCCATCACATCGGGCCGACTAAGGATCTCGAGAGCGGCGTAGCCACCCGAGTCCATCTCGAGCGTGCGCACGTCGAGTCCCTCTTCCAAGGAGTCACGCCCCGGCCATTTGATCTCGGAGAGCATCTCTTGGTGCACCGTCGGCAACAAGAAACGCAGTCTGTCGGACGCAGCCAGGATTTCGGCTCCGCTGTTAATGCGGTCACGTTCGGTGACGATTCGCAGTTGTGCGCCCTCGCGTTCGACACCACGCGTAAGGGTCCGCACAGTCTCCTCGTCAATCGGTGTCGCCTGACCCATTCGTCGATTCGACGAACGTGTGTGCAGGTACTCACGAAGCGGCGCGATGGCGACATCGTCAGAAGTCCCGAGCGTCATGGACGCCACGTGATGTGACGGTCGCCCTTCGGGGAAGAGTTTCACGAGGCCGAGCTTTCGGATCGACGCAGCTTGAACACGAGCGTTGAAGAGGGCGGCCCCGATGCCGACGTACGTACCACGGTGCGCGACGTCCATCGTCGACGTGCGCTCGGGAATCATGAAGAACCGAATCTCGTTCTCGTCGGCCTCGAAGCGCCACGGTTGGACGTTGCCACCCGACGGTGCCCGACGCGCCGCGTCCACAATCAACTCGATCGGGTCGTCACTCACCAGTGGTGGATCTTCGGGCGGCGGCGTGAAGAGGTCGGCTTCGGCTTCGAGATTGACTTCCACGGGACCGAGGCCCGACAGGATCTCCTCGACGTCGAAGCGCACGCGACCCGAGGGCAGTTCGCCGGCAAGTCCAATGCGACGAACCGCTGCGGCGACTGTCGCGGCGCCCAGGGTGATCTCGCTGCCGAGTTGCGGCCAACCCGTGATGGTCTGTCCAACTTCCAACAGCGACGCCGCTCCACGCGACGACGCCTCGCGCGCGCCGATGAGTCGAATGACGTACGGACCCTTTTGCGCGGTCGTGAGGCCGGCCAACTTGGACGAATCCATGTCGCCAAGCAGGCCGTGAAAAATCGGACGATCGGGTTCGAGGTCGAAGCGTTCAACGTCGAGCACGCCACGGTCGCTCGTTTCCATGATCACGGGAATGCGTCGTTCGCGCGCCGCTTCACGAACGAGAAACTTCATGTCGAGTGAGTCGCACTCTTCAATCACGAGGTCGAGTCCGTCGAGGAACTCTCCCAAGTTTTCCGCGCGAATGCCAGCCGGTTCGACGACCACGCGCAAGTAGGGATCGATCTCGGCGATTCTCCTCGCGGCGACGACAGCTTTGTTGACGCCGAGGTCGAGCACACTTGCCGGTATGCGGTTGAGGTTGGAGAGTTCGAGCGTGTCGAAGTCGGCCAATCGAATTTCCCCGGCAATGCCTTCCATCGCAATGACGTGGGCAATGGTGTGACCGGCGCTGAGGCCAACGACCCCAATTCGCAATGAACGTTGTCGGGCCTGTTCGGCGCGCGTGAGTTTGTTGCGATTGCGGTCCAGACGAAGCGTTGAGAATGAGTGCGGCGCCAAGAGGCGAACGACCGCACGACGCCACGGGTAGTACACCCACCGCGAACCTTCTTCAGTCAGCGCGGCGCTCGGCTTCGGAATGATCTCGGCCAACTGTTCGCGCTGTTCACTCAGTCGGTCAATGATCTGTAGTGCAGAGTCTTCGCGCAGTATTCGCAACACTTCACGTTGCGCGCGTTCACCAACGTCGAGGATCAACGGTCGACAGGCCCTCGTCCGAGTGGAGGCCGGCTCGATCGGACCGGCGCCGAGCCGCGTTGGGCCGCGAAACAGTTGCTCGGCCTCGCGACGAAGCGCCTGTTGATTCGCCGGATTGGAAAGCTCGTAGGTGCGACCGCGGTGCCACGAGACGGCGACCGTACGGTAGCGCTCGTCAGGAAACGGCACCCACTCCGTACCGACTTGAACACCGCCGGTGACATCACCCACGGGCATCAAGGTGTCCGAGACGGCGGCGATTGCGAATTCGGCGCCGAGCCAGTTCATTGCGTGCGTGACCGAACGAGAGATTGCAGCGAGTAGTCGAACACCGACGACTGACGCGCCTTTCGACCATGCGCCCTTCACCTCGAGTGCACCGAGTCGAATCTCGCGTTCAATCAGATCATGGATGATCCCAATTTGGGGCGACGAGGCCATCTCTTCAATGATCGCGGCCTGATAACTGCCTTCGAGGGGACCGTGAAAGCGGACGCCGGCAACCGGTTCACCGTCCGCATCAAAGCCGAGAATGAAGAGCGGAACGCCGTTGCCTTCTTCGAGTTCCACCCGTCGCAACGTGCCCTCAAAACCACGACTACGGAATATCCCTTCGGCTTCGTTGAGGTAGACCTTCCACAGGTCAGGCCGTTCGAGGGGATGGTGACCTTCAAAACGAACACCGGATTCCTGGTCAACAAAACTCGCGCCGTACCGGTATCGACGACCGATTGAGTTACCCACTGACCACCTGTTCCGTTCCGCGCCCCGGTTGAGACGGCCGTGAAATTGCGGCCATTTGCCTTGAAACTATAGTGAATCAGCCCGCTTACGTGGTGGACCGTGATGGCACACGTTTGTGCAGTGCATGGTCGAAAAACTCAGCTGCCGAGGAGGCCCCCGTCGTGAGTGAGCCCCGTCGTCCGAGGAGATTTCCTTGCGGTACAACCGGAAATCACACGCAACGTCCATAGTATTGTCAACATGTCGACCACCCGATGTCTCGAAGTTCGTCGCTATCACGACTTCGCGTGCAATCGCGGTGTTCTTTGTCATGGTTTTGTCACAAAATTGGTTGCTAACACGGATGGAGAATTTTGACCAAGATTCTGGTCGTTGACGACGACGCCGAAATGACCAAATTGCTCGACACGTTCCTCATCGGTGAGGGCCACGAAGTCCTGGTCGCGCAGGACGGGGGCGAAGCAGTTCGAGCTACCTCATCCATGGAACCGGACCTCGTCTTGTTGGACATCGTGCTCGGCGCCGAAGATGGCCGCGACGTCCTTCGCGAAATCAGACTGATCAGTGACGTGCCCGTCATCTTCCTTACTGGTCGGGGACTTGAATCCGAACGAATCGCGGGACTGAAATTAGGCGCCGACGACTACATCGTGAAGCCGTTTTCGCTCGGCGAGGTGTCGGCGCGAATCGAGTCGGTCTTGCGCCGCTCAGGGGCCAATTTGGCCCAACTCCACATTGATGCCCCCACGCTGCACTTCGGCGATCTGCTCATCAACGAAAACACCCACGAAGTCCGACTTCGAGGCAATCTCTTAGAGCTGACCTCCAAGGAGTTCGCCCTGCTGGCGTTTCTCGCTCGCTCGCCCCGTCAAGTTTTCTCGCGTGAGCAGCTGCTCGAACACGTGTGGGAGTCCTCGAGTGAATGGCAGAACGAAGCAACCGTCACCGAGCACATCCGTCGACTACGGGCCAAACTTGAAGTTGACCCGGACCATCCCCGCTGGATCACCACCGTGCGAGGTGTCGGGTACCGGTTCGAACCCGAGTCCGTACCCACCTAACTCCGCGACTGGACGCGTGCTCATGCCCGTCGCGACATCATTTCGTGGACCTTGTCAATTAGTTGACTCGGCTGGAAGGGCTTCGCGAGAAAGTCACTCGCCGCCGGATTGAGTTCAGCGATGATCGTCCGATTGGCGGTGCCCGAAACAAGAAGGACTGACAGCGTCGAATCTTTGGCCTGCAACGCAGTAGCCAGTTCGCGGCCCGACATTCCACCCATCACCACATCGCTCAACAGCAAGTCAATCGATCCTGGAAAGTCGTCAAATTCGATCAGTGCCTGCTCCGCAGAGTCGGCCGTCAGGATCTGATATCCGTTTCGCTCGAGGATCCGGCTCATGAAATTTCGTAGTCCCTCGTCGTCGTCGACGATGAGAACAGTCGCCGAACCACGGGGACGATCAACTTCGGCGCTGGTTGGCGAAGGGGCGACCGGTTCGTCCACGAGAGGCAGTACGACTTCGAACGTCGTTCCTTCGCCCAGGCTGGAACGGCACCAAATGGCGCCCCCGCTACCTTCGGCGAGACGACGTGCCGATGCGAGCCCCATACCCGTTCCCTTGAACGCGCCCTTGGTCGTGAAGAGCGCTTCAAAACAGCGCGCCCGCGTTTCCTCGTCCATGCCGACACCGTCGTCGGCGACTGCGATCATCACGTAGTCACCGGACTCGACGCCCAACTCCAGTGCGCGATCACTCGACACCGTTTGCGGCGCAACACCAATGGACAGAGTTCCGCCCTTGGGCATGGCGTCGCGGGCGTTCATCGAGAGATTCATGATCATCTGTTCGAATTGGTCGGCGTCCGCTCGCACGTTGCCGGCTTTCTCGTCCAGTGACCATTGGAGTTCTATTGACGAACCGAGGATCCGCTGGAGTACTTCGGCGTTGGCGTGGATGATGGCGACCGGATTGAACACCATGGGCTCTGGATCGGATGTTCGTCCGATTGCTTGGAGCTGACCGGTCAGCAACGAAGCACGCGACGCAGTTGTTTGAATCTCGTTTATCATCTGCTTCGATTTCTTGTTGGTGGCGACGTCACCAGAAAGAATCTCCGCGTAGCCCGAGATGAGGGTGAGGAGATTATTGAAGTCGTGCGCGATTCGGCTCGCCACTTGACCTCGAGTCTCCATGGTGTGCGCGTGACGTAGCTCGGCAATCAGTTCGCGATTGTTCGTCACGTCGTCAATCAACGTAAGGATTGCCGGCGTCGCTCCATCACTGGTTGGCAGCCGCGCGGCCGACGCCGTCAACACTCGCGTACGTCCAGCGATTTCGACGTCAACGAAGTCGCGCCCATCCACCGCACCGCCCTTTTGCACTTCCGCCCAGAGTTCATGCAATCCGGCCGACGTGGAGGGGGGAAAGACCGTAATCTCCGCGTCGTCGACGTCGGCGAAGTCCGGCCACGCGAATATATTGCTCGCCGATGCATTCCACCAGCGCACGTTGCCGTCGACGTCGGCTTCGACGATTCCCACTGGCGCGGTTTCAATCAGAACCCGGAGACGGGCTTCACTCGCCTCGATTGTCCGGCCCAATTCGGCAGCGCCGAGCGCACTCGATGCCATCTGCGCCAGCAGGACCAGAACTTCTCTGTCCTCGTCTCCGAACTCCAGGTCTGCGCCTCGACGCACGGCAATGACGCCACGAGCTCGATCCCGGCGCTCGAGCACGGGCGCAACGAGCCAGTCGCCTTCAATTCGAGTCTCACTCCCAATCTCCCAGCGGGCGGGGAACTCTTCATCGTCAGCCTCTCGCGGCACTTCGCTGAGGGGCCGTTTCCCTCGCCTGGCAATGCCCCGAAGCGGGCTCAGGGATCCGGTGTCGAGGGTCACGATCGCGACGTCAGCGTCGAAGACGGTTCTCGTACTGCCGGCGAGACTCTTCACTATCTCGACCTCGTTGCGCAATGCATTAACTCGTATGGAGGCCGCGATCAGCTGATGCAACTGAATCGCGATGCGCTGCGATTTCCTGATGGCGTCGCGCGACTCGGTGGAAAGTCCCGGTGGTTCGTTCACGTTCGTCTCGCGTGCGGTCTTGGTATGGGGTCGTTTTTTCGCCACGTCCATTCACCGCCCTCGTCGAAGCAGGCCGACGGTTCCGGAAGGGGCGCAGTTCGAGTGTGGCGAGGCACTGCGAGCACCGGTAACGGCACTGCATTCTGCACTCGCCACGTGCTGCCTCAAAGAGGCTTCCCCGAAAAGATGGAGAAGTCCTCCAAATACCGATCAATCTCGGCCGCCTCGTGAGGTTTCGAGAAGTGAAATCCTTGTCCAATCGACACATCTTCGAGTTGGAGACGGCGACGTTGGTCGTCGTCTTCGATTCCCGACGCCACTATCTGCAAATGCAATCCCTTGGCCGCTGCGACGAGTGAATGTACGAGGTCGGCGGCGTCCTCGGACTGAGACATGGATGCAATGAATCGCCGATCCAGTTTGACAATGTCGACCGGCGACGTGGCGAGATCATCCAGATGCGACGAACCCGGTTCAAAGTCATCGATGGCCAAACGTACTCCGAGCTCCTTTAACGCCGTCAACTGTTCGCCGTAATTCGAGGTCAACGTGGATTGGGCAAACTCGAGCACGAGGAGTGACGCTGGGAAACGACTGGAGTCAAGTGCCTCCTCGACTTGGGACACGAACGCCGGCCACTCGAATTGCAAAGGCGAGATATTGAGGGCGACCGAGAATCGGTAGCCCTTGTCGTGCCATTCGCTACCCTGCGCGCAGGCAGTCGAAAGCGCCCAGGACCCTACCGCAACTATGAGTCCTTGCGCTTCGAGGGCGGGGACGAAGGCGTCGGGATTCACAACGCCTTGTTCAGGGTGGCGCCAGCGGAGCAGCGCCTCGACGCCGGCAAAGGCGTTGGTATGCAAGTCGATCTCTGGCTGATAGACCAAGAAGAACTGGTCGTTTTCGAGCGCGGTCGAAAGGTCCGCCATGAATGCCTCCTGCGCCGCGGTGGCCTTGGAGGTATCGGGTCTATTGGACATTTCGGTCGCTTCCCTGTGGCCCAATAAGTAGGCACCGTCACGATTCGTTCGGTGATGACGATACTAGGTGGCCCATTTTCGTACTTCACGGAAAAAACTGGTAAATGCGAGGAGAAGCGTTGAACGTCGCAATCACTGCGAAGCACGGCGACGTGCGACGAGGCGCGCTCGTGCAATTACGGGTTTGACGTCCCTGTGCGACGACTCGGAACAGAGGACCTCCGAGACGTTCGGAAGTCACCGATTTCATCCCCGCCGGCGTCCAAAATCTGCCTTCTTCTCACTTTTTTGTCGTCAATTTGAGATTTCGTTAAGGCAACGAAACGAAGGTCTTTGGTGCCAAAACCCCTACATTTAAGGGTATCCACCCTACATATCGCACAACTATGTAAGGTGAAATCATCAAGGGATCGACTCCGAATACACAACGACTTGACAATAAAGTTGAATTCCACTACGTTTTACTAGCGCAGGGGCGGATCGAGAGTATCTCATGAAAAGGAATATCCGCATAATCCGCGGTGACGGTCAGGCGTACACACCTCGACAATTTTTTGGGCTGTGTCGCGCAACAACTCTCCGGGTGATTCGACGTTCACGGTCGGCATTGGCGGTATTGGCCGCGGTCACCGTGAGTATCCTCGCGCTTCCGGCACTCGCTTCGAACGCGACGACTGTACATGCCAACAACAACGATGGCGGTTCGAACTCGTGCACAACCACAACGATTCAGCATTACCAGCTTCGATATGGTCACCACCACGACGGAACCACGACGACCTGGCCCTCGACGACCACCACGTGGCACTCGACGACCACGTGGCACTCGACCACGACAACCGTTTGTTGTTGGCCCACGACCACGACTACGGCGCCCGTGACCACGACGACTGCTCCGGTCGTCACGACGACGACCGCGCCGGCCATGACCACCACGACTGCTCCCGTCGTGACCACCACGACTGCTCCCGTCGTGACCACCACGACTGCTCCAGCCGTGACCACCACGACGGCGCCATCCGACACGACCTCGACTGTTCCGCCGCCGCCGCCGCCAGGTATTTCGTCCACAACGACTGCTCCCACCACGACGACGACAACTGCCACCACGACGACTGCGCCAATTGTCACCACGACGACGCCGCCAATATCTGGGACGTCCATTCCTACAGGTGCTCCGGGCACGCCAACGACCCAGCCGCCTCTCGGCACAGCGACCATTCCTTCGGGTGCTCCCGAAACCGGTGCGGGTGGATCAGCTGCGTCAACTGACAGCGGAGTTGTGCTGACCGCCAGTGGATTGGTGATGTTCGCTGGTCTCGCCGGACTGGCTCTTGCCCTCCGACGTCGTCGTCAGGCATAAGAACGGACAATTCGTATATTCAAGTTGAGCGACACTGAGTCACTCAAGAACCGACCCTCACTCCAAGAGTGAGGGTCGGTTACTTTTGCAGCGACTTTCTGTCAATTCAACTTGAAATTCAACACGGATCGACTCACAGTTCCGCCCCGGCCACTTCGTCTATTCGACGATTTATATCGTGCGCCTCAACGGATTGATGAATGATCATTCAATGTTCGGCCATACGTCGTGCGGACTGTCCGGCATCGTCCGAGAAGTGGCCAAATATCAAGGAAATCACAACGCCGTCACTCTCGGTTGACAATACTCGTGCACTTTGTAATACTGTCCTCTCGCAGGGGCTAGAGGAGAAAACTAATGAATCAGATCCCATCAGGGTCTGCGACAGCCGGTTCAGGGCGTCCATCGACGAATCGAACACGTGCCGCACACTCATCCGCGGGTGCACTTCGTCGCATTGGTGCTGTCTTCGCGTCCGTCGCGTTGGCTGGCGCATTCTTCAGCATTTTCGCGGGCTCGTCCAGTGCCCTCGCACCACCGGCAACCACCTCGCCATTCAATGAATGCCCGGCAATTGGAAATGACACTGCTGGGTGCGCATTCCTCATCATCCTGAACAGCAACGGCACTACGTCCATCGTGCAGAACACGAACGAGGGCCCTTTTGATGGTCACGACGACACTTTGGTTGGGATCCTCAACAACAGTGGCGGTGACGTTTCAACAGTGGTCCTCACCTCAACGAAAGGTATCTTCGCCTTTGACGGAGACGGAATCTGCGCCACTAACGCGGGCCACCCCATCTACACCTGGAGCGGCACGGGCTTAGTAGGTCTGGGCGTAGCGAACTGCCCGTTCCAGCCCGTCACAGGTACCGGTAAGGGCTACGACGGTTTTGACTACGCGGGACCCACGACCTGGTTCAATGGCTTCAGCGCTGGTACCGCCTACATGACCGGCAACGTGAACTTCACCGGTGGCCTCGCATCAGGGTCTTCGACATACTTCAGTCTTGAACAGTCGTTGAACGCCGCCGACTTCACGGTGACTGCGACGACCACCACGACGCCTGCGACGACCACCACGACGCCGGCGACGACTACGACGGTTCCAGCCACGACCACCACGACGCCGGCGACGACCACGACGGTTCCAGCGACGACCACGACCGTTCCAGCGACGACGTCGTCGTCGCCGACAACCTCGATTCCGCCGCCACCGCCGCCGTCATCTGGCACCACGACGACGGCGCCCACGGAATCGTCAACGACCGCACCACCCACGACGGTGCCGCCAACAACCGTTCCGCCGATTTCGACGACGACGATTGCCAGCGCGCCTCCGACGGTTCCCACAACGCAACCGTCGATTACACCGGCCACTATTCCCTCGGGTGCGCCCAGCACGGGTGCCGGCGGATCGGCCTCATCAACCGATAGCGGAGTAGTCCTCACGGCTAGTGGATTAGTGCTTTTCGCAGGGCTTGCGGGATTAGCGCTTGCCCTCCGTCGACGCCGTTTGTCATAGGGCTGGCGAGGTTTTTTAGCTAGCGCAAACTAGATTGAGCGATGTGAAGTCGCCAAGTGAGAAACGGCCCCCACAAGTGTTGTGGTGGGCCGTTTCTCTTTGTTTAGTGATCGCCGGGGTTCTCGGCATCATCTTCGTGCCCCATAGTCAGCCGAAGGGTCCGACGATCTCCGCGCCGATTGGTGAAGTCACGCTGCCGCCGTCGGGGGTGGTGGTGACCTCGCCCACCACGAAATCATCGACCACCACGACCACGCTCAATTCAACGCCCGCAGTGTCTTCCTCGCCCTCGACGACCGCCAAGTCCCCGGTCGTCACCGACTCCGGTTCGACCACTGAGACGAGCACGACGCGGCCGGCCCGATCTTCAAACTCGAAGTCTCCGCCACCCACCTACGTCGCCAAAGCAATCAAGAGGTCGCGGCCCATCCATCTCTCGATCCCAAAGATTGGTGTCTCGGTGACGCTTTCCCAACTCGGTCTCAATAAGAACGGCACGGTCAGTGTGCCCACGAATTTTTCTCAGCCGGGTTGGTACCGTGGGGATCGATCTCCGGGTCAAAAAGGCTCAGCCGTCATCCTCGGCCACGTTGACAACTTCCACGGTCCGGCGGTCTTCTACCACTTGGATCAGTTGACACTGGGTAATCGGATTGACATCACCTTGAAGGATGGAAAGAAACTTCAGTTCGCGGTAATCGGAATTCGCCAGTATCAAAAAACGACGTTTCCCGACAAACTCGTTTATGGTCCGCGCGACTATCCCGCACTTCAACTCGTTACGTGTGGCGGAATATTCGATTCAGCCACTGGACACTATCTTTCCAACATTGTGGTGTTCACCGCTCTCGTCAAGTCGTAGATCGCTCAACGCGACGCCGAACCCAGCGCAGCAGAATCAAGTCGCGTCCCACTGCCAATGTGTTGGCGATGCCTCGTCACAACGTAGCGAACTGCATTCACTGATGCGAAAACAACGTCGGGGTGGCCAAGTGACAACGAGACCTCAAAGTCCGCGCAAATACGTGACAAGTCGAAGGATTTCGCATTTTCGGATGGCACACTCGTCTTGCCTCGCATCACGCGAGGGCACTTCTCAGAACTCTCTGAGGTGGACCACCAGCATGCCCTTGCGTGATGGTCCACGTCCCGAAACATTTTTGTGTCGCCGCACCGGTTGCTCGATATTCACGTATATAGCCTGATTAGCGGCATATTCTATGGAGTATTTTCGCTTGGGCGGCGTAGCGCGTCGACCGCACACCGTTGACGCAGTGACATCCACTGCGTGCACGCGCGCAACCTCGCA
>Ga0208586_1000033_pt1 | contig 52144 bp, 41 predicted proteins | sample NGESurshal072012_6_FD_184471 | JGI IMG/M metagenome (GOLD analysis project Ga0208586, IMG submission 184471) | Arctic peat soil microbial communities from Barrow, Alaska - NGEE Surface sample 53-3 shallow-072012 (SPAdes) | ecosystem: Environmental > Terrestrial > Soil > Wetlands > Peat ... | reverse complement strand
ACTCAGTCTCAAACCTACTTGTCATGTTTTGCCATCATCAACAGGTAAATTGATGCCCGTAAGTACCAAGAGGCTGGAGCGAAAGACATGAGTGAGAAACTAGACGGCACCGTCGCGCTGGTGACGGGCGCTTCAAGCGGCATTGGTCAGGCGACCGCCCTCCGACTCGCCGGGCATGGCGCGGCGGTGGCGATCGTCGCCCGGCGCCGCGACAGGCTGGATGAGCTGGCGGTGAGGATCAAGGAGGATGGCGGCAGAGCGCTGGTCATCGAGGCGGATATCACCGATCGCGACCAGGTCACAGGAGCCGTCGAGACAATGATACAGGAACTGGGCCGGCTCGACACACTCGTCAACGCGGCTGGCGTGATGCTGAACGGCCCCTCGATCACGTCGCCTCTTGAGGAATGGGAACGTATGGTCGATCTCAATCTCAAGGGTCTGCTCTATGTCACGAAAGCGGCTTTGCGGCATCTGGTCGAGGCAGCCAAAACCAGTCCGCGTCATGTGGCGGATATCGTCAATATCAGCTCGATCGCCGGTCGTGTCGCCAATGCGCAGGTCGCAGTCTATAACGCCACCAAATTCGGCGTCTCGGCATTCACCGAGTCCCTACGGCAGGAGTTCACGACCCAGAACGTACGCGCGTCGGTCATCGAGCCGGGGGCTGTTGCCACGGAGCTGTTCGGCCATCAGCAGCCGGCGACTCAGGCGCACTATGATCATCTGTTCGCCAATGTCGAAAAGATGCACCCGGAAGATATAGCCGATGCGATCCTCTACATTGTGACGCGGCCGAGGCGCGTGGCCCTCAACGAGATCGTCATTCGGCCAACCGATCAGCGCTAAGCACCGGTTTGCCAGGATTTACGCCTGACAGCGTATCGGATGACGGCCATCCGGTCGAAACCAAAATTCAAACTAAGACACTACCGATTTCCAAATCATCCCGGCTCTGATTCAAGGTGGCGAACGATGGAGGTTCGCCATGGCGGTATTGCTTCGGGGAGATTTTGACGCGGCGCGGTTACGGGGTTTTGCGAAGAAGACAAAAGATGGCCCCCAGGCCCGGCGGCTATTGGCGCTTGCTGCGATCTATGACGGCGCGACGCGGACGGAGGCTGCGAAGATCGGCGGTGTCGGTCTCCAGATCATCCGGGACTGGGTGATGCGGTTTAATGCGCGGGGGCCTGATGGTCTTCTGGATGGCAAGGCGCCGGGGCGGCCCTCCAAGCTCGATGACGGCCAGCGCCGGGTAATCGCCCGGATGATCGAGAGTGGCCCGATCCCGGCTATCCACGGCGTGGTGCGCTGGCGGCTGATCGATCTTGCGCAATGGATCTTCGAAGAGTTCCGCGTGACGGTCGCCAAGCAGACGCTGAGCCGGGAGCTTCGCGCGATGGGCTACCGCAAGCTGTCGGCACGACCCCGCCATCATGCGCAAGCTGAAGGTGCGATCGAGGATTTTAAAAAAAGTTCCCAGCGCGCCTGGATGAAGTCGCGCGCGAAAAAGCAATCGACGTTGGCAAGATAGAAATCTGGTTCCAGGACGAGGCTCGTATCGGCCAGAAGAACAAGATCACCCGCAGGTGGGCGAAGCGCGGCACTCGCCCGAGCGCGCCTCGCGATCAGCGAACCGCATCAACCTATATCTTCGGTGCCATCTGCCCGAAACAGGGCAAGGGCGCGGCTTTGATCCTGCCCTTCTGCAATACCGAAGCGATGAACCTGCACCTCGCGGAAATCGCCAAGACGGTCGCACCAGGAGCCCACGCCGTCCTCCTCGTCGATCAGGCCGGATGGCATCTGTCAGCAAGATTGGTGGTTCCCGACAACATCACCATTATTCTCCTGCCGCCGAAATGCCCTGAACTGAATCCGGTTGAAAATGTCTGGCAGTATATGCGCGACAACTGGCTCTCGAACCGCGTCTTCAAATCCTACGACGATATCGTCGATCACTGCTGCTACGCCTGGAATACTCTTGTCGACCGCCCCTGGAAGATCATGTCCATCGGATTACGACAGTGGGCGCACAAGTTCTGATCAATGAGACTTGGTATTAATCAACATGATCATCATGGCCATTACTGGAACGCAAACCAAAGCCGCGATGATCAGTGTCTTGTATAGTCGAGATCGCTTCACTGACTGTGCCCCGATAATCTGGAAAATCCGAGCCCCTCATGCCTCAAAGCTGCGATCACCACGAACGCTGATTGCACCGATGTCGCGTGGAAGAGCCCGGGCCTGGGGCGTGCGGTAAAGCGTTTGTGACGGGCTTTCCCCGAACGCCTTTTTGTATTCGACCGAAAAGCGTCCTAGCTCCGCAAATCCAAAGGACATTGCAATTTCAGTTACGTTTGCAAGTGTGCCATCCGCCGACAATAGGGCTCGTCTCGCGTTATACAAGCGTAACATTCGAAGATGGCGGCACGGCGGAATCCCGTGCACTGTGTGGAATGCCTTGCGCAGCGTGCGCTCGCTTACGCCCATGATGCAGCACAAGGCTGAAACGTGGAGTGGCTCGTCTACACTCGCGAGAGCCAGAGCTTCTGCTCGCTCGACAAGCCGGCTCGCTCTTCCTCTCCGCGTGGAGGATGTCTCCACTGCGGCTGCGATCCAACAATCAATGGTCACCGGGCACACCTGAGTTGAGAGTGTCAAGTGCGGACCAGACAACACAAGGAAGCGTTCGCGGGATATTGTCCTTTGGGGCAGTCGGTGGCCCTGAGCGGCTTCTCCGGGGCGGCACGCGAAAGGTTGAAGTGCCGGTCTACCGTTGCTCTTTCGTGCCGGTCGAGGCAGGCTGAGACAATAATCCTAGTCGCTCCGCCATGGAGACTGCTTCTGCAAGCGACTGAACGTTCAGCTTGCGCATCACCATATGGCGGTGCGCCTTTATCGTTCGCTCGGAAGTGCCAAGCTGAAAAGCCATTTGCTTGTTCAGCGTGCCTCTGACCATCAATGCAAAGACCTCGCTCTCGCGAGGGGTCAACGTTGCGATGAGAGATTTGAACGAACTGAGTTGATCATGGCTCCTCTGCAGGGATTCATAGCGAAGGAGCGCGCGGTCGATGGCTGCCAGCAATATCTTGCTGGATACTGGTTTCGTGAGGAAGTCCTCCGCGCCGGCCTTGATCGCGAGCACGCTGGTGGGGATGTCACCATGGCCGGTCAAAAAGATGATGGGCCATGCATGTGAGAGCTTCGCCAGTTCCTCCTGGAGCTGAAGACCGCCTAAAGTTGGCATCTGCACATCCAGCAAGATGCAGCCAGGTCTGCTGTGTTCGATCGACCGCAGAAAACAGGCCGCGGAATCATAGTCCGCGACTTCATGGCCTGACGCTTTCAGCAATCGCGAGAGGGCTGTTCGAAACGACTTGTCATCGTCCACCACATGAATGACAGGAGCGGCGGTAGCCATTTAATGCGCGCCTTTGTGCGGGTCAGGCAACCAACTGCGGTGGCTTGAGAGTAACTGTCTTGAGAATTGGCTTAGGCGCACCGCTCGGCCCTGGCGCTCAATTGTTCCAGATCAATATATGATTTATGGTCGAATTTGCATAGCGTCGGGACGTCGCGCCCTGCAGGTTTCGTTTGCCAACGTAGGTAATCGCTCGTTTATCGTAACCATAGAAATGATACGCGGGTGTTGAATACAGGACCACGTTTCTTGAGAGATTTCTCGACAAATTGCCGACGACTACCTGGAATTCCCGCAACATCCGCCGCGGGTCGATATGGATGAGCATGGTATGCGCACCATAGCTGTCGTTGAGGACGACCCCAGCATGCTGCAGGGTCTCTTCCGCTTGCTGTCGGCGCATGGGTTTCGGGTGCTCAGGTTTAGCTCTGCAGAGTCTTTTATTGACAGCGTTGACCAATGCGAGGCGGCGTGTCTCGTTGTCGACATTCATCTCGGCGGAATCTCTGGTATCGATTTGAAGCGCAGGCTGACGTACTCAGGGAGCGATTTTCCCGTGATTTTTATGACAGCGGTCGACAATGAAGCGACCCGTCAGGAGGCGATTGACGCCGGCTGCGTTGCCTATCTGAGGAAACCATTTCTCGCAAACCTGCTCATCGAGGCTATTGACCGGGTGGTGTGAGCGGTTTGGCTGAGATCAGCTATATGCCACTGATCAATATTTCTATATGTTGCTGTGAGTGGCACACGTCTGCTCGCAGCATGGTAGTAGATGGTATCCAGGGTATTTCTGAGCGTTGTTGTCTTGTTTCTGGCCATGACTGGCGAGGCGTTCTCCGAGCCGAAGCGGGTATTGCTCCTGCATTCATTCGGTCGCGATTTCGCGCCATGGAGCGAGTACGCAAGAACCTTCCGCGAGGAGCTAAACCGGCAATCGTCGGACCCGATCGACCTTTACGAGGCATCATTGGCGACCGCCCGGTTTCCAGACGAGGAAGAAGGGCCGTTTGTCGAGTACTTGCGGGCCCTGTTCACAAAGCATCGGCTCGACCTCGTCGTTGCCATCGGCTCGCCCGCCGTGGGCTTTGTCCAGCGGCACCGTCAGGAGCTTTTTCCGTCCACCCCAGCAGTATACACAGGCGTGGAGCAGAGGCGCGTTTCGTACGCGGCGCTCACGACGAACGACGCCGTGATTGCAATCAACAATGATTTTGCCGCCGTTGTTGAGAATATCCTGCAGGTGCTGCCTGAAACTACCGATATCATTGTTGTTATCGGTAACTCTCCCATCGAGAGGTTCTGGGCAGAACAATTGCGCATTGCATTCCGGCCGTTTGAAAAACGCGTCACGTTTACATGGTTCAACGAATTATCGTTTGAAGAGATGCTTAAGCGTGCGGCGACGCTTCCGCGGCGGTCTGCTATCTTCTTCGCGCTGTTATCGGTCGATGCGGCGGGCGTGCCGCACGAAGCGGGTAAGGCCTTGGACAGGCTATACGCCATCGCTGACGTGCCGATCTTTAGCGAATCCAGCGTGTTTTTTGGTCGAGGGATCGTTGGGGGACCGCTCAATTCCATTTCCGCGTTATCTCGGGAGGCTGCCAGTGTCTCGGTACGTGTTTTGGCCGGAGAAACACCGGGCGACATCAAGACGGCCCCGATCGGATTTTCGGCGCCCAAATACGACTGGAGAGAATTGCAGCGCTGGGAAATCAGCGAAGACCGACTGCCGGCGGGAAGCGATGTCGATTTTCGAGTCCCGGGCATATGGGAACAGTACAGGTCGCAGGTCACTGTCGGTCTCGCCGTTCTGCTGCTTCAAGCCGTAGCTATTTCCTGGCTGCTGTTCGAACGTAGCCGGCGACGCATAGCTGAGGAAGAGGCAAGCAATCGTCGTCGGGAAGTGGTTCGCTTGAATCGGGTTGTCACCGCAAACGTTCTGTCGTCATCCATCGCGCATGAGCTCAACCAGCCTTTGGGCGCTATCCTAAGTAATACCGAAGCCGCGCAGATCATGCTCAAGTCAAATCCGCCGGATTTGGCCCAGATAGGCGAGATTCTTGGCGACATTGTCCGTGACGAGCAGCGCGCAAGCGAGATCATTGTTGGCTTACGAAATTTGCTAAACAACCGGACGGCGGCCGACCTCCAGCATTTCGACCTAAATGAAACGGTTCAAGAGGTAGTCAGGATTGTTACGCCGGAGGCTGCGAGGCGGAAAATCCTCTTGAGCGCCGATTGTACCTCCGATGCGCTGCCTGTGCGATCCGATCCGATCCATCTGCAACAGGTGATAATCAACCTGGCTATGAACGGGATGGATGCAATGGAGGATTGCAAGGAAGGACCGCGCAAGTTGGAGATTCAAACACAACAGAATGCGGAATCGGGAATGGCCGAAGTTGCCGTTTCGGACTCTGGGAAAGGCATTCCCGATCAAGATCTGACGAGTGTCTTCGACGCATTTTTTACAACGAAACCGCACGGCACAGGATTGGGTTTGCCGATCGCGCGCACGATCATCCAGACTTATGGCGGAACGATCTGGGCGGAGAACCGCAATAACAGCGCGACATTTTGCTTCAAGCTGCCATTGGTAAATCCGGAATCCGAGTCGATCGGACGAGTATGAGCGAAATGGGGAAAAACCTCTCGTTTCGACATTTCCAAGGGCAGGGCTGCTCTGGAATGGCAAGGTTTACCGATGAGATTCCTTGATACGTGAAAAAGATTCCTTGTTCCCCAAAATGTTTTCCCTGTTAATTTGCTTAGGAAATTGCTCGAGAAGTGGCTGCAGCGCAGCGGTTTCTTGCTAATAAATCGTGTCCCTAATCCCCAGAATCGAAAAATTCCCTGTAAAATTCCCTGATACCAGGGAATTTGCCCGGAGGTGGGTGCGATCAGCACTGCGTCGCCAGCCAGGAGTCCGCCGGACGGACATGACCACCTCGCAACACGCGGAAGGCCGGCAAACAGCAGGGTTTTCCCCACTGGGCTTCCGTACACTGCCTTTTTGCCGTCTCGGGCGGCCGCGGCGGTGATAGGGAAAGCACACCCAACGGATCGCCGTCCCGCGAGGCTGGACAAGAGCACGCACGTACCACGACACCTGACCATTAGCCGTCAAATCGCTTGACCAGCTTTGAGCCCTTAACTCTGCCAACCTGCTTGTCGGTCAAGTCCCTGCCCATGCTCAATCCTTTGGTCATGAGGTTGCTGCGCAGCGCCGCCTGCCTCTCGTCGGCGTAGTCGATCTCAACATGATCCAGACTCATCAGATGGCCGAGTTCATGGGCCCAGGCCCGTCCATTGGGGACGACATTGCCATACCACTGGATGAAACTGGCCGGCTCGGGATCGCTATCGACGTATGAGCTTCCGCCAGCGGAGAGATTTTCAATCGGATTGACAAGGTAAATGTGGACCAGATTGTCCGGCCTATGCCGCAAGCTAAGGACATCCAGCAAGCGCTGATCATTGTTGCGCGCGCTTTTTGCCATATCGAGCGGCTTATCTATGACGCAATCATTGATCACAAACGCAATCTTCGCCTTTAACCAAATCGCATTGACCATATTCAGGGCTTCTTTAGCTGCGTCGCAACTCCATTTCTCCGCCTCCTTGAGGCCCCTCTCGGCAAATGGCGTGATGTAAACTTTCAGCAGAATGGAAGACATAAGTTCCTCCGACGTTGGGAGATTTCGACGATATCTCCCATGTTCGCTGCGAAATCGGCGCAGTGAATGGTTGCGCCGAGGCATACTACTACAAAGGAGGGGCCGGCGAGTGGGAAATGACACCGAACCGGGCCCAACGTCTTCAATGTCTCAGATGAGTCGATGCTGTCGAAAAAATCGAAAATCGAACGAAGCCAAAAATCTCGCAATGTTGATTTTTGGACCAAGACCAAGGGCGCTCAGTTTGCTCTCGACCTGCGGCATTGAGGCAGGCCGAGACGCCGGTAGTAGCGTGAATATGCGCGCTTGGAGCGGACGGCAGCCGAAAAAAATTCGCAGTCCCTTGAACCATCGACCTTGCAGCATCGACAAAAGCTTTTAGGGAATGAGGGCGATCTCATGTCAATTGCGATCAAGGTCCTGCACGTGCTTAACGGCCCGACCGTCGCACGCATTCGGTTCCGGTTTCCCATCCGCGGCAGCCACGTAACGATTACACCGCAAACCTTCCACCACGTGGTACGTGCGATCGGGTCAGGCCGGGTCATCGTCCGACCGCCGACGGATCTCGCAGCCGGCGTCGCCGCCCAATACAACGATGTCGCACGCACCCGAGCGGACGGTACCGTGGTCCGTGCCAACACGTTGGAAATCAACCCGCTAATGGGGCGCTTCGACGAGGCGACCGTGGTGCATGAAAGCCTGCACGCTGCTTACGACCTGCTGCGCACCGGCCTCGATGGCAACGCCGAAGAAGCCTCAGCCTACGTGTGCACGGCCCTTTATTGTCGCATGACCGGCCTGCCCCGACCGCGCTGGGCCAATGGCCAGATTTATGCCAATGCTGAAACGACAGCCCAGACGCTGCTCAAGCAATACCAAAAAGGCGATCCCGGAATTCCCTTCGTAGGCGAAGACGAATGGCGGATGCTTCGAGCCGGCATAGGCCTTCATACTGTCTACGCCAGCAACGGGCCCGCCGGCATTCTCACCGGATGGTTCCTCGGCCAACAATATACCCACGACGGCTGATCATCCCCTCAATCACATCTGCTAGCGCGCCTATTTGTTTTTCGCTCTCAACCCGATCTCGACTAGGCGGCGCATGGCCTCGGAGCGGCCCAATTCCCTTTTCGAGGCCCCTTTATTTTTGCGATTCTTCATATTTCTAGCTACAACAAATGCGAGCCGGGGGAAGTTTGGCGCTTCCGCCCCGGCTCTAACCCTGACCACAAATTAGAGCTTGCCCAGCCGATCCAAAAAACCGCCGCGCGCGATCATGTAGTGGATGTCCTTCGGGAAAGGAAACGCCTGGCGAACATTCTTGATTGCATTTTGGAGAAATTCCCCGTGCGGCATTGGTTTATGCTTTAACGGAGCCCCGTCCATCGTTGGTGGAATCATGAAACTGTCGACGAAGGAGGGGTCGAGATCGTTGACCTTGACCATCTGGCCGAATGCGGGAAATGCGTCGTAGTGCCCGATGCGCACGTTGAGGTTCTTGAGCGCGGAGCGACTCGGCTCAGCCTTGTTGCCTTCCGGAGTTGCCAGTCCCCGCGCCATCAGGTCCAGCTTTACAGATTGCGGAAGGGTCGATGGACCATAGACGATCTCCAGTGCTTTGACGTCCGGACCTGACAACCATTGATACCAGAATGTGGCGTCGTCGGGATTCGCGCTCGCGCCATAGAGACAGTCGAAGCCCCAACATGCCTTGAGGCTCGATTGATATTTTCCCAGGCTCCCGACAAGATTGCGCATGCCGGTGCCGCCTCCTGAATGGCACGCAATGACAAGCTTGCTGATTTGAAGTTGAGGCGGAGGTTGCAAATCGGGAAACTGGAAGCGGGAAATAGCTGCAAATACTTCATCCAGGTAGCGTTCGCCCCATTTGGGCGTCGCCAGGTCCTTGACGCTGTAGTTGCCGGCAAAACTGTCGCCGGCGGCGTATTCGAAGCCCAGGAACGGCGCGATGAGCACAACATCCTTGTTGGAATCGCGAACCTGTTCGCGTAACCGCGCAGGATCGTTGCGGAACAGAAATTTGTGGTTTCTGACATAGAATCCGTGCAGCCAAATCACGACGTTGAACTTGTTGCCTGAGGCCTCGCGCTTCGGCGGAAGATAGACGGCTGTCGGCCTGATGCAGTGCGCGGTCTCTTTGCTGAACAGCGTCGTGCCCGGAAAGGCGCCGATATCGTCCTCTTCCAGCTCACAAGGCATGCAGGTCGCTCCGCCTCGCCATGTCGCGCAGATCGTGACGACAGGCTGACGTTAGGCATGGCGGCTTCGGGATGTATCCGATGCCAAATCGCTCAATTCCAGGCATACGCGAAATCGTTGTTTTCGATCGTCACCCGTGCTTGCGTGATTTCCTCCTTGGCCAAGGATTTCCTGAGGAATTCTCGGGATAGTGCCGGCAGCAGCGTGTTGGTGATGATGTTATCGATCATGCGACCGCCGGAGTCCGGGTCGTTGCATTTTGAAACGATGTGACTGACTACCGCGTCATCGTAGACCAATGAGGCGCCGTGGTTGTCGCGAATCCGTCGATCGATACGACCGAGCTGCAGCCGGACGATGCCATCGAGCATGGAATTCGAAAGCGGGAAATAGGGAATGGTCACTATGCGGCCCAGCAGTGCTGCCGGAAACACGTTGAGCAGTTCCGGCCGCAGTTTCAACGCAAGTTCTTCCGGGTCGTCACGATATTTCGGGTCGCGCGACAGATCCATGATCAGGTCGGTGCCGACATTGGTGGTCAGGATGATCAGGGTGTTCTTGAAATCGATCCTTCGACCGTTGCCATCTTCCATGATGCCTTTGTCGAACACCTGGAAGAAGATCTCGTGTACGTCGGGATGGGCCTTCTCGACTTCGTCAAGCAGGATCACGCTATACGGCTTCCGCCGTACCGCTTCGGTCAACCGCCCACCTTCGCCGTAGCCGACATAGCCTGGAGGTGCGCCTTTCAAGGAAGAGACGGTATGCGCCTCCTGAAACTCCGACATGTTGATGGTAATCATGTTCTGCTCGCCGCCATAGAGCGCCTCGGCCAGCGCCAGAGCCGTCTCGGTCTTGCCGACGCCGGAGGGGCCGGCGAGCATGAAGACGCCGATCGGCTTGGAGGGGTTGTCGAGCTTGGCCCGGCTGGTCTCGATCCTCTTGGCGATCATCGCCAACCCGTGGGACTGGCCAAGGACACGGCGATTGAGGATTTCCGGCAGCTTCAGGACGGTTTCAATTTCGTCGCGCACCATGCGGCCGACCGGGATGCCGGTCCAGTCCGACACCACCGAAGCAACGGATTGCTCGTCGACATGGGCATAAATCATGCGCTTTTCAGGTGTGATGCCCTCCAAGGCATCGAACTTGCCCCGCAACTCGGTGCGTTTTGCAGTCGTGTCATCGCCTTGCTTCGGTTCCGCCAATATTTCCCTGATGCCTCTGATCTCGTTGACCAGGGCCTGCTCACTGGCCCATTCGGATTCCAGGCCGGTGAGCTTCTCCTTAAGTGCGGCGATATCCGCATCAAGGCTTGTCATGCGATCGGCGTCGTCGGTTCCTAGATCGGCGTCGCTGGCGAGCGCGGCTCTCTCCGCCTTGCGCGCGACAATGGCGACACGCGCGTCCTCGACCAGGGCCGGCGTCGCGCTCTGGCTGATCGCCACCCGGGCCGCGGCAGTGTCCAGGAGGCTGACCGCCTTATCCGGCAACTGCCGCGCCGGGATATAGCGGTGCGACAGATTCACGGCCGCAACGATCGCGGCGTCGGAAATCCGCACGCCGTGATGCTTTTCCATCGGCCCAAGGAGCCCGCGCAGCATGATGCAGCAGGTCTCGACGTCGGGCTCGTCGACCTGGATGGGCTGGAAGCGTCTAGTCAGCGCAGGATCCTTTTCGATATACTGACGGTACTCGGCCCAGGTAGTCGCGGCTATGGTCCGTAACGTGCCGCGGGCGAGGGGAGGCTTGAGAAGATTGGCGGCATCACCGGTGCCGGCGGAGCCGCCGGCACCGATCAGGGTGTGGGCTTCGTCAATGAAAAGAATGATGGGGGTCGGTGAGCTTTGTACCTCGTCGATAACCGAACGTAGCCTCTGCTCGAATTCTCCCTTCATCGATGCGCCCGCCTGCATCAGGCCGATGTCGAGCGCGCAGAGCCGAACATTCTTCAGCGACGGCGGAACCTCGCCCGAGGCGATACGCTGAGCAAAGCCTTCGACCACCGCGGTCTTGCCGACGCCCGCCTCGCCTGTAAGGATCGGATTATTCTGCCGCCGGCGCATCAGGACATCGATCAACTGGCGGATCTCTTCATCGCGGCCGAGGATCGGATCCATCTCGCCGGATCTTGCCTTTGCGGTAAGGTCCTGTGAAAACCGGTCGAGCGGTGTGGTGCCCTTCGCGCCACTGGTCGGGGGTCCAGCACTCGCCGCAGGCCCCAAACCCGAATTATCCATCGGACGCAGAGTTTCTTCCTCGGAGGCCGCCCAGATCTTGCGGTATTCGCTGGTCAAGACGTCGACCGACATCTTGTTGAACTCGGATGAAATGTTCTTAAGTGCGCGGTCAAGGTCGCGCGACTGCATCGCCCCGACCAGAACGTGTCCGGTTCGTATCTGCGTTTCGCCAAAGAAGAGAGTGGCGTAATGCCAGCCGCGATCGAGCAAGTCCATCACCGTGTTGGAAACAGTCGGCATCTCCGTTTCGTTTCTGCGGAATCCGGCGATCGCAGCGTTGATGTCCATGAGGAGCTTGTTGCGATCAAGCCCGAAGTGATCGGCTGTCAGCCCGATGTCGGTGCGCTCGCCCTGCAGGAGATGGACGAGCCAGTGGGCGAGTTCGACGTTGCGATTGCCGGCACCCTTCGCCTGGCGTAATGCTTTGAAAAAGGCTTCGTAGCCGATGCGGTTGAGCTTGCCTGCCACCGCTTCGAGGTTAATGTCGGCCATCGGCGCCTCCCTCACTGCCGGCTTGCCGCATTCGTCTCTTCCGCTCCATGCGCTCTGCAGGATGGAATCTGGCGTCGCGCCGGTATGCTTCTGTCGTCGCCCAGTCGGGCGCCATCCATGTCGTCCAGCCGAGTTGCCCGAAATGGCCGAGACGTATGGGCTCAACGGCGCTCGATGGAATGGCCAACTCGGCGTCCCAATCGAGCTGGGCTCCGTTGTAGAAATACACGAGATCCGCGAGCGGCTCGCACAAGTCTCCGCTGGGCAGAAATCGAATATACTGAGCGAGGCTGCGGGTGTAGATGCGGACCCTGATCTTGTCCTGTACGCTATAAACGCCCCGACCGAGCATCGCGTCCTCCCCAAGTACGTTGTGGCGCTGGCCCAGGATCGTATATTCCTGGGTATCGAGCATCAGCCGCGTTCCGACGAACTCATCGACTTCCGCTTTCACCTCAAACAGGCCGCAGAGCGCGCTGGCGAGGCGCGAGGCGGATTTCGCCTGGCTCCCCAGCACCCCGGCAAAGCCGAGCTTGGCGGCATCAGGAACGCTGTCGAGATTTCTGTAAGGTTCGGAGCCGGTGCCTATTGCCGAGCCGATGTAGGCGAAAAACCGGTCTGCTGTCGGACGATCGTGCTGGGCGATCGGGCGCGAATTCGCCCATGCGCGGAAAAAAAGCTGGAGAAAGCGATGATTGAAAATGTCTAGGAAGCGCGGAAAAGCGTCGTCGTTGGCGAGGAAATAGTGATAGGCCTCCTCGGTGGTCGCGAGCGGTAGCGCACCCTGAGGCCCGAGCATTCCCATATACTTGACGAAGATCTTAAGCGGCTTGTCCTCGTCGTCGGCTTGTTTCACGCGGGCCAGGTTTGACGCCGGAAACTCCATGAATGGGTCCTGCCCCAGCAGAACGAGTTCGTCGCGCAGCGTCGCGCTCTCGCCAATGCGAGGCCGGTCTTGGTGGACGCGTTCGAGATGCCTCAGCACGGTGAAATAGTCGAACCGCCATGGCTCCGCTTCCAGCTCGCGCAACAGCCTCACGTCCATTTGCGACGGCTTGGTCATAGTGGCCTGCGCATTCCCATGCGAGGAGGCCATCGTATGACTTCACCCCGATCGACGGAGCGGATCACGGTTTGGGTGAAATGATTGAACCCTGAATATTCGGCAAAGAAGCGATCGAGCACGGCGCCGAGGAGGAACGCGCCGGTACCCTCGAACGCCTTCTCGTCAATGGTGACAGTGATCTCGATTCCGCGTGCCACCCCGACGCCGCTACGCTGGCGGATACGTCGCACGATTGGCCGGCTATCGACGTGTCGAACTCCACGGATGCGACGCTCGGTAGCGCTGTCGGCCATCTCCGCAAAAATCGACAGCGTTTCCCGGACCGCTTCGGCATTACGTCCGGCTCCCCGCTCCACCAGACCGAGATGGTTAGTCGACAGCAGGTTCACGAGCCTCCAGGTAACCGTGCCGGTATGCGCGGTTTCACTGCGGCTGCGAAGTTGCCTGATGACAGGCTCGCGCGGGGGAGTTGGCCCGGCGACGCAGACGAGATCCAGTGTGAAATCGTCAACCAGCCGAAAATCGGCTCCGCCCACCCCGATCGGCAGGTGCTCAGTGAGGTGCCGATTGGAGCACAAGGCGCGCACGCTGAGTTCGGCAATCGCGTCCTGGTCGTCGATTCCGCCAAGCTCGCTCAGCGAAAGGAACATATCCGTGCCAGTGTAATCCGATGATATGCCGGTACGCTTCTCTTGCACGGTGCGCCGCCGCGGCAAGCGGCGGATCGAAAAACATGTGTGGGACGCAGCTTGCGTGTCGTTGAGCGATGCCGAATAAATTGGCCGGACCGGAACCTTTTCCCGTCCGCCGGGGTAATGGGCATAAACCTCGAGTACCCGATGGGGCTCGTAGTCCAGATAGTGGCTCCGGTCAGGGACGATGTGGTATTCGTGCTGACTTGCTTTTAGTTGAATGCGATCGGTTGTTTTTTCGAACAGATTGATGGCGGGTGCCGCATAGATGGCGAACGAGTCGGGTCGAACAGCGGCTGCGAGCCGCGCATTCAGTTCGTCAAAGGCAAATACGATCTCGACCGTCCTTGCCATGATGCGAGACAGGAATTCATTAATGCCAGTGAGCCGGCAACCGAGAAACTTGCGTGGAAAGGCGAAATATTCGCGCAGCAGGTCAAACCCCTCGAACACCCGATGGTCCCTGGCAAACAGCGTATCATCCGGCTCAAATCCGATCTGCTGCAGACATTCCCGCGGGGCCTCGAAGATGACGGGATTGCCGAACTGATCGAGGTGGCGGAAATAGATTCCACGGCAATGGGCAAACAGTTGCTCGTACAGCGCAACCGAGTCGGCCTCTCCGCCAACGAAATAGAGCGGCAGCTGCGAGATTCGGCAGCCGGCAATCAACAGCTCCGGCTTCTTCTGCGCGTCGGCCTCCGAGGGTTCGTCTTCAGATCGCGCCGTCGAGCGGTGTGTCAGGGTCAGTCGCAGGCCCGCCAATACTTCCCCTCCGACCGAAACGCCGAGCGCCTGCATGGGCGCCGGCGACGAGTAATATTCCGCGGCAGAGAGTTCGAACGGCCATACCGTGATATCGCCGCACAGGCGGTAGCGGCATGCGATCTGCCGGTCGAGCTGGCGGAAACTGGCGTCCAGATAGGAACCGCGCGCAATGGCACGTCCCTCGCGCAGTGCCGGGTCGCCAAACACCGGGTTCGCCTTGACGAGCATCATCGAAGGTGTCGGCGCGAGGTAATGGGGAACGAGTTGTTCCAGCAGGTTCTCGGTAAATTCGGGGAATTCGTGTTTTAGCTTGAGCTGCACCCTTGCTGCAAGGAAAGCGGATCCCTCCAGGAGGCCACCGATTAACGGGTCTATGCGATCATCCAGAAGGCCGCCCAGACGCTCCGCAATCCCCGGATATTCTTCGGCGAATTGGCGCGCATGCTCGTTGAGGAGCTGAAGTTCGGTGTTGTAGAGATCGAGAAATTCCCGATTCATGCGCACTCACAATCGATTAACGACAATTTTCCCGGCTTCGACGATATCGGCAACGAACTCCACGGGAACGTGCACCGGATGGCACACCAGCTCCCCGCGGATCACAAAGCGTATCTTGAGCTCGACGGGATCGAGCTCTTTGTCACGTTCGATACGCAGCGTATCTGACGCGATTCTCGGTTCAAAGTTGACGATCGCAGCTCGGATCTCAGCGGGAATTTCGTCTAGTCCGTTCTCGTCAATCGTGCGGATGGCTATGTCGGGAAGCCCGAAATTCAAAATTGATTTGCGGACATGGGGCGCGTTGTCCATATCGACCGTCGCGTCCAGCGCGACGGTGTTCAAGAGGGCATCGAGGTCGCGTGAAACTTCGCGCCGAAGCATGCTCTCGGTAATGATTTGCCGCGCGCGCAATCGGCGGCTGGCTATAACGCGTTCGCCGGCATCATTGCGCTGATCGATGATCCGTTTGGCGTCCTTTGCCTCATGGGCAGTTCGGAAAACATGCATCAGGGGCGGGCTAAGACGCGATTGCCGGTTCGAATTAGCCATGTACAACCTCATTCTGAGGGCGGCGAACCCTACCGGCTAATGCCTGAGAAAGTGAAGCATCTCCCGATTTTCCAAACCCCAACGAGTGGATGGGACAACCCATCCACTCGTCTTTGGGACAATCGAGCGATTCCGTCAGGCGGCCACGTTCTTTTGCAGGTCCCACCCGAAATCGACATTTCCGGTGGCGTCGCCCTCGTTGCCTTGCGGCAGGTACTTCGTCTTCATCTTCACGAAATGAAGAGTGGCCGACTCCATGGGGAGTTGTCCGCCACCGTGGGCCGAGATCTGGAAAGAGGTTACGACCACGTGATCCAGGTCCACTTCGAAATAAGCAATTTTTTTGTCCCCGCTTTGCTTAAGCAGCGAAAGCTTTCCTTTGTTGATGTGCAGGCCGTTCACGGCCCGCTCCATCAGCCTCAGCGAGGCCCTGGAGGTGAACATGCTGATCGAAATGTCGTGGATCTGACCCTTGCCGACGCTGCCGCCGGTGCCTACCGAGAAAGAGCTGTTGTTGCTGGCGCCCCATGAAAAGGACTGGAGCTCGATTTTGCCGTGGTAGTCTGAATCCTGGGCTTCCCCCTCGATTCCTTCGAGTTCGAGGAACGCGAAAACATCTGCTGCCATTTGAGTGTCTCCAGAAGGTCTAAAGTTGGTTGAGTTCCCGATTTAATCTCGATACGAGCGAGCTATGCGTGTTGGTTGCCGGCTCTCAAGCCGGGGTTCAAATGGAAGGCTAATTTTTTGCGACGGGCAATCGTGAGACGAGCCGCAAGCCAATGTCCATGCCCTCAAGCTGGAAGTGAGGTCGGAGCTCGAATGTCGCTGCGTAATAGCCAGGGTTTTCCTCGTTCGCCGTAACAGAGATCTTTGCGCCGGCGAGCGGCCTGCGGCACTTGGTCGCTTCCGAGGAGTTCTTCGGATCAGCATCAACGTACTCGCTGATCCAGTTGTTGAGCCAGCGCTGCAACTGCTCGTTCTCGTAGTACGAACCCACCTTGTCGCGCACCATGACCTTGAGGTAATGCGCGAACCGGCAGCAGGCGAACATATAGGGCAAACGGGACGAAAGATTGCTCGATGCCGTCGCCTCGGGGTTGTTTTGATAGGCCTTCGGCTTGAAGAGCGACTGAGCACCGATGAATGTAGCGCGGTCGGTGTTCTTTCGATGAATCAGCGGAATCAAACCCGATTTCGCCAGCTCGGCTTCGCGTCGGTCGCTAATGGCGATTTCCGTCGGACATTTCAGATCAACGCCGCCATCATCCGTCGGAAACGTATGTGTCGGCAATTCTTCCACCTCGCCGCCGGACTGCACGCCACGGATGCGCGCGCACCAGCCATACTCCTTGAAAGCGCGGTTGATGTTGGCTGCCATGGGATAGGCCGCATTCATCCATGCGTATTTCTCGCCCTTATGGCCGTCGGTATCCTCTTCAAAGCCGAACTCCTCAACCGGTTCGGTTTTCACTCCGTAGGGCAGGCGAGACAGCACGCGCGGCATGCACAGGCCGACATAACGTGCGTCGTCGGAATCGCGCAGCGATCTCCAGGCGGCGTATTCCGGCGTATCGAAAAGCTTGCTGAGATCGCGCGGATTCATCAACTCGTTCCACGAATCCATGCCCATCAAGGTCGAGTCCGCGGCGGCGAAGAACGGCGCGTGCGCCGCGCCGGCTATCTTGCTGAGGTCGCGCAGCAACTGCACGTCCGTCGCTTGATGGCTGAAGCTGTAGTCGCCGATAAGGCAGCCATATGGCTGTCCGCCCAGCTGGCCGAATTCTTCCTCGTAGACTTTCTTGAACAGCGGGCTCTGGTCCCAGGCGGCGTTCGGATATAGCCGTAAGTGCCGATAGAGTTCGTTCTTCGAGACATTCATCACGCGAATCTTGAGCATCGCGTCGGTCTCGGACTGGAATGCCAGATATTTCAGGCCACGCCACGCGCCCTCGATCTGCTGAAATTCCGGCGCGTGCATGATTTCGTTCATCTGCGCCGAAAGCTTCTTGTCGAGCTGCGCAATCATCTCTCCGATCGTATCGAGCACGTCGGATTTGATGAGGCTGGTATCGGCGAGTGCCTGCTCGACCAGCGTCTTGACGGCATTATTGAGTTCTGTGGCCGCGCGCTCGGTGCGCGGCTTAAAGCTCTGTTTCAAGACGGCAGCAAACTCGTCCGCATCTCGGGTTTGGGTTTGCGCGTCCTGTTTGGAGCGAACTGTTTCGGTTGCCATGACAAGCTTTCTAATATGCTGATTGGTTACAGTGCGGACTATTGTTCGCTGTCGTTACTTTGCTCGACGGTACGATTCTTCAATGCCTGCATCAGTTGCGGATCGGCCAACAGCTTGCGCAGCTGATCCTCGGCGGCAGCTTTGCCGTCCACGTACCGCTGCAGGTTCGCCAATTGCATTCTTGCTTCGAGAAGCTTTGCAACCGCCGGAACCTGCTTGGCGACGGCCGCCGGTTCAAAATCCGCCATTTTGCTGAAGCGCAGGTGGACACCCATCTTCTCTTCGGAGTTCTCGCTAAGCTTGTTGTCCACTCGAAAGCTGACGCCCGGCTGGATAGCCGCCATTCGCGCATCCAGATTGTCCATATCGAACTCGAGGAATTTGCGATTGGCAATTTCAGACTTCTCGACACCGGGGGCATTGCCGGAGAGATCGGCCAGAACGCCCATCACGAATGGGATTTCGACTTTTTCCTCGGCGTTCGCCGGATTTTCGTAGGTGATGTGGACCCGCGGAGGGCGATTCCGGCGAATGAATTTCTGACCACTTTCCCGTGCCATGTATTCAACCTCATCTTTGGGTTTAGGCCTGATCGTCAGCCTGAACAATTACAATTGAAACGAATTATTATGTCACTATTGAATGTCACTGTCCCTCTGAAAGCTTCCGGACGTTTGGCGTCGCGTGGGACGTTGTGATAAAATGCCGGCGACGAAGCGCAATGACGCCAACATCTTCAATCCTGTTTATTCCTTTCACACTTGATTCACCGGCGGATGACCATGTCATTTCTCGGCGCCGAAAGTCTTCAGCGCTGCCTTCGGAAGCACCTCCCTCAGCACACCCATGAAATCCCGCTCGGCGAGAGCACGAGCGCGATCGCACAGCATCGGCACCGGGCTGGAGGGTTCGGAGTGTCGGAAGAATCGTTGGACCTGCTCAAGCAGCGCGATTGCCTGCGCGCGCGACTCGACCCGGTATTGAGGAGATCGGCCGCTTTGAGCAGCCGACGCCAAGCTCTCGGGCGCTCCCTCCGGCAGTTTGGAAAGCTTGCTCACCGGCAGTTCGAAGAACTGGTCGGCCCCGATCTGAAACGCCGCCTTCTCCATTTGCGTAGGCACCAGGATGCTCATCACTTCGAAAAACGACTTGCCGATCAGCTGATGCGCCTGCCGAACCAGCGGCAGGGTCGGGCTTGAGGGCTCCGAACGGCTGTAATATGCAGCGATCGCCGCCAGCGCCTCCTGCGCGTCCGCGAGCGATTCTGGCGTGTCGCCAGCCACCGAAACATCCTCGCCTTCTGCCGTCTCGGCTTTGCTTTCTTCACGCAGCGCAGCGCGCGGATCAACGAACAGCTGTATCTTGTCGACCATCGCTGGCAGGTTTTCCAGACCGAGCGAACTGCCCCGCATGATGAAGGAATCGCGGATGCGGCCGAGCGACGTCTTGAGCAGAGCCACGTGCCCGCGCGTCGTCGCCAATGCATCGGGCGGTGCATCCGCGATCGCCTCCGAGAGCGCAGCCGATGGATGCTTCAGCTCGCCGGCACGAGGCTTTACTTCGCCGGATGCGATCATCCAGGCCCGATAAGTCACTGCGCCTATTCGGCGCCCCTCGCATAACGGTGCGTACTGCAGCGGGAACACGACGGTAGGGAGATCAAGCGCGCCCAGCGCAGCGGTGCGCGCATCGAAGTCGCCGCCCGCGGCGGTTGGATGGACATGGTCCCAGAACCCGTCGAGCCACTGCGCAATAGCGGCAATAGCCACCGCAAAGCCACCGAGATCCCGATCCAGGATCAGGAGCCGCGCCCGCAGGACAAGCAACCGCAAGTCGCGCGAGCGCTCCCAAAGCGGGCTGATCGCGTCGACTTGGCGGGGCAAATCGATGCTGGATCGATCAAACGGCTTTCCGTCATCACTCGAAAAGAACGAACTTGGAAGAATCCCTTCCGTCTGAGCGAAAAAATTCAGGTAGTCGGCATCGCCCGCAAAGTCGAGATCAGGTCCGCACGGATCGGCGTTTGACAGCGGAATGCACAATTCAGCAACCGCCGGGGAAACCATTGCAGGTTGTGCGCTGGTGTCGATTATTTTCGCCAAATTGGAGTGGCCGACTGACGCCGGCTCGGCGGCCGTAGCCTCGGGTTCCAAGGCCGTCATCGGGGGAGACGAAATCTCCGCCGCGGACGGTGGGATCGCCACCGTACCGTCATCAAGACCTTCCGAGAATGCCAGTTCCGCCACCGCGAGCCCCTCAGGATCGGGTTCATGATAACCGATCTTTCGCCCCTAAAGCGATAGATTTCTAGGCAGTTAGTGACGCGTGCGAGATTTAGGTTCAATGGAAGCCGGTGCTTAACCATTCGGCGGCCATGGGAAATCCTCCGATTGGATGACTTGCGTACCCCGCGCGCCGCGAACGCGACCAAAAGTGTCGCCTTCGGGCGCCCCGGCAGGCCAACGAGCGGACAGAAGTTAGTCTGCTGCCGGACCGCCCGATGCGAACCGATCGGGCTTCTGGGCCTCCCCCGGCGCCACAAATTTCCCGTATCGCTTTGAAATTGAACTCTGTCATACGCTGGGCCGACTATATGGGGGCGGGCGAATTGACGCTCCGCCGTGCCAGTCGTCGAGGGATCGGATGGGACAGCTCAGTCAAGCCAACAATGCGGCCGCGCTCAAAACGCCCCTTGGCGAAGACATTTTGGTACTCAAGAGTTTCTCAGGCGGCGAAGGGTTGGGCGAACCGTTCGAATTCCAAATCGAAGCCTTGAGCGAACAGGAAAACGTCGATTTCGACAAGGCGCTGGGCCAGGCCTGCACGATCAAGCTTAAAACCTACGAGCAGAAGCAGCGCTTTTTCTGCGGCATCCTCACCAACGCGCAATGGGTCGGCAGCGAGGTGGGCGGACAGCAGAACTATTCTCAATACCGATTGGTGCTGCGGCCATGGTTCTGGCTGTTGGCTCACCGCGCCGATTGTAGGATTTTTCTTGATGAGAACGTGAAAGACATTATCCAGAAGGTGTTCACGGATGCCGGATTCTCCAGCGGAATGGATTTCAAGTTCCGCACCACCGGCAATTACGACAAGATCAAATATTGCGTTCAGTATCGCGAAACCGATTTCGCCTTCGTTTCCCGGCTGATGGAGCAGTATGGGATCTACTACTATTTCGAGCATCAGGATGGACAGCACACGATGGTTCTTGCCGACTCGCGTGCTTCCCACAGTGCGGTCCCGGACCTCCCGCAGGTCAAGTTTCATTTCCAGACCGACGCCTATCAACGGGTCGAACAACAAATCGATTCATGGGTCTCGGATCGCCGTTTCCGTACTGGTAAAGTCGAATTCAACGATTACGACTACCTCAAGCCCCCCAAGCAATTGCGCGCATCGAAGGAAGGCTCGGAGAACTACACGCGGTCGAGATTTGAAGTATATGACTATCCCGGCAAGTATGATGAGCAGGACAAGGGCAAGCAGTTTGCCCAATTCCGGCTGGAGGCCGAGCAGGCCATGGATCGCCGGCGCAACGCCGGCGGCGAAGCACCCTCCCTGTTTGCCGGGGGGCTGGTCACGGTCGAGAAGCATCCCGCCTCAGACGAGAACAAGGAATATCTCGTGGTTCGTGCCAGTCACAACTACGGTGTTCAATCCTATGGCACGAGCCAGGCGGGTGTGCCGGGCTACAGCGGAAATTACCAATTCCTGCCGAGTGACCGCCCGTTCCGCAGTTTGCCCTCGACGCCAAAGCCGCGCATCAGCGGTATCCAGACCGCGAAAGTCGTTGGCAAAAAGGGTGAAGAGAGCGAGGAGATATCGACCGACGAACACGGCCACATCTGGGTCCAGTTCTTCTGGGATCGCGAGCCGAAAAAGTCCTGCCCGATCCGGGTTTCCCAGTCATGGGCCAGCAAGCAATGGGGCGAACAATTCATTCCGCGGATCGGGATGGAGGTGGTCGTCGAATTCCTCGAAGGCGATCCCGACCGGCCGCTTGTGACCGGATGCGTCTACAACGGCGACAACAAACACCCGTATACGCTTCCCGACGACAAGACACAGTCCGGACTGAAATCCGACTCGTCCAAGGGACACAACGGTCACAACGAGTTCATGTTCGAGGACAAGAAAGGCTCCGAAAAGATTCGTATGCATGCGGAGAGAAATCACGAGGTCACGATCAGGAATTCGCAGACCCTGACAATCGGCGAGATTTTCATGCCCCCGAAAGGCAGCCCGTCACGCAGCGTTACGCTGAAGAATGGCGACGACCAGCTCACCATTGAACTCGGCGATCGTGCGATTTCCATCCCCATGGGAAGTCAGAGCACAACAGCAATGCTCTCAATCAGCCATGTGGTTGGAATGACGACGGTGACACTCACGCCAGCGACTCTTTCTGTTGAATCTCCCATAATCAACGAAACCGCAGAAGCGACTATCAACCAAACGGCGGGTGCTACCATCACCCTCACGGCTCCGCTGATTAATCTTAATGGAATGGTCTTGATCAACGGCATGGTTCCAATGCTACTCCCGGCCTAAGCTCCAGGTTGCGCGATCCGGGCGATCGCCGAAGTAGCTAGATTGCATTGGATTTTTGGCGATTAGGTTCAGGTATGCCCCAGACTCGCTTCGTCACCACTCTCGCGTTGTTCGAAACTTTTCCGCGGTCCGTGACCAGGATTGCAGCCGAACCTACAGACGAGCCGCCGACTACGTTTTTGAAAAAGCTGTCGGCACAACATAAATTCGAGGACGCCATAACTTTTTGCGCTTACCTGCTCCCACGCCGGGAGGCGATCTGGTGGGCGTGCGGATGCGTGAGGGCCCTGCTCGGTGATATCGCCGCAAGTCGGGCCGGACCGATTATCGCGGCTGAAGCATGGGTGTATGATCCCGACGACGAACATCGGCGGACTGCGCTTGAAATTGGCAAGCAGGGCGACAGCAACGATCCCTTGAGTTGGCTCGCTTTGGGCGCCGGATGGTCCGGCGGCGCACTCCTGGCGCATCCCCAACTCTTGGTCCCGGTACCGGCCTATATGACCCCGAGAGCAGCTCGCACCGCCATCTTGCTGAGCGCCCGAATCTTCAAGCCAGAACAGTACACCGCCCGGATGCAGGCGTGTATAGTGGACGGTATTAAACTGGCCGAGACGGGGTTGTGACGCATCGGGCTTACCTTGCTTCAGGTCATTCGATACTCCGATCACGAACGTGAGAGTTAAACGCTACGCCTCGAAGCATCGACCGATTCGATAGATCGACCGCAATGACCCTGACGCTCCGAATAGAAAATTTGACGACCCTGCCCGACGGCGGCCCACTGAGCGTTTCGATCAAGGGTAAACGTGGCCTCGATATTGGTCGCGATCAGTATCTCGATTGGACCTTGCCTGATTCCAGCCGTTTCATCTCAGGCAAGCATTGCGAGGTGCGCTGGCACGATGGCGCCTACTGGCTTCACGACATCTCGACCAACGGCACGTTCATGAACGGTGCTGAAAGCCGCCTCAAGGCGCCGCATCGATTGCGCGACGGCGATCGATTTGTGATCGGTCAATACATCATCGCTGCGACGATGGACGAGGAGGTCGCCGAAGCAGGCGAGGCAGCGCCGCCGCGTATACCATCCCGCGACGACAACCTGTGGGACGGGGGACCGGATGCAGCCGATCCGATCGACCCGCGGCAGCTGAAGGGCCCGCATGATGCGGTTCCGATGCGACCGGATTTTCTCGATTGGGCGGTCGACGTGCCCGTACCGACCATGCCTCCCGCACCGCCCCCGGCAGCCCCCGTGTCATCCGTCCGGAGGATGCCCATTGCCACCGGACACGATAGTTGGGCTGAGGGTCCGCCACCGCCGCCCGCTCCGCAGGCCGAGGTTATCCCGGTGCCGACCCCGCGCCGTCCGGACGCCGGAGAGGCGAAGCAGCCCTGGTCCGCTCCGGAATTGGATCCGCCCGTGACCTCGCGGGCCAAGGGGGACGCAGATGCGATGGTTAAGTTTGTCCAGCTCGTGGCGCGCGGCGCCGGTCTGCCGGACGATGCATTCGCGGGCCGCGACCCCGGCGAACTGGCCGAGCAATTTGGCCGGCTGCTGAGGCTCTCCACCGACAATATGAAGCAACTGCTCGAGGGCCGTCAGCAAGCCAAACGGTTGGCGCGCAGTCCGAACCAGACGACGGTTCAGGCGATCAACAACAACCCGCTCAAGTTCTCGCCAACGGCGGAAGATGCCCTTCGCATCATGCTTGGCGCCCAGAGCCGGAGTTATCTCGACGCCGAAAGAGCGTTCGCCCAGGGCTTCGATGATTTGAAGAAACATCAGATCAAAACCTATGCGGCGATGCAGCAGGCTGTCACGCTGCTGATGAAGGACGTGGACCCCGCGGCGATCGAAGCCGCTTCCCAATCCGATCGTGGTCTTGCGGGTATGGTGGGTTCGCGCAAGGCGCGGCTGTGGGACATCTACGTGGCGCGCTGGCAGGCCCACGCGAAGCGGCACGACAACGGGATACTGGACACGTTCATGGACTACTTTGCGCGTAGCTATGACGGCGAATGAAAATGCGCTGGCCTTGTTGCAGCCGGCTGTGTACATTCAGTTTTTTGCGAAAAACGCGATATTCGTTGGGTCGGGTTCGAACGTGGTTTTCTGCTCCCGACAGGGAGAAATCCTGTTCGCCTTTGAACCGAAATTGGACCGGGCTGAACCAAGATTGGAGTCAGCCGGATAAATACGGGATGGTTGGCGCGCTCGGGGACCATCCGGCTATTCGAGAGATCCGATAAATGTCCTGGTACACCAAGGTAGCCTGGTCGGAAGGCCTCTTCCTTCGACCCCATCATCTGCAGCAGAACGATCGTTATCATGAGCACCTGCTCGAATCCCGGGTGCGACCCACGACGCCGTATCCGTGGGGCTTCTCCGAACTCGAGATCGATCGGGATCTGGCTCAGCAAAGCAAATTCGCGTTGCGGCGGGCGGCCGGCATCATGCCTGACGGAACTCCCTTCAGTATTCCGGCCGATAGTCCGTTGCCTCCCGCCATTGTCGTCCCCGAGGCCGCGGCCGGCCAGATCGTCTGGCTCTCGATGCCGATCGCCTCCGCCAACACGCGTGAGACCGACGACCGCGAGACGGAAAGCGCGGCGCGCTTTATCATCGGGGCCGAAACCTTCATCGATTCTTCTTCGGAACTGCGCATCGAGGAGGAGATCGATCTTGCCTTTCCGCGTCTCGGCTTCGAGCTGCGCAAGACCGCCAAGCCCGGTTACATCGGCCTTGGCGTCGCCAGAATTACCGAAGTACGCGACAAAACCATCGTTTTTGACGAAAAATTTGTTCCGCCGGTCCTGCTGTGTCACGCCCATGCTGTCGTCGAGGGGTGGATTGATCGTGCGATCGGCTGGATCGACAACAAACTCGAAGAGCTCGCGCGCTATGCGGCGGATCCAACCGCGGGCGGCGGGCTGCAGAGCGTTGAATATCTGGTCCTGCAATTATTGAATCGGCACATTGCGGTGCTCAGGCATCTCCGGAACTCCAGCTATGTCCATCCCGAGCGCCTGTTCCAGGAATTTCTGAGACTGGTGGGCGAACTCGCCACTTTCGCAACGGCGGAGCGGCGGGCCCGCACGTACCCCCAGTACGATCAGGACGACCTGGAAAATGTTTTCGGGCCGGTATTGCGCGACCTGCAGGATTTCCTGAGTGCGCAGCTCGGCCGGCGCGCGATCCGGCTCGAAATCATCCAGTTGCGGCCGAACGCGTTTTCATCGCCCATTCGCGACCGGTCGCTGTTCCGCAATGCGACGCTGGTCCTCGAAGTCGCGGCGCGCCGTCCACTGGTCGAAATCCAGAACGACTTTCCGCATCTGTTCAAGGTCGGGCCCAACACCAAGATGAACGAGATCGTGCATGCCAACCTGCCGGGCGTTCCGCTGGTGCATTTGCCGACGCCGCCGCCGCATATTCGTGCGATCACCGATCACGTGTACTTCTACCTGGATCGTAAATCGCCGCTGTGGTCGGAGTTCAGCAAGGCGGCATCGATCGGGATGCACTTCTCGGGCGACTGGCCGGAACTTGAACTGCATTTATGGGCGATTCTGGAAGACCGCCAATGAACGACAAGGACAAGCCGGCAAATCCCTTCGGTCGGGTCGAGCGGACGATCATCCGTCCCAATCCCGGTGGAAGGTTGCCGCAGGTTCCTGATCCTCTTCCGCCATCCGCCGACCCTGGGCGGCCGGCACCGCGTGCTCCGTATTCGCCCACGCCTCCCTCGACAAGCCCGTCCTCTGCCTATTCACCGCAATCGCCCGGCTATGCGGCGCCCCCCACGAGCCCGCCACCCGAAGAATGGGTATCCACGCCCGCAACGCCGCAGCAACCGCGGTTCGCGGAGCCGGCCGGACCATTGCTCCGCGTCGACGAACTGGTGGCGCCTAATGCCAATCCGATCATGCGCGCCGCCGGGCCGCTGCTGCAACTGCTGGGCCGCCTGAGGGTAGCTCTGATGCGCGCATCGTTTGCGAGCCTGATGGAGCAGGTCGCCGATGCGGTAAAATTTTTCGAGACCGATATCCGGTCGGCGGGGATCTCCGAATATCAGGCCAACACCGCAAAATACATTCTGTGCGCGACGGCCGACGATATCGTGCAGCATATTCCAACCGAAGAGCGTCACGTCTGGACGCAATATTCGATGCTGAGCCGTTTCTTCGGCGAGCGCGTCGGCGGTGTACGATTTTTCGAAATTCTCGATCATCTCAAGACCGACCCGCTGGTCAACTACCCGGTTCTCGAGTTGCAGCACGCGTGCATGGCTCTTGGCTTCGAGGGCATGCATCGTACCTCGGCAAATGGTCTCGCTAGCCTGCAGATCATTCAGCGCAACCTTTATGAAACGTTGCGTCGGGTTCGGCCGAAATCCGACGCCGATCTGTCGCCGCACTGGCGCGGCCAGAAACTGGCCAATCGTCGGCAGCGCGCGCGGGTGCCCGTGTGGATGGTGACAGCGGTCGTCGCGGCGCTGCTGACGGGAGTTTATTTCACGCTGCGAATGCTGTTGTCCGCCCATGCCGAAAATGCCGCCGAGGTGGCGCTTGCGCTGCATCCCGCTGATCCCATCGAATTGAAACGCCGCGTTATCGCGCCGCCTCCGCCGCCTCCGCCGCCGCCACCTCCCGATCGCATCACCCAGTTGCAGCGGATTCGCAACGCGCTGGCGATGGAAAAGCTTGCCTGTGTCATGACCGCGGATCAGACCGGAAGCTTCATCGTCATCCGGGTCTGCGATCTCGTCCTGTTCGAGCCCGGACAGGCGGCCGTGCTCGACGCCTTCAAGCCGGTCGCGGCCCGCGTCGCCGCAACGCTGGACAAGGAGCCGGGGCACATCAAGATCGTGGGTCATACCGACAGCTCGCCGATCCGCACCGTGCGTTTCCCTTCCAATTTCGAACTCTCGGTCGAGCGCGCGAAGGCCGTCGCCGCCGTGCTCAAGCTGGGTCTCACGGATCCAAGCCGGGTCAACATCGAAGGCAAGGGGCCGGACGTCCCGATCGCCAGCAACGCGACGCCGGAAGGACGCGCCAAGAACCGGCGTGTTGAAATCTTTATCGAACGCAGCGAATAGCCGAGAGTGTAAAGGCAGCATGCTTCCAAAGCGAATTATCCAGATCGTCTTGTACGGCATCGGGCTCGGCTCGTTGGCGGCCGTCGTCTACTTTGCTGGCCCGTTCATCGCGTTCGGCAGCTGGCATCCGCTTGAAAATGCGGTCGTTCGCAACATTATCATTCTTCTTCTCGTCGCTGGCGCAGCAGCAATTGCCGGCTTCAGTTTCTTCCGGCGTCGCAAGGGCGACAAACAGATCGCGGATGGCATCAGCGGTGCCGAACAGACGGTCAACGACGAGCCCGTGCTCAAGGAGCGAATGAAGGATGCGCTCGCCACGCTGAAGACTGCAAGCGGCAACAAGTCCGGTTATCTGTACGATCTGCCATGGTACGTTATCATCGGTCCGCCCGGCGCGGGCAAGACCACAGCGCTGGTCAATTCTGGCCTGAAATTTCCGCTGGCGGGGGGCGCGACGCCTGCGGCGGTGGCGGGCGTCGGCGGCACACGCTACTGCGATTGGTGGTTCACGGAAGAGGCTGTTCTAATCGATACCGCGGGGCGCTATACGACGCAGGATTCCGACGCGAAGAGCGACAAGGAAAGTTGGTTCTCCTTCCTCGATCTGTTGAAGAAAGCTCGGCCGCGACAGCCGATCAATGGCGTCCTGGTTGCCATCAGCATCGAGGATATCCTTACGATGTCGCGGCAGGATCTGGCAGCGCACGCGGAAGCGATTCGCATGCGGCTGCTCGAACTGCATCAGCGGCTCAAAGTCAGTTTTCCGGTTTATGCGCTGTTCACCAAGGCCGATCTGGTCGCTGGCTTTACCGAGTATTTCAGCTATCTGAACGAGGCCGGGCGGCGACAGGTCTGGGGTGCAACATTTCAGACCGCGGACAAGAACAAGAATCTAATTGGCGACATTCCCAACGAATTCGATCTCCTGCTGGAGCGCCTCAGCGAGGAAACCCTGGACCGGCTGCAGGATGAACCCGCTCCGCAGCATCGCGTCCAGTTGTTCGGCTTCGCGGCGCAAATGGCGCGGCTGAAACCGCAGATCCACAATTTTCTCAATCAGATTTTCGAACCCACCCGCTATCATGTCAACGCCAGCTTGCGCGGGTTCTATTTCACTTCGGGAACCCAGCAAGGCACGCCGATCGATCAATTGATCGGATCGCTGGCACGAACCTTCGGTGCGGAAGAAGTCTCGGCCGGAGCCTATCTTGGCTCCGGAAAGAGTTTCTTTCTCACCAACCTGATCACGAAGGTCATCATCGGAGAGGCCGATTGGGTCTCGACGGATCGCGGCGCCGTGCGGCGCGCGTTGATCATCAAGACCGCCGTGCTGTCGCTGATTGGCCTCTGCGCCGCCGGACTGAGCGTTGCCTGGCTCACCAGTTACAAGAAGAATTCCGACCTGATCGAGCAGACCGTGAAGCTCGACGGTGAATACGCATCGGCCGGAGCGCCGCTGATCAAGCAGACGATTATCGCCGACCACGATCTCGATAAGGTGCTGCCGCTGTTGCATCGCCTGCGCAATGCGCCGGCCGGTTATGCCACTCGCGATGTGCAGGTGCCGTTATCCGAGCGCTACGGGCTCAGCCAGCACCCGCGGCTGTTGTCGGCATCGGATGCTGCATATCATACCGCACTCGAACGCATGTTCCGTCCGCGTCTTCTATACCGACTGGAGGAGCAGCTCGGTGCGAGGATCGGTGAGCCGGCCTTCATCTATGAGGCGCTAAAGGTATATCTCATGCTCGGCGGACAGCATCCGCCGGATCGGGAATTGATCAAATCCTGGATGCTGCGCGACTGGGCGGAAAATCTCTATCCGGGCGCGACCAACGCGGAAGGCCGTCGCCTGCTCGAAGACCATCTCACCGCGATGTTCGATCTGGAAACCGAGCAGTCGCCGCTTGTCGAACTTGACGGCCGCTTGATCCGCGAGGCGCAGAATTCACTTGCCCGCCTTAGCGTGGCGCAACGGGCCTATGAATTACTGAAGTCGGAAGCGCGCACCTCGACAACGGGCGACTGGATCGTAACGCGAAAAGGCGGACCGGACGTGTCGGTCGTTTTCGAGAGCACGGCGGGGCGGTCACTCGACAACGTCCGCGTTCCGGCGTTCTTCACCTACAATGGCTTCCAGCAGATGTTTATTGCGAAGCTGGGTGGATTGTCGGAACGGATGAACCGCGACCGCTGGGTGCTCGGCGACGCAGGGCAGCAGACTGCAGTCGGCCAGCAATATGATGCGCTGGCCAATGATCTCCTGAACATCTATTCCAATGATTTTGTCACCACGTGGCGCACGGCGCTGGGAAACCTTCGCCTGAAAAAACTGCTGGCGGACAAGCCGAAATACGATGCGCTGCGTGCGCTGTCGGCGCCAACATCGCCGCTGCGGCAGATTCTGGAGTCGATTCGCGACGAAACCGCGCTGACCAAGGAGCGGCCAAAGCCCGCCAATGCACCCGCGCCGGCGGGCGCGCTCGCGCGGCCGTCGCCGGCACTGTTCAATACGCAGGATGGCTCGCCCGGTGCCGGAATCGAAGCGCAGTTCAAATCCTTTTACTCTGTGCTGGAGGGAGACAGCACCCGCCGGCCGATCGATTCCGTCATTGCCAACCTGAACGACATCGCGCAGAACCTGACGCTGATCGTTGAGAACCCGCAGATGACCGCGCAGGCGACCAATTCGCTGCAGACGCAGGTCGCGGCGCTGCGCAACAACGCCTCACGTATGCCGCCACCGTTCTCCGACATGCTGCGTGGCGCAGCGGCCGAGTTCGAAGGCAGCGTAGCCGCCTCGACGGCGGGACAATTGCTGCAATCGTTACGTGACCAGATTACTCCGGTTTGTCAGCAAACCATCACCAATCGGTATCCTTTCGTCCGTGGAAGCAATCAGGAAGTGCCGCTCGGAGATTTTGCTAAGCTTTTCAGCCCCAACGGCATCATCGACAGGTTCTTCACTCAGTTCCTTGCGCCATATGCCGATACCTCGCGACCGGACTGGACGTGGCGGAAGGACAGTCCAGTCGGCCGGTCGCTGTCGCCGGACACGCTGAAGCAATTTCGGACTGCCGCCTATATCCGCGATGCCTTTTTCCAGACCGGCGGCAGCATGCCGCTGGTGTCGCTGGCCATCAAGCCGCCGCGCGCCGCTGGCCCTGGTGTTGACATCAAAACCGAAATCGGCGGCACCCTCATTGCAAGCCCGGGCACTCCGGGAGGTACATCGGCCTTTGGTGCATCGCCGCCTCCTCCGAGTGCTGCCCCGATGACGGTGCAGTGGCCGGGTCCGTCGGCGCGCACCGCGATCTCCGTCAGCAGTGAATCCGGGCCGCCCTCGGTACTCGAGCGGACCGGGCCCTGGTCGCTGTTTCGGATGCTCGAGGCCGGGTCGCTTAGTACAAAAGGCGAAACCGCGAGCGCCACCTTTATCGTAGCCGGCAATGAACTGAACTATCAGATCTCGACCGGCTCGATTCGCAATCCGCTCAATCTAGCGACGCTCAGGGAGTTCCGCTGCCCCAGTGGAATTTGAACCCATCATGCGATGCGGTCTGTTTGGAAAGCTGGGTGCCAAGCGCGACTTCATCGCGCTCGCGACGCCACGAGGTTTTCTGGAAACCTGGGAGCCGTGGATGCAATCCTGCCTATCGGCGAGCCGTCACCATCTGGGTGACGGATGGCAACAGGCGTTTCTGACCGCGCCTGTCTGGCGGTTCTGGCTTGGCGCCGGAATTTGCGGCACCACGGTCCTGGGGGCGGTCATGCCGTCGCTTGACGGTGTCGGGCGCTACTATCCACTTGCGCTGCACGCGATCGCGGACGCCGATGCTCCAATTCTGCCGCCTGACGTCGATACTCAGGATGAGTGGTTCGGCATGGCGGAGGATTTTCTGCTCTCGACGCTCGCGCGCGAGATCATTTTCGACGATATCTGCTCGCAGCTGGACGGGCTTACGGTTCCACGAACTCGATCCCGCGCCGCGGCCGATAAGAGCGTTGTGCCGCTCGGTGACGGCATGGCCGGAATGGTAGCGGACGGAACGGATTTCGCGACTGCGCTGTCGGCGCTTCGCGTTGCGGGCCCCGACGTTTATGCTGCCGCAAGCTTCTGGTGGACGGCAGGAGGCGGCAGTTTTCGTCCGCTGGCGGTGAGTTGCCGCGGCTTGCCCGACCCTTATCGCTATTCCACTTTACTTACCGGAGATCTGGGAGAAATCGTCCATGCGAGATGAGGTTTCCGCGAAGTCAGAGTTGTCTGGTGAGTTGATGCAGGCAGATGGATGTGTCGCCGCCAAGTTTTGACGTCAGCAGCGTGACACACCCCGGCAAGGTGCGCGAGCGCAACGAGGATTCGTGCCTAATGCGTACCGACGCCGGCTTTTGGGCCGTAGCCGACGGCATGGGCGGCCACGAGGCCGGCGATCTGGCGAGCCGTATTTTGGTGGAATCGCTTGACGCAATTGAGCGTCCCGAAGCGGCGCTTGATCTCCTGGAGCAATGTGAGGCTCAGATTTTTCGGGCCAACCAGCGGATCATGGACTTGAGCCGCGCGCGCAATGGCGCAACTATCGGCACCACGGCCGCGGTTTTGCTTGTCCGCGAGGAGCATTATGCTTGCATATGGGTCGGGGACAGCCGAATCTATTTGATAAAGGGTGGTGCGATCAGGCAGCTCTCACGAGACCACACGGAAGTTGAGGAACTGGTCGTGGCCGGGGCCCTATCCCGTGAAGACGCTGAGAACTGGCCCAGCAATGTGATCACCCGGGCGGTCGGCGTCGCCGAGGAACTCGAGCTCGAGATTGTCACCGGGCCAGCGGACCCGGGCGATATCTTTGTGATCTGCAGCGATGGCCTGACCAAGCACCTGCGTGATGACGAGATTCTCGAATACGCCGCTGGCCGAAAAACCCAGGCTGCTTGTGAGGTGATGCTCGAATTGGCGCTGGAGCGCGGGGGCCTCGACAACGTAACGGTTATTGTCGTCCGGTTGTCGCCGGTGGTGCGCTCATCGGAGCCGACAAAGTCGCCCGTCACGGATGGTAGCCCGGAGCGGCGGTCGTGAATCCCAAAGACCCGTTCCATCCATCTTATCGCGGCGTGCCACCCGGTACGCGGCTAAACGGCATCTACGAAATCGACCAGATGATCGGTGCCGGTGGCATGGGCGAAGTCTACAAGTGCCACGAGATTCAGACCGGCGCCGCCGTGGCGATCAAGATGCTTCTGCCGGAGATGGCAGAAAACGAGGCCGCCTTGGCATTGTTCCGCCGAGAGGCTGCGGCGCTTCATCATTTGCCGCACGAGGCCATCGTCCGCTATTTCGTCTTTACGGTAGAGCCAGCTCTACAACGGCCATACCTGGCCATGGAATTCGTCGATGGTCGGTCGTTATCGGATATCCTGACGGACGGTCCTTTGACCTTCGAGGCGCTGCTGAAGCTGATGCGGCGCATCGCCTCGGGCTTGCAGGCAGCTCACGAGCGCGGAATCATTCATCGCGACGTGTCTCCAGACAATATCATCGTCCCGTTGGGCGATGTGACACGGGCCAAGATCATCGATTTTGGTATCGCTCGCTCGACCCAGGTAGGTGACAAAACCATCATCGGCGCGGGCTTCGCCGGCAAGGACAATTATGTCTCGCCCGAACAGGTCGGTCTTTACGGCAGCGAGGTCACGGCGAAATCCGATATCTACAGTCTTGGCCTGTTGCTGTTCTATGCCATGACCGGACAGAAGCTCGACATGGGCGGCAGCCAGTTTCAACTGGTTGAGAAGCGCCGACGCGTGCCCGATCTCGGCGGGGTCGACATGCGGATCCGACCGTTACTCGAGCGGATGCTACAACCTGATCCGGCAAACCGGCCTGCAACAATGGCGGAGATCGCGAACTGGCGGATCGCATCGCCATCGCCGCAGAGTTTCGATCCGTTGCAGCGTGTCGAGTCTTCTGCGTTCCGGCCGGAACGGCATGTGATGCCGAGACCAAAACGCCGCTCTCTGTGGTTGATCCTCGCTGCCGTTATTCTGATGGCGCTGCTCGGGGAGGCGGTCTATGCGTTCTATACCCTGGTCTGGTCGGTACCAGCCACCGTCAGACCGCCGCCACTGCCGAAATTCGGCCAGAAAACTGAGCCCGCCTTGCCGGAGCCGAAAGCATCGGCACCTTTGCCTTCACCGCGACCGATAGCACCGACATCCTCGGCCGACGATGCCGCGGCGCGCACCGATCGCGTTCGTCGATATGTCGAGCAATATAATGGAGGTGACTGCTTTTTCATTCTTCCCGTTGCGATCAGTTCGAACGCGGCGGTGATCGAGGGCTTCGGCGCATCGACGGCGCCGTTTGACGCTTTCGACAAGGCGTTCAAGCGCGACCTGGGCTTCGAGGCCTCGATCGGCGCGAGGCTGGTCACGCAGGCGCAGTGTCCGGCGATCAAATTCCTCAGCCAGCTTGGCGGAAACCAGGCGCGGGTACCGCGCATCAATCTCGATTCCGTTGAAGTCAAAAATGGGGAAATGCTGAGCGGTACCATCGAGAATTTCGCCAATCGTGTTGTCGAATTGCTGTTGGTGTCCGATAGCGGAGAGGTGAAAAACCTCTCCTATTTGCTGAAGCCAGGCACCGATTCCCTGTCATTCTCGATAGGGATGCAGCGCAGCGGTGGAGGCGATGGTCCGCAACTAGTGCTGGCCGTGACGACGCCGCAGGTTCTCGATTCTTTGCGGCAGCCCAAACCGATGGCGGCTGACACGTTCTTCCTGCAGGCGGTCAGCGAGGCTCAGCGCAACAATGTCGCGATCGCCACAGCGGCGCGCTATTTTCGCCTTAAGAACTGAAAATCGATGGTGTTGCGGTCAACAAACAGGATGATCAAAAGCGGCCGACGATCAGCATCTTCAAATCGTTTTCGGGCTTGAAGTCTGTTGCGGTAAATTCAAGTGCATTCGGCGCGGTTGGTTTCAGCCGCCCCGGGCAAAAACTGACCAGGCGATCGCCAGCGCCGGGATCAATGGTCAGCTTGAACGAGTGGATCGGTCCGGCCCAATTGGCGCCTGTCTTGAGCACATAATTGATCCGTCGTTCCTGAATCATCGGCGCGTTGGCGCCGTCGCCCGTGCGCTTGTCGAGTTGCGCCAGGAACGCGTCGGAGACGCAATAGTCCTTGCGATATCGCTCCACTTCAGGGGCCAGAGACTTGTTGTAGCGAAGGGGCCGTCGAAGGATGGTATCGGAGCTGGTGCCTACGCTAGGCCTGTACTCGTGGTCGACGGTAACCTTACGCTCTGCAGGAAATGTCTGCTGGCGAACGGCGGATGTCTTCGCGACCCAGGCCACGGCATATTGCTGGCGGCCTTTTTCGTCGGTTCTCACTGGCATCAATACGCCCTGATCCGCGAGCTTGGTGCGTGTGGCTTCCGGCAGATCCGCGACTCGAATTTCGCGACGTCCGATCGGCAGAAGCGGCAGCTTGAATTGATCGAGCAGGGCGCTGACATCCCTGTCGCCAACCATTGCGCGCTGGTCGATCTTGAACTGAGCGGGAACACCGTCGATCTTGGTTTTAAAATCGACGAAGTTGACCGGGTCGGTCGAGGGTAGCGCGACGTTCTCTGCCTCCGAGAGGTCGATATCAGGCAGCGGAAAGGCGACGGTTAGCGTGACGGGTTTTCCGGTCGTGTTGGCGAATTGATAGCGCACGGTGACGCGGTCGAGCGATATCCGTAGGTCCTCGCTCTCCATTGCAACGTCGTTGGTGCGGACGAACTGCAATCCGCCAATGGAAAGCTCGGCCGCAGAATCATTGGCGAGGGCGGCGCAGGTGGCCGCTAATAGGGCGCCGCCTATAACAGCGATGGAAAACAGTTTCAGCCGGTCCATGATCGCTCCTCTAGATATGCCGTAGCCTGATTCACTCGACCGGACCGTACAGATCGCGGCAATTCTTTTCCCACATACCACCTGGATCGCAGTTCCCCTTCATGCGTCCCAAGGCACTTTTCGTGTCGTATTTGGCTTTAAACCATTGATAAAACTTGTATACTTGGTTCGAGAACGAGCGAACGGCGTAGTCTTTTCGATGTGCGCGCAGAAGTGATCGAACGGAACCGGCCGACTGCGCGTCCAACCCGCGATACAAGTTGGTCGAAGGCCAACGCTCGACAGTTCAGTTGATTTGCTGAATATTGAGGCGAACATGCTTCGTCAAAACTGGTTGCTTCGGACCATCGTGATGGGATGGGCCGCCTGGTTTACGGGGGTCGCTGCAGCTGAGGATGCTGTGGTGCGGCAATTCTCCGTGGGTACCACCTCCACGACGGTCGGCATCGCGGCCGCCGGTGAAGACGTGGAACTGACAGGTCCACAGGCGCTCACGTCCGATGCACAGGGCAACCTGTTCGTGCTCGATCAGATCAACGGTCGCATTCTCCGCTTCAATCCGAAGCAGCCTGTCAGCGATCCGGGCATTTTGAAAATGCCTGCGGATGTCCAGGCAAACGATCTTGTCGTCCGCAGGAGCGACATCCTGGTTTGGGATGGTTCGATCCGCACGCTTAAGGCCGCCAGCGATCAGTCCACGCGCGGCATCGACGACGGTGTGGTTCAACTCGAGGAAGTCGTCACACGAGACGTTGACGATCAATTCGCCACCTCGGCCTTCGCGCAGATGGGCTCGCAGCCGCCGGGAAGCGCGGCTGATTTGCTCGATCAGAACACGCGCGCCGCAGTTATCAAAAAGGGTCGGCAGCCCGACCGGCAATATATAGCGTCCCGCGGCAAGGGATCGGTAATCGCCGATATAATTCCGAACAAAGGTGACAGTAGCGTTCGCATCGAGGTCCAGACCATGGACAACAACGAGACGATTGCCCAGCTCAGCCTGCGCGTGCCAAACAGGCTGGGCACCGTGGAGTTTCTCGAAATCGACAACAGCGATCGCTTTTATGTCCTGGGCGAGAATGTTCCGGATTCGGGACGACAGGCCTCGACCTTCGTGGCCCGCTACGCCTCGAACGGCAAGCTCGAAGGCGTTTATGAGCTGCCTTTGGAAAATACCCCGCTAACACGGCGCTTCGTGACAATTTCCGGCGATGGCGACGTTTACTTTCTGCGCACCAGAGCGGACGGGGTCGATGTCGTGGGCGTCGGCTTCCGCCCGCTTGGCAAAGCCTCGGTGATCGACCTTCGCCTGCCGAGGAACGCCGCCAAGAGACTGCCGGATGGAAGATTTGACGGCAAATTCGACGCCATCGCCGCGGTGCGGCCATCCAATCGCCAGCAGACTATCGAAACTGCGTTTGCGTTCGAAGGGGTGCAATGGAAGCTGACGCCCGCAAATTATGGCTCCGATCCGGATACGGCCTGCACCGGCTTTAACCGGATCCGCCGTCCCTGGTATCTGCAGGGCAAGATCAATCAGGAGGTCCGTGGCGTGCCCTATTGCTGGGGTTGCCACGGTTCGCTTGCCAATTTCCGCCATCGCGTCGAGGCCGGATCCATGGCCGGAAATGTTTGCACACGCAATGCTCCGCGCGCCGATGTTGCCGGAGTAGATTGTTCGGCTTTCGTCAGCGCGGCATGGGGACTATCGGTTCACTACACAACCGCCGCCATTCCAGCGATCGCCAAACCATTGGAGAATCCCTGGGATCTGAAGCCCGGCGACGCCCTGAACAAGCCCGGGTCGCATGTCATGCTGTTCCTGCGCTTTACGCCGGATCGCAAGGCCGAAGTGATGGAGGCTTCGACCGGCGGCTGCAATGGCCGTGTCTGCCGCAATGTCTATCCCCTGGCCTCACTTCTGGAGCGGGGCTACGTTCCGGTACGGTTCCGCGCCTTGGCCGAGGACGGGACGACGGTTTCGGCGAGTGCCTATCAGGATACGGACTCGCCGACTGGCCGTTCAAAGAAGCCGGGCACCTTAAGACGGTGAACCTCCTGCGGGATATTGACGACAAACGTTTATTCGCCGCGGCAGGCCCTCCAATGGGCTGCGTTGCGGCGCGCCAGGACGACATCCAGTCCTTGCTCGGGATGGCGTAGCCCTGGGCCAGACTGGTGAGGTCTATTTCGCTGAGGTAACCAGCCATGCGCGGGGCGTTGAAGATCATACTCATCACAGCCTTTTTCATGGCTTCAGGCGTTCGCCCGGACAGCGCGCAGGCGGCGAACACGCTGCAGCTCAGCAATCCTGACGGCGGCGAAGTGCGGGCCCTTGTGATCGGCGTTGATGACTATCAGTACGTCCGAAAACTGAAGGGCGCGACGGCGGACGCCCACGACATCGATTCAAGCCTGAGGACGATGGGTGTTAGGGATGTGACGGCCCTGATCAATGACCAGGCCGATCGGTCGAACGTGCTGCGCGAAATCAGCGCGCTGGTTGAGCGCACCAGGAACAACGATATCGTCTTTCTGTCGATTGCCGGACATGGATCTCAAGAGCCCGAGCGTATCAAGGGATCGCAGCCCGATGGCATGGAGGATGTCTTCCTGCTGCCCGGCTTCGCGCCCACACCGACGGGCTCGCAGCAACGCATCCTTGGCAGCGAATTCAATCACTTCATCCGGCAATTCGAGCTGCGCGGAGCCAAAGTCATCTTCGTTGCGGATACATGCCATGGTGGCGGCATGGTACGCGACATCGATCCACGCGCGGCCGAGATGAGCTTTCGCCAAATTCCAAACTACACCTTGTTGGTCGACGAACTGAAACCTGTTTCAGACCCGAGTGATCCGCGGTCGGAACTCGATCTCGATCATACCGCCTTTCTCGCTGCGGTCGATCGCAATACCAAGGCGCCGGAAGTCCGTGTCCCAGGCATTGACGGATTGCGCGGCGCCTTGAGCTACGCCATCGCCCGAGCCATCGAAGGCAATGCCGATGCCAATCACGACGGCAAGGTGACACTCAAGGAGCTATTCGCCAATATCCGGCAAGTCGTGTACCAGTTGTCCGATCAGCGGCAAAACGTGGTCACCATGACCTCGCCAAGCCGATCGCCGGACACCGACGTCGCGTTTGGCCTGACACGCGGTGTTACGCTGATCCAGGGGCCTGTTGAAGCCGGCCCTCAGCCTTCTGCCCCTCCGTCACTGGCGTCCGTAGCGCCGGCGTCTGCGAGCCTTTCGGCCACCAGCACTGCGCCGATCCCATTGCCGGGCCCAAATCCGCAAGGCGCTGAGCGTGTGAGTGCGCCGATCAGGCTGGCGGCGCTCGACGGCAAGACCAGCTATTTTCCCAGCCTGAAATCCCGCGACTCGACATTTCAGACGGTCCAGCCCACGGACAATCCAGACTTGATCTGGGATCCGGTAACGCACGACGTTATCTCCTGGGGGGACGTCATCGCCTACGGGGTCGAGACGGCCGACCTTCCCACAGTTATTGACAGGACGGCGGCGATCCGCTCTCTCAAGAGCATGGCGACCAAGTCGCCCCAGGTGATGCGTGTCTCGCCGGACGATCGTCTGCATCACAATGGTCAGGCGATCGATATCGATCTGTCCGATGTGGGGGGCCGCGCAGTGGTCCTGTTCAACGTTTCCGGCGATGGTACGATTCAGATGCTTTATCCAGTTGGCTCCGATGCATCGCCGGTCCGGTCGGACAACCTGCGGCTTCCGCTGCGTGTTCGCGAACCCTTTGGCGCCGAGCAGGTGGTCGCTGTGACATCCCAGCAGCGTATGGTGGACTTCGAGAAAGTGCTCCAGCAGTTGAATCGTCGACGCGCATCCGGGCAGGCTATTAAGAACCTGGAACGATACCTGCCGGCTGACGCGCGGGTCGGTTCGGTCGGATTCTTTAGCATCCCCTGACGGTTTCCTCAGCGAGAACCTTGATGCTGCCGAACAGACTGATCGTGGGCTGCTGTCTCGGCGTTCTGGTGGCGCCGATTGGAGGCGCCGCGGCAAGATCGCCTGGAATTGACCTAGCAAGGCTTGCTCGCGTCGAACTCGCATCCTTCGAATCCTTCGCGGCCTCGACACCATCGCCGATTCGTCTTACTTCGCGTGCGATCAGGGTCGCGCAAAATGCGTCCGACCGAAACAACATACTGCCCAATATTCCAAACACAGCGAACGTGTCGCTGCAGATGAGTCCCGATCAGTCCGTCGGCGTCGGCACCAAAATTTCGTTTCGGGTAAAAACCAAAAAGCCGGGCTATCTGATGCTGGTCGACATCGACGCCAATGGGACAATGTCCCAGATTTTCCCGAGTCCCGAAATGATTGTTCAATCTCAGGAAGCGGCGGCGAATTTCATCAAGCCCGGCGAGGAGTTGCTGATCCCGAATTCGGCTGCCAAAAAGCGCGGATTCGAATATGTCATAGCGCCGCCGCTGGGAGAGGCGGCGGTTGTCGCAATTCTCAGCGACCGGCGGGTTCAAATTCTTGACTTGCCCGATACTGCGCAGAAGCAGCGGACCGAAGCAGAAACCATCAACTATCTCACCGGATGGACGAACGAGTTGCGGATACCGGATCCCGGCACCGGCAAACTGCTGCCGGGAAATTGGTCGTTCGATATCAAGCGCTATTCGATCAAGTAGCGTGCGACACCGGCTGATCTGGTAATGTCGCGTGGTCCTTGGGCCCGAGTACAAACGGCTGGTGCGGAGGCCCTGGCAATCGGCGAATTTAGTCTGCCTGTCCGACTATGGATCCGACGCTGCGGCGAAATCAATTCGGAATCCGGCCGAACGCTGCAACTCGGCGTCCGTTGGAAGAGAGAATTCGGATCGCGACCAGATCGCGTATGCGAAAACGAAGCGAAGCGGGCGCCTTCGAGCGATTCACTTCAATGGCAGATTTCAACGTTGCTGCCGCCGCCCATACGGCTCCCGCCCTGTTCGCTCGTCCTGAACTCGAGGTGACATCCGCGCTGGACCGGGTGGCACAATTGGTCAGTGCAGACGATCTGGCCGGATGCTTGGGGCGCGACCGGCCGGGGCTGGCCCTGGGCCGCACGATTAGGGTGCTGGTTGGGCTCGCGCTTCGCCGTCGGCGTTTTCGCCCGGCGTTTCACGCAGTTATTGTCTTCGTCGAGCATCGAATCCTTGGCGCAGACGATCTTGCTGCAGTGGTCGCCGTCAGCCTTGAAGCCGCGCTCGCAGATCAGCGGGCAAAACCGCGAGGGTTTCAGCTTGATCGCATCGAGTGCGTCGATGCTCGCCAGCTTGACGTCGAATTTGGTTCCAGCCTTCTTGTTGAACAGCGCCAGCGAACGTTGCGACTCCGCGTTCCATTTACCATCGGCGTCGGCCGACATGCAGCCGACGCGACGCAACTCGGTCTGGATCGATTTTACGAACTCGGCCTGCGGCGGTCCGTCGCTCAGCGATGGAAGGCTCGACCCCTGCGTTCTCTCAATCGCCGGGGGGCCGGCGGCCGGCTCGTTGGTGGATGGATCGACGGCGGCCATCTTGCTTTCCGGGAGGGGACCGCCTGCAAGCGGGTCGGCTGCGACCCGCTGCCGTTCGGACTCTGCGACTTGCTCCTGCACCGCCTGCTTGGTCTTTTCGGCGGCGACGCGGACTTCCTCGGCGGCCTTCGCGTCTGCGGCAGCCTTTTCCTGGTCCGTCCTTTGTGCACCCTCGGTGGAGAGCCGCGCTCGCTCTTGCTCGGCCAGCCGGGCCTTCTCAGTCGCTGCAACCTGTGTCTCCTCGGCCGCAATTTTGGCAAGCTGAAGCTTGGCCAGGCTTGCATAATATCCGTCTGGATACTGGGCGAGGAAGGCGTTCAATGCGTCCTTGTTGCCAAGCTGCAAAGCCAACTCGAAATCCCGGCGGATCTCCGACGGAGCATTGGCCGTCGGCGCCGACGCAACAGGCTTGGCAGGCACCAGCGCGACATCCGCACCGCCGAGCGAGCCATAGACATACGGTTCCTGGCGGTTACCGGTAGCTTGCAAGACATCGTCGCGGATGAATCCAAATGCCCTGCGCAAATCCAGGCCCGGCGTCGCAATATACTTCACTAGGGCTATTGCATAGGGACTGTTCTTGCTGTTGCCATCGAGTGCCGTCAAACCAGCCTTGGCGGCGAAGGCAACCAGCGTATTGGTCGTTGTCGGCTCGATCCTGGCGAGGCCACGGCTTACGGTCCGCGAGGTGACTGTTCGTTTCATCGTCTCCGCAAAAGGATTGTTGCGGCACGCATCGACGATCACAAGTCGCAGCTGCCTCGCCGGCTCGATTGCCAATAAAACGCGATCAAGCGAAAACGCCTCGTCATAGACGTCTGTATCACGCTCAAGCGTAGCGTCCGTCGGGATCAGATAATTCGTACCATCTATCTCGATACCGTGACCCGCGTAGTAAACTACGGCCATGTCGGAGTCTCGAGCTTGATCAGCGAAATCTCGCAGCACTCGCCGCATGTCCGTGATTGAAAGATTGAGCCTTGAGTCAACGATATCGAAACCCGCGCGCTTTAGGGTCGCAGCGACGGCTGCGGCGTCATTGGCCGGGTTCGGAAGCGCCGCCGCGTTCTTATAGTTGGAATTGCCGATCACCAGCGCCACGCGCTTCTCGGCTGAAGCCGGCTGACAAACTAGCAGGAGCGCAGCGACAAGAAAAAACCTGCAACAAAAATTCATGGCGAAACGTCCAGCAATACCCGCCTCTTATACCACATTCCTTGGGATGGATGGCGGTGGCAAGAATGTCTCGTTCGCATCTTGCTATCGACCAAGCCGACTTCCGTTGATTAGTCCCGCTCCCGCCCCCAAACGTTCTATCACGAACGTGTTACCATAGCGCCCGAAGCGATCCGAACCTGACTGAAATGGGAATAGGTGGCCGGCCGCTCTTGTGCCCTGCATAGCGGACGTCGGCTCTGGCTCGCTACTTGCCCTATTTCTCATCTGTGAAGCTTTACACGGCTCCCCATCCATCACGGTGTGTCCAGAAGAATACGTTGACAAAGAGCGCAGAGGTCGGAGGCCGCCCGGCGGTCATGCCGCCGTTGTTGATCCTCTGCAGTTGCCATTTGTCGCCGCTGCAGCCGCGGCAATAGGGGCCTCCGTCCCTAATGGGCCAGGCCGCACCGCTCCGCTGTGATCAAACGGTAGGATTCTGGCGACCCGCGCTCTTTTCGGACTAGCCGCGCGAGGCGTCGTAACCGGCGTCCTTTCGCGAGCTATGCCACGAGAACTCCTCATGAGCTATGAAGCTTATTTCCGTCAGCAACTTGATAACCTTCATCGCGAAGTGCCCAACAGATCGTGCGTCCCGCTGATGCTCACCGTGCCCGAGCACTCGAACCCGCCGAAAATTCCGCAGGAGCCGGTGGCGGTCACGCGCAAGTCCTTACGCCGGTACATGTCGACCGAAATGCCCACGCGCGAAAAGTCATTCGCGCTGTTCGGCAGGATCAGGTCGATGTGCTCGGCCGCCCAGCGCGGCAGGGGCAGGCTGGTCTTCCAGAACAGTTCATTGCCGGCGTGGTGTCCGAAGTTCGGCCCGACCGTGAGCGCACCGTCTGCGCCCTCGAACACGAAGCCCGTTTCGTCGATGTGAACGTTCACCCGGTCGCCTGCCACTGCGAAGTGCAGCGAGGTGATGTCCAGCGGTTGCGGGTCCTTGCCGAATTGCGCGCTGTAGGCGTCGCTCCACTGCCCGCGGTCGCGTCCAAGCCCGAAGCCGTGCCGGCCTGGGAGGTCGCGCGTTGAGAGCGGTCTGTCGGACAGCTTTGGGCGCCAGATCTCGCGAAAACCCTTGCCGATCGTCGCAGCCATCGACAGGTCGAGGGCCCAATGCGCCGGTTTCTCCGGGCTGCGTCCTTCGGCGAACGCGTCGAATCCATCCGCCGTCTTGGCAATGCGCAGCGCGATGATCAGGCCTTCCCAGTCCTTCGCCAGGAAGGTGACGCCGTCGAGCGTATTCGTCGCGGCCGCGACACCGTACTTCTCTAGTTGGTCGCGGATGTAAGGCTTTTCGTCATAGAGTCGCACATCCGGGTTGGCCCCCGCGAAGTATTTCGTCAGATCGATCGGCGGCCGAAACATGGTTAGCCGCGCCGCGATCTTGCGGTAGGTGTCGGTCATCATGGTTGGGTTGGTCATGGGGCCGCCTTCGAGCGTCAAGCCTAATCCCCGTCTAGTCTGGCCCAAAACGGTCCGGATCTCAATGGCAAGCCCCCGGCACCACCTTCAATTCCCCGTCGCGGGCATTATTCTTTCAGGATGAGTCGTCCTCGACACCAAGATTACTTGCACTGCCCCTTAGACTTACGCTCCTGAATCATCTGCAGGCACGTGGTCGTGCAACCTTGCCCGCTGCCATAACTGGGATTCTGCTTCTTGCATACGTTTATACAAGCATTGACGTCGCAATTAACCGCCAGCGCGGGCGGCGCGAAGACTACTGAGAGCCCGTAAACGAATATCGTCGACAGAAATGCAATTGACAAACGACGCGACATGGAAGTCTCCTCTTAAACTTTGAAAAATGGGACTGCGCTGCACAGGTCGATCGTCGATCTTATCAAAAGCTAGATCGTTCGTGAATAGTCTACATGACGGTTGCGTTCGCGCGATTTTGTAGAATGAAACATCGCGGCCGATAGCGGTGCCCTAGCGCCCTTCAGGCATACGCGGCAATCGAGGGTGGCGTGAACGTCATCGGTATTCACCTCGGGGCTCATAAATCGGCTTATACCAGCACTTCCTTTCGCTTGCGGAGTTGCGCATCCATCTCGGCACGTTTGTCTTCCAACAGCCCGTCGTCGGCTGCCTCGATCACTGTGAACAGCTCGTGGGCATCGCTGAGGCGCGGCACCGTGACGTAGTCCGCGCCGGCGGCGTAGAGATCGTCTACATCGGAAAGCAGGTCGGCGGTAGAGACGATTTTTGCGGTCGGATTGAGTGAGCGTACGTGACGGACCAGCCTTTCGTTGTTGGCGCCCTTCAACAGCGAATCGGGCACGCTCAATATGATGATCTGCGCCTTTGCTACCCCAGCATGCACCAGGGTTTCGACATTGCTGATATCGCCGTAAATCACATGCAAGCCACGGTCGACCAGCGTTCGAAATACGTTGGGATTGAAATCGACCACGCTGATCTGATCCAGCAACAATGGATTCCTTCGCTCGATCTCGGTCAGCAGCGCGCTGGCCGCGCGGAAAAATCCCAGGATCACGATCCGCCGGGTCTCGCCATGTCCCTCTTCGTGTTCCGCGTCGGTGGTGTGGCCGTGATCCAGATCGCGAATCCCGATCCGCTTCAGCAGGCCAATGGCAACCCGCGTGATCGGGTCACTGCGCATTATCACAAATGTGCTCAGCACCGCCAAAATCACGAATGCGAACGACACCGCACTGGCGGTTTCGGCCTTGATATGCCCGCTGGCGATCCCGGTCTGAATCACCACCAGCGAAAACTCGCTGATCTGTGCCAGATTGATCGCTGGCAGCAGGCTGGCGCGCAGACCCTGCTTCATCAGATAAAGCGGCGCGAAGGTCGTGAGCAGCCGGCTGGCGACCGTGAAGGCCGCGATCAGCAGCGCGAGGCCGATCACCGAAAGATCAGGGATGGGGATCGTCATGCCCAACGCGACAAAGAACAGCGTGATGAAGAAATCGCGTAGCGTCGTGACCTTCGCGGTGACATCCAGCGCATAGGGAAATGTCGATAGCGACACTCCGGCCACCAGCGATCCCATCTCGCGCGACAGATGCAGCCGCTCGGCGATCTCGCCGATCAGGAAGCACCACGCCAGCGCGCCAAGCAGTATCAATTCAGGGCGGCGGGCGATCTGGTGAAACAGCCGCGGCAAGGCGAAGCGGCTTATCGCCAACGCTACGGCAACCAGCAGGCCGACGCGGCCGATCGATAACAGGACGACGCTAAGCTGGAGATTGCCGAGACTTGGCTGCACCGCCAAAAACAGGATTGCGAAGATATCCTGCAGCACCAGGATGCCAAGCGTTATGCGCCCAGGCACGGTGTCGAGTTCGCGTTTTTCGTACAAAACCTTCACGATAATGACGGTGCTGCTCAGGGCACAGGCGATGCAGAGATAGAGTGCATCGAACCGGCCGCCGCCCATCGAGAACCCTATCGCTACGAAGAACAGGATGCCGAGCAGGCAGGCACCCGCTAATTGCCCACCCGCGGCAACCAGGATCACCCGGCCGGCGCGGACGATCTTCTTCAGATCGATTTCCAGCCCGATCATGAACAGCATGAAGATCAGGCCCAGCTCGGAGATGATGCTGATCGACTCCTGGGACTTGACCCAGCCGGTGCCGAATGGACCAATGAAGAACCCGGCGATAAGATAGGCGAGGATCAGCGGCTGCCGGAAAAAATGGGCCAAAAGCCCAAGAGCCCATGCGAACAGGATGCATAACGTGATGTCGCGAATGAGTTCATGCATGTCTCAAAACCGATCCGTGTGGGTTCCGATCCCTCAACCTAAGGGCCTGACGGCGAAGATCAAACGAGCGATGTGTCACATCCTGATCAGACGGCTTGTTAGTGCGGGGCTGACCTGCCTCCTGACAATGTATGTGGCGATGGCCAACGCCCAGCCTTCCGTCGGAATCGAGCAAACCTTTTCCGGTTCGCTGACCGCGATGCCATCGGAAAATCTCGGCGTGTCCGGTGCATTCTATGTTCCGGTCTATTCGAGCGTTTCGATGAGCCAGGGCAAGCTGCGGGCGGAATTTTCGGTCACGCTGAGCATCCACAACGCCTCGGAAACACGACCGCTTGTGCTTCGCCGTATCGCCTATTTCGATACGAGCGGGAAGTTGGTGGAAAGCTATCTCAAGGGGCCGGTTGCGTTGAAGCCATTTTCGACCGTTGAAGTGTTCGTTCCCGTCACGGATGTCCGTGGCGGAACCGGCGCCAACTTCGTGGTGGATTGGGCCGCCTCCGGCGAGATCGCCGAACCGGTGGTCGAGGCGCTGATGTTCGGCGGGCTCGGCAGCGGGCACTACGCATTCGTCAGCCAGGGCCGACCGCTGAAGGTCGTCGGCAAAAACGAGCGATGACGACCCTATTGAATAACAAGTCGGGTATACCCAATTGCGCGCCTTTCGAGATCTCCGGCAACGCGCAACAGCAGCAAGGGCCTATATTGCTGACTGCAACCAGGTCGCGAAAGCCTGGATCGTTTTCTCGCGCGGATGACCAGGCGAACGAACGAGATAGAAACGATATCCCGGCAGACACAATTTAAGGGGTCTTACCAGCGTGCCGGCGGCGAGTTCGCGGGCCACCAGCACATCGCTAAAGATGCCGATGCCCTGTCCGGCAATCACTGCCTCGATTGCATGCAGCTCCTCCCTGAAGCTGAGGTGATCCATGTCCTTGGGTTGCGGCACGTCGCGCCACTTGCGTCGCGCAGCGGCGAGCCATCTCTGCCAAGTTGGCGCCCCGAGATCGGATGGTGACCACCAGCAATGAACGAGGACCTGTCCACGAAGGCCTGCAGCGCGCTTCAGGCCCGAGTTAAGCAATTCGGGGCTGCAGACGGGCCAGAAGGAATCGCCCAAGAATTCCTTGGCGATGCCATCCGTCGGCAACGTGCGGGCATAGCGGATGGCGACGTCGGCATCACCGGCATGCAGGTCCAAAACGCCGTCCGTGCCGATCACGTCGAGAGGCGCATTGGGGCGCAACTTCCTCCAGCGCGGCAGGCGCGGCACAAGCCAGCGGCTCGCAAAGGCATTTGTCGTCGTCACTCGAAGGGGCTGCGTGTCCCCGTCGCGCTTGACGGCGGCGAAAGCGGTGACAAAGGCTTCGAGTCCATCCCGGATGATCGGAAGAAGGCGGGCTCCGGCTTCGGTCAACGATAGGGGCCGCGGCCTCCGACGAAACAGAGCCCGCCCGCAATAACGCTCCAACAATCGGATCTGATGGCTGATCGCTGTAGGTGTGACGCCGAGTTCGGCCGCGGCCTTCTTGAAACTCAGATGCCGCGCCGCGGCATCAAAGGCGCGCAACTCAATGAGGGGCGGCAGCTTGTTCATGTCTCGATTGTAGATGAAAATGGTTCATCTTGGGCTGAATTATTCGAGTTTGCGCATCCTCCGGCCGGGGCGGAAGAAGGCATTGGCCCAAATGAGGAGAGCCCCCATGACCTCAGTTCGATCGGTTGCAGACGGCGCCGGTGAACTTTCCGGCACGTTCTCAGGGCGACTCTTGAGGCCGGCGGACATAGGGTATGAGGAAGCCAGAAAGGTCCACAACGGTCTGGTGGACAAGCGCCCGGCATTGATCGCGAGATGTCAGGGCGTTGCCGACGTGGTCGATGCGATCAACCTCACGTGCAAGCTCGGCCTCGAAGTCGCGGTTCGCGGTGGTGGCCACAACGTGGCAGGGCGCGCGACCATCGATGGCGGATTGGTGATCGACCTGTCCACGATGAAGGGAATTCACGTCGATCCCGTCAGCCGCACGGCACGGGCGCAGGGTGGCGTCACCTGGGCCGAGCTCAACCGCGAAACCCAACTGCACGGTCTGGCGGTCACGGGCGGGGTCGTTTCGAGCACCGGCATCGCCGGGCTCACCCTCGGTGGCGGCCTGGGCTGGTTGATGAGCAAATATGGCCTCGCCCTTGACAATCTACTGTCCGTCGAGCTCGTCACCGCCGAAGGCAAGGTCGTGAAGACGAGCAAGGATGAAGAACCCGATCTGTTCTGGGCCGTTCGCGGTGGAGGAGGAAATTTCGGCGTGGCGACTTCGTTCGAATATCGGCTGCATGCGGTAGGTCCCACGGTCACCGCCGGCCTGATCGCCCATCCGTTCGACAGGGCCCGCGACCTGCTGAAATTCTTTCGCGACAGCACCGCATCGCTGCCCGATGAACATACGATATTCGGAACCCTCACTCATGCGCCCGACGGTTCGGGCACGAAGGTGGCAGCCATGGCGACCTGCCATTGCGGCTCACTCGAGGCCGGCGAAAAAGCAATGCGGCCACTGAAAGGATTTGCGTCTCCCGCTCTCGATGCGATCGGTCCGATGTCCTACTGCCAGCTCAACGGGATGCTCGATGGTGCCTATCCACGAGGGGCATTGAATTATTGGAAATCGAGCTTTCTTGCCGGGTTGAGCGACGATGCCATCGATACAATGATCGCGTGCTTCGCGCGCTGTCCGACCCCTATGGGCCAGTTGCTCCTCGAGCACGTCCACGGCGCCGCCGCCCGTGTCGACGTCCGCGACACCGCGTTCCCGCACCGTGGGGAAGGGTACAATTTCCTCGTTCTTTCTCAATGGACGGATGCGGCCGGTACCGAGGCGTGCGTCGCATGGGCGCGGGAGACTTACGCGAAGATGCAGCCCTTCGTTGCCTCCGGCCGATACGTGAATTACCTGGATGACGATGAGGCGGGCAACCCGGTCCCCGCCGCCTACGGAGCCAACTACCGGCGGCTCCAGGAACTCAAGACGAAGTACGATCCAAAAAACCTCTTCCGCATGAACCAGAACATTCGGCCGCTGACTTGAGTCAATCTGACGCGCAGTGAACGCACCGGGGAATTGTCCAATGTCGATCCTGTGCCGACCCGCTCGCGAGGAGGACTTGGAGAGAAGCGATCAGCTTGTCGTCGCCAGCATCAACGACCTCACCCAACGGCATGGCTTTGGCCCAATGGCGACGTCGCACCCGCCCGAGTTTCAATTGTTTTCGCTAAAAGATGATGCCGGCGGATTGTGGGTAGCGGAGGAGGCCAACGAAATCGTCGGATTCGCATGGAGTTGGGTCTGCGAGGACTTGTGGTTTCTCGCACAGCTTTTCGTGTCGCCCGGTCATCAGGGCCGCAGCCTGGGTAGCGAGTTGCTGAAACGCACATTTGAGCATGCGAAGAAATCCGGCGCTACCAACAGGGCGCTGATCACCTTCACGTTCAACACCGTATCGCAGGGACTTTATATTCGGAACGGCTTATTTCCTCGCTTTCCCATCTACAATTTCAGTGTTTCGCGCGAACTCCTGATGGGCCGCTTGCACGGCCCGCAATTCCGTCCCGTCTCTCTCGAGGAAACAGCTTCGGACTTGCAAGAGCTTGCCAGGATTGACGCCCGGGTTCTGGGGGTCTCGCGAGAGAAGCACCACCGGTATCTCATGAATGATAAGACGACGAGAGGTGTGCGCCTTTATTCCGGAGAAGACTGCGTAGGCTACGCCTATGTCAGCAGCGGCGGCCATATCGGACCGCTCGCGGTCGCGCGATCCAGCGCGCTCGGCTCTGCGTTCAGGACTGCGCTGGCTCTTGCAGCTGAGATTGGCTCTCCACAGGTGTCTGCCTTTCTTCCCGGCGTGAGCGAAGCGGCCCTATCGGCCGCTGTCGAGCATGGGATGCGCATCACCTTTCCGATGGTCTTGATGTCGACCCGCGATTTCGGCGATTGGACCGGTTATCTGCCCCGCAATCCGGGTTTCATGTGACGCAAAGGAGTGCTTCTGGGAGCACTTTTCGCACTCCGCACGACAAACGGCCTTAGTCGGATGCCGACCCCCCTCTGCGTTTCAGAGAATTTCCTTCTTTGGTAGCAGAAAGGCCAGCCCATGGCGGGCTCTTCCTCGCCTTGGAGACGCTGGAATAAATGCACTGCATGGTAGACGTGGCAGTGCGCTTTCCTCAGTATCTGAACCGGCGCGGATGTAACCTGCTGCCATTTACGACACTGAACCTACCGGATATCGATCTTGAATCTGACGGACGAGGACCACCCGATCGACGAGATTTCACGGATCGAAGCACAGCTCGAGGAGCTTGCGGAGGTCTCCGAGCGATGCCGAAAGATTATATTGGTTTCCAAGGCGGCAATCGCCGGCGGCGTCGCATTACCGTTCTTTATGATGCTCGGCTTATCCGGATCCAATCAGGTCGCCGCGATCGGATCGATTGCCATGGTGCTAGGCGGAATCGTGTCGCTCGGATCGAACGTCAGTACTTTGCAACAGACGATGGCCGCAATGAAGGCCGCTGAGGCGCTCCGTTCGGATCTGATCAGCAGGATCGACCTTCGAGTGGTTGGTGCCGTCCGCTTGAGGGAAGGGGGATGACCGGGCAAAACAAAATGTCCCGGAAACCGCGGCCAAAACAAGGCTTTTCGGCAAGCGCCGATGCTGCCACGCGATTGAGCGGCTGCAAGCACCGGCGCCCGAGCCATGCCCGGTCTATGCTAAAGGGCGACCGCGAATTCGGCATACAATGCCTGGGATCCAATCATTCTGAAGCATCGTAGAAGTGGATTCGCTGCTTGCGCCGCCAGGGGGGGAACAAGGCGGACGGGAAATCTGCCGCGAAGCGCCGGTCGCGAATCTCGGGCAGGGAGGGATCGGTTTCGGATTGGGTGGGATCCGGTGCGACCACCTCGCGATAGAGATGCCAGGTGGCGTGGCCGAGCAGCGGGATCACGACCGCAAGGCCGAGGAAGAACGGCAGCGATCCCAGGACCAGCAGCACCGCGACGATCAATCCCCATGCCGCCATCGGCACCGGGTTTCGTGCCACCGCGCGGAGCGACGTCACCATGGCGTCCCCGGCGCCGGCGTGTCGGTCGAGCATCAGCGGGAATGAGACCACGCTGACGCACAGCGCCACCACGGCGAACAGGAAGCCGACGCCGCAACCGGCGACGATCAGCCACCATCCCTGCGGTGTGGTCAGCACGCGCGCGGCGAAGTCCGGAATTCCCGCCGCGGGTTTATAACCGAAGGCGGCGACGTAGATCGCCTGCGCGGTCGCCACCCAGGTCACGAACAGCGCCAGCAACAGCGTGCCGAGCCCGAGCATGGCGCCGAATGACGGCGAGCGCAGCACCGAGCGCAGCACCTCGAGCGCACCCCATGCCGGCGCCTGTTCGCCGCGCTCGAGGCGGCGGCTGAGTTCATAGAGACCAAGAGCTGCGAACGGACCGATCAGGGCAAAACCGGCCGCCAGCGGAAACAGCAACGGCAATACCGAATAGCCCAGCACGGTGCGCGCCAGCACCAGTCCGAGCACCGGATAGATCACGCAGAGAATGATGGCGTGGCTGGGCACCGCCTTGAAATCTTCCCAGCCGAGCCGCAGGGCCTGGTGCAGGTCGGATAGGCCGATGGTGCGGATGATGGGCGCAGTTGCGGCGCCTTGCGCCGGCTGAGCCATTAGCGAGACATTGCCTGACGGGGTGGTCATGGTCGTTATCTCCTTGCTACGGCCGCTGGTTTTGGCGCCATTGCTGGCGCAAGCGGGCCGTCTGCGAAAACGATCACGATCAGGCCAGACGCGAAAACAGAAAACCGAAACTGGCCATGTCGCGAACTGGACGGTCAGGGTACTCCCAATCGCTGCCGCCGCCGCTCACGCTTCGGTGAAGGCTTCATTGGCAAGTCACAATGAGGTGACATCGCGGGTCCATTGGTCGCAAACGATGAGCATTTTCGGAAAAATCATGGGTGCGATCTTCGGCTCCAAAGCCGCCGCCACACCCGACCCCCGGGCGCCAGGCACAATAGCCGGCCTGCGATACCCCCAGCACCTCGCACAGGATCCTCACCGGGTATTCAGCGCGGCGATCTTCGATGAAGCGGAATCTCATGTCCGCGTTCCAGCAAAGATCGCGATCGACTTTTTTAAAATGTCGCGC
>Ga0208586_1000032_pt1 | contig 52403 bp, 52 predicted proteins | sample NGESurshal072012_6_FD_184471 | JGI IMG/M metagenome (GOLD analysis project Ga0208586, IMG submission 184471) | Arctic peat soil microbial communities from Barrow, Alaska - NGEE Surface sample 53-3 shallow-072012 (SPAdes) | ecosystem: Environmental > Terrestrial > Soil > Wetlands > Peat ... | reverse complement strand
CTGCGCAACAACGGGCTGCGCATGCGCCAGAGGCTGAGCTATCTGGCGAGCCTGGCGTCGTACCTGGCCGGTCCGATGCGACTGTTGATGCTGTCGATCCTGGCGGTCGTGCTCTTGACGGGGGCCCTTCCGCTGTTGATCTCACCGCTGGCTCTGGCCTTGCTGTGGGCGCCGGCGACGGTGCTGATGGTGCTGGCAGGCTCGGCCCTTTGCAGGGGTCAGCAGGGCAGCGGCGAGGCTACCCACTACGAACTTTGCACGGCTGAGATATTCACCAAAGCTTTGCGCTGTGTGGTGCGTCCCGGACGTACCAAGTTCAAGGTGACTCCTAAGGAGGGGATCGATCGTGGTGGTTGGGAAGCGGTGCGCCAGTTCCGTGTTCTGTTGGCGCTCGGGATTCTGCTCGGCGCGGGGGTCTCGTTGCGAGTGGCGACCGATGTGGGTGCGCCCGTGCTACCGGCGATGAGGGGGTTTGCTGCTTGGTTCGTGCCGCTGTTGGGGTTGGTGGAGTTGCGGCGGGTGAGTCGTACTTTGGCGTTTGTGGCCAAGCGGCGCCAATTGCGGGGGGAGTATCGGACCGCGCTGACGGCCGCCGCTTCGATCGTCCTCGATGAGGGGCTCGCCCAGACGACGGAACCGTCGCTGGTGGGACGCATGTGCGACATCACGACCAGCGGCGTGGGCTTCGAGCTGTCGCGCCCTTTGCCGCTGGGTGCCGGCGCAAGCCTGAATGTGCAGCTTCCGGACCCCTCGGGCGAAGCCTCGCCTGTGCTCTTGGAGATCGCGGTCCGCTCTTGCAGGGCTTCGGCGGAGAAGTGGCGCATCGGCGCCGAGATCTTGGATTGCTCGGAGGAGGATCGGCGCAGAGTGATCGCCTATTGCAATGTGGTCTGGCCCTACATGCGTTTGCGCGGCGAGGCTCGGGGCCTGCCGGACCGGGGCGCGGACGCCCAGGGCCGGCAGGCCGCCGAATCGAGGACGATCAGGCGCTGGCTAGAGCGCTCTGCTTGAGGCGCTCGAACTCCTCTTGGGTGATCGAGCCGCTGTCTAGCAGGGCCTTGGCTTTGTTGATCTGCTCGGCTGGGTCGGACTTGGGCGCGACGGACTGGACGTAGTCTTGGAAGTGGGCTTGGGCCTCCTTCTGGTGCTTCTGGGCCCGCTCGGCCATGCCTCGTTGCTCGGCGATCAGGTAGATGAAGACGCCTAGATAGGGCAGGACGATGATGAAGATGATCCACAGGACCTTCGCGAAACCGGATGTGTCGTGACGGCGGAAAATGTCGCCTAGCACCACAAACAAGATCCAGATCCATACGACGAATGCAAAGAAGACCAACATCGTCCAGAACACTTCGAGAAACGGATAGCTTGCGGCAAGAACCATCGGCACCGTCCTTATCGGTCGAGGGAAAGAAGCCTTCCCGGCCAGAGAGGGCCGGGAGCGCAGAGCGCGTGTTGGGCAGTGAGAAACTAGCGCACAGCCTGACGCGGTCGAGGCTCGGCGCCATCGCGTGAGTGCCACACGGCCCATCCGTAGTTTTCACGCGTCCGCCCGGAGCGGTCCACTTGGCGGCCGCCGGCGCCTCTTGCATGGGCTGCGGTGGCCTTGAACGCCTACTCCTCGGGAGACTCCGTTTTCGCTGGTGCTCCTGGACGCCTACTTCTCGGGAGACTCCGCTTTCGGTCACGCTCTTGAACGCCTATTCCTCGGGTGGGCGTCGCTCGCGCTTGCGCTCGGCAGCTTGGCGCTTGGCTTCGAGCCGCCGCTTGCGCGAAGCGGCGGTGGGCCGAGTGGCGCGACGACGCTTGGGGACGGATAGGCCTCCGGCCAGGCGGTCCGCCAGGCGGGCGAGCGCCAGTTCGCGGTTGCGGGCCTGGGAGCGCTCGTCTTGGGCTATGGCCACCACTCGGGGGCCAAGCCGCGCCAGAAGCCGTTTGCTCTGGGCCTCGCTGAGGGTGGCCGAGGCAAGCACGTCAAAGCTCGCCTCCACGCGGGAGGCGGTGACGTTGGCGTGCTGCCCTCCGGGTCCGGAGGAGCGAGAGGCGCGCACCGCGATCTCGGCCAAAGGGATCTCCAAGTCCTCGGTGACGCGCAGAGGCGGCAAGCGGGGGACCGAGGAATCGAACCTCGAGCAAGGGTTTTGGAGACCCCCATGTTACCGTTACACCAGTCCCCCAAAAGGCCCTTTTTGCGGGCCATTTGGTTGTGCGACGCGGCAGAGCCGGGCATCGCGGATTCCATCTTAGGCGAGTCTGCGTTGAACCGGATCGCAGGCGGGAGCAGGCCGGTCGCGCCATCTCGCGCGGATGGGTGTGCGACGCGACTTGGACCATCCCGGCTACCTTTGGAGGGGGATGTTGGGGAGGTTTGCGATAGCTCTTGTCGTTGGGACCTTGGGACTGGTGTCCGCGGGAACAGGCGTGGAAGCGAGCGCCGCGGCGAGCTCGCGGGACTTGGCGTCGACGCATGCCTATTTGGAGGCCGACTATGCGGTGCTCCACTCGGTGGTCAGCGGATGGCCCTCTGACGAGGCGAAGATCAGGGCTCTTGACCAGAAGATCCACGGCGAATGCCCGCTTGCCGGCGCAGGGTCGCCACAGAACGAAGAAGCACAGAAGCTGAGCACAGAGGTCATCGGGGCGTTGTGGGCCACCGTGTATGGCGCCAACGCCAACGCCGTCCAGCGGTTCGTCAGAGCGGTCGGCTCGCTGCAGTGGAGCAATGGGGTGATCGCACGCGGGGTGCGCCATTACACTCAGGGCCTTCGCGAAATGATCGCCCTGCAAGTCCCCAACCTTTGCCAGGACGTGCGTGCTTGGAGCACGAGCGGCTTCAAGGTGGCGCCGGCAAGCACCGACCAATTCGACCGCCACGTGGAAGCGATCGAAGTCAAGGAACCCTCCCAGCGCCTGCTCGCTCCCTACCAGCAGACTTCGGACAGGGGCCTGGCCAAGCGCGTGGCCCACCTGGCCACGCGCTACGCCGAACTGGAATTCTCGCACGGCCAGAGCGACTGGAACGCGCTGCTCGAAGTGCTGGCTTTGAATCAGTAGCGACTCGGCGAGCCCACCGGCCGGCCCCAACTTGGCAGCGTCTTGCAGGCGGGCCAACCCGGTCCGCCTCCGGCCTGCGATTTTCCCTCCGGCCTGCGATTTTCCCTCCGACCTGCGATTTCGCAAGTGGACGCTAGGGATTGGGCGCGAGCGTCTCGCGCTGCACAAACCAAGACGCCTCGATCGGGTTGAGGAAATGGGGCGGCTCCTCGACCTGGAGGCGATCGTCGTAGTTGGCGTTATACGGGTAGCCGTGGATAAGCGAGCTCCCCGAGAACTCGCCGGTGAAGCCGTTCGTGTAGAGCCCGGCGACGGCGCCGTACACGTTCAGGCTGCCCAGTTCCGGGGCCCCACAGATGTAGTTGTCGACTATCACCGCGTGTTTGACGGCCAGCATCGCGGCGATGATCGTCGGATTGGTCAAGTCCAAGGATTTCGCATTGGGAGCATCGCATTCGGCCGCATTGTCGGTGTATTCGCATTCTCCTTTGGCCGTGAGTTTCTCAACTTCTTTTTTCCCGTTCGTATTACATTTCCCGGCTTTGGGCAGCGGATACGTTTCTTCAACCGGGTGATAGATGCGCACGAAGTTGTTCGCGATCAAGCCGAGCAGGGCATTGCTGTTCGGCACTCCACCCGTTGTGGGGGTGGTTATGTTGCCGTTGATGACGATGTCGTTTTCGGCCGCGATCGTGAGCGATTCGGTGTATTCGCCATGGACGTACACGTTGCCGCACTTGACGTCCGATTCGCGGCCCAGTTTATTCCCTGCGTACGCTGGCCTGGGCCCGTATGGGGAATAGGCTTCGGGGCAGGATTCCTGCTTGACGTAGATCACGCCGTTTGGCGGGTAGGCGACGCCGCTGGACGTTTTCGCGACCCATTTTTTTTCCACTTCTTCCCACGTCGTGATCGTCATCGACCCGTTTTCGAGCGTGATTTCGGTCTTGCCCGTGAACTCGTAGGCCGGTTCGACGATGTGCTTGAGTTCTTCGTCGCCGGGGGGCGGCTCGATCGAGACGACTTCCTTGGGCAGTACGTGCTTGCCCTTGAAGACGGGTTTGACTTCTGAGCAGACTCCCTCGCCGGAGTAGCCTTCGTCTTCGGGTTTGCCGACCGCGTGCCCGAATTCGATGCGGTCGTTTTCGGTGCGACCGAACACGGGGAAACCGCACACTCCGGCATGATCCTCGGTGTGCATCGGCCCGTTGACCGATTCCCCGTTGATGAAGAAGTTGTTGATGCAGCGCCGTGGCGATCCGCCATCCGCCGGTCGTTCTCCGTAGAACTTGGAGCATTCGCTGTAGTAGGTCGCCGGCAGTTTTTCTTTGAGCGGTTCGCCATAGATGGCGGGGTCGCCCGTTTCATACTTGGTGTACCACACGAAGCTGACGAAGTTGGCGTTGCGGAAGTTCGCCACGATCGTGCGCTTGGCGCCGCCCGAGTACCCGGTGGACTCGATTCTGAACGTGCCGACCGCGCCCGGCGCCTTCTCTTCGAGCATCGTCGCCACCAGGTTGTTGGGGTCGCACTTGCGGTCGCTTTCGGGCGCGCTTTCGGCCGGCAGCAGTTGGATCGCGTATTCCTCTTCCAGCGATTTGCCTTCTTCGTCGGTGATTACGGCACGATGACTTGTTTCCCCGACCTGGTTGAGGGCCACGTTAGCCACCGGAGGATTGGTGCAGTACGTCAGGTAGTTGCCGTCCTCGGTGAGGTGGTTCTCGTAGTTCTCGATGCCCGCCAGCGCGGCATAGTAAGCCTTCTTCTGGTGGGTGTCGGTGCTGCTGAGGTGGATCTCGCCGTTGGCCGCGGTGTATGCCGCGGCAAGCAGCAGCGAGGTGACGAACATCACGCCGATCGTCACGATCATCGTGATTCCCTCCTGGCGACGAAGTACCGCGGATGAGCCGTGCAGCTTGTCGATGAGGAATGTGATCACAGTTCGGCGCATGGGAGATTGCCTGCTTCTTCAGAGGACGGGGAGAGACGCAAGATCGCCGAGTCTTCGAGCGCAACCGGGCGCCCGTTGCCAAGCGAGGTGTTTTCTTTGTTTTCTTTGCCTTCGGGCACGGCCGTCAGGGTCACGGCCACCTTGGCGATCTGGGCCGCTTCTTCCTTTTGTTCGGCGCTCGACGCTTTGGTGTTGAGCACGTATTCGTTCGGGTTCAGTTCTCCGAGCGTCGGTTTTGCGTCGGTCGACTTGTAGTAGCGGTAGTAGCGGAATACGCTTATCAGTTTTTTGGTTTCCGTATTTTCGGTCTGCTTGACGCCGGTGATCAGCGTGCGAGTCGTCGGTTTGGCGGCTTCGTTGAATTCGTATTTCGGCGGCACGCCCGTGCTGGGCCACGACTTTTCGGTGAGCGTGCCTTCGGTTTTGCCGGAGGCCGGCGTATAGGTGACTTCGTGCAGCCTGATCGTGGGCAGCGAGGACGATGGTTCCCCATATTTGTTGAGTTCGCTGACTTCGCTGACGAACCTGAGCACCTTTTCGTTGCTGCCCGAGCGAATCGGTTCCGCTTTGGCGGCCACACACGAGGAATGCAGGGCAAGCATCATCTTCTCCAAGGCCACCCTCCCGGTTTGGTCCACGTGCACGCGTTCGCTGATGCGCGTCACGTCCGCTGTCGTGAAGTTGAGCAAGGAGAAGGCGATTCCGGTGACGATGATGCCCAAGGACATCGCCACGATCAGCTCGATCAGGGTCATGCCCTCTTCGCGCCGCAACGCTCTGAATGACTTGCGCAGAGAGCTCATGGGCAACCCGCGGCGCTTTCCGGGGCTTCGTTCATATAGACGGTCTGCACTGCCGTGCCGTTTGCGTTGTTGTTGGCGATCCCCGTTTGGCTGTAGCGCCGGGTTTTGGCGCTGACGCTCGCGCTCACGCATAGGGTGTAGGTCCCGAAAGGCATGCCTGGATGAGTGAGCGTTCCCGTTGAAGTCGTTTCGAGTTTGCGGACCGTGTTGCAGCCTGTGTCTTCCAGCGTGACCACCGCTTTGGAGACCGGTTTTTCGAGAGCTTTGCTTTCCAGGACCTTGACGTTGATCGACGCCAAGGACACGGTCTGTTCGCCGAGTTTGCCAGGCGGAACGAGAACTTCCGGATTGGCGCTCTGCCCATTCCTGGTGGGGAGATTGGCTTCGCATGTGCCGGCGTAGACCGTGTAGTTGGTCGTGAACGGGAACACCGTGGTCGGGCTTTCGATCGTCGGTTTGTACGTGCCGACGGTCGCAGGTTCCGGGAACGTCCTGTAGGAGGACATGCCCGTGTTGTAAATCACGAACGAGTCGCCTTCCTGGGTGACGAGTGGTTCTCCGGGGTTGCTGAATTTGACCTTCACGTTGCCGCCGCGCCCGAGGTTGTATCCCTCCTTCAAGGTCGTCTCGGCCGGTAGGTAGACGCTCTGTGTGGTGCTCGAGTCGGCGTCGGTGTTGGCGTATCCGTTCGGGTCGACATAGCCGGTCTTATTTACATTGATCGTGTATTCCCCGGGCGAGAGAGCCAGGACCGCGCAACCGTTGGCGGAGGTTTCGAGTTCGTATTTGCTCGCCGAGGGCGCTGGGCCGATCGCGTCGACCGTGGCGCCGGGCAAAGGCGTCCCGGATTCCTCGACCTGGACGATCAAGGCCGAGTCGGCAGGCGGGCTGATCACGCCCGTCTCGATGACACCTCCAGTGGGGCCCGACGGCCAGGTTACGGTGGAGATCGTCTTCAAATAGTCGGCTTTGGCGACGCTGGAGGTGCAGCTGGCGGTGCTGGTCGCGTCGGCGATGTACTTGGAGGTCGTCTTGATCGTGTACGTGGTGGCGCCCAGTTTCACTTCTTTGGTACGTTCGATTTCATCGAGCCTTCTGACCGGTTCAGAGCGCAGCTGCTCCTCGTCCTCTTGCGCCAAGACGTCTGCTTGGGAGCGGGCTCGACTGGCGGAAGTGACGCGGTTGGTGCTGTTGAGGCCGAACAGGACCGCGATCACGACCATCGATATCAGCGCCACGCTGATGATCACCTCGATCAGGGTGTCGCCCTCCTGCGCCGCCATGCGCGAACGGACCGGTCCCTCGGCTCGTCGGGCCGCATGTTGCGCGCGGGAAAAGAATGTGCGGATCATCACGAATGCTTGAGAGGGTTTCCTCGGTAGGCGTTTCGGCATGTAGGACGCCTTGCTTGAGCTGTGAGAGCGATATGCGGCCAGGAGACGACACACCCGGACCAGCGCCGGGACCCTGCGCCCGTCGGCCCGGGCAGGGCATACGACCGATTCGTGGTGTAATTTCAACATGTGGCGAAAACACCACAGCGCTCACCGCTTCCCGATGACCCGGACCCATTGGCCGCCGTAGTTCTGCACGTCCTCGTGAGCAAAGCCCGCAAGGGCTTCACAGTCGCCCAAGTGGCCAAGGCCTGCGAGCGCGATCCGGGCGACCCGTCCGACTTGGACGAAATCGAAGCGGCTTTGGAGGTTCTTTTGGACGACGGCCTGGCCCAAAGCCAGGACGATCTCTTCCGCCCCACTCGCGCAGCGGTCCGCGCCAGCGAGCTCAGCTTCTGAACGGCCTGCAGGCCCCACCCGCGCGGCAGTCGAACGGCCGCAGGCCCCACCCGCGCCCGCCCGCTGGAGCTGGGACCCCCTGATGCGACCGACGATCCGCCCCCCCGCGGCTCGCGTCCCGCGACTCGCGGCTCGCGGGCCTACTCCACCCCGTCGAGCAGCGTCACTGGACTTAGGCCCAGAGCGCGCGCCAACTTCAAGACCGTGCGCAAGTTGGGTTCGCGTCGACCGCGCTCATACACGCTGATCGCGGCCCTGTCGACCACGGCCTCGTACGCAAGCGCCTCCTGAGAGAGGCCCGCGCCCGTGCGCGCAGCGCGCAGGTTCGCCCCGAAGCGCAAGCCCGGATCGCCGGAGCGCTCCTCCTCCTCTGGCCGCAGAGTGCCGCCACGTCCAGGCGCCACGCCCACGCCGCCCAGCAACTTGGCAGGGGTCGTGGAGAGTGCCCTGGCCACACGCACCAAGGTCGACAGGTCAGGCGCACGCTCGGCCCGCTCCAAGAAGCTGATCGCCGCACGATCGAGCTTGGTCGCCTCAGAGAGCGCCACCTGCGAGAGACCCGCTTGGCGGCGGGCCGCCCTCATGTTCTCGCCGAAGGCGGCCACCTGCGCATCTATCTCACCGTCGCCTGTGTGTCTCACGAGCCCATCATCGACACTCGCCTACAGAAACACCACTGTGAAAACACAAGACAGCTTCTGGGCGCTACCTTGCTGGGGTGATCTCGCATGCTCGATAAATCGCTCGACGACGCCGTCACGCACGAGCGTCTGGCCAAGGCCGAGCGCCTGCGCGCACAGGGTATCGAGCCCTTCCCCCACATCCCCCGCACAGAGCGCACCGAGATAGCCAAGCTGCATGGCGCCCACGACCCGTCCGAACTGCAGGCCGGCGAGCACCCTGACCACTGCTATCGCATCGCGGGCCGGATCATCTCAAGACGCGGCCACGGCAAGACCACCTTCATCGATCTGCGCGACTACACCGGCGAGATCCAACTGGCCGTCCGCCACGACACCCTCGGCGAGCAGGCCTACGAGCACACCGTGGACCTTGACATCGGCGACATCGTGGAAGCGGAAGGGCCCATCTACGTGACCCAGCGGGGACAGCTCGCCCTCGGTGTCCACAGATGCACCCTGCTCACAAAGACCCTCAGACCTCCGCCCGACAAGCGCCACGGGCTCGGGGACACGGGCACCCGCTACCGCTACAGGGAGCTCGACCTGCTCGCGAATGAGACCACCCGTGCCCTGTTCGTGACAAGGGCCAAGACGATCGACGCGCTCAGGGCCTTTATGGCCGAGCGGGGCTTCATCGAGGTGGAAACGCCCGTCCTGCAAGCTTTGGCCGGCGGAGCTTCGGCGAGACCGTTTCTCACTCACCACAACGCCCTCGACCAGGAGATGTCTTTGCGGATCTCCGTCGAGCTGTATCTCAACCGCTGCCTGATCGGCGGCCTGGAGAACGTGTATGACCTGGGCAAGTGCTTCCGCAACGAGGGCATATCCTACAGGCACAGTCCGGAGTTCACGATGCTCGAGTGGCTGATGAGCTACTCCGACCATGCAGACGTGGCCAAGTTCACCGAAGACATGGTCGCCTACGTCGCCCAGCGCGTGCTGGGCAGCACCGTGATCGAGCGCGGCGGCGAAGAGATCGACCTGGCCAAGCCTTGGCGTAACACGACCATGCAAGCCGAGATAGAGCGGGTAACCGGCATCGACTTCTTGGCCGCCGACCGCGACGAGCTGGCCGCGCTGCTGGAGGGCAAGATCCACCCGGACGCGACCTGGGCCCAGGTGGTGCAGGCCGTCTACTCCAAGCTGGTCGAGCCAACCCTGAACCAGCCCACCCACGTCTATGACTTCCCCTTGGACTCCTTCCCGATCACCAAGGCCCACGCCGGAGATCCTCGCCTGGCCGAGCACTTCGACGCGGTCATCGGCGGCATCGAGCTGGTCAGCGGCGACTCCGAGGTCAACGATCCGGTCGAGCAGTATGAGCGCTTCGTGGCCCAGCGCAAGCAGCGCAGAGCCGACGACGACGACGCGCCTCACCCCCACGACGAGGAGTACGTGCGAGCGCTCGAGTACGGACTGGCGCCGTCGGCCAGCGGCGGCATGGGGGTCGACCGCTTGCTCATGATCCTCACAGGGCACGACACCCTGCGGGAGGTGGCCCCGTTCCCGGTTATGAGAGAGCTTCGTGGCACCGAGGGTACGAACGACGATCCTCCCCTCGATCCCGCGCCCGTCCCGTCCGAGCTTCCCGGCTAGACGAGAACCTTCGGTAACCAGGCGCGAGCCCCTGAAGCTATAGTCGCCTGAGACCTGAACATGAGCCAAGGGGAGCAAAACTTCGAGGAGCTGCACTTCGAGCCCGCCCCGGCGCTCGCCGGCGAGGTGCCCGGGCCGCGCTCGCGCGAGATGCTCGCCGAACAGGATGTCCTGGAGTCGAGTGCCCGCTCCTACCCCCGCAGTGTGCCCGTCGCGATCGAAGAGGGCCGCGGCGCCACGATGAAGGACGCCGACGGCAACACCTTTATCGACTTCTTCGGTGGCGCCGGCGTGCTCAACGTGGGCCACGGTCATCCCGCGGTCCTGGCAGCCGCGGCAGAGCAGGAGCGCAAGTTGGTGCACGCCCTGGACTTCCCGACCAAGCCGAAGCTGCGCTTGATGAGTCGACTCAAGGGCTTGCTACCCGGCGCCCTGCGCGAGCGCGCCAAGTTCCACTTCGGCGGCCCCACCGGCTCGGACGCGATCGAGTCCGCCTTGAAGCTCACGCGCGCCCACACCGGTCGCGAGGCCGTCATCGCCTTCCAAGGCTCCTACCACGGCATGACCGCCGGCGCCCTGTCCGTGACCAGCGACGTCGGCTTCAACGGCCCCGCCTCCTCGGCCGTCCATTTCATGCCCTACCCCTACTGTTACCGTTGCCCGCTCGGGCTGGAGCCCGACTCGTGCGATACGGCGTGCGCGAAGCTGCTCGAAACCTCCTTGGAGGATCCCCACAGCGGCATCCCCAAGCCGGCCGCGATCCTGATCGAGCCGATCCAAGGCGAGGGCGGCACGATCGTCCCCCCCGCCGGCTATCTGGGCAAGGTGCGCCGGATCGCCACCAAGCACAACGTGCCTTTGATCTGCGACGAGATCCAGACCGGGTTCGCGCGCACCGGCAAGATGTTCGCCTGCGAACACGACGGAGTCCAGCCCGACGTCATGACCCTCTCCAAGGCGCTCGGCGGGATCGGCTACCCGCTCTCCTGCATCGCGTATGACTCCTCACTGGACACGTGGACACAGGGCGCCCACATCGGCACCTTCAGAGGCCACCAGGTCGCGATGGCCGCCGGCCTGGCCGCGATCGATTTCATGCTCGAGGTCGACCTGCCCGCCCATGCCGCCGCCCTCGGCGAGTTGACGTTGGAGCTCTTGCGCGAAGCCCAAGCCACGCTTGCCTCCGTCGGGGATGTGCGTGGACGCGGTCTCATGATCGGCATCGAGCTGGTCCACGATCGCGACACCAAGGAGCCTTGGCCCGAGATGGCCGCCCGGGTCCGCACCGAATGCTTCCGGAGGGGCGTGATCATCGAGGTGGGCGGCCACTTCGGCAACGTAGCCCGTTTTCTGCCACCCCTCACAATCACGCGCCGGCTCCTGCTGAGCGGCACGGAGATCTTCGTGGACTCGGTCCGCGCGGCTGAAGAGGCCTTGGCGCGGCCCGCGGCTCTCCTCGCCGGACGCTGATCTCCGACCGGGCTCTCCTCGCCGGACGCTGATCTCGCCGACCGCGTAGCTTCGGCTTTACGCGGATACCAACCAGGGTTTTGCCCTCTGCGATCACCGCACGAACCGGACGAAAAAGCCCTAGAGCCATGAACGCCACCTTGCAGACCGTCTGGACCGAGCACGAATCGATCGTCATGGAGCGCGTCGCGCTCCTGGACAGCGCGGTCGAGCACCTGATCGCGGGGAGGCTCCCCGAGCATGAGCGCGAGCAGGCATGCAGAGCCGCTCACATGCTCGCAGGATCGGTCGGTATGTTCGGCTTCGAACGCTCCTCCCAAGCCGCGCTCGCCCTGGAAGCTGTGTTCGAGCGCGGCTCGACATCGGCTTCAGGACTCGCTCCAACTCAGGCCTTCGAGCTGCGCGAGCAGCTCGAAGCAATGCGGGCGGAGGGACTTGAACCCCCAAGGGCATAAGCCCACTGGCTCCTAAGGCCAGCGTGTCTACCAGTTCCACCACGCCCGCTCGGTTGCATGAGGACCGCTCCAGATTGTAAGGTCATAGACGAGATGGCTTCCACTTCGGGGAGAAACACGCCAGACGGCGTGATCGTGACGCATCCCAACCGCGACAAGCCGGCAGTGATCGCGACGCGCACGACGGTCGTTCTGCTCCTGATCGTCTCCGCAGCGCTGATCATGATCGTGACGATCGGAGGCTGGAGCACCTTGGAGGGCGATATCCCGATCCTCTTGGTTTGGACCATCATGTACCTCTTGATGGCCTTCTTCGCGTGGCGCTGGAGTCGAGGGGTGCTGCCCATGGCGGCTGCATTGGCTTTGCTCCTGTTCGTGTTCGCCTTGGTGGCCGCCCCCAGCTGGTTCGCGCGCGACAAGGCCGGCTTCGCCGAACCCGCGCTGCCTGCGGGTCTACTCGGCGTGTTCACGCTCGTGCTGATCCCCGTCCAGATCCTTTTGATCGCCTTCGCGATGCGCGGCTTCTCCCAGGGCTGGAATATCGAGCTCGAGCAGCTCGACCCGAGGGCCGAGCGCGACACTTTGGCGCGTCCCGTCTAGCCGCACTCACGCGACCAGGGCAGCGCCCTTCTGGCCGCCCCTCGGCCGACTCCGTAGCGGCGCCCGAGTTCAACTACGCGTATATTGGGGTTCGTTGCGGCGGTGGCGGAACGGTAGACGCGATGCTCTCAAAAGGCATTGTCCGTAAGGGCGTGTGGGTTCGATTCCCACCCGCCGCATCGATCAGGACACGAGTTCGAACAGCTCCTCTGCGATTCCGGGTGCTCCCGCCAGCACGCCCTTCGGCAAACCCGGACGTTCGAGCAACTCCATCACCGTATGCCCCACTCTTTCGCACACAAGCGTGCCGGCCGCGATGTCCCAGGGCTTGGTCGTGCGCTCGTAGTAAGCGTCATAGCGTCCGCATGCCGTCCAAGCAAGGTCAAGGGCGGCTGAGCCGAAGCGGCGGATATCTCGCACCTGCGGGATCAGCCGTGCCAGAACCTCAGCCTGGGCGCTGCGCACCGAGGAGTCATAGGCAAAGCCGGTGGCGACCATCGCCGCAGACAGACCCGAGCTTGCGCGCGGCACACGCCCGGAGGCCGCAATCGGAGCGCCGTTCAAACACGCCTCGCCGTCGCGCGTCGCGGTGAACAACTCCTCGCGACAGGGGTCATAGATCGCTCCCACAAGCGAGCCCGCCTCGTCGGCGACGGCCACGCTCACACACCACTGGGGGATCCCGAACAGAAAGTTGACCGTCCCGTCGAGGGGGTCCACGATCCATGTCAGCCCGCTCGTGCCCTCGCTAACTCCACCCTCCTCGCCAAGGATGCCGTCCGTCGGGCGCGCCTGGGAGAGCCGCTCGCGGATCAGCCGCTCGGAGGCGAGGTCGGCCTCGGAAACGAGGTCTGTAGGCGTGCTCTTGCTGGCCAGCGCCCGCTCGTGACCACCGTCGAAGCGCTCCAGCAACAGAGCGCCCGCGTCGCGGGCCAGATCGACCGCGACTTCGAGCAGCTGATCCTGACTCACGAAAACGCGGGCGGGCGGTCTCGCGTCCAGCGACACTCCGCCTCGATTTGGGCAGCAAGCGACAGCAGCGTGGCCTCGTCGTTGGGCTTGCCCACAAACTGCACCGCACGCGGCAGACCGTCCGCCGCGAACCCTGCGGGCACCGAGCAGGCCGGCTGGCCGGTGTAGTTCCAGGGCGCGGCGTATGCAACGGTTGCCGATGCCGCAAGCGCCGTGCGCAGCCAACCCAATCCCTCGCGGGCGCCGATCCTCGGCGGCGGCGCGGGGCTCACCGGCATCAGCAGCACGTCGTGGTCGACCAAAGGCTCATTGACCCGGGCTGCGTAGCCGGCCTGGCGGGCGAGCGCCCAATCGATAGCTCCGGATGGAAGCATTCCGCCAAGCCGAGCAAGCGTTCGGATGCGACGTTCCAGGCGCTCCGGGTGGGCGAACGTGGCGGCCTCCTCGTGGATGCTGCTCAGGTAGATCGCGGTGAACTCGGGTGGCGGCACGAGCGGGCCATAGTCGATCTCCCGCTCCTCCACCTCGTGACCAAGCCTTCGCAGCAACGCCGCCGTCTCATCCAGCGCCGCACGATTGTCGGGGTGCAGTTTGGTCAGTGGCGACGGCGGCAATTTGCTCGCCAACGCGATCCGCAGCGGACTTCTCGCCGGCCCCTCATCCGAGGACGAGGACGAGGACGAGGACGATGCTTCTTTATGAGTTTGCTCTCCGAACCCTCCAAGCGCCCCCAGGAACGAACTCGGCGGGACCGGCGCGGCGCCGGGGTCGCTCGGCCCGTCGGCGATCGCGTCGTAGAACAGCGCGGTGTCGCGCACCGAGCGCGACAGCACCCCGTTCACGCACAGTCCGTGCCAGGCGTCCACGTGCGGCGCCAGCGGCACGCGCCCGCGCTGGGTCTTCAACCCGAATAGGCCGCAATAGGCAGCGGGGAAGCGGATAGATCCGCCGCCGTCGCCCGCCAGCGCGGCGCCCACCAGACCCGCAGCGACGGCGGCGGCGCTGCCTCCGCTTGACCCCCCCGGGCTGTACTCCAGACGCCACGGGTTGCGTGTCGCTCCCCACGTGGGGGACTCGGTCCACGGGAAGGCGCCCAGCTCTGGCATATGCGTCTTGCCGATGATCACGGCTCCGGCCGCGCGCACCCGACGCACGATCTCCGAGTCCTCGCGGGCGGGCTCGCCGTACGCGTTGGTGCCGAACGTGGTCACCTCGCCGGCCACATCGAATTCGTCCTTGACTGCGATCGGCACTCCCAGCAACGGACGCTCCTCAAACCGGCTGCCGGCTCGCCTGCGCGCATCGGCTTGGTCGGCCTCCATTCGGGCCCGTTGCGCGAACACGATCCGAAACGCGTTCAGTTGCGGGTTGTAGCGTTCGATGCGCCCCAGGTACAGCTCGACCAGTTCGCGCGAGGAGACCTCCCCCGCGGCGATCGCCTCGGCCTGGCGGGCGATCCCCGCGAACGCTAGCTCGGTGGCGTCCATCGAGCGAATCCTAGACGGGGGTGACCGGGTTGCGCTTAGCGGGCCATTCGCGAAGCTTGGCCGAAGCGTGAGCGAAGCGCACGATGAGATCCTCACGCAGGCGCTCGGGCTCAACGACGGCGTCGATGACAAGTTCCGAGGCCAGATGCAAGAGGTCGATGTCCTCTGCGTACTCGCGCCTGAGCTCGTCGGTCTTGGCGGCTCGCTCCGCGCCATCCGGGATCGCTTGCAGCTGGTTGTAGTAGACAGCGTTGATGGCCGCCTGGGGCCCCATGACGGCGATCGAGGCGCTCGGCAGGGCGATACAGCAATCCGGGTCGAACGCCGGCCCTGCCATCGCGTACAAGCCCGCGCCGTAGGCCTTGCGCACGATCACAGAGATCTTCGGAACCGTGGCTTCGGAGACGGCGCTGATCATCTTGGCCCCATGCCTGATGATGCCGGCGCGCTCGACTTGGGTCCCGATCATGAAGCCGGGCACATCGGCCAGAAACAGCAGGGGTATGTTGAAGGCATTGCAGGTCCAGATGAAGCGGGCGGCCTTGTCTGCGGAGTCAGAAAACAGAACCCCGCCCTTGTGCTTGGGCTGGTTGGCGACGATTCCGACCGCCCGACCGTCCAGGCGCGCGTAGCCGACGATCAGCTCCTTGGCCCAACGCGCATGAATCTGCATCAACGACCCCTCGTCGACGAGCGCATCGATCAGCTTCAGCATGTCGAAGGGCTTGTTCTCATCGGCCGGGATCAGGGCAGCGATGTCGCCCCCGTCCGCAGTCGGGGCCGCGACGATCGGCGAGGAGGCGGCGGACAAGACGGGCGGGTGGGTCCCGGGCGGATGGGCTCCGGGCGGATGGCCCTCGGGTGGGTGGGCTCCGGGTGGGTGGGATTCCCAATTATTGGGGAAATACGAGAGATAGCGTCGGGCGAGAGCAATCCCCTCCTCGTCGCTCTTGACCAGCTGGTGGGCACAGCCGGACACGCCTGTGTGCATCCGAGCGCCGCCCATCTCCTCCAGGCTCACGTCCTCACCGATCACCATCTGGGCCATGCGCGGCGAGCCCAGGTACATCGAAGCGTTGCCGTCGCGCATGATCACGATGTCGCAGAACGCCGGGATGTAGGCGCCGCCGGCGGCGCTCGGGCCGAACAGGACGCACACCTGAGGCACGACGCCTGACATGCGCACCTCGTTGAAGAAAATCCGCCCTGCCCCACGCCTTCCCGGAAACATCTGGACCTGCTCGGTGATGCGGGCGCCGGCCGAGTCGACCAGGTAGACCATCGGGATGCGCAAGCTCCACGCGCGCTCCTGAATACGCAAGATCTTCTCGACCGTCTTCGGACCCCATGAGCCGGCCTTGACCGTCGGATCGTTGGCCATCAAGGCGACCGGGCGACCTTCGATCGTACCCACGCCCGTGACGACGCCGTCGGCACCGAGGCCCTCCTCGTTCCAGTTGGCCAGCAGGGCCTCCTCAGAGAAGGAACTCTCGCCTGTGCCCGGATGGGTATCCAGCAACAGGGCCACCCGCTCGCGCACGGGCAGCTTGCCCTGCTCGCGCGACTTCTCGTGGTGGCGCTGGGGACCACCGGCCAGCGCCCGCTCCGTGGCTTGGTGTAGATCGCTCATCGGCCGCTGAGCCTATCGGTCGCCCCCGGACGGAATCCGTGAGCCTCGCGCAGGAGTAGCCTCCAAGGCATGTCCGCTGAGGATGACTTCGACCTCTCCGCGGCCGGGCTGCGTGCCGATGGGTCGGATCTACGCATCTCGGTGGCCGTGCTGGCAAGCAAGCTCGAGAGTTCGCTGCCCGGGCGTACGCGCGTCGAGCGACGCGGCGGCGGTCTGTTGGGACGAGGCGAGAAGCAGGTGCGTCGCGTCGAGGTGAACCTTGGCGAGTGCTCATACGAATTGACAGTCGAAGGCGACCGTGTGCAGGGCAGCCGCGAGCGCAAGGTCGGCGGCATCGCGATCAAGCGTGAGCAGCTCGACCCGGGAGCATGGGTCAGCGAGCTGGCTGCCCAGCTGCGTGAAGAGGCCGAGCGCAGCGCCGAGGCGCGGGCCGCGCTGGAGAAGCTGGTCGGGTGAGTCCGATCGAAGAGGACGACGAGCCGGCGGACCCCGGCGAGAGCGCCGCCGAGCAGGCCCGGTCGCTGGCGCAAGTCGAACGGGGTGGCATCCCGCTGGGAGCCGAACGGCGGCTGCGCGAGCTCGGCGAACACGGCGGCGCCTTCACCTCTGACCTTTCTGTGGGTGACTTCGCCCTGTGCCATCAGCTGGGGGTCAAACCCGTCTCTCAGGTGATGGGCAGCTCGATCTACCAGGTCGGCTACCAGACGACGCCTTGGCCGTCGGCGATGGGCGGCGGCTTCATGTTCGAGATGCAAGCGCTCTCAGAAGCTTGGAACGAGGTGCGCGAACTCGCGCTGGGGCGCCTGGCCCAAGAGGCCGAACACGTCGGCGCAGACGCGGTGGTAGGCGTCGATTTGAACACAGGGTCACACGACTGGGCCGAAAACGCGATCGAGTATGTGGTGATCGGTACGGCGATTCGCCACGAGAAGAGCGCGGCGCCCGGCGGTCCAACCGTCCTCACAGAGCTATCGGTCGCCGACTACGCAAAGCTGCTCAGCGCCGGCGTGGAGCCGCTTGGGGTGGTCGCATGGAGCTCGGTGTTCTTCGTCGGGGCTTCCTACTCGACGCAGATGATGAGCGGCATTGGCGGCCTCGGCTTCACACAGAACCAGGAGTTGCCTGAATTCACCCAGGGCGTGTACAGCGCCCGCGAGAGCGTCGTCTCCCGCCTGACACACCAGGCGGCGAAGCTGGGCGCAAGCGGCGTGATCGGGGTGCGCATTGTCCACGGCATCCAGCGGACCACGGTCGGCGCCGGCACCTATTCGCGAGGCGGGCTGATGGTGACCTTCCATGCCATCGGCACTGCGGTCAGCGAGAACCGCGCGACGATCCCATATGCCCCCGAGACCATTGTCGATTTGACGACCTAGAGGAGAGCCAGAGCATGAACCCGACACGAGGAGCGACCGCATGAGCGACGTAGAAGAGAGCGAGAGCGCCTACGACCCCACCTCGCTCGAGGGCGTCCCCGAGGCCGGCAGGGCACGCTTGGAGCAGAACCGCGCGGGGCTGTTCACATCGGATTTGAGCGTGAACGAGTTCCTGCTGATCAAGCAGGCCGGCTTCGATCCCGTCGGTCTCGTCGTCGGCAGCTCGATCTACCACATCGGTATCCAGGTGGCCGGCTGGAAGAAGAGTCAGGAGATGACAGTGCTCTCCGAAGCGATGTACGGCGCGCGCCAGCTGGCGATGACGCGCATGGAGGAGGAGGCCGACCAGCTCGGCGCCGACGGCGTGGTCGGGGTGCGCCTGGACATCGGCCGCTATGAGTGGGGGCAGGACATGGCCGAGTTCATCGCAATCGGCACGGCGGTCAAGCACCGCGAGGGCGTGCTGCACCGTGCTCCCAACGGGCGACCTTTCACCAGCGACCTCTCCGGTCAGGACTTCTGGACGCTCTTGCGCACCGGGCACCGTCCCGTGGGCATGGTGATGGGCAGCTGCGTCTACCACGTGGCCCACCGCGGGATGCTCAAGTCGATGGCACAGACTGGACGCAACGTGGAGCTTGCGAACTTCACTCAAGCCCTGTACGACGCACGGGAGCTTGCGATGGAGCGCATGCAGTCCGAGGCGCAGACGCTGAGCGCGGAGGGCATCGTGGGCGTGGACCTGCAGGAGAAGAGCCATGGCTGGGGCAGTCACACGATCGAGTTCTTTGCGGTCGGCACCGCGATCGTCCCCAGCGAGGGTCATGACGGCAAGATCGAAGCGCCCACCCAAGTCTTGGATCTGAGCTGAGCGATGACCATCCTCACCACAGAAGACCGTGGCGCCGCGCGTCACATCGTGCTGAACCGACCCGAGAAGCGAAATGCGATGAGCCAGGAGCTATTGCGAGCGCTCGCCCAAGCGCTGCGCGACGCCGACGCCGAGGAGTCGGTGCATTGCGTGGTGTTGCGCGGCGAGGGGCCGGTATTTTCCGCCGGCGTGGACCTCGGCGAGCTGATGGCCTCAGCGAGCACTCCCGGCAACTTGCGTCCGTTCCGGACCACGTTCCTGGAATGCCCGAATCTCGCCGAAGCGATGCCAAAGCCGGTGATCTGCCAAATCCACAAGACCTGCGTCGGCGGAGCGCTTGAGGTGGCCCTCGGCTGTGACTTGCGTATCGCCTCCGACGACGCGCAACTGGGCCTGCCGGAGGTGAAGTTCGGGATCATCCCCGACGTGGGCGGTTCCACGCGCCTGCCGGCCGTCGTCGGCCTCGGTAGAGCCAAGGAGCTGATCATGACCGGCCGCACGATCGACGCGGCCGAGGCCGAGCGGATCGGCCTGGTCAATCGAGTCGTGGCGCCCGACGAGTTGGAGCAGGCCACGCAGGACCTGGTGGATGAGCTGCTGGCCAACTCGCCAGTGGCGGTAGGACGCGCCAAGCGCGTGATCGACGCCTCGGCGCGGCCCGCGCTCGCGCAGACACTGGAGATGGAGGTGTCGGTGCAGGAGTACTGCGTGGCGGCGATGCGTGAGCAGGCGCGCGAGAGCCAGACCAAGCCGGAGCCCGCGGCCGGCTAGCCGCTTGCCTCGCGCCAGTCCACAGGACCGGCCACAAGCGTATGCGAGCCAAGCGGGCGCCCGAGCACTTTTTGCACACGGCGCGCACACGCGAGCAGCGCGTCGAGGTCGATGCCCGTGGAGACGCCCATCTCGTGCAGCATCGAGACGAGATCCTCGCTGGCGATATTGCCGGTAGCGCCGGGAGGAACCGGACAGCCACCCAGCTCGCCGAAGCTCGACTCGAAGCTCGCGACGCCCGCCTGAAGCGCGGCCAGGACGTTGGCGAGGCCCTGGCCGCGGGTGTTGTGAAAATGCGCTGTGAGCTGCACTGCCCCTTTGTCGGTCTCGCCACTAGGCGAGGCGTCGAGCGTCTCGAACGCCCGCTCGAAGAAAGTCCCCACCTGGATCGGATTGGCCATGCCCGTGGTGTCGCCGAAGCCGATCTCCTGCGCGCCCGCGTCGCGAAGGCGCCCGGCGATCTCGAGCACCCGCTCGGGCGCCACATGGCCCTCATAAGGACAACCGAAGGACGTGGAGATGACCGCCTCGCAGCGCAACCCCCCCGCGCGCGCGTAGGGCAACACTTTTTCGAGTGACAGCAACGACTCCTCGACCGAGCGATTGACGTTGTGGCAGTTGTGCGTCTCGGAGGCGGACAGGAAGACGTTGATCTCGTCGAAGGCCGCCCGTGGGGGTCGCTCTCCCGAAAGTCCCGCAGACCCGCCCTCAGCGAGCCTTTCGCCCAACCGCGGGGCCCGCTCGACCAGCGTCTCGCGCACTCGCAGGGCCCGCTCCAACCCACGCTCGTTGGGAATCAGCACGCTGATCGCCACGTCCTGCGGAACGTCTATGCGCGCGAGCACCTCCTCGGCGTCGGCCAGCTGCGGGATCACGTCGGGCCGCACGAAGCTCGTGACCTCCAGGCGGCGCAGGCCTGTGCGCGCGAGCATGTCGATCAACTCGACCTTGCGCTCGGTGGGGATGATCTCCGGCTCGTTCTGGAAGCCGTCGCGCGGGCCTACCTCGCGGATGTCAACTCGCGCGGGGATCACCACATGGATAGGCCACCGCTGACGTTCAGCGTCTGGCCCGTCACATACGAAGCGTCATCGGAGGCGAGGAACGCAATCGCCGCCGCGACCTCCTCCGGCTCGCCCGAGCGCTGCATGACCGTCTGGTTGACCATGCCCTGCTTGAGGCGCTCGCCCAGCTCGCCCAGCAGTTGCGGTGCGGCGTTGAGCAGTGGCGTCTCGATCGGGCCGGGCGCTACCGCGTTCGAGCGCACGCGATAGCGGGCCGACTCACGCGCGATTGCCTTTGTGAAACCGATCACTCCCGCCTTTGCGGCCGAGTAGACCGCGGAGCCTTGCGAGCCGACACGACCGGCCTCGCTGGCGACGTTCACGATCGCTCCGGAGCGACGCTCCTGCATACCTGGCAGCACGGCATGCGTGACGGCAAGCACTCCGCGCAGGTTGACACCCAGGACGAAGTCCCACAGGCCCTCGTCGCTGTTGACGAAGTAGGAGAAGAGGTCCGTGCCGGCGTTGTTGACGAGCACGTCCACCGGGCCGAGCTGCTCCTCGACCGTGGACACGGCGGCGCGCACCGAGGCTACGTCTGTGACGTCGAGCTTGCAGCCAAGACCGTCCAGCTCGCCCGCAAGCTCGCGGGCGCCGTCCTCGTTGACGTCGCCGATCGCCACACGCGCCCCTTCCGCGGCCAACCGGCGCGCTGTGGCGGCGCCGATCCCAGAGGCCCCACCGGTGACAAGCGCAGTCTTGCCCTCGAATCTCATGGGGGTAAGCCTATACTCCTGCGCCGTGGCCGCCTCCCCCACCGACCCTGTCGCGATCATCGGAGCATCGGGAGCGCTCGGCTTCGGCCTTGCGGTCCGCCTCGGACAGGCCGGCGTGCCGATCGTGATCGGCTCGCGCGAGGAGGGCCGCGCCATCGAGGCTGCCGACCGTGCGCGCGAGGCGGTGCCCGGCGGCGGCTTTACCGGCGCTGAGAATGCGCAGGCCGTCGCGGCCGTCGAGACGATCATCCTGAGCGTCCCCTTCCGCAGCCAATCCGAGACGCTCAAAAACATCAAGGGCTCACTGCGCGAGGGCCAGCTGTTGATCGACGCAACCGTTCCGCTGGCGGCCGCCGTCAGCGGGCGTGCGACGCGCATGCTCGGCGTGTGGCAGGGCTCGGCCGCACAGGCCGCTCTGGAGATGGTGCCCGCGGGTGTAAGGGTCGTCTCCGCGCTGCACACGGTGTCCGCTGCTTCGCTCACAGACCTCGAGCACGACCTCGCCCAAGACGTGCTCATCTGCGGCGACGCGCGCGAAGACAAGTGCCGCGCTGCCCTCTTGCTCCAGCAGATCGATGGACTGCGCTGCGTGGACTGCGGGCGCCTGGAGATGGCGCGCATCGTCGAGTCGATGACGGCTCTGATGATCTCAATCAACGCCAAGCACAAATGTCACGCGGGCGTGCGCATCACCGGCCTGCCCGACGACGACTGGAAGTGAGCTCGCACGGCGGACCGGTCGGGGGTCGAACCGACGGACCGGTCGTGGTGCTGGCCGGCGGCACAGGCGGAGCGAAGCTGGCGCGCGGCATGTTGGACGTGGTCGGCGGCGAGAATCTGGTGGTGATCGCCAACACCGGCGATGACATCGAGATCTACGGTGCACACGTCTCCCCCGACCCCGATCTCGTGTCCTTCTGGCTTGCCGATGAGATCGACGAGCGCGGCTGGGGATTGCGCGAGGACACCTTTGCGGTGATGGACGGGTTGCGTGCGCTGGGCGTGGACGTTTGGTTCAACCTCGGCGACCGCGACCTCGCATGGTGCCTTGAGCGCAAGCGCATGACCGACGAGGGACTGCGCCCAACCGAGGCGCTGGCGCGTCTGAACGCGGCAATCGGAGTGCGCGCCGCCGTCCTGCCGATGAGTGACGAGCCCCTGCGCACGTGGGTACGCACCGATAGCGGCTGGCGAGATTTTCAGCAGTTCATGATTCGCGACCGGGCCGAGGGCAGTGTGCATGAGGTGGCATTCGCGACGACCACGCAAGGGCGTCATATGACGGCAGAGGAGGTTCCCGGGAAGGCCCTTTCGCCTCAGGCCTCGCCCGAGGTGCTCAAGGTCCTGGACGGAGCTCGCGCGGTGATCGTGGGGCCCAGCAACCCGGTGATCTCGATCTGGCCGATCTTGCATGTGCTCGATAACGCACTCAGCCAGATCACAGCGCCCGTGGTCTGCGTCAGCCCGGTTGTCGGCGGCGATATCCTCAAGGGACCGACGGCAGCGTTCCTCGAGGCATATGGCCAGCCGGTCAGTGCGACCGGCGTGGTCGCCTTCTACGAGCAGATCGCTCCCGGACTGCTGAGGGGCGTCGTCTCCGACGAGAAGCTCGCCGTCCTTCCGGCGCTCCAGACCGACACAGCGATGCCCGATGCACGGGCGCGCGCGCGCGTGGCCGAGCAGACGCTCGCTTTCGCGCAGACGCTTGCCGGGTAGCCTGGGAGAGCCGATGCGCACCGCCGCGATCCTCCCCGTCAAGCGCTTCCCGCTGGCCAAGCAGAGATTGCGCGAGAGCGTGGCGGATTCGCTGCGCAGCGATTTGGCGAAGGCAATGGTCGGAGATGTGCTCAGCGCGCTGCGGGAATGCACCGCGATCGAGGCGACGATCGTCGTCACCAGCGAGTCCTCGGTGGCGCTCGCGGCCCGCTACATCGGTGCGATCGTGGTGGAGGACTCGGCCGAGGAAGGACAGAGCGCGGCGGTCGCGCTCGGACTGGCCAGGGCGTCCGAGCAGGGCTTCGAGCGTGGGTTGTGCGTGCCGGGCGATTGCCCCACGCTCGATCCGGCCGAGCTGGTGGACTTGCTGGAGGGCGAGAGTGCGGCCCTTGTGATCGTGCCCGACCGTCACGGCAAGGGCACCAACGGGCTGCTGCTGACGCCGCCGGATGCGATCAGTCCGAGCTTTGGACCGGAGAGCCGCACCCGCCACGAACAGCTGGCGCGCGATGGCGGGGTCAGCTGGCGGATCGAGCAGCCCACATCGCTGCTGCTGGACATAGACACTGGCGAGGATCTGGACGTATTGCGCGAGCGTTTGGCGAGCACACCAACGGGAGCGCCGCGCACACGCGCGGTGCTGGGTCTCGGAGAGAAGTCTTGGCAGAACTCGCTGCCCGCGGCCTGAGCGGCCTGCCGGAGATCGTTGCCGGCAGCGACCTGGGCGAACTGATCGCGCAGGCACTCGCCGCAGCGGACCCACCACGGCCGCTGCGGGAGGGCCAGATCGTGGCAATCGCACACAAGGCGGTATCGAAGGCCGAGGGGGCGGTGGTGGACTTGCGCAAAGCTATGCCCTGCGCGCGCGCGCAGGGCATAGCCTCCAGACAACACAAGGACCCAAGGGCCGTACAGGTCGTGCTCGACCAATCGGAGGAGATCTTGCGCGAGGCGAACGGGGTGTTGATCTGCCGCACAAAGCACGGCTTCGTGTGCGCCAACGCGGGGGTGGACGCGTCGAACTCGACAAGCAAGGACACGGTGATCGTGCTCCCGAAGGACCCCGACGGCTCGGCCCGCGCGATCCGCAAACGCTTGCAAGAACTCACAGGGGCGAAAATCGGAGTGCTTATCAGCGACAGCTTCGGGCGCGCATGGCGCCACGGTCAGTGTGACGTGGCGATCGGCTGCGCAGGCATAACGCCGCTTGACGATTGGCGCGGGCGCAGCGACGCCGCCGGCCTGGAGCTGCGCGCGACCTGGCTGGCGGTCGCCGACGCGATCGCGGGGATGGCCGACCTGGCGCGGGCCAAGGACTCGAAAGAGCCGGTGGTGATCGTGGAGGGCGTGGAGCGCTTCGTGACTTCAGACGATGGCCCTGGCGCGAGCCTGTTGCTAAGACCCTTGAGTGAGGACCTCTTTCGCTGATCCTCCTCGTGCGCGCCGCGAAAGCGAGTGGCGGGCAGTGGCTAGCATCGCCGGGGGCATGCCCGTCGCGACCATCCGCAGCGGGCCGATGTTGCGGGAGCCAAACGCCTCAACAACCCTGGCAGTACGCTGATCCTTGGTGGCGGCTGCGAAGAGCATCTTCTCCGCGCCGCCAAACTTGCGGGCGCTGGAGAAGTCGACGATCACGCGGGTGTGGCCCCCAAGGCCGCGCGCGTGGCGGCGCCGGTAGCGCTTGAGACCCTTCTCCAGGGACTCGGATCCCCGCAGGGCCGGAGCGACGGAGTCCGCTAGCCATTCGGAGGTTTGTAGCGCGAAGCCGCAGCCCACACCGGACAGCGGGTCGATGGCGCCGGCGGCGTCGCCGACCAAGGCGAACCCGGGAGCGGTCGGCCGGTGCAGGACATTGGTCAGGTCGATCTTGCCCTGTACCTGTCCGACCAGACGCGACTGCGCGATAGGCGGCGCCTCGGGGATGCTCGACACCATCCTCTCGAGTGCTGCTTGCGGATCGGCACGGAATTCGGGCAGCCGCGCCTTGTTGGGCATCGTCGCGTAAAAGGTGAGGCCGCCGTCGGTGGGGAACGCGGCCGCCATGTCGGGGTCGAGCAGCCACATCGCGCTGTCTGGTGCGGCGACGGGTGCCGGGCCTTCGTAATAGCCGCCGTAGGCGAAGCGTCCATGGGAGGCGGTCTTGGTGGGGACGCCGGAGAGCTTTGCCATCTTCGAATCGCGGCCGTCGGCGCCTACGACCAGACGCGTGCGAAGCTCGACGGCGTTTTGATGGGTATCGCGCGCTCGCACCCCGGTGAAGCGCTCCTGGTCGCGGAGGAGCTCAAAGACGGTGTAGCCGAGCATCAAATCGACGCCTGGCGTTTGTGCGGCCATTTCGCGTATCAAGGGGTCGAGCTTCTCGCGACGGAGGTTCACCCCGGCGCGAGCCGTGGTGTCGGGGGGCAGCGCGATCCAACCCCAGCGGGTCCAGATGCGGACATATGCGCGCAGCGCCCCGGCGCGCATCATCGGCTCCAGCAACCCCAGCCTTTCGATGGTTGGGACCGCTGAGGACTGGATGTAGTGCGTGCATATGCGCTTGAACGCCTTCGGGTCGGGGCTCTTCTCGACCAGCGCCACGCGCGCGCCCGTGCGGGCGAGCATGATCGCGGTGGCACAGCCTGCGAGGCTGGCGCCCACGATGGCGACGTCGTAGTCCTTCACCGCCGCCGCGGGTTGCGGCGAAGTTTCTTGGGTAGAGGGCTCGCGCGGGTTCAAGCCTTCGGGGAGGATGTCGCGGGCAGGCGGTTGATCGGCCATGGTGGAAGCTCCTCGCATAGGCGCGCACCCTTGAGCAGGGAACGCACTCTCTATAGTTCGAGACGAACTATACAGGACGAACTATGGAACGCCCGCAGATATGGAACGCTCGCAGATGGAACACCCGCAGATCCGTTTGACCACAACCTCATACGCGGTGCTGTGCCTGCTCGACCTGGCAGGAGAGGCTACGCCGTACGAGCTCAAGCAGATGCTGGTGGACTCGATCGAGCACTTCTGGCCGATCCCTCACACCACCTTCTACGACGAGCCGACACGGCTGGCGAAGGCTGGGTATCTGTCGGAGAGCCAGGAGCAGGGCGGGCGCCGGCGCAAGCGCTACGCATTGACCGAGCTCGGCGAGGAGGCCCTGAAAGCGTGGACCGGCGCGCCGGGATCGCCTCCCTCGCAATACCGGGACGTGGCGATGTTGAAGGTGTTCGCGGGCGCCGATCCCGCAGTGGCGTTCGAGGGCAGGATCGAGTGGCATCGCGCGCAGCTCGTCGAGCTCGAGGGCTATCTAGCACAGTTGAAAGAGGGCATCGAGGGACGGCGCGAAGACGAGTGGAGAGGACCGGAAACGACGGTGCTCGGTGGCATCGAATACCACCGCCAGATGATTGCGATCTTCGAGCGTTTCGCCGCCGCTAGCGAACGGGAAGCTCAGGCGCTTGCGGCCAAGGCGGTTGCGGCCACCGAGCCGTCCAGCGGGTAGCGGCGCTTGATCTCATACAGCGTCGTGCGCTCCGCGGCCGGACGCCCCGCGGCGTGGGCCGCGGCAACCAGCTGCTCGGGGTCGAGACGGGTGCCGTGGTAGGAGCCGGCAAGACGCGAGATCGACTCCTCCATCAGAGTGCCGCCGAGGTCGTTGACGCCCCAGGACAGAGACTCGGTGGCGGCCTGTAGGCCCATCTTCACCCAGGAAGCCTGGAGGCTTGGGATCGTGCGGCCGAGGGCGAGGCGGAAAACGGCGGTGTGCTTGAGGTTCTCGGCGTGCGAGATCTCCTGCACACCGTGCGTGCGCCCGAGCAAGGTTTGGAAGGGGATGAAGGAGAGGGGCACGAACTCGGTGATGCCGCCGGTGCGCTGTTGCAGAGAGCGGATCACGCGCATGTGCTCGGCCAGCTCCCATGGCTCCTCGATGTGGCCGAACATGACCGTGGAGGTGGAGCGCAGACCCGCCGCGTGGGAGGCTTCGATGATCTCCACCCAGCGCGAGACGGGCAGCTTGTTGGGCGAGATGCGCTGGCGCACGCCGTCGTGGAGCACCTCGGCGGCGGTACCGGGGGTGGAGCCCAGCCCGGCTTCGCGCAGCTGCAGGAACACCTCAGACGGAGCCAGGCCGGAAATGTCGCACATGTGGGCTATCTCCATCGGCGAGTAGGCGTGCAGGTGCAGGTCCGTGTCCGCCTCGCGGGCGACGGTCTTGGCCAACCGCAGCCAGAAGAGGTAGTCCTCGAGGGCCCAGTCGGGATGGATCCCGGACTGGATGCAGAGCTCCGTGGCCCCATAGTCGATCGCTTCCAACACGCGCCGCCTGAACTCGGGCTCGTCGTGCTGGTAGGCGTCGGGCGAGCGCTTGGACTGGCCGAAGCCGCAGAAGGCGCAGCCGACGGTGCAGACGTTGGAGATATTGATGTTGCGGTTGACGACGAACGTGACCTCCTCGCCGGCCAACTCGGCGCGGAGCTCATCGGCGGCCACCCTCATCTCCTCGATGACCCCGGAACGGGTCTCGGCGAACATGGCGGTCAGCTCCTCGGCGCTCAGCACCAAACCGGAGCGCCCCTTCTCGATCGCACCGCAGACCAGGTCGGGGCGAATCGGAACGGGCGGGTCGGTGCGGGTGGGCGGGCCTCCCGATCCACTGCGGGGAATAAAGCTCCAGTACTTGAGCTTGATCGTGTCGAGGACGCCGGGCGCGACCCAGGCGGGATCGATGTATTGGGGATAGACGCAGAGGCGCTCGGTCAGGGCGTAGCCGTCGGCCTGCAGGCGCTTGCGCACCTGGTGGGGCGATGGGAACGGGTGCTCGGGGGAGATGTGGTCGCCGTTGGCCGACAGTCCACCCAGATCGGTCGCGCCGCAGGCGACCAGCTCGCTCCACCAGTCGGCGAGGTTGGGCGGGATCTGGATGCCTACGTCTGGCATCAGGCGGCGCGCTTCGCCGATCAGGAGCTTCATGTCCTCGATAGATATGGGACCCCCACCCGCCCTGGCCCACGAGGGCAGCGGCAGTTGGGGGTGAAGCTCTGAGGGATTGGGATCGTTGTTCGTACGTGTCGCGCGCCGCTCGGCTTCCCCCTCGGAGGAACGGGGGCCCGTCTGCCGCGAATTCGCATCTTCAGACCCCACTCCTGTTCGCCAGTAGGCGCGTGCGGCCGCCTCGGCTATCTGGGCAGGCTCCTGGCCGTAGTAGGACTGGTGGGGTACGAAGTTTTGGAGGATCACCTCTTGGATGTGGCCATATTGGGCGTGCATGGCGGCTATGGCCTCCAGGGAGGCGATGCGCTCGGCGGGCGTCTCGCCGATGCCGACGAGGATGCCGCTCGTGAAGGGGATGCGGAGCTCGCCGGCGGCTTGGATCGTGGCGAGGCGCTGGGCGGGATGCTTGGTGGGGGAACCGGCGTGCACCGTTTGCATGAGACGCTCGGAGACCGACTCGAGCATCAGGCCCTGGGAGGCCGTGACCTCTCTCAGACGGGCCAAATCATGGCTTGGGAGCACGCCCAGATTGGTGTGAGGCAGAAGCCCTCGCTCCAAGGCCTGTTCGCACGTCCAGACGACATAGGCAGTGAAGTCCTCGTGGCCGTAGTCGCTCAGACGAAGGCGCACCTCGGGGTTGACCTCGGGATGCTCGCCTGTGAGCACCAGCAGCTCCTTGACCTGGCGGCGGGCGGCGCGGTCGAGGATCTCGATCACCTCCTCAGGCGCATACAGGTGGGCCTTGTGGGTGGCGAAGGCGCAGTACTTGCAGTAGCAGCGACACGTGCGCGAAAGCGAGAGCGTGAGGTTGCGCGAGAACGTGACGCGACGGCGCATCGCTCTGAGTGTATGTGCTCGCGAGAGGACGCCCCGCACGAGCTCGAGAACCCGACCGAGCCGGCGTGCAGATGTATGCGCCCAAAGGAGTGACTCGCGCGCGCGTGGGGAGAAAGCTTTCCTACGCGCACGCACGCGCGAGTCACCCCGGACAGCGACAATCCGTCCGGAGCGGCCCATACCGTTCTGACCATGTCCGAAGACACACTGCGTCGCGCCGTGGCCGAGATGGTCGGCGCCTTCACCCTCACCTTCATCGGCGCCGGCGCCGCGGCGGCCTCTGGCGTCATCACAGACCCCTCCCTGATCGGTGTCGCGGTCGCCAACGGTTTGGCGATTGGCGTGATGGTTTGCGCCTTGGGCCACATCTCCGGCGGGCACTTCAACCCGGCCGTGACGTTCGGCTTCTTGATCACCAAAAAGATCAAGCCGGCGCTGGCGCCTGTCTATTGGGTCGCTCAGTTCGGCGGCGCGGCACTGGCGGCGCTACTCGTGCGGCAGCTGTTGCCGCGGGCCACGACCGAAGCGGTCAAGCTGGGCGTGCCGGCGCTGGGCCACGGCGTGAATGCGACCTCGGGGATGTTCCTGGAGGCGATCTTGACGTTCTTCCTGGTGTTCGTGATCTTCGGCGCCGCGGTTGACGCACGCAACCAGTTCAGCGTTGTCGCCGGCCTTGCGATCGGCCTCACGATCACGATCGACGTGCTGTTCGGCGGCCCGTTCACGGGCGCTGCGATGAACCCGTCGCGCGCGTTCGGGCCGCAGCTCGTGGGCGACCATTGGGCCAACGGCTGGGTCTGGTACGCAGGTCCTTTGCTCGGCGCCACGGTCGCGGCGGGGCTGTACGCGTTCCTGTACTTGCGCAAGCCCGGAGTCGAGCCCGCGGCGACCTAGCGTCCCGAGCGGTCGATCGGGACGACGACGGATATGGGCGCGGTCCTGGTTTTCCGAGCTGCCGATTCCGGTCGACGGTCGAGATGAGCGCGGCTAGCGTCTACTTGGCCAGGCACGGCCAGACCGCGTACAACCTGGAGCGTCGCTTCCAAGGACATCTGCCTGTCCCGCTCGACGACACTGGCAGAGCACAGGCAGCGGACTTGGCTGAGCGGGCCACTGCCGGCGCGGCCGGCACGCCGTTCGTGGCTCTGTGGTGCAGTCCATTGCTGAGGGCCAGGGAAACGGCGGACATCGTGGCGACCCGCCTGGGCCTACAGCCGCGCGAGGAGCCGCGCTTGATGGAGACCGACGCGGGCGACTGGACAGACCGCCTGTTCAGCGACGTGCAGGCCGAAGACCCGGACGGCTTCGCGGGCTTCATCGAAGGACGCCCCGACTTCGCTTTCCCGGGTGGCGAGTCATTTGCCGAGCAGGACGTGCGGGTCGCCGCTGCACTCACCGACGTAGAGCGAGGCACTCTGCCGGCGCTTGTGGTCTGCCACGGGGTGGTGATCCGGATCGCGCTTTTCCAGCGCGCCGGCCACAAGGTGGCGCTGGCCGAGCGGGTGCCAAACGCCGCGCTCGTCCCACTCGATCCCGTCGAGGCCGAACACGCTGAGGTTGGAGGCGGCGAGGCCTTGCCGCCCAGCTGAAGTCCTTGGCCGCACGCAGGCGACCAAGGGCAGTCGGCTCAGCCCGGCCCGTCTCCCGATCCCGGAGCCAATTGGGACACGAGCGCTGCGCCTTCGCGCGCCATGCGCGAACGGGGAACCACCAGCTCGCAACCCGCCCGCTCGGCCAGGCGACGGGCCTCGACATCGACATGCGAGTAGAAGGCCAACGTGGGCACCCCGGCTCGCTCATCGGGAGACAAGGACTCGAGCAGTCCCGCACGACGCGCCGATTCGTCGGTGAGATCCAGAACGAATACGTCCGCCGCCCGCAAGCCGGTACGCACGCCCTGCTCATCCCCCACCAAATCGACCGTGTGACCGCCTGCCAGCAGGCTGCCCTGCACCTGCGAGCCGAACAGGAGATCCGGCACGAACGCGACCACGTGAGCCATTGGGCCCTACTGGGCGCGCAGGCGCGCGAACTCCTCGCGCACCGAGTGCGGACGGCCCCACATCTGCGTCACCTCGACGCGCCCGACGCGCTGCTCGCGCACGGCCAGCTCGCCCTCGATGCCAGCTTCGTCGAGCAGGCGCAGAGCCCCGTGCGTGGTGGGCGCGGAGGCCGCATGGCCGAAGCGATGGGCCACCAGCAAACGCCAATGCCAGTCGTGATGGGAGTAGGGCCTCGCGTTGCACGTCACCAGATACACGCTCGCATCGATGTACCTCGACTCGTCGGCGATGCGCAGATCGAACTCCAGGTCGGTCCAGTCGTCTGGAAGCGAGTCCACGATGCTCTGGAACGTATCGGCGAGGGCCATTGGCGAAGCCTAGCGGCACACGCGGCCACCCGACGCTCGCAGTCGCGCACCCGCGATGCCCCTATCCGGCGACAGACGGCGGGCTATCCTCGAAACCGTGGCGACAGTGGACACAGCGGGACTGGCCGAGCAGTACGCGACCCTGACCGCGCGTTGCGGCGTAGTTGACCGTTCCGAGCGCGGCAAGCTGGCGCTCACCGGCTCAGGAGCCGTCGAGTTCCTGAACGGTCAGGTCACCAACGAGCTGATCGGCCTGAAGCCGGGCGAAGGCCGCTATGCCGCTTTTCTCACGCACAAGGGCAAGATGCTCGGCGATCTGCGCATCCTCGCAGTCGGCCCCGATCCGGACGCCGAGCCGAGCGAACTGTTGCTTGACACCGAGCGGGTGGCCCTCCAATCCCTGTTCGACATGATTCGTCGCTTCAAGGTGGGCTATGACGTAGAGCTGCACAAACGCACCTTGGAGTGCTCGCTGCTTTCGCTGATCGGACCTCAGGCGGACGAACTTGCGCAGAGGACGTTTGGCTCAGGACCGCGTGGCGACGAACATGATCATTGTCTCGTCGAACTCGGCAACCACCGGGTGCGCTCGATCCGTACCGACCTGGGCTTGGATCTGCTGTTTGAGGCCGATGCGGCCAGTGCTATCCGCGCAGTCCTCGTGGACGGCGACGCCGTCGAGGTGAGCGAGGACTCGGCCGAGATCGTGCGCGTCGAGCACGGGCGTCCCCGCTATGGGATCGACCTCGACGAGTCCACGATCCCCCAGGAGGCCAGCCTCAACGAGCGTGCGGTCAGCTTCACCAAGGGCTGTTACGTCGGCCAAGAGACCGTCGCGAGACTCCATTACAGGGGCAAACCCAACCGTCACCTGCGCGGCCTGCGCCTGTCCGAGCCGGTCGAGCCGGGCGCCGAGTTGCGCTTGGGCGAGCGCACAGTGGGCCATCTGGGCAGCTCGGTCATCTCCCCCACCTTCGGCCCGATCGGCCTTGCTTTGTTGCGCCGAGAGGCCGAGCCCGGCGCCGCCCTGACGGCCGGCGAGGGCACCGCCACGGCAAGCGTGATCGAGCTGCCCTTCGCGTAGGTCCAACTCATGCTGCGAGGCGGCGACCGGGTTGGGAGCCGGGCGGGCGCCGCGCCGGATAGGATTGAGCGGTCCCGTCCAGTGTGGGTGGGTAATTAAATCAACGGAGGTCCTAGCGCACCGTGGCAATCGATCTGCAAAGAGTCTCCCAAGTCGACGCCGAGCCCGGCGAGCTGCCGGCCACGATGGCCGCATGGGTCATCCGCGAGGAGCGCCAAGGCGAGCCCAAGGACGCCTTCCAGCTGGAGGAGATCGAGGTTCCCGAGCCCGCCGCGTTCGAGGTGATCGTGCGGGTGATGGCCGCCGGGGTCAACTACAACAACGTGTGGGCCGCCCTGGGTAAGCCGATCGGTGTGTGGCGCTACGGCGATCACCCCCAGTACGGACACCACATCGGCGGCTCGGACGCCTCCGGAGTCGTCTGGAAGGTCGGTCCTGGGGTCACGCGCTGGAAGCCGGGCGACGAGGTCGTGGTGCACTGCAACCAGGCGTCTTACGAGGACCCCGAGGTGCACGGCCTCGACCCGATGGCCGCGCCGTCGCAGAAGATCTGGGGCTATGAGACTACGTGGGGCTCGTTCGCCCAGTTCACCAAGGTCCAAGCCCAACAGCTCCTGCCCAAGCCAAAGGCTTTGAGCTGGTCGGAGGCAGCCTCCTACGGCCTCGTCTACTTCACGGCCTACCGCATGCTGATCACCCGCTGCAAACTGCAGGCTGGCCAGAAGGTTCTGATCTGGGGCGCCGCCGGTGGCCTCGGCGTGTTCGCGACCCAGCTGTGCGCTGCTGCGGGCGCGCACTGCGTGGGCGTGGTGTCCTCGGCTGAGAAGGGCGAGCTGGTCAAGCGCCTGGGCGCCGTCGACTACATCGACCGGGCCGAGTTCACCGGCATGATGCGCAAGGGGGGTGAGAGCCCAGAAGAGGAGAAGGCCCGCTTCCTCGCCTCGCGCGAGTTCTCAAAGCGCGTCAAGCAGATCCTCGGCGACGCTCCCGACATCGTGTTCGAGCATGTCGGCCAGGCGACCTTCCCCACCTCCGTGTTCACCGTCAAGCCGTTCGGCAAGGTCGTCATCTGTGCCGGCACGACCGGCTTCAACCTCGATTTCGACGTGCGCTACCTGTGGATGAAGCAAAAGGAGATCATCGGCTCGCACTTCGCCAACGCGTATGAGTGCATGAAGGCAAACGAGCTGATCGAGTCCGGCCAGATCAGACCTGTCCTGTGGCGTACCTTGGGCTTCGAGGGCGTCGCCGAAGCACACCAGCTGATGCTCGAAAACAAGCACCTCGGCAAGATCTCGATCCTGGTCGGCGCCGAGTCCGATGCCGAAGGCAAGACCGCGGACGGTCCAGGTGCAATCCACGCAGAGGTTGGAGGTTGAGATGGCCGGCACTGTGATCGTCCCCTGGTATGCGACCGGCTTCAGGGCCGACGACTTCGAGGAGGCGCTCGGCGAGATCGCGTCGGTGGCCTTGCGCTACGGCGCCACCTCCTACGCCGTCTATCGCTTCAAAGACGACCGCTACCGCTTCCAACAGCTCGCCCACTTCGACAGCCACGCCGACTGGGAACGCTTCTGGGAAGGCCCCGAGATGGTCGACTTCAGGGTGCGCCATTCCAGCTGGTACCAGGTCCCCGTGCTCTACGGCTGGTGGGACCGCACCGCGGGCGGCTCGATCGAGGAGGCCCACGCCGCCTTGTTGGCAAACGGCCAAGCGAACGGCGTGCACAGTACTGACGTGGCCTGAGCGTCTTCGCGCCGACTGGCGTAGGTCCGGGGGTCTCATGCGCTGAGCGACGATCTCACGGTTTGATCGGGATGACCGTGCTTTCTTCGAGGTTCGCGACCCACACCTGACCTGGAGCGGCGGCAATCGCGCTGGGTTGACCGCCCACGGCGATCGCCTTGCCGACGGCCTTGTCGGAGGCCGGATCGATCTGGCTGACGGTGCCATCGCCCGAGTTGGCCACCCAGATCCCGTTTGAGGCGATCGCGATCCCCTTGGGAGCACGACCTACCGCGATCGCTTTGACGACCCTGTTCGAGCGGGGGTCGATCTTGGTGACGGTTCCCTCGAGCGAATTCGTCACCCACACCGCCCCTGCGCCCACTGCTATCGCCTGCGTGCTGCGACCGACGGGAATCCGCTGAGTGACCGTGTCCGAGCGCGGGTTGATACGGGCAATCGTGCGATCGGCCGAGCTCGCCACCCAAACCGAGCCTTCGCCCACGGCGATCCCGGTTGGATGGGCGCCGATCCCAAAGACTGTGTGCACGGTCCCCGAACGAGGATAGATCCGGCTGACCGTGCCATCGCCGGAATTGGCCACCCACACCGAGCCGAGCCCGATCGCAAGCGTGTTCGGTTCGCGCCCGACCGGATAGGAGCTGAGCACCCTTCCCAAGCGCGGTTCGATCGCCTTGACCTTGTTTTCATCGAGCAAGGCAACCCAAACGTACCCGTTGGGTTCGACCCTCACGGAATTCGGATCGCGTCCCACTTTGATGTGTCCCGCGATTTGGGTGGCCGGTGGAGCGATCCAGCTGAGCCGCTGCACGTTGGAGCTGGTCACCCACACGCGCCCCGCCCCGATCGCAAGGCCCACAGGACTCTCCCCGATGGAGATCGGCGTCCCCACGCGCGATTGCGAGCCGCCCGAGAAGACACCTGCCAGGAGGAGCACTGCCACGACCACGACAAGCAGCCCCGCCGAGGCCGCCCAGATCGCCCATCGCGACCACCATTGGCCACCTGACCCCGTGCCCGGGCCTCCTTTCCCTGGTTTGTCCGGTCCCGCTTCGTCTTTCTCTTGGCAACGCCCTAACGGATCGTCCTCTAACAGATCGTCCTCTAACAGATCGTCCCCTAAAGGATCGTCTCCTAAAGGATGTGGCTCATTGCAGGTGTCACCGTCCGGCGGCCCAAGCCCATCGAAGTCGATCTCGAACAAGGTCCCGTCATCGACGGTCGTGAACAGCACGGGCGTGGCCCACTCCAGGCCCTGTTCCTTGGCGAACATGCCGCGCCTGGCATCCATCAGAGCCTTGTCGATCGGATGGCCTCGTGCTATCGACCCGTAGAAATGTTGAGCGAAACAGATCGCCGCGCTGTCGCTGATTTCGAACTGCATCGCTATCACCGCGGGCAGGTTGTACTGGATCAGGCTGGCAGCGACGCCGCTTGAGTCCATCGCCATCCGCGCTCCCTCGCACGCGTTGATGACGGCCAGGCGCAGCCGGTGCTGGTCGGCGAGTATTGCTCCCAGTTCGGCGCCGGTCAGGCGTTGGCTTTGACCTGCTTTGCCCTCCAGGAGCAACACGCCTTCCTGCTCATGCTCGTCGAAGTCACCATGACCGATGAAATGGAAAATGTGGTACTCGCCTTCGTTGAGATGGTCGAGCAACCCACTCAGCGTCGCTTTGTCGACCCAATCGATCTGCAGCAGTCCGCGCTCGATCAACGCGCTGCAGCGTTCGGCCAGCGCTGCCTGCTCGCCCTTGGTGTCGAGCGCGGGCATGTCCCCGGGGCTGCTGACCATTCCCAGGATTCGCAATGGTGCAGACAAGCTCAACGGTTGTGTTTGCGAGGGAGCTTTCGCGTAGCGAACGATCGGCGTATAGGCCGACATCGAGACGAATCCGGGTGCTCTCCAAAGGAGCTCCCAAGGGACATTGCGCAACTGCCCTGCCCCGTCCACGTGGAGCATGAAGCGCAGCCCCCGGTCCTCCTGGCGCGCCTTTGCCATGGAGTCACGCAACACGTCGCGGGCGTCTTGCGTGAAGATCAGGTCGAACAGCTCACGACCGAACTCCTGGGCGCGCGCCGTGCCATCGGCTTCGGTCCGCCCCCGCTTCGCTCGCGCGCGACTGACCGCGCCGGCCAGCGAGTCGAGCTCCTCTTCGTCAAAGCGCAGCTCGAATTCTGAGCGCCCCTCTTCGAGTCCCCGCACGACCGCCCTGTAGCGATCCCCGTAGAGCGCCTCGATGTGGATGTGGAGGGTCGAGTAGCCGATCACTCGCCATGTCTCCTTCCACGGCGCACGCCGCACCGCCGCGTGACAGCTAGGCTCATGCGCCGTCCTCGCTCTGCTGCCAGCGCACCAGCACCCTGAAATTCGCTTCGGCGCCGGCCTTCGCGACAACCATGCCCGCTTCGGCGGTCAGCTTGAGGCCGAGCTCGACCTCGATTTGACTCAACTGGCTGGAGACGTTACGCAGTTTGTCGATCACCTCGCCGAGGGCCGGCGCGATGCTCCCAAGGCTCTCCTCCAGTGTCCGGCTGCCACACTCCACCAGCTCGGCGCCTCGATCGCCTCCGCCGCGCATAACGCGCCCGCCGGCCTGCTCATCCACCTCGACGGTGATCGATCCGCCTGAGGAGAGGGGAACCTCCACGAATCGGCTCATCGCGAATACCGCCTTTCAGACCATCGACGTTCGAATAAATCCATGAGGCGCAACGTGTTCTGCTTGATGGATTTATATATGAGTGGCCACACAAACGTCGCCCGGCCGCGGCCCACGCTGTCAGGAGTGTCCGCCTGCGCTGTCAGGAATGCCCGACGACGCTGTCAGAAATGCCCGCCTGCGCTGTCAGGAGTGCCCGGCGCCTGCAAGCGCCTGTACGGCCGCGGCCACTGCCGCCGGATGGGTATAGGGCGCCATGTGGCCTCCGGGAACCATCCGCAGTTGAGCGCCCGGAACACTGGCGGCGATGCTGCGTCCACATTCGGGCTTCACCAGCTTGTCCTGGGCGCCCTGGATCACAATCGTGGGCACCCGAATGCCCGCAAGCCCGAGGTCGACCCCATCGATTTCTTTGTCCGCATGGAGGATCTCGCCCGCGTAGGCCTCGAGATTGCCGTGCTTGAGCGTGATCGCCAGCACGCGATGGCGGTGCTTCTGATTGACAGGCGCCGGATCAAACGCTTCTTTCTCCTCCGGTTCGGAGGAGACCTTGCGCACCAGCTGAGAGAAGGTCACATCGGCGATCTGTGCGATCACAGGCAGCTCGATCGCTTGCACGAACCTTGCCTGCGCGCGCGTGAAAGCGTTGTCGTGACGGGAGCAGTGCCCGGCCGCCGCATCGACCAACACCATCCCCTTCACCGCGCCCGGATAGTGCTCGGCGTAAGCGAGCGAGATCGAGCCCCCGTAGGAGTGCCCGACAAGAATCGGATGGCCGAGGTGCAGCTTTTCGATTGTTTCGTGGACGGCTTGGAGCTGACGAGCGAACGGAAAGTAGCCGCCGATCGAGAAGCCGTACCCGGGCCTGTCGATCGCAATCGTGCGATGGCCGATCAGGGGCGTCACGTCTTCGAAGTCTTCGGCCGTCCCCGGCAGGCCGTGGATCAAAAGCACCGCTGGTTCAGGCCCCGGTCGTTCCAGGTAGCGCAGCTTCACGCCCGCCAGCTGCAAGAACTTGCCGGTGGGATGCGGCGTGGCGGGCAGGCGACCGTAGCTCCAGTTGAGCACCACCACAACCCCAACTACCACGAGCACGCCCCAAAGCAGGCGTTTGCGCCTCAACACTGCTCGAGCGGCGCCATCGTCAAGCCTGCACCCTTGAGGAGCTCCCAATAGTGCTCGGCCGGCTCCTTGTGACCGGAGAAGACGATCGCCTGGCCCGAGTTGTGGATGATCGAAGCGATCTCATGCCCCCGCTCCAAGCTCACCCCTGGGATGAAGCGCGCCAGCGTACGCGCTACATGGTCGAAGGTGTTGTGGTCGTCGTTGCGTACGATCACCCGCCAGGAGCCACCGATGCCGGTGCCTGGGCCACCGGTGCGTGGCAACTCGATCGTCTCAGTCATGACCGATCAGGATAAAGGCCACCGCCGCCCCATACAATTGCGCTATGAGCCAAGACGAATCTCCGCGCCTGCCTGAGCGCGACCGCCCCTGGATGATGCGGACCTACGCGGGTCATTCGACTGCGAAGGCCTCCAACGAGCTGTACCGGCGCAACATCGCCAAGGGCCAGACGGGCCTGTCCGTAGCCTTCGACCTGCCCACCCAGACCGGTTATGACCCCGACGACGAGCTTGCCCGCGGCGAGGTCGGAAAGGTCGGTGTTCCCGTTGTCCACCGCGGCGACATGGACGCCTTGATGAACGGGATCCCGTTGGGCGAGATGAACACCTCGATGACGATCAACGCCACGGCCGCCTGGCTTTTGGCTCTCTACATCGTCGCGGCCGAAAATCAGGGTGTCACCCAAGAACAGCTGCAAGGGACGACTCAGAACGACATCATCAAGGAGTTCCTGGCGCGTGGCACCTACGCCTTCCCGCCCGCCCCCTCGATGAGGTTGATCGCGGACATGATCGCCTACACGGTCGAGCACGTGCCCAAGTGGAACCCGATCAACATCTGCTCCTATCACCTGCAGGAGGCGGGCGCCACACCCGTCCAGGAGATCGCCTACGCGATGAGCAACGCGATCGCCGTGCTCGACGCAACCCAGGAGCGCCTCGGCGAGCGAGCCAAGGAGTTGATTGGCGATGTATTCGGGCGCATCTCGTTCTTCGTCAATGCCGGCGTGCGCTTCGTCGAGGAGCACGCCAAGCTGCGCGCCATGGGGATCTTGTGGGAGGAGCTGGGACGCGAGCGTTACGGCGTCACCGACGAGCGCCGACTCAGATTCCGCTATGGGGTGCAGGTCAATTCGCTCGGCCTGACCGAGGCCCAGCCCGAGAACAACGTGCAGCGCATCGTCTTGGAGGCGCTCGCGGTGACCTTGGGCCGCGACGCCCGTGCCCGCGCAATCCAACTGCCGGCCTGGAACGAGGCCCTGGGCTTGCCCCGGCCTTGGGATCAGCAATGGTCGTTGCGCATCCAGCAGGTACTCGCCTACGAAACGGACCTGCTCGAGTACCCCGACATCTTCGAGGGCTCCAAGGTCATGGACGGGCTCGTCGCCGAGCTGCTTGAGGGCACCCGCGCCGAGATGGCGGTCGTGGCCGAGCATGGTGGCGCCGTCCAAGCCGTTCCCTACATGAAGGCGGCGCTCGTGGACTCCCACCGCGCCCGCATCCAGCGGATCGAGTCCGGCGAGCAGGTTGTCGTCGGGCAGAATCGTTTCACCGAGACCGAGGTTTCGCCGTTGACCGACGACGCTGAGGGCGGGATCCTTGTGGTGGACCCGGCGGTCGAGGCCGAGCAGATCGAGTCGGTCCGCCGCTGGCGCGCCGAGCGCGACCAGCAGGCCGTGGACACCGCCTTGGCCGAACTGGCGCGGATCGCGGCCAGCGACAGCACCGAGGAGAACCTGATGGTGCCGACGATCGCCGCGGCCCGCGCGGGCGCGACTACCGGCGAGTGGGCGCACACATTGCGTAAGGTGTTCGGCAGCTACCGAGCACCCACAGGCGTCGGCGAGGCAAGCGCCGCGCCGGCCGACGATGAGCTTTCGCAGCTACGCCAGGAAGTCGCCGGCTTGGCCGAGAAGCTCGGACGTCGCCCGAAGATCCTTGTAGGCAAGCCGGGGCTTGACGGACATTCAAACGGCGCCGAGCAGATCGCGGTGCGTGCGCGCGACGCCGGCATGGACGTGGTCTATGAAGGCATACGCCTAACCCCGGCGCAGATCGCCGCGTCGGCGCTGCAGGAGGGGGTGCACGTGATCGGCCTTTCGATCCTCTCGGGCTCGCACAGAGAGCTGATTCCGGCCGTGATCGACGCTCTACGTGACGCCGACGTCGACGTGCCGGTCGTGGTCGGCGGAATCATCCCCGAGCAGGACGTTGCCCGACTCAAGCAAGCCGGCGTGGCAGCCGTCTACACCCCGAAGGACTTCGACATCTCGCGCATCATGCACGACATCGTTGGAATTGTGGGCGCCGAGACCAATGGACACGGCCCTTCCTCCAACGGCTCCGCGTGAGCGACGACAAACTCACTGGACCGGGCGAGGGCCGTGCCTTCGCCGAGAACGAAGACCAACAACGCAAAGGCTCCGTAGGGGTTGCCATCGGCAAGCGCCTGCGCGAACGCGACCTGAGCGCGGCGCCGGCCGCCTTGAACCTGTTGGAGAGCACCGCCCCGGCCGACCGAGCCCAGGCCAAGGCGCTGCTTGGCGAGGTCTCCCCCGCCGCGCTCGGCGGCGAGGCCCCGGGGCACATCGTCGGCGTGACCGGGCCGCCCGGCGCGGGCAAGTCGACCTTGCTCTCCGCGCTCCTGCACGCTTGGCGGCGGCCCTCCCAGGGTGAGGGCCGGACGGTGGCGATGCTCGCCGTGGACCCCAGCTCCAAGCGCTCGGGCGGCTCGCTGCTGGGCGACAGGGCCCGCATCGAGTTCGACCCCGCCGACCGCGGCGTCCTGATCCGCTCGACCGCGGCCGGGGAGCGCCTCGGCGGACTTGCGCCCGCGACGCGCGCCGCCGCCCAAGCCCTCGCGGCGGCCTTCGACGTGGTCGTGATCGAGACGGTCGGCGTCGGCCAGGCCGAGACCGAGGTCGCGGACGTAGCCGACACGGTCGTCGTGGTCGTGCAGCCGGGAAGCGGCGACGTACTGCAGTTCCTGAAGTCCGGGATCATGGAGACTCCCGACGTGCTCGTCGTCACCAAGGCCGACCTCGGCCAGATCGCTTTGACTACCAAGCGCGACCTGAGCGCCGCTCTACGCTCGCTCGGGACCAGAGAAGACGGGGCCAAGACACGCGTACTGGCGGTCTCTTCGCTGCCCCCGGCACAGGGGATCGAGGAGCTCGTGGAGGCCCTCGACGAGCATCGTCGCTCGACCGACATCGCCGAGCGACGCTTGCGCGCGCGCCGGGCCGGCGCTTTGCTCGACTTCGCGAGCGAGCACGGCGAGCGCGGGCTGCGCGCGCTCGGAGGGCGCCATACGGCCGGGCGCATGCTCGAGGAGCAAGCGCCCGGTCTGGATTCGCAAATGCTCGTCGAGGTCCTCGAGCAAGCGCTCGAGCAGGCCCGGAAGTCTTCCGCGAAGGACGCGACCTGAGATGGCGCGCGACCTCGGGATCATGTTCGGCGCGTTCGTGCTCGCCAGCGCCCTCGCGGCGGCGCTCGGCGTGGTCAACCTCGGCACCGCGCTCGCATTCGGCCAGATCGCTTTCGCGATGGGTACCGTCTACGTGCTGCTCAAGCGCTGAGGCATATGGGCGATCCTTCGGCAGATCGCAGGCCCGAGCGCGCCGGGGGTCTCCGATCGCGTGAGCTTCGAGGTCGCTTCCGCCTGCTGCCGGCGCGGGTACATTGTTCTTTTTTGCAAATTACCATTGTCTATACGATTTGTATGGACAATAGTGAATTCGAAGAAAGGGTTGACACCATCCATGGAACCTCGCGCTCTCAGACTTGCAGCGCATGTCGGTGTCGCGCGTCTTAGGCTCTTGATGAGATGATCGTCCTGCTTGGGTTTGCGGTGCTTGCCGGTGCCGGCACTGCGTTGTCGCCCTGCGTGCTGCCCGTGCTGCCGGCCCTGTTGGCATCGGGCGGCGTCGGCGGCAAGCGCAGACCACTCGGCGTCGTAATCGGATTGACCGTCACTTTTACGGTCACGATCGTGGGCATCGCCGATGTCGTCGACGGTGTCGGGCTGGGCTCAGACCCGTTGCGCGACGTTGCCGTCGCAGTTCTGATCGCGTCAGGCCTGGCCCTGATCGTGCCCGGCTTGGCCGACCGCCTGGAGGCGAGGCTGTCGCGGATCGCCGCCTTCGGGGCGAGCGGGGCGTCGAACAGGGGCGACGGTTTCCGCTCCGGTTTGGCGGTGGGGGCAGCGCTCGGTTTTGTGTATACGCCCTGCGCCGGCCCCATCCTGGCGGCGGTCATCTCGGTGAGTGCGGCCAGCGGGCGCACGGTGGCGGTGGCAATCGCCTACTCGCTCGGGAGCGCGACCGTGCTATTCGCGCTGACCCTCGGTGGACGCAAGCTGTTCGACCGCATACGCGCGGCCGGCCGCGGCCTTGCCCTGCAGCGAACGCTCGGCGCGATCATGCTGGCGACGGCCTTGGCGATCGTGGTCGGCGTGGATGTGCGCTTCGACCAGTACGTGGCGGAACACATACCCAACGTCAATCTGACCGCCGGCTTGGAGAAATCCAAAGCAGTCGAGAGCCACCTGCCCGAACTGACGGGCCACGGCGCCAAGTTTGCGACCGCAGCGAAAACACCGACTGCGCCCCGTAACGCGAGCGACGCGGTCCTGCTGGCCGACGCCCATGGCCTGAAGAACCTGGGGCCCGGGCCCGAATTCGCGAATACCGAGGATTGGTTCAACACGGGGGCGGGCGGGCATTCAAACTCCCCCCTCAGCCTCACGGGCTTGCGTGGCCATGTGGTGCTCGTCGACTTCTGGACCTACACCTGCATCAACTGCATCAGAACGCTGCCCTACCTGAAGGCGTGGGATCAGACCTACCGCAAAGACGGCCTCACGATCGTCGGTGTGGAGACGCCGGAGTTCGCCTTCGAGAAGGAGGCCTCCAACGTCAAGGCTGCGATCGACCAGTTTGGCTTGCGATACCCGGTGGTCCAGGACAACGAAATGGGGACTTGGAACGCCTATGGCAACCAGTACTGGCCGGCCGATTACCTGATCGACGCCAAAGGCGACGTGCGCTATGCAGCCGCCGGCGAGGGCGACTACGACCAGACCGAAACCGCGATCAGGGCCTTGCTCGCCGAAGCGGGCGCCTCGGTCGGCGGCAAGAGCCATCCCGCCGACGTGATCACGCCCAGCGAAGTGGCCACGCCCGAGACTTATTTGGGAACCGCGCGCGCGCAGGGCTGGCGCGTGGCGCCGAAGGGAGGCCTTCACGACTACGGCACCGCCGCGCCCGCCCAGTTGGGCCTCAACGAATTCGACTACAGCGGCACCTGGAACATCGCCGAACAGCCCGCCACGGCTATATCGAGTGCCCACCCATCCGGCATCGACATGCAGTTCGAGGCCAAGAACGTGTACCTCGTGCTCAGCTCCGCCGGCGAAACCCCCCGCCAAGTGCAGGTCCTGCTCGACGGCAAACCAATCTCCGCGAAAGACGCCGGCGCCGACGTGCACGCAGGCGCGGTCACGGTTACTGGACAGCGCTTGTACTCGCTGGTGTCCTTGCCCGCCGATCGAGAACACCGGCTCAGCCTGCGCTTCGCGCCGGGCGTGTCTGGCTACGCGTTCACATTCGGATAGCGGACCGGTCCCCGAGTGGGCATACAATAACTCCCATGGAGGGAGGCCCCGCACCTGAGACCACCGCGCGAGCGTGGCTGCGGTGCTACCGCTGCTGGTCACAGAACCTGGAGGTTCAGGTTCACTACGAGGGCATTCACAAGATCGATCCCGACACGGGCGAGCGCTCGGAAGTGGTGGACGAGCTGCAAGAGGCGGTCGTCCAGTGTTTGGATTGCATGCACGACCAACCCCACCTCGGCTTCTCCGGCGGGCGCGTCGAGCCGATCGAGGATCGTTGGGAACGCATGATCGCCGGGACGCCGTGGGTAGCCTCCTGCACGGTCACCGTCGAGGCCGACGACGTGGAGATCTGCTCTGGCCCGGAGGCTGGAGACGCCCTCTCCTATGCGGCCTTCGGTGAGTACGGGGTCAGGGAGTTCTTCACCCACGTGCGCTTCCACAAGCACGAGGAGGACCAGATCGTGGTGCACCTGCTCGTCGAGCTGTACGCACGGTCTTTGGAGGAGGCGACCGAGGTGCTCGAGTCCGCCGCCCGGGGCGCCCTCACGATCACCTCGCTGGCCGAGGAGTCTCGCCCGCCGGCATCGGCGGCCGGCGAAGCGCACGAACACGATTAGGGAGCCGCCGGCCTGCGCGAGGCTGCGTCCTCCCTCCCTTGTGTACCGAAGCCGGGAGACACTCGCTTCGCTCGCATCCCCGTTTCGGCCAGCACACGGCGGTCGGTGCGTCCTTGCCTCGCTTGACCATCGACCCCCTAATAATCCATCGGACCAGTCATCATCTGAACAGTGAGCGTGCTTGCGGCGAAGATCCTGCTGGCGCCGACTTTCGTGATGGCGGCGTCGCTTGCGGCCAGGCGTTTTGGGGCGAGGATCGGGGGATTGGTGGGAGGCCTGCCCGTTGTGGCGGGGCCGATCCTGCTGGTGTTCGCGCTGAGTCATGGGCGCGCTTTTGCGGCCGAGGCGGCTGCGGGGACGCTGCTCGGAATCGTGTCGCTGCTGGCGTTCATCGTGGTCTATTCCCATCTGGCAGGCAGAGCAAGTTGGGCGGTGAGCCTGGTCTTGGGTTGGGGCGCGTTCTTCGCGCTGACAGGGGCTCTCAGCACCGTCACGGTGGGACCTGATGCGGCACTCGCCGTTGTACTTGGCGCGATCGCGTTGACGCTCCTCGTGCTGCCGAAGGCTCAGGGTGAGCGGCTGAGCCCGGTCAGATTGCCGGCCTGGGATCTCCCACTTCGTGGCCTGAGCGCGCTGGCGCTGGTGCTTGCTCTGACGGCGCTCGCGGGTCAACTCGGCGCGAAATTGAGCGGCCTGTTGGCGCCGTTCCCCGTGATCGCGAGCGTGCTGGCGGTGTTCACACACGCCCAGCACGGCGAGGAGGATCTGCTGCGCATCATGCGCGGCTTCGTCCTCGGCTTGGTCGCCTACGCCCTGTTCTGTTTCGCCCTGGCGGTGTCGCTGGAATCGCTGAGCATCGCCGAGAGCTTCCTGCTGGCCACGAGCTGCGCGCTGACAACCCAGGCGGTGGCGCTGACCGTCACCTGGCGTCGCCGCGAGCCCGCGGCCGAGCCGCTTTAGCGCCCGGGCCAACGACGAGCGCGCACGTCCGACGACCCGACGCCGCGGGGCCGGCGCCGCTCGCGCGCTCTAAGCAGACAGGCGCTGCTCGAGCGCCAACAGCTGCTCTTGCAGCTCCTTGGGCAGGCGATCGAACTTGCCGAGGTGCTCATGGAAGTGGGGCAGTTGAGCCTTCCATTCGGCGACGTCGACACGGAGCAGCTCGGCGATGTCCTCGTCAGAGACGTCGACCCCGCGGGTGTCGAGGCCGTCGGGGCCGACGGGCGGCATATGGCCGATCGGCGTCTCCACGGCCGCGCCGTGGCCTGCGCAGCGCGCGAAGACCCAGGCCAGCACGCGTGAGTTCTCGCCATAGCCGGGCCACAGGAATTTGCCTTCGCCATCCTTGCGGAACCAGTTGACGTAGAAGATCTTCGGCAGCTTCGACGTATCTGCTTCACGCCCGATCTTCAGCCAGTGGGCAAAATAGTCGGCCATGTTGTAGCCGCAGAAAGGCAGCATTGCGAACGGGTCGAAGCGCAGCTCGCCGACCGTGCCGGCGGCGGCGGCGGTCTTCTCAGAGCCCATCGTCGCGCCGAGGAAGACGCCGTGCTCCCAGTCGAATGCTTCGGCCACCAGCGGTACAACCGTCGAGCGACGGCCGCCGAACAGGATCGCCGAGATCGGGACGCCGGCTGTGTCCTCCCACTCCGGGGCGATCGCCGGGTCCTGCGCCGCGGCGACGGTAAAGCGGGCGTTGGGGTGTGCGGCCGGTGCCTCCGAGGCGGGCGTCCAGTCTTTGCCGCGCCAGTCGATGAGGTGGTCGGGCTTCTCGTCGGTGAGCCCCTCCCACCACACGTCGCCGTCGTCGGTCAACGCACAGTTGGTGAAGACCGTGTTCGACTCGATCGTCTTGATCGCGTTCGGGTTGGTGTGCTCGCCGGTACCGGGCGCCACGCCGAAGAAGCCTGCCTCGGGGTTGATCGCGTACAGCCGGCCATCCTCGCCGAACTTCATCCAGGCGATGTCGTCGCCGATCGTCTCGACCTCCCAGCCCTCCAGGGTGGGTATCAGCATCGCCAGGTTGGTCTTGCCACAGGCGGAGGGGAACGCCGCCGCGATGTACTTGACCTCCTTCTCGGGCGAGGTCAGCTTGAGGATCAGCATGTGCTCGGCCATCCAACCCTCGTCGCGCGCCATCACCGAGGCGATCCGCAGCGCGAAGCACTTCTTTCCGAGCAGCGCGTTGCCGCCGTAGCCGGAGCCGTAGGAAGTGATCTCGCGAGTGGCGGGGAAGTGGACGATGTACTTGTTATCGGCGTTGCACGGCCAGGACACGTCCTCCGAGCCATCCTCGAGCGGCATCCCGACCGAGTGCAGACAAGGAATGAAGTCGCCTTCCTCGCCAAGTGCGTCGAGCGCAGCGGAGCCCATCCTGGTCATGATTCGCATCGAGACCGCCACGTAGGCTGAGTCGGTCAGCTGTACGCCGATCTGGCTCTTGTCCGAGCCGATCGGGCCCATCGAGAACGGCACCACGTACATCGTGCGGCCGTGCATACAGCCGCTGAACAGCTCTTTGAGCGCTTCCTTCATCTCCTCGGGATCGCGCCAGTTGTTGGTCGGGCCCGCTTCCTCCTCGGTCGGCGAGCAGATGAAGGTGCGGTCTTCGACGCGGGCGACGTCGCCGGGGTCTGAAAGACCGAGATAGGAGTTGGGGCGCTTGGCGTCGGAGAGGCGCTGGAAGGTGCCCGCGTCGACAAGCACCTGACAAAGGCGGTTGTACTCCTCGGCGGACCCGTCGCACCAGTAGATCGCATCTGGCTCGGTGAGGGCGGCGATCTCCTCAACCCAAGTCAAAAGGCGCTTGTGATTCGTATTGGGGGCGGCGGTGGCGGTGGTCTCCATGACGTGCGAGCGGCTCCTCGATGTCGCGGTGGCTGCGGGTGGATGGGCTTCAATCCCGGCCGCGGGGCGGGGTGGGATTCGATTCCAGCCTGGGAACGGAAAAAACGCCCGAGGGGGGCGCGTACTTGCAGAGACTATCGCACCGGCAAAGCAGCGTAAACCGACCCGCGTTCAGGAGCCAGAAACAGCAGGCGACCAATGGGCTTCCCGCGATTAGTCTTGGGCTTCGTGGCCCGTAGGAGAGCGCGTCATATCGTCCTCTGTATTCTCGCCCTTGCGCTCTCGGGTTGTCCATCGAGCGCGGGCGCATTGACAGCAGCGGCCCCCGGCGAACTCGACGGCTCTTTTGCGGATGGCGGAGAGCTTGTTGTTCAGGCCAACCCGGCCTGCGCGCGGGGGTGCGTGGAGTTCTTCGGCTCTTACGCGGACACCATGCTCCGCCAGACCGACGGAAAGATCGTTCTAGCTGGCAGCAACGTCTTCTATGGCGACGCTGATGTGGCAGTCCCGAACACGGCGCTTGTCCGCGCGAACGCGGACGGCGCGCCAGATATCTCCTTCGGCGTGAACGGCCTGGTCGACGGCCCTCCGTTCGCGATCTGGCATATCTACGAAACGCGCCTTCACCGTCTGCTCGTGGTCGGAGGGCAGGGGGATGAAGCCGGCGTGGAGGAACTGGACCCGGACGGAGCCGTCAACGATGCATTCGGACCGTTTGGCGCCGCCCCAGTGCGCTCATTCCCAACCCAGCTGCCGGTCTTCGCCGCCCAGGTCGATCAAGCCGGTCGTATCGTCGTCGTAGCCGGGGCGCCCGCCGTCCATGGAGGCGCAGCCGGACCGATTGAGGTTATGCGATTTCTGCCGCAGGGAACCCCGGATCGGGGTTTTGGGTCCAACGGGATTGTCGTGCTACACGGTCTCAGAAAGACTGGGGCGGTGCGACCACTGGCGGTGGCTCTCCAAGCGGATGGAGGCACGGTGATCATGGGCCAGAACTACGACACCCGCGGTGCGCCAACAGGCCGCGTCGCGTCGAAGCCGAAGCCTTTCCTCACCAGCCTCACGGCCAAAGGAACCCTCGCGAGCAGCTTCGGCCAGCACGGCATACTTCGCCTTCCCCCAATCTTCTCCTACGACTCGCCCGTGCTCGCGCCCACCCCGGGCGGAGGCGTCCTGCTGGCTTTCGGCGAAAGCCCAGAAGAAGCTCTGCCTGTTACTGGTCAAGGTTCGATAGGACCACATCCGAGAGAACTCATGCGACTCATGCGCTTCACGCCCAGCGGCCGGCTGGACCAAGCATTCGGTCATGCGGGCGTTGCGAGCGACGTTCTATTTGCAGACGGGCGAGGGAGTGTGGCGCCAGCGGCTATTGCCTTCGATGCGCATCGCGATCCTCTGGTGGTTGGCTCGCAGACCGTCAGAACGATCGACACTGGCTCAGCGGGCAGTTGGTTTCTTGTGAGATACACGCCACATGGCCGAGACTGCTCATTTGGACGAAGGGGCGCGATCTACGGAAATCGTCGAGGCAGCGCAACCGCTGTGGCGGTCCAGCCTGATGGTCGCATCGTGATCGCTGGCGACAGCGGACACGCCTTCATGACCGCCCGCTACATCGGTGGCGGTCCCACGAGAACATGTCCCGGTGAACGCCGCCCTACTCGACATTCCCCTCCGCGCCGGCGGAGCCGGGCTCGCGACGGGGGACGAGGACCAGGCGCTTGAACTCGGCCACGAGCACCCCGTCCTGGTTGTAGACACGCGTGTGCACCTTGACGGTGCCTCGGTCTGGCTTTGACTGGGACTCGCGCTTCTCCAAGACCTCGGACTCGCAGAACAGCGTGTCGCCGTGGAAGACGGGCGCGGGGTGCTTGAGCTCTTCGGTGGCGAGATTGGCAATCGCCTTCCCGGAGACGTCGGAGACGGACATGCCGAGCGCTAGGGAATATACGAGCGGACCCACCACGACATTGCGTTTCTGCTGCGATTTGGCGGCGTAGACGTCGTTCAGGTGCAGGGGATGGTGGTTCATCGTGATCAGACAGAAGAGGTGGTCGTCTGACTCGGTGACGGTCTTGGCGGGCCAGTGCTTGTAGGTGGCGCCAACCTCGAACTCCTCCAGGTAGCGGCCATACGGGTGTGCACCCGATGCCTCGCGGGCGGCCTGCTCGGTCTCGACGGTGTGGGTATCGCTCATGGGTGGGGAGTGTCTCCTGTGGTGCGTGGATGGGTGTGAAGCCGGACCGGGAACTCTAGTGAGGAGCAACCCGATAGCGTTCAGAGCCGCACTTCAACACGGTGCCCGCAGCGCACCGTCGACCAGGAGAAGACCCTTGCGCAACCCCAGAGCCTTCGACAAGCCCCTTGCCATCGGCGCGCCCGAGCCGGCGCGTGAGATCCCCTTCAAGCCGTCGCGGATGATCCACTTCCTCGACCTCTCGAACGAGAAAATGGTCGAAAAGGTGCCTGCCATCGCGCCTACGGTGGACATCTTGCTCGGCAACCTCGAGGACGCCGTGTCGGTGGATCGCAAGGAGGCCGCGCGCGCCGGCTTGATCAAGGTGGGACGCGAGATGGACATGGGTGACACGGCCCTGTGGACGCGCGTGAATTCGCTCGAGTCTCCCTGGGTGCTTGACGATCTGACTGAAATCGTGAGCGCGATCGGGGACAAGATCGAGGTGATCATGGTCCCCAAGGTCGAGGGCCCTTGGGACATCCATTACGTGGACCGCTTGCTGGCCCAGCTTGAGGCAAAGGCTGGGATCGAGAAGCCGATCCTGGTGCACGCGATCCTTGAGACGGCGCTCGGCGTCGCAAACCTCGAGGAGATCGCGGCCGCCTCGCCGCGCATCCAGGGGATGAGCTTTGGCCCCGCCGATCTGGCGGCTTCACGGCGCATGAAGACCACACGCGTGGGCGGGGGGCACCCTGGCTACCGCACGATTGCCGACCCGGATCCCGAGAACCCGGAGCTGCCACGCCCCAGCTATCAACAGGATCCGTGGCACTACTCGATCGCGCGCATGGTGGATGCCTGCACCGCCGTAGGGGCCCTCCCCTTCTACGGCCCCTACGGCGACATCAAGGACGAGCTCGGCTGCGAGACGCAGTTCCGGGCGGCCTTCCTGCTTGGCTGCGTCGGCGCTTGGTCGCTGCACCCCGTGCAGATCGGGATCGCCAAGAAGGTCTTTTCCCCCGATCCCGAGGAGGTCATCTTCGCCAAGAAGGTGATCGAGGCGATCCCAGACGGCCGCGGCGTGCACATGATCGACGGCAAGATGCAGGACGACGCGACATGGAAGCAGTGCCAGGTGATGGTCAAACTCGCCGAGATGCTCGCGCGCAAGGACCCGGAGTTGGCGGAGGCCTACGGGTTCGTGCCGGCGGGGGCGTAGGAATAGAGCCTACGCACGGCGAATCGCAGGGGCGCGATGTCCTAAAATACGCACATCGTGCGCACATTGCATAAAGTGCGATAATCTACACATCGTGCAGAATCGTGCTAATGTCGGGATATGCACACATCAGAGACGCCTGAGGAGCAGCCTTTCCGTATCTACACCACTGCCTCCCTCGGGCACGCGATCAAGCATTACCGCCTGCAGGCCGGCCTGACCCAGGAGGAGTTGGCTGAGCAGGTCGGAATCGACCGAACCTACCTTTCGCGGCTCGAGAAAGGCGAGGGAACCGAGCAACTGCGCCGCGTAATCGTGCTCCTACGCCGCCTGGGCGTGCGCGCGACGCTGCAGCACGCCGATTGGTGATGAGCGACCGTCTGGTCATTTGGCTGTACGGCACGAAGGTTGCCACCGTCGAGCAGGAGCGCCATCGCATGCGCCTTCAATACACAGATGATGCGATGGGGCTGTTTCCCGCCGGTACCCCCCTGCTTTCGCTCCGGCTCGCCGTTAGACAGGAGCGATTTCCAAATGGAGCGGTTCGGTCGTTTCTCGATGGCCTCCTGCCCGAGGAGGACTCGAGGCGCCTGATCGCCCAAGACCTGGGACTTAGAGCAGACGACACATTCGCGCTGGCAAGAGCGCTCGGGCGCGACTGTGCGGGAGCGCTCGTAATTCAGCCGGATGAAGGCGGCCCCCCGCCGCCGGCGACTACGTTGACGGCTGAGGCGCTTGACGAGAACGAGATCCAGCGACTCGTCGAAAACCTCCGCAGCGCGCCGCTCGGTGTTGACCAACGAGTCCGGATCTCCCTCGCCGGCGTCCAGGAGAAGTTGTTGCTAACGCGCATGCCCAACGGAAAGTGGGGCAGGCCAGTCGATGGCACGCCCTCGACACACATCCTCAAGCCGGAGATCCGCGACTATCCGCACACCGTCGAGAACGAGGCCTTCTGCATGCGGCTCGCCAAGAACCTCGGCCTGGGCGTCGCCGAAGTTGACACGATCGCTGTTGGAGGACGGCAACTGATCGTCGTGTCGCGCTATGACCGGGTGGTCACACCAACGGGGGAGGTCGAGCGCATCCATCAGGAGGATTTCTGCCAAGCAACCGGGATGTTGCCCGGGCAAAAGTATGAGGAGGACGGCGGCCCCTCATTGCGCAAGCTTGCAGGCATCCTCAACGAGGCCGATCCCGACTCGCTCGAATCTCTACTAAGAGCCACGACGCTCAACGTGGTCATCGGCAACGGCGACGCCCACGCAAAGAACTTCTCGCTGCTGCACGATCGCAATGGAGCGCTGCGCCTGGCCCCGCTGTACGACCTGCTTTCGACGCTCATCTACGGCGACGATCGGCTTGCCATGTACGTCGACAACGTGCACCGCACGAACCGGGTGACATTCGAGCGGCTGATCAACGAGGCGGCGACTTGGGGATTGGCGCGAACAAGAGCCGAAAGGATCGTGCGCGACCTCCTGGTCCGCATTCCCGATGCAGTCAAACGGGCCGACAGCGAAACGCCTGGGGCGCCGGCAGAAGTCTTGGAGATCGTCGCTGCCCAGCTCGACAAACTGAGCGCTGGATAGACCTCATAACAGCCCCGCTCCACGGGCCGCAGCCGAGTTCCACTCCATGCCCCATCCTGCTACTGTTAACCATATGGCTAACAATGCCCTCCTCGACCGCGCCTTCGTCGCCTGCTCGCATCCCATAAGGCGAGGCATCCTCGAGCGTCTCGCCGCCGGCGAGATGACCGTGGGCGAGGTGACCGGCGACTTCGGTGTCTCAAAGCCCGCGATCAGCAAGCACCTGAAGCTGCTCGAGGAGGCGGGGGCGATCACGCGGGTGATCGACGGACGCACACATCGGCTACGGCTGCGCGAGCAACCGCTGGACGAGGCGTATACGTGGATGACCAATCAGCGCGAGCTGTGGGAACGAAAGCTCGACACCGTCGATCGGTACTTGCGCGAGCAGAAGGAGCAGCGACAGGCCCAGCAGGTAGCGCCACCGCAAGAGAAAAACCCAGCGAAGGAGTCGAAATGACCGAGATAACCAAGCCCACCGAGACGACCCTGCGCCTGCAGCGCACCTACGACGCTCCCGCCGAGGACGTGTTC